>Ga0209638_1002078_pt1 | contig 12442 bp, 13 predicted proteins | sample BarGraNGADG00211_FD_184490 | JGI IMG/M metagenome (GOLD analysis project Ga0209638, IMG submission 184490) | Arctic peat soil microbial communities from Barrow, Alaska - Barrow Graham LP Ref core NGADG0002-211 (SPAdes) (version 2) | ecosystem: Environmental > Terrestrial > Soil > Wetlands > Peat... | reverse complement strand
ATGCCCGACCCCTACACAGCGGCCTTGTAAGGGGCGAGGCATGCCTCGCCCTCCCGCCGCGTGCCGCTCGTGGTGAGGGAAGAAATCACGCGGTCGCTGTACTAGGGAGCGGATTAGGGCTTCACCTTCATGACGAGGACGGTTTGGTCGTCGAAGGCGGAGGTGTTGAACTTATCCAGATCGTCGAAGATGGCGGCGATCAGGGCGGCGGCCGATTCACGGCAGTGGGCGCGCACCACTTGCGCCAGGCGGGCGCGGCCGTACTCGACGCCGTCGGGGCTGAGGTGGTCCGTAATGCCATCCGAGTAAAGCACGATGGCGTCGCCGGGGCCCGCGTGGAAGCCGGTCTCTTCATATTCCCGCGCATCGAGCAGGCCCAGCGGCACGCCTTCCAGCCGGATATTCAGGATCTCGCCGCCGTGGCAGATCATGGGCGGTACGGCGCCGGCGTTGGCCCCCACGAGATGGCGTTTCGCGGGGTCCCACAGCAACACGCAGAGGGAGACGTAGCGCGCCTCCACCTTGCGCTCGATCAGGGCCTCGTTCAACGCCCTCAGGAGTTCCGCCGGCCTGCGGCGCCGCGGAGCGAGGGTGCGCAGCAGCCCGCTCATCAAGCTGCCGTACAGCGCCGCGGCGGCGCCCTTGCCGCTGACATCGCCAAACGCGATCACGGTCTGCCCGTCGTTGTGCTCGAAGAGGTCGTAGATGTCGCCGCTAATTTCGCGCGCGGGGCGGAGGCGGACGGCGGCTTCCAGCCCTTGGATTTCGGGCGTGGCGTCGGGGAACAGGACGCGCTGCAATTCCCGCGCGGCCTGCAAATCCTCTTCCATGCGGCTTTCGCGCGCGGCCAGCTCCTCGTACAGGCGCGCATTCTCGATGCTGCTGGCGATCTGCGGCGCCAGCAGGGCCAGCGTGCGCACGTGGTCGTCGGTGAAGTGGCCGATGCGGCTACTTTCCAGGTCCATGACCCCCACCACGCGGTCCCGCGCCACTAGCGGGACCGCCACTTCCGCGCGGATGTCCGGGTGGGAAGCGATGTAGCGCGGGTCGGTGGCGGTGTCGTGCACGCGCACCACTTCGCGCGATTCCGCCGCGGCCCCGGTAATGCCCTTCCCGAGCGGAACGTTGTCGATGTTCACGCGCTGGTCGAAGCGGATGCTGAAACGGTGGCGCAGGGCCTTGGTCTGGTGGTCCACCAGCAGGATGCTGAAGGCGTCGTAGCTCACCAGCTCGCGCATGGTGCTGGCGATCTTGCCCAACAGCTCGTTCAGGTCGAGGATCGAAGAGAACTCGCGCGAGATGTGCGACAGCGTCTTCAGCGTGCGGTTTTGGCGGTCGACCCTGCGGTAGAGCCGCGCGTTATCGATGGCGATGCCCACGCGCGCCGCGATCAGGCGCATCAGAGCGCGGTCGTATTCCGTGTAGGCGTTGAGGCGCGTCGATTGCAGGTCGATCACGCCCACCAGCTTGCCGCGCGCGGTCATGGGAACGGCCATCTCGGTGCGGACGGCGTCCACGGTGCTGAGATAGCGCGCGTCGTTGCGCACGTCGCCCACCAGCAGCGGCTCGCGGCGCATGGCGGCCGTGCCGGTGATGCCTTCGCCGAGCGCCAGCGAAACGTTATTGATTACTTCCTCGCGGTGGCCGACGCCGTAGCGGATGCGCAGGTCGCGACGCTTGTCGTTGTAGAGCAGGATGGCGAACAGATCGTAGGGCAGCACCTTCTTCACGATTCCGGCTAGGTTGGCGAGAAGCTGGTCCAGATCCAGCGTGGCGGCGGTAGCGGCCGAGACTTCCAGCAGGAAATCGAGCAGTTCCGACCGTTCGCGGAAACGTATCGAGGCTTTGCGGGTGGTTTGCATGGCCCTCTCCGATTGCTGGAACGCGTCAGGCAGCGGACGCCTCGACGATCTTGACGCTGGCGCTGGCGCCGATGCGCGTGGCGCCAGCCGCCGTCATGGCCCGGACGTCCTCGAGAGTGCGGATACCGCCGGAGGCCTTGACGCCCATTTCCGGTCCCACCACGGCGCGCATGAGCGAGACATCGTGCGCGGTGGCGCCGGATGGGCCGAAGCCCGTGGAGGTCTTCACGAAATCCGCTCCCGCGAGCTTGGCAAGCGTACACGCCGTGGCCTTCTGGTTGTCGTCGAGCAGCGCCGTCTCCAGAATCGTTTTCAGGATGGCGCCGGCCGAGTGGGCCGTCCGCGCCACCTGCTGGATATCGAGCTTCACCGTCTCATGGTCGCCCGAGCGCAGAGCGCCCACGTTGATGACCATGTCGATTTCCTGCGCGCCGGCGCGCACTGCCGCAGCCGCTTCCGCCACCTTGGCTTCCGTGCTGGTGGCGCCGAGCGGAAATCCGACCACGCTGCAGACCCGGACCGGCGACCCGGCCAACTCCGCGCGCACCAGCGGAACCCAATACGGGTTCACACACACGCTGGCGAAGCCGTATTGCCGCGCCTCCCGGCAGACCTTGACGACATCGTCGCGGGTGGCGTCCGGCTTCAGGATGGTGTGATCGATCACCGCGGCGATCGAGGGATCGATCTTGGTGAGCCGCTCGCTGGCGGAAACGCGATCGGCCCCCGCCGCCAGGATTTCCTTGGTGTTGCGGGCGCAGGTTTGCGCGCAGCGTTGCACGCAGCCCGGGCAGACCTCGCCGGGGAGGTTCAAGCCTTCGCCCTTTTTCGGCGCGGGGCCGGAAGAGGTTGCGGGCGCGCGCCCCACGCGCGCGAAGATCTCTTCGCCGATTTGGGCGACCAGAATGTCCAGTTCCGCTTTGGTCACGACCTCATACCGACAAGTCAGTTCACCGCCGAGACGGGCCCGCAAGGGCAGCGGGCGCCCCGACGCCGAGAGGAAACCGGATCTGGAACTCTGCGCCCTCGGCTCCCTCCGCGCTTCGTCCGGGTTTCCGGAACAACCCACCTCGAACACATGCCGTTCCCCTTCTTCCCCGGTTCGAGCGCGGAGCAAGCCGAGGACGCGGGGGCGGATCCCCCTTCAAAACTCAGCGTCTCCGCGTCTCGGCGGTATGTCCTAAAACATGTCACCTTTGTTCAGATCTTGGTCCGATCAGACGTCTAAAGGCCCTTTTTCAGAAACCGTTGCTCGATATCGAGGATCTTTTGGACCCGTGCCCGGTGCCGGCCGCCAGCGAACGGCGTGGCCACCCAGGTGCGCAGAACTTCCTCCGCCTGGGTCTCGGTCAAGAGTCTGCCGCCGAGTGTAAGCACATTGGAATCATTGTGTTCCCGGCTGTTTCTGGCGGAAGCTTTATCATAGCACAGGGCTGCGCGGATGCCCGGGACCTTGTTGGCCGCGATGGCCGAACCGATGCCCGCGCCATCGATGACCACGCCGCGCGCGACCGTGCCGGAGACTACCAGTTCGGCGACCGCGAGGGCGATATCGGGATAGTCCGCGGGCTTTTCCTCATAGACGCCGACGTCGCGGATTTCCAGACCAAGCTCTTCGAGGACCGGCTTGAGGCTCTCTTTCATGCGAAAGCCGCCGTGGTCCGCGCCCAGCGCGATGCTCTTCTCCGGCGGCGCGTGGGATGGAAGTTGATCCTCCGGCACTTCGCGGATGCGCACGCCGCGCTCGGCCGCGACTTCCCGCGCCGATGGCGTCACCAGCGTCCCAATGGGAACGCGCAGCTCGCCGCTTTCCGGCAGGTCTTGTGCGGTAATGACCCGTTTCATGAGGTAAGGACCATTGTAGCCCGCCCCTACCGTCGCCACTTCAGACGAAAGAGGCGGTCGCGATGAACGAACGGGACAGAGCCGCTTCGGTGCGCGCCCCGAATCGGTTGCGCGACTCAGGAGTGGTGCATGAAGGCGCCTGACGTAGCTCTACGCTGGCGCCGCGACCGTTTGATTTGTTCCTCAACTCTGCGGGCCGGGCATGCCTGGCCCTCGCGCCGCATACTCCGCGCGGCCAGGGAAGAAATCACGCGCCCCATGATGTGCATGTGCATGCATGTGATAATAGAAGCATGCGAACCACCATTGAGATGAAGCCTGAACATCGGGCGCGCATCCTTGAATTAGCCGCCAACAGAGGCGAGAAGGGGTTCTCGACTGTGGTGGCCGAAGCGCTGGAACTCTATCTCGAAGCTCAAAGTGGCCGGACGAATGCGATCCGGAGCGCTCTCGCGTTGCGGGGATCCATGACAGAGACGGAAGCTGCCGGTCTGTCGACTCGAACCGGGAGAATCCGGGCGAACTGGCGATGACCATCGCCGATACGGATGTCCTCATCGATTACCTCGCGGGTAAAGGCGAAGCCGAGGCAGTCGAGCGATCGCTTCGCCGTGGCGCACTCAGGACAACGGTCATCAGCCGGTTTGAGCTACTCTCGGGCGCCAAGAACCCGAAGCAACTTGCCCGCCTGGTTGAACTTCTCGGGGCTGTGCCGTCGCTGGGGCTGGACGACGCGGCTGCCGACGCTGCCAGTGAGATTCGCAGATCCCTCGAACGATCGGGCAATTCCATTGGGATGGCCGACAGCCTGATTGCCGGCATCGTGACCAGCAACGGCGGCACGCTGCTGACCCGAAACCGCCGTCACTTTGAACGCGTTCCGGGCATAAGGCTCTCCTGAAGACACTCTTGAGATTGCCGCGCCACTTGTTCGACGATCCATTCGGTTTGTAGCGCGCTGGCGCCGGAGGATCGCAGCGGGGTTCCATCGAGGACGGCCGAGACAAAATCCGCGATGCAGGGATAGTGCAGGTTCTCGTGTGGCGGAAGGTGCTCTTCGCCGCCCGGATAGGACAGGCAGGGGCCGTTGAGCGGCGTCAGGTTTAGCTCACCATCGACGCCGCGCACGCGGAATTCGTCGCGCGCGACCCGCGAGTGCCAGCGGACATCCACCGCCCCGCGTACGCCGCTCTCATATTCGATGAGGACCGTCGCGTTGTCTTCCACGGCAACGGCGTGGACCAGCGTCGAAACGTGGCCGCTTGCCCGGACGGGCTTGCCGAAAAGATAGTTCATCAGATCGATCCGGTGCGAGGCGATGTCGTACAACGGGCCGCCGCCGGCCAGCGCCGGGTCGGCGAGCCAGTCGCGGCCGGGGCCGGGGCTGAACCAGTCGTGCGAGGTGGCTTCGGCCAGAAAAGGCCGCCCAATGACGCCCGCTTCCATCAGCTCCCTGGCGCGGTTCACCTTGGGGTACATGCGGCGGTAGTAGGCGACCCCGAGCAATCGCCCGGTCTGTTCCGCGACCCGTTGCATGGAGCAGGCATCGGGGTAGTTCAGGGCCATGGGCTTTTCGCACAGCACGTGCCGCCCCGCGCGGAGACATGCGATGCTCTGGCGCGCATGCAGGAACACCGGCGTGGCGACATACACGGCGTCCGCCCCCGATTCGGCCAGCGCGGATTCCAGGTCTTGCCAGGCGGGCGCGCCGTACGCCTCCGCCTTGCGCGGGTCGCGCGTGACAATCCCGGCGAGCCGGCCGCGGGGCTCCGCGAGAATGGCGGGCAACACGCGTCTCCTGGCGATATCTCCGATGCCGATGACCAGCCAACGCAACATGATGTCCATGGTACTCGCATGGAACATATCCGGAGCGGCTGGCGTCGTTACTGCTGTGCGCAGATTCATGCGGTGGCTCGTCTGTCTGCCGTTGTTGTTCGTCCCGGGACCCTGCAAGGCTTGGGACACAACGCCGCATCGGAGGATTACAAAGGCCGCGCTCGACGCGCTGCCGGCGCGGCTCCTCAACCGCTTCGGGAAGGAAGCCGCGCCGCTGGTCGAGATCTACTGCATGTATCCCGACCGCTACGTGGAAATGGCGAGCTACGGATTCGTCAGGAATAGCCCCGGGCCGCGTACCGTTTCCGAAATCTTGAACTACTGCGTCCGGCCGGACGGTGAGCTCCTGCATGGCGCCACCGGCGACCGGGACATGGACTTCGGCTCGCTCCAGTACCTGTTCGAGAACATCGTCGCAAACTCCTCCCGGAACCGGCCGGACGAGGCGGCGAAGTACGCCGGCGTGCTGTCTCATTTCATCGCCGACAGCCTCAGCCCGCCGCACGCCGTCACTCCCGAACGGTTGCTCGACATGAAGCCGTGGTGGCTGTCGGCCGGCGGCGTCAATATCCATTCCGCCATCGAGAAGTCACTCCCCGAGTTCGCTCTTAGCGGGCGCGCGCCCCGCATGGCCGGCGCCGGTATTCTGCCCGCGGTACAAGCGGTTCTCGAACAGTGTTATGCGGGCGCCGCGCAGAATCGCAAGAACCTGCCGTCGATGGTGAAGGCCGCTTGCGAGCGCGACGAGCCGACTTTGGATATTTACCGTCGCCAAGCCGGCGTGAAGGCCGCTGAGATTCTCGCGGATGCGCTTTACGCCGTTTTGAGAATAGGCGAAGGCGTCCGTTGATGTCTTGGGCTGCCCGACAGCCCGTGGCGCAGACTCTCAGTCTGCCGCGCCGAGACTCATCTCGGCGCTTGACGCCCGCTCAGCCGCGCTGGACCACGCCCAGTCCTCCGGTCTCGCAGCCCAGCCCGCCTTGACCGGATTATTCTCGATGTACGCCACAATCCGTTCCATCTCGCGCTCGTCCCGGACCCAATGATCGTAGGATTCCGCCTGCCAAAAGGTTTCCCCGCTACGCCCCAAAATCCGGTTCGCCGCGCGCGCGGTCGCGCCCTTCAGCGATTGCAGCAGGAGGGGGGGCGAAACCAACGGCAACAAGAGCACATGGACGTGATTGGCCATGAGAACCCACGCCCGAAGCTGGTAGTGCCCCAGATCGGCCCCGCGTCGCAGCGACGCCACCACGGCCCGGGCGATTTGCTCGTTGCGCAAGTACATGGGGCCGTCAGGCGCGGTATCGAGATAGCGATCCATCCATACAAATGCCCTGCCGCTGTTCCTGTGGCCTGGGGGCGGATACATCGCATGAGGAAGGCTGCCGTGCAGATGCCAGGTGAGGAAGAGCCACTTCCCTTGGGGGTAGTGGTGCGGGAGGCGGCGGCGAAAGGCCTGCATAGGTGGATAGTGGATGCGGAAGGGGAAAGCTCTCAGGAATTACGCGGGCAAGCGCCGAGACGAGTCTCGGCGCGGCAGACACGAGTGTCTGCGCCACGAAAGACCTAGCCGGCGCGGAGGAACTTCGTCAGGCGCTCCAGGGCGGGCTCCAGAATCGAGCGTTCGGCGGCGTAGCAGATGCGCACCGATCCTTCGCCGCCCTTACCGAAGGCCGAGCCGGGCGCGAGGCCCACGCGCGTCTCTTCGAGCAGGCGGCGGCAGAAGGCGAAGGAATCGCGCAGGCCGTCGATGCGCGGGAATAAGTAGAAAGCGCCGTCCGGGGCCGGTACGGCGATGCCGCCGATTCCGTTCAACGCCTCCAGACAAAGGTCGCGGTTGCGCTTCAGACGCTCCAGCATGCGGAGCAGTTCCGGCTCGCCCTCCGCCAGGGCCGTTTCCCCGGCCTTCTGCGCGAAGCTCGGGGCGTGCGAAACGACGAATTCGTTCAACTGGGTGGCCTTGGCCGCGAGGTCCCGGCGCGCCACCAGCCAGCCCAGGCGCCAGCCCGTCATGCAGTAACTCTTCGAAAACGATTGCACCACCATGACCGCGTCGTCGCGCGTGGCATGCCGCAGGATGGAGGGCACGGGTTCGCCCAGGCGCGCGCCGGAGTAGTACAGACGGTCGTAAACCTCGTCCGCCAGCAGCCATAGGTCGTGCTTGCGCGCGAAATCGAGCAAGCCCCGCCGCTCCTCGGCGGTGGCCACCCAGCCGAGCGGATTCGAAGGCGAGGTGTAGACCAGCAAGCGCGTGCGCGGCGTCACGGCGGCCTCGAGCGCCGGAAAATCCACGCGGTAGCGATCGCCGCACAGCAGGTGCGGAACGTGGCGCGCGGTGGCGTTGGCCATCAGCACGCTGGAGGACCCGTTAGGCCAGGCGGGCGTGAGCGCGAGCGCTTCGTCGCCGGGATCGAGCGCGCAGCGGATCCCCAGGTTGAGCGCTTGCACTCCGGAGGCCGTGACCACGATCTCGCGGGCCGGGTCGAGTTCCACCCCTTGGAGCCGGCGGTAGTGTTCCGCAATCGCGCGCCGCAACGACGGCAGGCCGGCATTCTCGGTGTAGAACGTGTAGCCTTCCCCGATGGCGCGGATGGCAGCCTGCTTGATGTAATCGGGCGTGGGCAGGTTGGATTCGCCGAAGTACAGGCGCAGCACGCCATCCATGGACATGGCGATCTCGGCCAACTGGCGAATGCCCGACTGCGGTATGTTCCGGACGGAGCGGGCGACGGAAGGCACGAACCCATATTCTCGCACCGCCGCGCGCCTCTTATAATGGAGCTTCCATGCTCTTTCGATTGGCCGCTATCACCGATGAGTTTTCCCCCGATCTCGAAACCGCCGTGTCCGCCATGTCAAAGGCCGGACTGGAGGGCGCCGAGCTGCGGATGGTCTCCGGCAAGAACGTCGTCGATCTGACGGACGAGGAACTCGACCGCGCCATCGCCATGGTGCGCGCACGAGGTTTGGAAATCGTCTCTATTGCGTCTCCGCTGCTGAAATGCGCGCTGCCGTCCGCGCCCGAGGTGGAGGAGCGGTTCCAGAAGGATATGTTCGCGGCCGCTTACGGCTTCGACGACCAGCCGCGGATCGCCGCGCGGGCGTTCGAGATTGCCAAGCGCACTGGCGCGAGGATTGTCCGCGTGTTCTCCTATTGGCGGACGGTGCGGCCGGAGGCGTGCTTCGACCGGATTGTCGAGGCGTTGGCCGGTCTGGCCGGCGAGGCCGCGCGCGAGGACCTGGTCATCGGCCTGGAAAACGAGCACGCGTGCAACATTGCCACCGGCGCGGAGCTGGCGCGCGTGCTCGAAGCCTCGGATCACCCCAATTTGAAGGCGGTCTGGGACCCCGCCAACGCTCTGGTGGCCGGGGAGAGTCCGTTCCCGGAAGGGTACGGCCGGCTTGCGCCGGGCAGGATTGGACACGTCCACGCCAAGGACTGCCGGATGGAGAACGGCCAGCCCGTGTGGGGGCCTCTGGGCGAGTGCGGCATCGAGTGGCCGGGGCAGATGGCCGCACTGGCGCGCGACGGCTACCATGGCTGGATCAGCCTGGAGACCCACTGGCCCGGTCCGGGCGGCGACAAACTCCAGGGAAGCCTGATCTGCGCGCGCAATCTGCGGAGACTGGCGGGGGACGCGCCCGCCCCCGCTGCGGGCGCATCGTGATAGCATGGGAAGTCTCCAATCACATCTGAGGTTTTCGTGGCTAGGATCACCCGCAAAGAGCTAAAATCCGACAAGTTCGCCCACGAAGTCGGACTCACCGTAGACTTCTTCGAAGAACACCGCAAGGATCTCGCCCGCTACGGCGCGATCGCCTTGGCGGTGCTCGTGCTCGTCGCGGGCTATATGTATTATGCGCGACACCAGCACAGTGCGCGCCAGGAGGCGCTGTACAAGGCGGTCCAAGCGGCGGAGGCCCCGGTCGGGGCGGCGCAGGGCGGGGGACTCAGCTTTCCGACGCAGCAAGCCAAGGACGAGCAGACCGTCAAGCTGTTCGCCGGCCTGGCGAGTAAGTATGGCGGGTCCACCGAAGGAGACATCGCGGAGTACTTCCTGGGATCGATCCGGGCCGACCAGGGTAAACTGGCCGACGCGGAGAAGCATTTCCTGGACGCGGCGCGGAAAAGCGACGAGAAGTACGCCTCGCTGTCCAAGTTGTCGCTGGCCCAGATCTACTTCGAAGACGGCCGCGCCGACCAGGGAGAGAAGACCCTTCGGGACTTGATCGCCCACCCCACGATCTTCGTCTCCAGCGACCAGGCCACCCTCTCCTTGGCGCGTCAGATCATGCCGAAGAAACCGGCGGAGGCTCGTAAGCTGCTCCAGCCGTTGATGTCCAAGCCGGGCGGGGCCGGTCAGGCGGCGACCGATCTCAACGCCGAGATTCCGCAGTAGGCCGCGCGCAATCGCATGCTGGCGCGTCTTCGATTTCCGGTGGAACGAAGCCGGGGCCGGCGCTATCCCGAACCCAGCCATCCCTACCGTAACGCCTTCCAGCGGGACCGCGACCGCGTGGTTCATGCGCGGGCCTTCCGCCGGCTGGAAGCCAAGACCCAGGTCTTCGCGCCGGGGCTGTCGGATCACTTCCGGAACCGCCTGACGCACACCATCGAAGTGGCGCAGATCGCCCGCACTCTGGCCAGAGTCCTCGGGCTGGACGAGGACCTGACCGAGGCGCTGGCGCTGGCCCATGACATCGGGCACCCGCCCTTCGCGCACGCCGGGGAGGAGGAACTGAACCGGCAAATGCAGCGGTTCGGCGATCGCTTCGATCACAACCTGCACGCGCTACGCATCGTCGAGAGCTTCGAGCAGCGATACGCCAGGTTTCCGGGGCTGAACCTGACGTTTGAAGTTCGCGAGGGGATGGTGAAGCATTCGAAGGACTTCGGTTCCGGTGAATGCCCCGAGCTCGACGCGTATCTGCCGGGACAGCGCCCTGTTCTGGAGGCGCAGTTGATCGATCTTGCCGACGAGATCGCTTACAACTCGGCCGACCTCGACGACGCCTTCTCCGCCGGGATGCTGGCCGCGGAGGATGTGGCGGACAGCGTTCCGCAGTACCGGGCGATTCACGAAGCCGTGGAAACGCAATTTCCCGGCGCCACGGATCGCGAGCGCTTCAATGAGGGTCTGCGCCGGCTGATCGACGGGCTGGTTTCGGGCGTGATCGAAGGCATCGTCGAAAACGCGCGTCAGGCGGGCGTCGCCGACGCGGAAGCGGTGCGCGCCTACCCGCGGCGCATCGCGGCCTTCACAGAGGAGACCGCCGGGACCAGCCGGGCGTTGAAGCGCTTCCTGCACGCCAGAGTCTACTCCTCATCGGCGCTGGGCGAGGGCCGCGAGCGATCCATGGCCATGATCGCGGCGCTTTTCCGGTTTTTCCTGGACCGTCCGGACCGGCTTCCCCAACCGTACTCCGGGCGGAGCGTCGCGGAGCCGGCCCATCGCGTGATTTGCGACTATATCGCGGGGATGACGGATGCCTTCTGCCACCGGACATTCGAGCAGACGGCCGGGGCCTCCGGGTAGGGGTGAGGCATCGCCTCGCCCGCGGCCGCCGGCCTGTCGCGATTCCAGAAGCCGGGTGCGCCGAAGCGGGTCCTACTCCTCGGCTCTCGCGAAACTGGAGATCTCGGCCGCCCGGACGCCGTAGAGCTTTAGGAGGTGGCGGCGAATTTCCTCCCCGATCCGCTCGGGCCGCTCGCCGGGTTCGTGCTCTACCTCCACCTTGAAGAAAAGATTGGTCCGGCTCATTCGGCGCTTGGTCCTCCGACTCTTATACTAAGGGAATGAGCTGCCCCCTTTGCCGGGTCCGCCGCCCCCGCCGCTTCTGCCCGGGGGTCGGGGACGACATCTGCGCGCTGTGCTGCGGCACGGAGCGCGAGGTGACGGTGGATTGTCCGCTCGATTGCGAATACCTGCGGGAAGCTCGCAAACACGAGAAACTCGTGGCCCTCGATCCGGAGCGGGTTCCCAACCGCGACATTCGCGTCCCGAAGGACTTCCTGGAGGAGCACGAGCCGCTGATGGTATTCCTGGGGCGCGCGGTCGCGAGCGCGGCGTTCACGGCCCCGGGTGCAGCGGATCTCGACGTACGGGAGGCACTGGAGAGCCTCGCCCAGACGTATCGGACCCTGCAGAGCGGAGTGTACTACGAGAGCCGCCCCGGCAGTCCGCTGGCCGCAGCCATATTCGACGCGGCGCAGGCAGCCGTGCCCGAGTTCCGGCGGCGCGAGCAGCAGGAGTTCGGCATTTCCAGGACGCGCGATGCCGACGTGCTGGGAATCTGGGTTTTCCTGCAGCATCTGGGGCTGGGCAACGACAACGGACGCCGCCGCGGCCGGCCGTTTCTCGCCCGACTGTGGGAGTTTTACGGGGGCGGCGCGGCCCCGCCTCGCCCAGTATCCTCCTTGATCCTTCCTTGAACCTAAAAACGGCAGTTGGCCGGTGGCATCGGCGAGCCGACCAGGGCTTCCAATGACCTTGCCACCGAAGAATTGACGGAACGCGGCGCTGAGAATCAGCTTCCACCGCTCCCCTTGCGTCAACTGCTCCGCAGTCGTTTTGATGCGCTTTAGAAACCTGCTCACCTTGGCCAGAATTTCCGCGATCTGCGAGGCCCTCGCGTGCGTGCTCGTGATCTCCACCGTGGTCTGATTCCCGTGACGCGTTTGCCGGGCGATGCCGTGTAGTGCCAACGGCCGCGAGGTGATGGCTTCGGCGTGTTTGTCAGGAATTCCCAAGCGCATGAAGATCGTCCACCAGTTGTAGACCAAGGCGATGATCCGTCCCATGATCTGGCAGCGCTTCCGGTCTTGTGTCGTGAAGCCTGCCCACCCCCACTGGTTCTTCAGCTCGTCGAAGTTGTTCTCCGCATCGCCCCGGTCC
>Ga0209638_1002077_pt1 | contig 12444 bp, 12 predicted proteins | sample BarGraNGADG00211_FD_184490 | JGI IMG/M metagenome (GOLD analysis project Ga0209638, IMG submission 184490) | Arctic peat soil microbial communities from Barrow, Alaska - Barrow Graham LP Ref core NGADG0002-211 (SPAdes) (version 2) | ecosystem: Environmental > Terrestrial > Soil > Wetlands > Peat... | reverse complement strand
GTATTGCCGAAAATCGGTTGTACAAGTTTGCGGTGTTTAGTCAGTTTCGCGTCTGCTTTAAGTCTTCATTCGTTTGTTGATTGCGTGGTAATAGCGGTTATAGACTCCATCGCGTTTTGAGTCATTTTGAGGAGTCCTATTATGGGCAACAAACTTTACGTGGGCAACCTGCCTTACACATTCCGTGATGAAGATCTGCAGCAAGCCTTTGCCGCACACGGTACCGTCACCAGCGCCAAAGTCATGATGGAACGTGACACTGGCCGTTCCAAAGGCTTCGGCTTTGTGGAAATGGGCAGCGACGCTGAAGCACAGGCCGCCATTGCCGGTATGAACGGCCAACAATACGGTGGCCGTGGCCTCGTGGTCAACGAAGCCCGTCCCATGGAAGCACGCCCCCCTCGCACTGGTGGCGGCGGCTTTGGCGGCGGCGCTGGCGGCGGTCGTAGCGGCGGCGGCGGTTACGGCGGCGGCGCTGGCGGCGGTCGTAGCGGCGGCGGCGGTTACGGCGGTGGCGCTGGCGGCGGCGGCGGTTACGGCGGTGGCGCTGGCGGCGGTCGTAGCAGCTACTAAACATTTGATTGACTCCAAGTCAATCAAAATCAAAGGGCCCTTGTGGCCCTTTTGTTATTTCAGCGCAGGCTGCAGCAAACCCTTGACATGACCATTGAGCAACAGCACATGACCGGGCTTGTCAAAGTCCATCATGTCCGCCCAGAATCGGTCATTGCCTCTTATCAGCTCCACCGGCTGAGGCGACTTGATACGTTCGGTCAGCATGAACGCATGTAAATATTCACCGCGAAATTCCAGCTCAGGTTCGGCTGGTCCGCTCTGGCTCAGCGCCGCTGCGCGCACCACCCGCGCCTTGCCGTACAACTGCACCTCGGAGGCGTCGCTATTAATCAAGGCCTGGCTGGCGGTCGCGACGGTCAGACGACCTTCTGGATTAAATGAGCGAATCCGCACGAGGTCAATTTCGAGCGTGTTGTTGTCCGGGTAATGACGGGCATCGGTACCGGCCACTTCGCTTTTAAGGCGGCCAGCCGCGTCGAACGTTTTGACTGAAAATTTGCGCATGAGATAGTCGGGTTCATGCCGTGGCGGTGGCTCTTGTGGGGCCGGTCCCAACAGTGGCGTGCTTCGAACCAGCCAATAAGTCCCAAGTGCCAGCAGGCCCATGAGAATGACTGGCAGATACAGCGACAAGCGATCCCAAATAGCGCGCATCAATTTGCTCACTTCGTACTTTTCTCGAGCAGATCAGCGTACTGTCCACCTGCCGTCAGCAACAAATCACAAAACTCCCTGACAGCACCCTCACCGCCTTTGGCCTGGGTTACATGGTGTGAAATCGCCCTCGCCTCAACATGGGCGTTGCACGGCGCGCAGGCCAAAGCACAGCGCCGCATGACGGACAGATCGGGCCAGTCGTCACCCATCGCCGCCGCCTGCGTCCAGGCAAGGCCCAGAACTTTCAGTGTCTGCTCGGCCAGCGCCAGTTTGTCTTCGACGCCGTAATAGGCCCGTTCAACCCCCAAGTCCGCCAGGCGCAGGTGCAGCGCTTTGGCGTCACGCCCGGTAATGACCACCGGGGTGATGCCCACTCGCTGCAGCAGCTTGAGGCCATGACCGTCGAGCGTGTTAAAACGCTTGAGTTCTTCGCCGTCTGGCGTGTAGTACAAACCGCCGTCAGTCAGTACGCCATCCACATCCAGAAAAACGACGCGAATGCCCTGCGCTTTAAGCAGCAGTTCCGGGGGAAAACTGAGCGCGGGCGTCATCAGATCACTTTAGCACGCATCAGGTCGTTGCTATTGAGCGCCCCGCACAGGCGCCCCGCCGCGTCCAGTACCAAGACGCTGGTAATGCGGTGCAGCTCCATCAGTTCGGCGGCGTCCACCGCCAAAGCGTCACTGGCGATGGTCGTGGGGTTGGGGTGCATCACTTGTTTTGCGCTGGTGCCGCGCAAGTCAATGCCCCGCTCAACCAGACGGCGCAAGTCGCCATCGGTAAAAATTCCAAGCACTTTGGCGTGCTCGTCAACCACCGCCGCGGCACCCAGTCCCTTGACACTCATCTCCCGCATCAATTCGCTGAAACTGGCCTGCGCGGCGACCTTCGGCACGGCCTCGCCCGTGCGCATCACATCACTGACATGGGTGAGCAGCTTGCGCCCAAGCGCGCCACCCGGATGCGAACGGGCAAAATCCTCTTCCTTGAAACCGCGCGCATCGAGCAACGCTACCGCCAACGCGTCACCCAATGCAAGTTGCGCCGTGGTGCTGGCAGTGGGTGCCAGATTCAAGGGGCAAGCTTCTTTTTCGACACCACAATTAAGAAACACATCGGCATGACGGGACAAGGTAGATTCAGCCTTGCCGGTCATGGCGATCAAGGGAACTCCCAGGCGCTTCAGGACTGGCAGGATCGCTATAAGTTCCTCGGTTTCGCCGCTGTTTGAAATCGCCAGCACCAGATCGACCGATTTGATCATGCCGAGGTCGCCGTGACTGGCTTCGCCGGGATGCACGAACATAGCAGGCGTCCCGGTAGAGGCCAGCGTGGCTGCCATCTTGCGCCCGACATGACCGCTTTTACCCATTCCCATCACGACGACGCGGCCCCTCACCTGCAACATCATTTCAACCCCGCGGGCAAACGCCTGACCAAGGTGCTGCTTCAAGCCCAGCACCGCAGCCGCTTCAATATCAAGGGTTTCCTGTGCCAGGCGGATCGCCTGTTGCGCGTGGAAAACCCGCTCCGGTGTGTGTTGAAGTGTCATGGCGATATTTTATCGGTGTGCGCGCCCTTGTTAGTATCTGTCCATGAGCCCGTTTGAACTCACTCTTGTTTATCTGCTGGCCGCCGTGTTGGGAGTGGTGGCTTCCCGCCTGCTCAAGCTGCCACCGATGCTGGGCTATCTGGTGGTGGGTATGCTGATCGGGCCGCACGCACTGGCTTTCGCCAAGAACGCCGAGGGGGTTCGGCATCTGGGTGAATTTGGGGTCGTTTTTTTGATGTTTGTCATTGGGTTGGAGTTCAATCTGCCCAAGCTGCGCGCCATGCGCCATCATGTATTCGGACTGGGTTTTTTTCAAGTTGTATTGACGATGCTGGCTGCCACTCTGGCGGTCTTGGGTATGGCACGCATGGCACCATCGCTGTGGGGTGTGAGCTGGCAGATGGCGTTGGCCTTGTCGGGTGCGTTTGCGATGAGCAGCACGGCCATCGTGGTCAAGCTGATGACCGAGCGTTTGGAGGTGGAGTCCGAGCATGGCAAGCGCATTATGGGCGTCTTGCTGTTTCAGGACTTGGCCGTCGTCCCTCTGTTGGTATTGATCCCGGCGTTGGGGGCTTCGGCAGAGCAACTATTAGAAACCCTGGCATTGGCCAGCTTCAAGGCGATCGTAGTGATAACCCTGTTGCTGGTCGGCGGTCAGCGTGTCATGCGCTGGTGGCTGAATTTGGTGGCTCGGCGCAAAAGCGAAGAACTGTTCGTGCTGAACTTGCTGCTTGTCACCTTGGGGTTGGCCTGGTTGACCGAGTTGGCCGGTTTAAGCCTGGCGCTGGGGGCCTTTATTGCCGGCATGCTGATTTCCGAAACCCAGTACAAACAGCAGGTGGAAACCGATATACGACCCTTTCATGATGTCTTGCTCGGTCTGTTTTTTATCAGTATCGGAATGCTGCTGGACTGGCAACTGGTATGGCAACATTGGCCTCTGGTGCTGTTGCTGGTCACCTTGCCGGTGTTGTTCAAAGCGGCGCTGACAACCTTGTTGGCGCGTGCGTTGGGCGCCACCACGGGGGTGGCGCTGCGCACCGGACTCTACCTGGCGCAAGCCGGCGAATTCGGTTTTGTGCTGCTGGCGTTGGCGCAGAACAATACCCTGGTGCCGGCTGCCTTGCTCAACCCGATACTGGCAAGCATGGTGCTCTCGATGCTGGCGACGCCCTTCATCATTACCTACAGCAACGCCATTGTGTTGAAGCTGGTCAGCAGCGAGTGGCTGCAACAATCGCTCCAGATGACCAGCATCGCGCGGCGCTCCATCAATGCCAACAAGCACGTGATCATTTGCGGCTATGGCCGTTGCGGCCAAAATCTGGCGCGTATATTGGAGCAAGAAGGCATTGCCCACATCGCGCTCGATCTCGACCCCGACCGGGTACGCCAGGCCAGCGTTGCTGGAGATTCTGTGGTCTTTGGGGATGCGACCCGGCTGCAAACTTTAATGGCAGCCGGGCTGGCGCGCGCCAGCGCGGTGGTTGTCACCTACCTCGAAGTGCCCAGCGCCATCAAGGTGCTGGCGCATGCCCGCGCTCACGCGCCCCAGGTTCCGGTGATTGTGCGCACCTATGATGACCATGCACTTGAGACGCTGCGCGAAGCCGGTGCCACCGAGGTGGTGCCAGAGGCGATTGAAGGCTCGCTGATGCTGGCCAGTCATGCTCTGGCCCTGGTGGGCGTGCCGCTGCGCCGGGTGATCCGGATCGTGCGCGACCAGCGCGATGCCCGCTACAACCTGTTGCGCGGTTATTTTCACGGCAGCGACGACGACTCAAGCGATGAGCTCGAGCAGGAACGTCTGGCGACAATTACGTTGACGCCAGGGGCCAGGTCGATCGGTCAGGCACTTGACCATCTTGCGCTTGGAACCCTCGGTGTTCGCGTCGTCAGTCTGCGCCGCAGCGGTGGCAAAGTGGTGACGCTGGCGGCACGGCCCCAGCTTGAATCGGGTGACACGCTGGTGCTTTCCGGTAAAGTTGAAACACTTGCCCGGGCCGAAGAAAAATTGCTTGAAGCTTGAGCGCCGCCAGCCATGAACCCGCGGCGATGCACAATACGGACACACGCCTGAACTCCATGACCCATGCAAAATCTTAGTGTCACCCAGTATCTCAGAAATCACATCCGCACCGTGCCGGACTGGCCAACGCCTGGGGTGCAGTTTCGCGACATCACACCGTTGTTGCAAAACGCCAAAGTCTTTCGGGTTCTGATCGATGCCTTTGTACAGCGCTACATGGAACCCTCGATGCGGCCCGGCGTGGTGGCTGGGCTGGATGCGCGCGGCTTCATTTTGGGCTCGGTGATCGCTTATGAATTAAACGTCGGATTCGTGCCAATTCGCAAAAAAGGAAAACTGCCCTTCACCACCGTCGCAGAAACTTACGAGCTGGAGTACGGCAGCGCCACGGTTGAGCTGCACACCGACGCTGTCGAACCCGGTCAAAAAGTGCTTTTGATTGATGACCTGATTGCTACCGGTGGCACCATGCTGGCGGGCAAAAAGTTGCTCGAAAAGCTGGGCGCACAGGTGATGGAAGGTGCAGCGATTGTGGATCTGCCCGAGCTCGGCGGCTCTGACAAACTCAGGGCCGCGGGTTTGCCGCTGTTTACCCTGCTCGATTTCGCCGATCACTGAACTTTTCACAAAGTCGAGTTATTTTCCAATACAAAATTTGGAAAATATTTCTCCCAGCAAATCATCCGAAGTGAATTCGCCGGTAATTTCGTTGAGCGCATTTTGAGCCAGTCGCAGCTCTTCAGCCAACAGATCCAGCGCCCGCGCTTTGGCAGCCAGGTGTTCACCGGCGCGCACCAAATGGCCAGCCACCCGGCGCAAGGCCTGAACCTGGCGTTCGCGGGCAATAAAAACACCCTCAGAGGCTGCTTGCCAACCCGCCGCTTGCAGGAGTTGCTGGCGTAAAACGGACAGGCCCGCGCCGGTCTTGGCCGAAATATTCAAGCCCGCCCCCTGTTCTTCAAGCGCTACCGCGTCAAGCTTGTTCCAAACGTCGATGACGGGCACCGTCGCGGGCAGGCTCAATGCGATCGCGTTGGCTATTTCTTCGTCATTGGCGCAGTAATCGATAGCGTCTTGCCGCGTCAAATCGTGCAAAAACAAAACTGCATCAGCGGCTCTGATCGCTTCCCAACTGCGGGCGATGCCTATTTTTTCGATCTCGTCCTGGCTCGGACGCAGGCCGGCGGTGTCGATCACGTGCACCGGCACGCCTTCGATCTGGATCGTTTGCTGCACTTTGTCGCGGGTGGTCCCCGCAATGGGCGTAACGATCGCCAGCTCGGCCTGCGCCAGCGCATTGAGCAGAGACGATTTGCCGACATTGGGTTGACCGGCAATCACCACCCGGATGCCTTCGCGCAAGAGCGCACCCTGGCGCGCTCTGAGCAAAACGCTTTGCACGTTTTGCTGCAACTTCGACAACTGCCCGTGTGCGTCGGCTTGGCGCAAAAAGTCGATTTCTTCCTCGGGAAAGTCGAGCGTGGCCTCGACCCCCATGCGCAAATGAATCAGTGCATCGCGCAGCGTGCGAATTTCCTTGGAAAATGCGCCTGACAGTGCGCGGCCGGCACTGCGCGCTGCCGCTTCGGTGCTGGCATCAATCAAGTCGGCAATGGCCTCGGCCTGCGCCAGGTCGATCTTGTTGTTGAGAAAAGCGCGCTGCGAGAATTCACCCGGCAACGCGAGGCGCAAACCGGCCAGTCGCGCTACCTGCGTGAGCGGATCAAGTTCAGCCCCGGCTTGCAGGCAGCGCGCCAATATAAGCTGTAGCACGACCGCGCCGCCGTGGGCCTGCAGCTCCAGCACATCCTCGCCGGTAAACGAGTGCGGTGCCGGAAAATAAATCGCCAGGCCCCGGTCAATCGGCAGTCCAGCCTGGTCAGGAAACGCGGTGTAAGTCGCTACACGCGCTGGCAGCGTGCGTCCACAAAGGGCCACGATTAGCGGCGCCAGACACTTCCCGCTGACCCGCACGATGCCGACCGCACCCCGTCCCGGGGCGGTTGCTATGGCGGCAATGGGATCATGGTGACGCGCCAGCATGAAATTGTGATCCGATCAACGAGCAGACACCCATCCGGCTGGTCTCTGCGCCCCGGCTCAGAACTTGGGCAGGTGGAACTGCGGCGGCACCCCCATGCGGGTGTTGATGATCCACTGCTGTGCAATGGACAGAACGTTATTTGTAATCCAGTACAAGACCAGACCCGCCGGAAAGAAGAAAAACATGACGCTGAATGCCAGCGGCATGAACCACATCATCTTGGCTTGCATCGGATCCGGTGGAGCCGGATTAAGGGAGGTTTGCAACACCGTGGTCAGCGTCATGACCAGAGGCAAAATGTAAAAAGGATCGGGTGACGAAAGATCATGAATCCACATTATCCAGGGCGCATTGCGCATCTCGACGCTGGCGAGCAGCACCCAGTACAAGGCAATGAACACTGGAATCTGAATCATGATCGGAAAGCAGCCGCCCATCGGGTTGACTTTTTCTTCACGGTAAATGCGCATCATCTCCTGCTGCATCTGCTGTGGTTTGTCCTTGAACCGCTCCCGCATTTCTGTGACTTTCGGGTTGACCGACTTCATCTTCGCCATACTGGCATAAGCCTTGGCGTTGAGCCAATAAAAAGCCGCTTTCAGCAACAACACCAAGGCCATGATCGACCAGCCCCAGTTGCCAATGTAGCTCTGCAACTTCTCGAGCAGCCAGTACAAGGGCTTGGCCAGGATGGTGAGCCAACCGTAGTCCTTCACCAGTTCCAGCCCTGGAGCCAGGGATTCGAGCATGTTTTCTTCCTGCGGGCCGGCAAATAATTTTGCCTCTATCGTTTTGCTGCTCCCGGGTGCAATATTGTCCAGCGCAGTGATCATGCCGACCGCATAAAGATTGGCATCGACACTGCGCATGAACAGCTCACGTTTGATGCCGTCCCCAAGCAGCCAGGCGCTGGCAAAGTAATGCTGCACCATGGCGACATAGCCGTTATCTGCGGTTTTTTCGATATCGACCTTGTTTTTGTCAATGTCCTTGAAATCAATTTTCTGGTATTTCTTGGCGGCGGTGTAGATCGCCGGACCGGTAAAGGTGGAGTAGAAAGAAGACTCTCCCAGCGGCTTGTTGCCATCACGCACCAGTTGCAGGTACAACTGCGGCGACACTGCCGCTGCGCCGACATTGACCACCTCGTGTTTGACCGCGATAGCGTACGAGCCGCGGGTCAAGGTGTAGGTTTTGACCAGTTTGACGCCACCGAGTTCGGGCGACTCGAACCGGAGCACCAGTTCTTTGCTGTCGGCTTTCAAAGTACGCTCGCCCGGTACCAGTGTCATGAGCGTTTTGTGGGTGGGGAAAACGCCGCCCGCGGCACCGGCAATTAAACCGGTTTGCGCCGTGTAGGTGCGCGCCTTGCTGTCATCAAGCAGAATAAAAGTTTTGGTTTTATCAGCCATGTCGCGGTGCTTGAGCAGCTCCGTGCGAACCAGCGAACCACCCTCGGTATCAAAGGTCGCCTTGAAGACATCGGTCGTCACCACGACGCGCTCACGCTGCAACGCAGGCGCTATTACCGCAGGTGCCGCCGCCCCGGGAACCTGCGCCGAAGCCACTACGGTACTGGCCGCAGGTACGCCGGTTGGCACGCTCGACGACGTCGCCACCGGGTTGGGCGCGTTAACAGTTTTGACCGAACTGGCAAAAAAAGTGGCTTTGTTGCCGTTGTAAACCTGCCATTGGTCCCATAACAAGACCATGGAAAAGCCAAAAATCACCCACAAAATGGTGCGACGAATATCGTTCATGAAGACTTCTTTGGAGTGGATGAGGAAATCAATTGCGTAAACAACTGGGATTTGGGCCGTGGTTTTCCGGCCGGCACCGGGTCTGAACCGCCGCTACACCAAGGCTGGCAACGCGCCAGCCGCGTGAGCGTCAAATAACTGCCTGCCGCTGCGCCATGGAGCTGCAAAGCCTGCAATGCATACGCCGAGCAAGTGGGCTCGAAACGGCAGGACGAGCCCAACCAGGGGCTCAACAGCAAGCGGTAGCCCTTGACCAGGCCGATCAACAAGGTCTTGGTCATGCTGTTCCCTCCAATCGAACGTGTGCTGTAGGTTGCTCCGTGGCCTGCGCAAACAGACGTTGCAACTCCTGGCGCACGGCCGCCCGTAGGACGCCAGAGCTGGCGCTGATAAATTGAGCGCGATCAAAACCAGCGCGCAAACGCACGACATGAGCGGCCACTGGCAGCGCTGACTCAAAATGGTTACTCACAGTGTAAATCTCACGTTTGATGGCATTGCGTGTAACGGCTCGCTTGGCCCAGCGTTTGGGCACCATGGCACCTAGCCACACCTGTCGAAGTGCAAAAAGTGGCCGTGCTGTGGCCGCCTTGCGCAACAGATCGTCAGGCCTGGCTGGCGGTGCATCAAGCGCGGCGCAGTGCAGTGCAAAATGAAGCGTACGAGCCACGGTACCACCCGCCAATACAGCCTGAAACTGATCTCGCGTCTTGAGTCGCTGCAATTTAAAATGACATCCAACTACAAATCAGTTGCGCAAGGTCCGGGCCACCAGCATCAAACTGCCAAACGTTTGCGGCCTTTGGCGCGGCGCGAGTTGATCACAGCACGACCGCCACGGGTTTTCATGCGGACCAGAAAACCGTGAGTACGGGCGCGTTTAATCTTGGAGGGTTGGTAAGTGCGTTTCATTTTGAAAATCCTGTAGGGCTCAAAGACGGCCCGCAAATTTTAAAAAAATGGGTGGGCCGTTGTTTTATCTTCTTCTGACACAGTCAGAGGAACCGATGATTATCGCAAACTTTTACTCATCCTGGAAAATGCCTATTTATCCGCCTTGTGTCAGTCTGGTACATTGTGTGCACCCAAGTTTCCAAGCTTGTGGATAATTCCTTGATAAATTACAATTTAGCCTTTCGCAATTTGCGATTATCCACACCAGCCGACAACAACATGACAGAGGGACAATACGCTAAACAGCCTGGTTTCCTAAGCGCTGACGCCGGATCAAGCCTTTGGCAGACTTGCGTCGATCAATTGGCGCAAGAACTCCCGGAACAACAATTCAACACCTGGATCAAGCCGCTGACGGCACAGATCACGGATGACCTCTCGATGGTCACCATCTACGTTGCCAACCGGTTCAAACTGGACTGGATCCGGGCGCAATACAGCAAACACATTGCCGCCCTGCTGGAGAAATTTTCCGGGCAAGCCATTCAACTTGAGCTGGCACTTGCTCCACGCGAAGTCGCCACCAAAAATCAATCAACCCAGCGTTCAATTGAGTCCATCTCGATAGAAGACACGGCCGAGTTGGGGGCTGAACAAAACCCGGGCAACCTCAAAAATCGACTCAATACCGCACTGAACTTTGACACCCTGATCGAAGGCAGCGCCAATCGCATGGCGCGCGCTGCGGCGATGCATGTCGCGGGCATGCCGGGCCACCTTTACAACCCGCTGTTCATCTACGGCGGTGTCGGTTTGGGCAAAACCCACTTGATGCACGCCGTCGGCAACCAGCTTCTGACCGACCGGCCGTTGGCCAAAGTTCTCTACATCCATGCCGAGCAGTTTGTATCGGATGTGGTCAAGTCTTATCAACGCAAAACTTTTGACGAATTCAAGGAACGCTATCACTCGCTGGATTTGCTGTTGATTGATGATGTCCAGTTTTTGGCCAACAAGGAACGCACCCAAGAAGAATTTTTTAATGCTTTCGAAGCACTGCTGGCCAAAAAATCGCACATCGTGATGACCAGCGACACCTACCCCAAGGGTTTGACCGACATCCACGAGCGTCTGGTGTCGCGCTTTGATTCCGGCCTGACCGTCGCCATCGAGCCCCCCGAACTTGAAATGCGGGTCGCCATCCTGATCAACAAAGCCCGGGTAGAAGGTATCGTTATGCCGGAGGAAGTAGCGTTTTTCGTGGCCAAAAATGTACGTTCCAACGTGCGCGAACTCGAGGGCGCGCTGCGTAAAATCCTGGCTTATTCCCGTTTCAACCAGAAAGAAATCTCAATTTTGCTGGCGCGTGAGGCGCTGCGCGACCTGCTGTCAATCCAGAACCGGCAGATTTCAATTGAAAACATCCAAAAAACGGTGGCCGACTACTACAAAATTAAAATCGCCGACATGTACTCCAAAAAACGACCCGCCAGCATTGCGCGGCCGCGTCAGATTGCCATGTACCTGGCCAAGGAATTGACCCAGAAAAGCCTGCCTGAAATTGGAGAATTGTTTGGTGGCCGCGACCATACGACGGTTTTGCATGCGGTGCGCAAGATTGGCGGCGAGCGCCAGCAAATGACCGAGCTGAACCAGCAACTTCACGTGCTGGAACAGACGCTCAAAGGTTGATCGAGAAATGCAAGCAAGAATAGCTGAATTGATTCATTTCGTACGCTGCTGATTCCCAATTGGAACTATTTAACAAGAGGTTGACATGATCGTCCTGAAAGCCACACAAGACAAAGTTTTATCGGTATTGCAAGCGGTCGCCGGCATCGTCGAGCGCCGGCACACCTTGCCGATTCTGGCCAATGTGCTGATTCGCAAAACCGGCACAGTCCTGCAGCTCACCACCAGCGATCTTGAGATCCAGATTCGAACCACCGCCGAACTCGGAGGTGATGAAGCTGATTTCACCACCACGGTTGGGGCGCGCAAATTGATCGATATTTTGCGCACCATGCCGGCGGATCAAACCGTAACCCTCGAATCAAGTGCCGCCAAGCTGATCCTCAAGGGCGGCAAAAGCAAGTTCACGCTACAGACCATGGCAGCGGAAGACTTTCCGCTGGTACAGGAGGCGGCCAACTTCGGCCCGGTCTTCAGTGTGCCTCAAAAAGCACTTAAAGATCTGCTAAGCCAGGTGTCGTTCGCCATGGCCGTGCATGACATCCGCTACTACCTCAACGGCATCTTGTTCGTCGCTGAAGGCAAGCAGCTCAGCCTGGTGGCCACCGATGGTCACCGGCTCGCCTTCGCCTCGGCCACGCTCGACGCCGAGGTGCCCAAACAAGAAGTTATCTTGCCCCGCAAAACCGTCATTGAGTTGCAACGCTTGCTCTCCGACGCCGAGGGCGCCATTGAAATGCAGTTTGCCAACAACCAGGCCAAGTTCAGCTTCGGCGGCATGGAGTTTGTGACCAAGCTGGTCGAAGGCAAGTTTCCCGACTACAACCGCGTGATCCCCAAAAACCACCAAAACAGCATCACCCTGGGCCGTATGGCTCTGCTGGCGACCTTGCAGCGCACTGCAATTTTGACCAGCGACAAGTTCAAGGGTGTGCGCCTGAACATTGACCCGGGAACCCTGCGCGTGGCCTCCAACAACGCCGAGCAGGAAGAAGCGGTCGATGAGCTCGATATTGATTACAGCGGTGACAGCATCGAGATCGGTTTCAACGTGACCTATCTCATTGATGCGTTGACCAACATGACCCAGGAGATGGTCAAGCTCGAACTCTCCGACGGCAACAGCTCTGCCCTTTTCACCATTCCCGACAACGCCACCTTCAAGTATGTGGTGATGCCGATGCGCATCTGAAGAAAATAGTTATGACCGAAGAAAACCAGCCAGTTCCAACCCCAGAAA
>Ga0209638_1002075_pt1 | contig 12446 bp, 10 predicted proteins | sample BarGraNGADG00211_FD_184490 | JGI IMG/M metagenome (GOLD analysis project Ga0209638, IMG submission 184490) | Arctic peat soil microbial communities from Barrow, Alaska - Barrow Graham LP Ref core NGADG0002-211 (SPAdes) (version 2) | ecosystem: Environmental > Terrestrial > Soil > Wetlands > Peat... | reverse complement strand
CACCAACCGCAGCGCCGTACCGAGAGAAACCTGATCGACGAGAAACGCTGAATCAGAGAACGAGAAGTGGGCGATGGGGCCGGGGGATACCGGGCCCTCTCGGCGTGTCTGGAACACCCCGTAACCGGCGGCCGCCAGTAACACCAGGAGCACAACGGCGGCACTATTTTGCTTCGATCTCATGGTGTCTCGTCGGACGCGGTCTCTTGTAGGCGCATGGGGACGCTTCGAGTGAAAGGACAGTGGCAATCTAGTCTGGCCCGCGGTACACTCTCCTGTCCAGGCGTCGCCTGAGCGGAGCGAGAGACGACTACCGTGAACGTGCTGCCCGCCTAGTGCCCGCTGCCACCTCCGCGGCGCGATGTCGCCTGCGCTCGATTGATGACGCTCTCTTGGGCGGGCTCTGTGCATGTTGCCGCGTGCACCCTTGCCCATGCCCAGCCGCCGAGCGTAGCCTGTGTGCGTACCGACGTGTCGCTTTCCGGAGGCGCACGTCGTCTACCGCACGTCAGGCGCGACGATCCTCAGCGCCGACGAATTAAGGATGGCGTCACCACCAGCGACGGAGCCGGTCAGTGTCCCCGAACCCAACGCGAAGGCGGCGTAGGGCGCGCCGGGAGTCGTACGCAGGGCTGAGTGGTTGTCGTGAGGAACGGGCTTGCCTGGCCAGCGAGCCCCGTGCTGTTGTGCATCCAGACGTGCGTGGTCGATCAACGACACGTGGCGGGTTCGCGTGCGAGGTCTGGCGGGTTGGCGTGCGAGATCTCCCGGGTTCGCGTGCGAGATCTCCTGGGTTGGCGTGCGAGGTCTCCCGGGTTGGCGTGCGAGATCTCCCGGGTTGGCGTGCGAGATCTCCCGGGTTGGCGTGCGAGATCTCCCGGGTTGGCGAGCGAGGTCTCCCGAGTTGGCGTGCGAGGTCTCCCGGGTACCGCGTTGACCTCTTCGTGCACATCGCGCCGAGTCGGGCGGGTGCATGTGCTGGGCGTCCATGGTCACGCACCCATGCGCGACGGGATGTTGTGCCAGGCCGCCGTGGTCATCGGAGCACGGTCGACGTCACCCGGTCCGCGATCGATCGGGAGGCTGTCGTCGATCGCCCAAGGCGTGGGGGCCGGTGGGGTGGGACATACCCGCCGCCGCCATTGGATGTGGCATCGCCGGCCTGTGCACACGGCCGCGCTGCCCTGTTCGCATGCAGTCCTGCGCGTCGGGTGGCGGTCGTGGGCCGATATGGACATTGCCGGACGTCGCTATGGACATTGTCGGCCGTGGCTATGGACCATGTCCGGCGCCACCTTGGACATTGTCGGCCGTGGCTATGGACCTTGTCCGGCGCCACCTTGGACATTGCCCGACGCCACCTTGGACACTGCCCGACGCCACCTTGGACATTGCCCGACGCCACCTTGGACATTGCCTTGTCGCAGCCGGGCGCTCCCACGGCGGCGCCGTATCTTCCTGAGCGCAGCGCCTGCCCCTGAGCGAAGCGAAGGGAGCGCGCCGGTGTTCGCGGAGACGCGGCCGGCGTGAATCGTCCGGCTGGCGGATGAAACCTCTTGTCCGCCAGCATTCGTCCAGACCAGAGCAGTCGCGGAATCTCGCCCTCAGGGCTTCTTCACCACCAACAGCGCATTCCCCACCGCCCGCTCACCCGTGGCGTCCGAGGGCACGTTCGTCAGCACGCCGCCGATCACCATCGTCGTCGAGCCCCCGCCGTCGAAGTTCATCGCCTGCCACGCGCCCAGGCGCTGAAGCACGCCCGCAAGTTCGACGATCGTCATCCCAGCGCTCCGCTCCTGTCGCCCGTCCACGGTGAGCAGATACAGCGTCGAGCTGTCACGCGAGAAGCCGACCGCCGTGCGCGGGTGCCGCCTGTCCGTGTTGCTCGAGATCGTGCCCTCGAGCGTCGCGGCATTACCGGCGACGTTCACCCCGTCGCGAAGGATGCGCGGCCAGCCGCCGATGAGCAGCACCGGCACGGCGCCGTTGCCAGAGCGGGGCAGCGTGGCGAGCAGGATCTTCACCGTATCGCCATCGCCCATCGCCTGCACTTCCTTCGTGCGCGCGCCGGTGCCGTAGGCGGCGAGCACCGCGCCATCCGCTGGAATCGCCGACCCGGAGGTCGCCGACGCTGCGCCACGCCGCACGTAGAGCAGGGTATCGCCTCGCCGACCAGCCGTCACCATCGGCGCCTCGGCGGTGGGTCGCGACGTATCGCGTGGAGCGGTGGCGCCGTACCTCCACGTGTACCACGCCGTGCCTTCCGGGCGGCCGGACGGATTGAAGTTCACGGTTAGGATCGGCGTCGGCACTCCGTGCGCCCATGCCTTCGCGTCGAGAATGAACCGGTCCATCATGGGGCGCCGCGCCGCGTCGATACCAAACTGCACATGCGCGTTCTTGTACGTGTCGTAGGGTGAATCGGTGACCTCGAGTCCCTTCCACCACTCGCCGCCGATCACCTGATTGTTCTCGTTCTCTCCGGTTGTCAGCGAGAAGAAATCGGCGTTCACCGCCGCGAGCACCGTCGTGCCCGCGGCCTTCGCGCGACGAACCATCTCGGTCGTCTTCTCTCGCCCACGGAGCTGGTCGAGCGCGCGCGCATGCCGCACCTCCAGATCGGCGCGCCGCAGATCGACGCGCACGAGGTGCATCACCCACGGTCCACTCCTGTCCGTGAACTGCCGGTACGCGACGCCAGGCGCCAGCTCGCGAGCCGTGAGCGTGTCACCCTGCTGCGCGTGCAGGGTGGCGGGCGCGAACGCGGCGATGCAACCGATGATCAGGACGCGAAACAGCGAGTGGTGCATTGGCGGCCTTTCCGCTGAGTGTTTCCTGCTAATCACCGCGGAGGTCGCCGAGGGGCGCAGAGTGATCGACGGACCTGTATCGCCGACTCCACTACCTCTCTGCTCGTCGATCTCGTTGTTCACCCGTCGTGAGAGCCTCTGCGTTCCTCAGCGGTCGAGACGCGTGTCACGCACCCCCCGAAGACCTGCTATTTGTATATCAGGTACGGCTTGACCTTCTCCGCAAACCGCACTGCGTCCGCGTCCCAATTCTTGATCAGCGCATCCACCGTGTTCTGTTCGACCGCGGCGCGCAACTTATCGGTGCCCGCGAGCCGGTCGATCTGCCGCGCTCGAAACTGAAAGTCCGTCGTGTGCCGGGCGTAGATGGCGCGCAGCATCCGAATGCCGAGTTCCACGGAGCGCACCGCGTTGCGGTCCGTCACACGCACCTTGATCATCGGGATAGTCTGGCCGCCGAACTTGTAGCCCTTCTCGATCGCGCGCGTCGCCGTGTCGAAGCGAACGCCGGGCAGATGCATCGCGTTGAGCTCGGCGGCAATCGCGCCGTTGTCCGTCATCCAGGCGGCGCCAATGAGCGTGAAGGGATCTTCGGTGCCTCTGCCCTCGGTGGCCGTCGTGCCCTCGAAGAACACAGTCCCCGGATAAAGCAGCTCGGCGTCAGAGTTCCGAAGATTCGGTGAAGGATTCACGCGCGGAATGCCCGTCTCGTCGAACCACATCGAGCGTCGATAGTTCTTCATCGGAACCACCGTCACGTTTGCGTCGATCAGCTTGGTGCCCGACAGAAATCGCAGCAGCTCACCTGGGGTGAGTCCGTAGCGCAGTGCGACGGGATACTGACCGACGAGCGACGCGAATGCCGTGTCGAGGATATTGCCCTCGAACCGATCGGCACGGATCGGATCGGGTCTGTCGAGAATGAGGACGGGCTTCTTCGCCGCGCCCGCCGCTTTCGCCGCGTTCGCGAACGTCCACTCAAAGGTGTAGACACGCGCGCCGACATCCTGAATGTCGTACACGAGAACGTCGATGTCCTTCAGCATCTCGGGCGTCGGGACCGAGATGTCGCCGTACAGCGAATATATCTTCACGCCCGTTGCCGAGTCGATGCTCGCGCTGATCTTCTCACCCGCCTTCGCGATGCCGCGTATGCCGTGCTCCGGACCATAGAGCGCGGTGAGCTTCACGCCCGGCGCGCGAAAGATCAGGTCGATGGTACTCGTCCCCTTTCGGTCTCGGCCCGAATGATTGGTGAGGAGACCGACGCGCTTGCCCTGGATGAGATGAATCGAATCCGAGAGGAGCACCTCGACACCGGGAACGACGCCGGCGGAGGTCTGTGCGGAGGCCGCTATCGACGGTGTGACGCAGGCGAGCGCGAGCCAGAGAGCCCTGTTGAGTGTGTGCATGATGTGAGAATAGTGCGCTATCCAGAAGATGCGCCGCAAGCCTGACTTCATTGGTGGGGGCACGTGCTGGCGCTGGCTCTACGAGCTCGCCAGAGACGATCGCGAAGGTCGCGCTGGTGTGCGCCCGCGCCGCCACGCCTCCCACACGTTCGCCACCAGGAGACCCGCGAACAGAAAGTAGACAGCGCCGATCACCTCGAACACCGCGAAGCTGACGACCGCCACGATCGCGCCGTACACCAGCTGGTCGCGATGCCTGGGTGGCGACGTCGGCGGATCGGTCACCATGAAAAAGGCAAAGAACAGCACTGCGTGCAGATCCGGTGCGCGATACAACTCGGCGACTCGCGCCGGATCGCCCACGAACGCCGCCCCTGTCGCCAGCAGGTAGTAGAACCCAAGAAACGCCAGGACGACCGGCATCTTGTTGATCCTGTACGCGATGAACATGCCGGTCGCGAAGAGGAGCACCAACGCCGCCGGTGCGATCTCCGGCATCGCGCCCCACCAGCTCTGCGCGGTGTGGAAGGGATAGAACGTCGCGACGAGCGCGAACGCCGCTGGATTGAAGATGTTGGCCGTACGCGCGCGGAACGGATACTTGCTGAGCACTCCCACCGCCGACGTGATCGCCGTGATGTACCACGGCTCGTGCGGGCTCAGGATCATCGCCACGATCAAGCCGCTCAACAGCGCTCCGCTCGGAAAATGCCACCTCCCTCGACGCACCCGTAAAATCGGCGCGTCCATCAGCGTGGCCACTACCACGGCAGCGAACACGCCGGGCGCAACCAGCAGGAATCCCTCGCCCGCGGACGCCAGCATCGTCAGCAACGCGAGGATGATGATGAGCAATCCCTTCGGCGTACGAACGAAGCGTGCAGCGTTCATGAGACGCCGCCCGTTGTCACGCCGCTCGAGTGATAGTCGCGCCGCATCCCCGGTGTCGTGAACTGCTCCAGCGCTGGCGTCACGATCAGTCCGTCGAGGCCGTGACGCTCGAGCAGACGAATGCCGTCGGCAGGACCGAGGACGAATGCCGCAGTCGCGAGTGCGTCCGCGACCATGGCCGACGACGCCACGACGGTTGCGCTCACCGACGCGGTCACGGATTTTCCCGAACGAGCATCGACGATGTGGTGATCGTCATCGTTTATCGGACTGCGGCGCGCGTAGTCGCCTGAGGTACAGACCGCCACGCCGGATACGTGGAGGGTCCCCAGCATCTCGTGCTCGTCACGTGGATGACGGATACCGACCGACCACGGTTGTCCGTCTGCATTGCATCCGCCCAGATAGAGATCGCCGCCCGCGTCGATCGCAAAGTTCTCGAAGGTCTGCAGCTCGCGAGCCGCCATGTCGATCGCGAGACCCTTCGCGACGGCGCCGAGGTCGAGCACCAGCGGACGGCGCAGCGTGATGGTTCTCTCGTCGTCGTCGAGGAACACATCGCGGTAACTGACCCCGCCAACATCCTTGATGCCCAAACGGACGATATTCCCGCTGCGGAACTCCGTGTCGAAGCCTTCCGCTTCCATGCGAAGACCGACCGTGGGATCGAATGCTCCGTCGCTCTCCTCCGCCACCGCAAGCGCGAACCGCACGGCTTCGAACAGCATCGCAGTGACCGGAACGGCCACGCCGATTTGGGTCGAGAGCCTTGCGAGTTCGCTCCGGGAATCGAAGCGGGAGCAATCGTCCGTGATCGTGTGAAACCATTCGACGGCGCGCTCGACACCTTCTTCCCGCTCGAGTCGCTCTCTGTCGTCCGCGCCATGACCGACGACCTGGAAGGTGACGACCGTTCCCATCAGACCGGCGGTATGGATGTACGAGTCGCTCACTTCGCCTTGTGCAGCGCTTCGACAACGGCGTAGTAGAACGCATTGCTGCTCTGGGTGGCGCCCGACACGTAGTCGACCTCGGCGCTCTGCCGGCTCACCACCTGTCCGGGGAGTGCCGAGATCCAGGAGCACGAGTAGCGCGTCAGGCACTCGGAGATGGATGCCGACGCGATGCGGCCGTTCCTGATCTCGACGGAGGCCTGGATGTCGCCGTGGCGCGAGGTGCCCCATCCGGTGAAGGTGCCATCGGTGTACTGGGCGCGCGCCATTTCCTTTTGCTCCGCGGAAGAGTCGGCGGCAGAAGAGGCGGCCGTCGTGCGCGACGTGTCGGTTGGCGGCGCAACAGGCGGCGTCGCGATCGCGGCCACGACCGTCGTCGCGGTCGTCGCGGTGGCATTCGTGGGCGCGCTCGGCGTGCTCTGGGCGGCGAGTGGAGCAGTGGAGGGCTTTGACGTCTCGATCGATCGCGCACCGGGTTCACGCGCTGATGCGGGCTGTGCAGACGCACTCGCGTTCGCGATCGGCAGCGCCTTCGCATTCGGTGCAGTGCCGACGCTTGCCGTCGCAACCGCCGGCCTGCGTTGCGCGTCTTCGACCGCGAACCGCTGCGCCGCGGACCGGGTGCGAAAATACCCGGCAGAGTAGACGGTCATCACGGCCGCCGAGCCGAGCACCACCAGCTTGCTTCCGATGATTCGATCCTTGGGATTCACGCCCTGTTGCCTCGCCACAGTACTGGTCTGTCTCGGAACAGCGATCGCTCCAATCTAACAATCCATCGCGAAATCTGTTGGCCACTCGCATTGCGTCTTGCCGCCACCGAGGCTGCGTGCGACACTCCGGGTTCAATCTCCTACCCGCAAGAGGCTCGCACGTGCTTTCGCTTCAACGCTCGCTCCTGCTCCTGCTCGCCGCCCTGATCGTCCCTGGTGCCCTCCGCGCGCAGCAGATCGATCCGCGCATGTACTCCGAGCTTCAATGGCGCATGATCGGACCATTCCGCGCCAGCCGCACGAAGGCCGCGGTCGGCATTCCCGATCAGCCGAATGTGTTCTACATCGGCGCGGTGAATGGCGGCGTCTGGAAGACGGATGACTACGGCCGCACCTGGGCGCCGATCTTTGACGAACAGCCCTCCGGATCCATCGGAGCGATTGCGATCGCGCCGTCCAATCCGAGCATCATCTACGTCGGCAGTGGGGAAGGCCTTCAGCGCCCCGATCTTTCCACCGGCGACGGGATGTACAAGTCCACCGACGCGGGCAAGACGTGGACGCATCTCGGATTGCGAGACGGCCAGCAGATTCCGCAAATCGTCGTGGACCCGCGCGACGCGAACAGATTGTTCGTCGCGGTCATGGGTCACCCATACGGACCAAATACCGAGCGTGGTCTGTTCCGCTCCACCGATGGCGGCGCGACGTTCCAGAAGGTGCTCTACAAGGATGAAAACACCGGCGCGATCGACGTCGTGCTCGATCCGGCCAATCCGGACATCATCTACTGTGCGCTGTGGGAATCGCGCCAGGGCCCGTGGGAGAATGGCGCGTTCTCCGGCCCCGGCTCCGGTCTGTACAAATCATTCGACGGTGGTGCTACCTGGAAGCGGCTCGCCAACGGCCTCCCGAACTTCGAGCAGGACGGGCTCGGCCGCATCGGCATCACCGTCGCGCCGAGCATGCCGAGCCGCATGTTCGCGACGGTGAACTCGACGAAGGGTGACGGACTCTTTCGCTCGGACGATGCCGGCGAGACCTGGTATCGCGCGACAACCGACACAAATGTCGCGTCGCGCGAGTCCGACTTCGCAGAGGTCAAGGTCGATCCGAAGAATCCGGACATCATCTACACGGCGAGCGTCGTGACATGGAAGTCGGTGGATGGCGGCAAGACGTTCCGCGCATTTCGCGGCGCGCCGGGTGGCGACGACTACCACCGCATCTGGATCAATCCGATCAATCCGAACACGATGATCATCGCCAGCGACCAGGGCGCGATCGTCACCGTCAACGGCGGCGATACATGGAGCTCGTGGCTCAATCAGCCGACCGCCGCGTTCTATCACGTCGCCACCGATTTCGATTTTCCCTATCGCGTGTGCAGCGGCCAGCAGGAGTCGGGCTCCGCGTGCGTGCGCAGCCGAGGCGACGACGGACGCATTCTCGATTGGGATTGGCATCCCGCGGGCGTCGAGGAATACGGCTACGCCGCGCCCGACCCGCTCGATGCCAACATCGTCTTCGGCGGCAAGGTCACGCGCTACGACCGGCGGACCGGTCTCATTCAGCAGGTTGGCCCGCATGCGGGAACACGTCCTCCCGGATTCCGCTCGGTGCGCACCGCGCCACTCGTCTTTTCGACGGTCGATCCGCACACGTTGTTCTTCGCCGAGAACGTAGTGTGGAAGACGACGAATGGCGGCAAGCGCTGGGCGCAGATCAGCCCCGACCTCACGCGCACGGACTCGGTCGTGCCCGCAAACGTCGGCGTGTACGCAAACTCTCCGGCGGCTCGCGCGCGGCATGGCGGCGTCATCTACACCGTCGCGCCGTCATATGTGAACGTCAAGCGTATCTGGGCCGGTAGCGACGACGGTCTGATTCACACCACCGCCGACGGTGGCGCGCACTGGACCGACGTCACGCCGCCCGAGCTCCGCGCGCGGCCATGGAGCAAGGTGTCGATCATGGACGCCGGCCGGTTCGAAGTCGGCACTGCGTACGCCGCGATCAACACGCTACGCCTCGATGACTTCAAGCCGCATATCTACCGCACGCACGACGGCGGCAAGACGTGGACACACATCACGAACGGCATCGCCGACGGCGCGATCATCAACGTCGTGCGGGAAGATCCGAAGCGGAAAGGTCTCCTCTTCGCGGGATCGGAGGATCAGGTGTGGGTGTCGTTCGACGATGGCGACCACTGGTCGTCGCTGCGCTTGAACATGCCCGCGACGTCGATCAGGGATCTCGTCATCAAGGACGACGACGTCGTGATCGGAACGCATGGCCGCTCGTTCTACGTGCTCGACGACATCGCCGCGCTGCGCCAGATCTCGCCGGCGACCGCGTCGTCCGCGGCCACACTCTTCAAGCCTGCGGACGCCTACCGCTTTCGCTTCAGCAAATACCCGGACACGCCGATTCCACCCGACGAGCCCTGGGCGCAGAATCCGCCCGACGGCGCGATCATCGACTACCACCTGGGCAGCGCCGCGAGTGGCGACGTGAAGCTCGAGATCGTGGAGCCGAGTGGACGCGTGATTCGGACCTACTCGAGCCGCGACACGGCGATGGCGCCGGCGGACATCGGCAACACGCCGCGCTACTGGATTCGGCCCACGCAGGTACTGCCGGCGGCACCAGGGTTCCATCGTTTCGTCTGGGACGTGCACTACGAGCGGCCTGTTGGCGCGAGCGCGCGGAGCTCCTACCCGATCTCGGCGACGCCGCACGACACGCCGCGCGAGCCACGCGGGCCGTGGGCGCTGCCCGGACAGTTCACCGTGCGGTTGACCGTCGGTGGCAAGACGTACACGCAGCCGCTCACGATCAGGATGGATCCTCGCGTCAAGACGCCGCCCGCCGCGCTCGAACAGGAGCATGTGATGGCGGTCTCGCTCTTCGACGCGATGGTGCGGGACTCGGTGATCACGGGACAGGTGCAGAGGTTCCGCGACCAACTGCACACCATTCGCGATCAGGCGAACACCGCGTCGGCCACGACCCTGCTCAACGCGTTCGACGACAAGCTCGCGGCGGTGGTGGGTTCGAGCGCCGGTGGCGGCCGGAGGGGCGGAGGAGGGGGCGGCGCCAGCCGAGGAGGTGCGCCGGCCGGTCCGACCTTCGCGTCGATCAGCGGCGAGCTTCTCACGCTGATGAATCTCCTCGAGGAGGCGGATGCAGAGCCTACCTCGACGCAGACGGCTGCCGTGCGGCGCACGCTGTCGGACTTTGCGTCGCTGGTGGCACGCTGGACGACGTTGAAGACGAGTGAGCTGGCTGCGCTGAACGCGGCGCTTCACAAGGCGGGGCACACGGTGACGATTGCTCCTGATTGAGCGCACGTGCGGTCGTCCTGAGCGCAACGAGTTTGTCGTCCTGAGCGCAGCGAAGGACCTGCACGTGCTGTTAATGATTGTTTGCGGGCCAAAAATGATGGCGCCCGTGAGCGCGCAATGTCAGATCATTCGACAATGCGCACATACTACGTCTATATCGTCGCGAGCCGATCTCGCAGCCTGTACATCGGCGTGACGAATAATCTCCTCCGGCGCTTGCTGATGCATCGGGAAGGACGAGTTCATACGACCGCGAAGTACCGTATCGTGCGGATTGTTCACGTGGAGACTACCTCGGACGTTCGGGCCGCGATCGCTCGGGAGAAGCAGTTGAAGGGCTGGCGTCGCCAACGGAAGCTTGATCTCATCAGCGCGGCAAATCCCGCCTGGGAGGACCTCGCAGCAGGCTAGTACGCGCCAGAGCCTAGGTGCAGGTCCTTCGCTTCGCTCAGGACGACAACATCACGCCCGCTGCGCTCAGGACGACAATGTCACCTGGTCGCCCCCCGGGCGCTGACCGGCCATAGCGCCTCGACCGCGCCGCGCCGCACGCAGACGAACCAATCGTGGAGATTGACGGTGGGGTCGCAATGGCCCGGCACCAGCAGCAGCTTTTCTCCCAGGGCGGGCGCTTGCGCCCCGGGCGCGATGACGAGCACGCCGTGCTCATCCGACGCGTTGACGAATTCCATCCCCGCCCGTTTCCACACCTGTGGCATGCCCGAGTCCACGCTGGAGGCCTTGAGGCCGGCATCGACCACTGCACGCGCGGCCGCAGGCCGGCTCATGACCGTGGTCCACACGAACAGGCTCTGCTCGAACGGCGGCCAGGCGGCGTCAAACTCGTTGCGGTTGTAGTCGGCGTCCATGAATATGTAGGAGCCAGGTTGTAGTTCGTCATAGGCGCCGCTCGCGAGTTCCAGCGGAAAGCTGCCGGTGCCGGCACCGGTGACCGTTTCGCAGGGGATGCCGCCGTCTTGAATCAGCGTGCGCGTTGCGCGCACCAGCCCGACTGCACGGCTGATCGCATCGCGCCGGTTGGCGACGCTGCGCACGTGCTGTGCGCTGCCATGGTACGCCTGCAGTCCGGCAAAGCGAAGATTGCGGCTGGCCACAATCGCGCGCGCGAGGGCCAGCGCCGGCGCGCCCGGTTCCGTGCCGCAACGGTCTGCACCCACATTGATTTCCACCAGCGCGTCGAGCCGAACCCCGGCGCGCGCCGCAGCCGCATCCAGATCGGCCACGTTCTCTGCCGCATCGACGCAGACGGCGAGCTTTGCCGTGCGCGCGAGCGCGGCCAGGCGATCGAGCTTGCCCGCGCCAACGACTTCATTCGCGATCAGCACATCGGTGACGCCGCCCCCAACCAGCGCTTCGGCCTCGCTCACTTTTTGGCAGCACACGCCCGCGGCGCCCGCCGCAATCTGGCGCAAGGCGATCTCGGCGCATTTGTGGCTCTTCGCGTGCGGGCGCAGGCGCACCGGTTTTCCGCGCAGGGCATCCGCCATGCGCGCCAGATTGCGCTCGAAGGCGTCCAGATCGAGGATCAGCGCGGGCGTATCGACCGCGGCAAGCGGCATGCCGACGGTGCCCGGGGCAGAGGTGGTCATGGATGCGATTCCGTGATGTTGAGAAGATGCTCAATTCTATACATGGTGACATGAATCGCGCCCCCCATTGTACTACGGCTGGTACACGAACGAACCGGCCAGCCGCCCCTCCTAAGGAGCCTGACAACAGCACATGCAGGAACAACGGCTGCCGTCGTCGAGGCGTACTGATCTTCGTACCCATTGCTGGAGGAAACGTGTTGTCTTCATCCCGAATTCGCATGCGTCTCGCGTGCCTCGCTCTGTTCGTGCCATCCCTGGCAACGGCGCAGCGAGGCGGCCGTGGTGCCGCGGGCGCTGACAGCGTGCTGCCGACAGACGTCTCGTGGCGCAATATCGGCCCCAATGCCTCCGGACGCATGGTGGCCATCGCGGGCTCGGGCGCGCGAGCGAGCGAGTACTACATCGGCACCACGGGCGGTGGCGTCTGGAAGACTACCGACGGTGGGAAGACAACGGTGCCCGTCACGGATGGTTATTTCGGCGGTTCGATCGGCGCGACCAGGCAGGCGTACGACGTGTATGCGGTGCTCGATCCCAGGCTTCAGTTGCAGCTGGCCCGCTACCGGCGGGTGATGGACGCCGGCCTGTCGCAGGTCAATGCCGCGCTGAGGACAGCGTATGATGACAAGCACTACTGGGCGCGACTGGCGGCACAGCAGACTCACAGCGAACTGAACCTGTCAGACTGACCGCTTCGCACTTGA
>Ga0209638_1002073_pt1 | contig 12448 bp, 13 predicted proteins | sample BarGraNGADG00211_FD_184490 | JGI IMG/M metagenome (GOLD analysis project Ga0209638, IMG submission 184490) | Arctic peat soil microbial communities from Barrow, Alaska - Barrow Graham LP Ref core NGADG0002-211 (SPAdes) (version 2) | ecosystem: Environmental > Terrestrial > Soil > Wetlands > Peat... | reverse complement strand
GTCTTCGGCCCCCTTGCCGCCTCGTATGTCAACGCGGGCAACCTCGGCCTGCCACTGGCCGTCTACCTGCTCGGCAACGCCGTCGCCGTCGTGCCGCCGCTGCTGTTCCAGCTGCTGGTCATCGCCCCGATCGCCTTCACAGTCCTGGACGCGCACCTGGCCGCCACTCGGGCCGGGCTGGCCGGGACCCTGGCACGGACGCTTCGCAACCCGATCATCGTCGCGTCCCTCAGCGGGCTCCTCCTGGCCGCGCTCCCCTGGAAGCTGCCCGCGCTGCTGTTCGGCCCGTTCGTGCTGATCGGGGCCGCGGCGGCGCCGCTGGCACTGCTGACATTCGGTATGTCGGTCGCCGCGGCCCGCGCCGAGGGCGAGCCCACCCGGCGACGCGAGCTGGTCCTGGTCACGGCGTTGAGAACCGTGGTCAGCCCCTGCCTGGCGCTCCTGCTTGGGCACGGCCTTGGCCTGGACCACGGCGCACTGCTCGCCGTCGTCACGATGTCAGCGCTGCCCACCGCCCAGAACGTGCTCGTGTACGCGACCCAGTACGGGCGCGGTCAGGCACTGGCGCGCGATGCCGGGGTGCTGACGACGACCCTGGCCGTGCCGGCCCTGCTGATCATCGCGGCGATGCTCGGCTGACAAGCCCGTTGCCGTTCCTGCCTGCCCACCGGGGTCGCCGGCCGGGTCAGGACCCAGGACCCTGTGCCAGGACCGGTCGCCCCGGTCATGACAGCCCCTGATGTGCGCCGAGCCAGCCCGGCGCGGTGGCGCCCGCCGCGTCGCAGGTCAACCCCGGGCACCCTGCGGCCCTGCCCACGCAGAGTCGGATGCGGTCCAAGCACTGTGGCCCCCGAAGCGCACCCCCGCTGTGATGGTCAGAGAGCGTGCTATCTTGTTCCATAAGTCGGAACCAAGTTCCGTCCAGTGAAACTTCGAATGGAGTTCAGCAGGAAGGCGACACCGCTGGAGGATAATCCACCTCATGGGGGAGCCGACCCAGACCCGGCACATCGTGGTCGCCGACCTGGAGGCTGTGATCTGCCCAAGCTGGTCGGTGCACTCTGGTGTCGGCTCTGCCAGCTACAGCTTCGTGTGGGCGATGGCCGGGGAGAACCAGTTGTTCGACGACATGGATGGCTTCGCGATCACGGCGATGCGCTGAGCTACCCGACACCACCGCGACACACCAGGCGACATCACAGGTTGAGGACCATGGCTATCCAGACTGCACCGCCACACCCGAGGAACCACCACAGCCCGACGGCCACCGGAGCGGGCGGGGCGGCAAGCGCCGGCGCGAGCGAGAAGACCCTGCTCGTGCTGGAGGCCGCGCTCACCCACTCGCGGTTCACCGAGGTGGTGGAGGCCACGGGGCTGGCCAAGGCCACCACTCACCGCATCCTGGGCACGCTGGTCGACCGCCAGTTCGTCACGGTGGACGTCGACGGCAACTACCTGCCCGGTCCGAAGATCCTGTCGCTGGCCGGCAGGGCGCTGCAGCGCATCGACATCTCGGCGATCGCGCGGCCGTTCGTCGACGAGCTCGTGGCGAGGTCTCACTGCACGGTCCACCTCGGCGTGGCCAACGGCGACGAGATCATCTACCTGATCCGTGCCGACTCCGACCGGCCGTACGTGATGCCCTCGCGGGTCGGGCTCTCGATCCCGATGCACTGCACCGGGATCGGCAAGGTCGTCCTCGGCAGCTGGGCCGAAGACGAGCTGGAGCGCTTCGTGGCGCGGGCGGGCCTGGGGGCCCGCACGGAGCACACGATCACCTCGCTGGAAGGACTGCGCACCGAGATCGCGGACGTGCGCAGGCTCGGCTACGCCCTGGACCGCCAGGAGAACGTAGTCGGTCTGGGCTGCGTCGCGGCGCCCATCCGGGACCACACCGGCACGGTGAAGTACGGCATCAGCATCTCGACCCTGCTCATCGAGCACACCGCCGGACAGATCAAGGCCATGTCGGGTATGGCCGTCGCAACCGCCGACAAGATCTCCACCGCTCTTGGTTACCGGGCCTGACCCCCGGCCGCCCCCTGCACGACCTCAGCCACGCGCGGCCTTCGGCTGCGCTGGGCAACCCGCATGACCGACAAGGAGCCGTACCGACATGACCAGCGCCACCACACCCGCCAGCTACACCGAGAGTCTGTTCGGTCTCGAAGGACAGCTGGCAGTCGTCACGGGAGCCAGCCGGGGCATCGGCCTGGCGATCACCGAGGCCCTGGCGTCCGCGGGTGCTGACATCATCGCCGTGAGCGCGAGCATGCCCGACGGTGACAGCGAGGCCCGCACGCTGGTGCAGGCCCTGGGCCGCAAGTTCACCCCGCTTCGGGCCGACTTCTCGGTCCGCGAGCAGGTCATCGAGCTGGCCGAGGACCTCGCCGGACGCGGCGTCGACATCCTGGTCAACAACGCCGGGGCCATCCGGCGGGCCCCGGCGGCCGGGCACAGCGACGAGGACTTCGACTACGTCCTGGACGTGAACCTGCGCTCGACCTTCATCCTGTCCCGCGAGGTGGGCCGCTCGATGGTCCGGCGCGGCCACGGCAAGATCGTCAACATGGCCTCCCTGCTCAGCTTCCAGGGCGGGGTCAACGTGCCGGGGTACGCATCCTCGAAGTCGGCTGTCGCCGGCCTGACCAGGGCCCTGGCCAACGAGTGGGCCCCGATGGGTGTCAACGTCAACGCCGTCGCCCATGGGTACGTCGCCACGGCCAACACGGCGGACCTGCGCCAGGACGCCGAACGGAGCCAGGAGATCCTTGACCGCATCCCTGCTGGACGCTGGGCGCAGGCTTGCGACGTTGCCGGGGCGGTGCTGTTCCTGTGCTCCCGCGCCGCGGACTACGTCCACGGCATCACCCTTGCGGTCGACGGCGGGTGGCTCGCGCGATGAGGATCGTCATCACGGAGTGCGACCACGACTCGTTCGCCCCCGAGCATGAGGTCACCGACCCGATCGGCGCCGAGCTGGTGCTCACCCAGTCGCGCACGGCCACCCAGCTCGTGGCGGGCGCCCTGGGCGCCGACGCGATCCTGGTCCAGTACGCACAGATCACCGCACCGGTGATGGACGCCCTTCCACGGCTGCGCGCGATCGGGCGGTACGGCGTCGGGGTGGACTCGGTCGACGTGGATGCGGCGACCGCTCGGGGGATCGCGGTGTGCAACGTGCCCGACTACGGCACCGAGTCCGTCTCCGACCACGCGATCGCCCTGGCGCTCGCGGCGGCGCTCGCGGCGGCGCGGGGCATCCCGAGACTTGACCGCGGGCTGCGGGCGGGGTCGTTCGACCTGGCCGCGGTTCGCCCCCTCTTTCAGACCCGCGGGCGCGTGTTCGGGGTGATCGGCATGGGACGCATCGGCACCGCCACCGCCCGCAAGGCGGCCGGCCTGGGCTATGAGGTGATCGGGTACGACATCGCCGCCAACCCGGACGCGACGACCTACCACGGGTTCGCCTCGGTGAGGATCGGTGAGCTGCTCGAGCGCTCGCAGGTGGTCTCCCTGCACACGCCGCTGACCGACGTCACCCGCGCCATGATCGGACCCAAACAGCTCGCCCAGATGCGCAGCGACGCGATTCTGGTCAACACCAGCCGCGGTGGCGTCGTCGACGGCGACGCCCTGGTCGAGGCGCTGCGCACCGGTGGGATCCTCGGGGCCGCCATCGACGTGCACGAGTCCGAGCCACTGCCGGCCGGGCATCCGCTGACCACGTTCGACTCGGTGGTGCTCACCTCGCACCTGGCCTGGTACACCGAGGAGTCCTACGACGAGCTCAAACGCCGCACGGTCGCAGGCGCCGTCGAGGTCTGCGCCGGGCGCCCCCCGCGCAACATCGTCAACCCGCAGGTCCTCGGGGCACCGGGGCGCAACAGCGCCTGCGCCGCCGCCGGGACAGGGACCCTGAGATGACCAGCATGAAGGCCGCCATCTGGACGGCCATCGACCAGGTGGACGTCGCCGACGTCCCGATCCCCGAGGTGCCGGCGGGCTGGGCGCTGGTCAAGGTCGCCTACAACGGGATCTGCGGCACTGACCTGGCGATCGTGCACGGCAAGCACCCGAGGGCGGCCGCTGCGCTGATCATGGGTCACGAGATCTCCGGCTGGGTCGAGCGGGCCGGCGCCACCGGCCCCACCGCCGGGACCCTCGTGGTGGTCGAGCCCCTGATCAGCTGCGGGCGGTGCCGGTCCTGCAAGAACGGGCTCACCCACGTCTGCCGGCAGCTTGGCCTGTATGGCATCGACGCCCCTGGCGGGATGGCGCAGTACGTGGCCCTGCCGCCCGAGGTGCTGCACGCGGTGCCGGATGGGGTGGACCCCCGCACCGCCACCCTCGCCGAGCCGCTGGCCGTCGCGGTGCACGCGCTCGAGCGCTCTGCCATGAGGGCTGGTGAGACGGTCGCCGTCTACGGCGCCGGCCCGATCGGGATCCTGGTCGCTCTGGTGGCCCGCCACAAGGGCGCCGCCGCCGTGGTGATCACCGAGCCCAGCCCCTGGCGCCGCGAGGTCGCCGCCCGCCTTGGCTTCACCGTCGTCGCGCAGGGTTCCACTGTGGCGGCGACCCTTGCGCCGCTCACCGGCGGCGAGGGTGCGGACACCACCTTCGACTGCTCGGCCCACCCCAGCGTCGCCGCGCAGCTCGCGGCGACAACCCGGGTGCGGGGGCGCATCGTGGTCGTCGGCGTCTACAAGGCGCCGGCCGCCGTGGACCTGCAGGCCGTGTGCTTCAAGGAGCAGAGCCTCATCGGGGTGCGCGTCTACACCACCGCCGACCTCACCGGTGCGATCGAGCTGATCGCCTCCGGGGCCCTGGGCCTGGAGGCGTTCCCGACCAAGGCCTTCGACCTGACCGACGTCCACGCGGCCTTCGATGCCGCGACCTCCGGCCAGGAGTGTCTCAAGGTCCTGCTCACCCCGGTGAGCGGGCAGGCCGACCGATGAGCACCCCCTTCGACCTCAGTGGCAAGACGGCCGCCGTCACCGGCGGTGGCCGCGGCCTCGGGCTCGGCATCTCCAGCGCACTGCTGGAGGCCGGCGCCGACGTCATCGTCGTGGCCCGCAGCCCGGCAGCGGCCGAGCTCACCGCCCGCGCAGACGAGCTGGGGCGCCAGGTGCACGTCGTGAGGCTCGACCTGGCGCACTCCGAGGCCATCGCCTCGGCGGCCCAGGCGGTGCTGTCCACCCACCGGGTGGACATCCTGGTGAACAACGCCGGCACCCAGGAACGCTACCCGGCGATCGACTTCCCCCTGCCGGCGTGGGACCGGATCATGGACATCAACCTGCGTGCGGTGTTCCAGCTCTGCCAGCTGTTCGGGGCCCCGATGCTGGAGCGCGGGCAGGGCAAGATCGTCAACCTCGCGTCGCTGCTCAGCTTCCAGGGCGGCATGACCGTGCCCGCCTACGCCGCGAGCAAGGGCGCCGTCGCGCAGCTGACCAAGGCGTTGTGCAACGAGTGGGCGGGCCGCGGTGTGAACGTCAACGCGATCGCGCCGGGCTACATGAACACGGACATGAACGCTGCGCTGCTGGCAGACCCCGTCCGCCTGGAGCAGCTCTCGACCCGGATCCCGGCCGGACGCTGGGGGCAGCCCCAGGACATCGGCGACGTCGTGGTGTTCCTTGCCTCCAGGGCCGCCGCCTACGTGCACGGCCAGGTGCTCGCCGTCGACGGCGGCTGGATGGCCCGCTGACCGCCGCAAACCCACGCACTGACATCACCCTTCCTCCTAGTGAAAGCGATCCCCTCATGAACGTCCTGCCAGCTACCAGCACCACCGATGTCCGCAAAGCCCTCAGCGCCGCACGGCTGGTTCCGGTCGTGGTCCTGGACGACGCCGCCGACGCCGACGGGCTGGCCGCAGCGCTGGTCGCCGGCGGGTTGCCGGTCGCCGAGGTGACCTTCCGCACCGCCGCCGCGCCGGACGCCATCGCCGCGATGGCGGCCCGCGGTGACATCCTCGTCGGCGCAGGCACCGTACTGACCGCCGAGCAGGTCAACCAGGCCGTGGCGGCCGGTGCCAGGTTCGTGGTCAGCCCGGGCCTGTCCCGCGCCGTGGTCGAGCGCTGCGCCGAGCTTGGCGTGCTGGCCCTGCCCGGTGCGGTGACCGCGACCGAGGTCCAGGCCGCGCTCGAGCTCGGCCTGAGCACCGTCAAGTTCTTCCCGGCGGGAACCTCCGGCGGGCCCGCCGCGATCAAGGCGCTGGCTGCACCGTTCAGCGATGTCCAGTTTGTGCCCACCGGCGGGGTTGGCCCGGCGAACCTGGCTGACTACCTGGCCATCCCAGCGGTCGCCGCGGTCGGTGGGTCGTGGATGGTTCCGCGCGAGCGGGTCAAGGCCGGCGACTTCGCCGGTATCCAGCAGCTGACCGCCGACGCCGTCGCTGCCGCCCACCGCTGACCTGAGCCCCGCGACCACCAACGCACCGACCAGAGCACTGACCAGACCACAGGAGTACCACGATGGCTGACCTGTTCATCCGACCCGCATCGGCGTGCCGCTTCGACGCGGTGTCCCTGGGTGAGGTGATGCTGCGCCTGGACCCCGGGGAGGGGCGCATCCGCACCGCCCGGTCCTTCCGGGCCTGGGAGGGCGGCGGGGAGTACAACGTGGCGCGCGGCCTGCGCCGGGCGTTCGGCCTGCGCGCCGGCGTCGTCACGGCCCTGGCGGACAACGAGGTCGGGCGCCTCGTGGAGGACTTCATCCTCACCGGCGGCGTGGACACCTCGCTGATCCGCTGGGTGCCCTACGACGGCATCGGGGCCTCGGTGCGCAACGGGCTGAACTTCACCGAACGCGGCTTCGGCGTGCGCGGGGCGGTCGGGGTCTCGGACCGCGGCCACACCGCGGCGTCCCAGCTGCGGCCCGGGGACGTGGACTGGGACCACCTCTTCGGCGAGCTCGGGGTGCGATGGCTGCACACCGGCGGGATCTTCGCCGCCCTGTCGGCGTCCACCGCCGCCACCGTCATCGAGGCGGTCACCGCGGCGAAGCGACACGGCACCGTGGTCTCCTACGACCTGAACTACCGCCCCAGCCTGTGGAAGGCCATCGGCGGCCAGGCCAAGGCCCAGGAGGTCAACCGACAGATCGCCCGGCACATCGACGTGATGATCGGCAACGAGGAGGACTTCACCGCCAGCCTCGGCTTCGAGGTCGAGGGCACCGGTGAGAACCTCTCGGACCTGGCGGTGGACAAGTTCGCCGCGATGATCGCCAAGGCGGCCGCAAAGTACACGAACTTCAAGGTCATCGCCACCACGATGCGCACCGTGCGCACGGCCAGCATCAACGACTGGGGCGCGATCGCCTGGTCCCCGTCCACCGGCGTCGTGCAGGCGACCCACCGCCCGGGGCTGGAGATCCTCGACCGGGTGGGCGGCGGCGACTCGTTCGCCTCTGGGCTGATCTACGGCCTGCTGGCCGGCGAGCCGCTGCAGACCGCCGTGCAGTACGGCGCCGCACACGGCGCCCTGGCCATGACCACACCGGGCGACACGACCATGGCGACCAAGGCCGAGGTCCTCAAGCTCGCCGGCGGTGGTGGCGCGCGGGTCGACCGCTGAGCCGGCGACGACCGCGCCCACCCCCACGAGCCGGTGGGCGCGGTCGCGCTACATCTGGGTGAAAGCGGCCTCGGCCGGGTCGGCGCCCATCCGGGTGCCCGAGTCCAGCGCCGCCATGGCCTCCAGCTCGTCCGCACTGAGCGTGATCTGTGCCGCACCGAGGTTCTCGCGCATCCGGGGCAGGTGGGTGGACTTGGGGATCACGATGTTCCCGACGCCGAGGTGCCAGCCCAGCACGATCTGCGCGGGGGTTGCCCCATGCTTGTGCGCCAGCGCGGTCACGGTCCCGGAGCTCAGATCAGCCCCCCGGCCCAGGGGGCTGTAGCCCTCCATCGCGATCCCATGGGCGCGGAAGGCTGCGCACAGGGCGCCCTGCTGGAAAGTCGGGTGGAGCTCAACCTGGTTCACGGCAGGCACGACCGTCGTGGCGGCCAGCAACGTGTCCAGGTGGTCCGGCAAGAAGTTGGATACCCCTATCGCCCGGACACCGCCGGCAGCGTAGATCTTCTCCATGGCCTGCCAGGCGTCGACGAACAGGCCCTGGGACGGGACCGGCCAGTGAATGAGGTACAGGTCCATGACATCAACACCGAGCGCCTTGCGGCTGGCCTCGAAGGCCTCCGCAGCGATGGCGTGCTCCCCGTTGCGCAGCTTGGTCGCGACAAAGATCTCCTCGCGCGGTATCCCTGACGCAGCGATCGCGGCACCCACGCCGGCTTCGTTGCCATATGCGGCGGCCGTGTCGATGTGTCGGTAGCCGGCTCCCAGGGCGTCCTCGACCACACGCTGCGTCTGTGCCTGCGGAACTTGGAACACGCCAAAGCCGAGCTGGGGAATGGTGACGCCGTTATTCAACATCAGGTCAGGGACAACAACCATGCCAGCTCCATGTGTTTCGCGGAAGGGACCGCGTCCAGCCTAGGCACAGCCGGCAGCTCGGCCCCTGTCGGGTCTGGCCATGCTGCTGGGCCGAAAGCCCCCCTTCTGCCCCCAGGAGGCGCGCGTGCAGGCCGGAGCCGACGACGGCAGGTGGGCGCGGCAGCCCCGGTGCTCGCCAACGCCGGCGAGCCGGACTGCAGCCGGTGGACCTGGTCGCCGTGCTGACCTGTCCTGCGTGCTGACCTGGTCGCCGCGCCCCCGGGCCGACCCTGTGGACCGCACTGGACCACAGCTGGTCAGGCCGCGGACTGGGCATGCTGGCTGCCCCGCGTTCGCGGGGACGAGGTTGGGCACAACCGTGGGTCGCTGAGCCGTCGACCACGCAGCGTTGAGCAACCAGCCGCTCACAGGCCAGGGGGCTACAGCGGCAGAATGCAGGTGGGTCGACGCACGGCCATGGGCACCGATGCCGCCAAGGAGTCCCCCGACGGGCTGAGGGCACGCGCCGTCACCTGGTCGCCGAGCTGGTCTGCGGTGTAGAGCCATCCTCGAGCAACGGCGAAGTGACGCGGCCATGCACCGGTCTGGATCTCCGCGGCCGGGACGGGCAGGTCGTTGACCAGGTCGAAGACGGTGATCAGGTTCAGCCCGCGGTGAGACACGTACAACCGGTCACCGACGACGAGCAGGCGGGCTGGAAGGTTCTCCCCGCAGGGTTCAGTCAGCCATGCCGGGCGACGGCTGACGACCGCGGCTGGTCGACCGGGTCGCAGCGCCACGGTGATCAGCTCTCCGCTCAGCTCCCCCAGCACGTAGGCGGTCTTGGCACTGCGGCCCAGCCTGATCTGCCGCGGTCCGGTGCCAGCCGGTAGCGCGACGACGGGCTCACCTTCCCGGAGGGCGCCGTTGGGGCTTATCTGGAGGCGTCGAACCACATCAGCGCCGAGATCGACCACCCAGTACGTGCCGTCGGGGCCACGCTGAATGTGGTGCGCATGGGGTCCGTCCTGGCGCGGGTGCGGGCCGCAGCCGTGGGAGTCGAGGACTGCGCTCACCTCCAGTGCCGTGCCGTCGGCGCCCAGCCGCAGGGCCACGACGTCGCCGCTGCCGTAGTTGGCCACCAGCAGGTATCGAGAGTCGGCGCTGAGGCACAGGTGACATGGCAGCTGGCCGGGAATGGCCAGCTGCGACCGGACCTGGAGCTGCCCGCTGATCTCGACCACCGATACCGCAGCGGACTGGGTCTCGTTCACCGCGTAGACCAACGGCTGTGCCGGGTGCCGCAGCAGATACGACGGTGACGCGAGCTCCAGGGCCGGGCCGTCTTGCCCAAGGCAGCCGTTGGACCGGTCGTGCACGATCGGGACGACACCGCGGGGCCCGACCCGGCTGTTCGGCTCGTCCGTGTACCCACCGACCAGCAACCGGCGGGGAGCAGGCACGGTCAAGGGGCCACCGGCCGACGGTCGTTGCCCGGCCTGCTGCGGCGCTGCCCGGGTGGACCGCCGCCGTCGGCATCGGCCACCAGAGCTGGACGCCGGGCCTCGGCGGGCTCATAGACGGCCACGATGACGGCCAGCGTTCGCGTGGCTTCGGCGACGGTGACCACAGGCGGGTGGTCGCCGGCCACCGATGACAGGAAGTCCTGGTACTGGGCCGGGTGGGACGTGGGCAACAGGCCCGCAGTGCTCCGGCCGGCGTCGCAGGGCGCGGCGGGCAGGACCGCGGCGCCCTGGTTGTCGGGTGAACCAGCTCCGATGTCGGGTCCGACGTCGCAGTCGCGGGCGGCGTGGAAGTAGGTCAGCTCGTCGTCATCAATGACCGCACTGCACCGGTCTGCATGGATCTGCAGCCGGACGCTCAGACCCGGGTAGGCACACGTTGTTCCGTGGATGACCCCCAGCGCGCCGCCGGCGAAACGGATCGTCGCCACGGCGGTGTCCTCGACCTCCATGCGCTCGTGGGCCAGCAGTCCCGTCCAGGCGAACACCTCGACGGGCTTTCCGAGGAACCACACCAACAGGTCGATGGTGTGGATCCCCTGGTTCATCAGCGCGCCGGCGCCGTCCAAGGCCCAGGTGCCACGCCAGCCGGCCCAGTCGTAGTAGGCCTGGCTGCGCCACCACGGCACGGACGCGCTGCCGGAGGTGACCCTTCCCAGCCGTCCCGAGGACAGCGCCTCGCGCACCACCAGGGCGCAGGGGTCCAAGCGGTGCGATTTGATGACGCTCACCCACCCCCCACCTTCGCGTTCGGCCACCGCGACCCGCCGAGCCGCTGCCAGGGCGACGTCCAGGGGCTTCTCCACGACCACGTGCTTGCCGGCCCGCAGCGCTGCCACGACCAGGTCGGCGTGCTCACCGCTGCGGACCCAGATGGCCACGGCGTCGATGTCCGGCAGGGACAGGGCCGCCGCGATGTCGCTCAGCGCCCTGGCCTGGTGCCGCCCGGCAGGGTCTTGGGCACGCTCTAGCTGGACGTCGACGACGACACCGACCTCGGCGCCTGGCAGGTCGGTGGTCATCTGGGCGTGCAGACTCCCGATGACCCCGGCGCCGACAACGGCGAACCTCATCTGGTGCCCCACCAGTTGGTCCGTCATCGGTAGGTCGCTGACTGGGCGTCCAGCATCTCGGTGAAGGCCCGGGTCGCCCTGGTGAACAGGTTCGCGCCGCTGAAGCCGCCCATGGTCCCGGCCGAGGCAAGGTGTGGCTCCATCGAGAAGAACCCGTCGAACCCGTCGGCGGCCAGGGCGCGCAGGGTCTGCGCCAGCTCGCCGTCTCCTTCGCCGGCTGGGACCACCTGCCCGGTGGCCATCACGGCGTCCTTGATATGGAGGTACTCCAGATAGGGCCGCAGCAGGTGGTAACCGTCGGTGAAGGGTCGCACGGCGCACTGGACGAAGTTGGCCGGGTCCCAGACCAGTCGCAACTGCTCCGATCCGACAGACTCCACGATGTCCAGGCAGCGTTGCGGGTTATCGCCGTAGATGTCCTTCTCGTTCTCGTGCAGGAGCACCACGTCATGGCCGTGGGCTGCGCTGGTCAGCGTAGCCATCCGGCGCAGCACCTCGTCGCGGTACCGCCCGGGCTCCTGCCCCGAAGGGATGAAGAACGAGAACAGCCGGATGTAGGGCGCGTCCAGGACCCTGGCAACGTGCAGCGCTCGCTCAAACCGGACCAGATGCGGCTCGAAGTCGTCAGTGATCGAGATCTTGCCGATCGGCGAGCCGACCGATGACGTCTGGATGTGATGGAAGGCAAGGATCGTGCGTGCGGCCTCGAGCTGGCCGTCGTCAAGGTCGAGCACGTTGGTGTCCCACGCGCTGCGCAGCTCGATGGAGCCAATACCAAGGCCCTGAAGGGTTTCGCACTGGGTCTGTAGGTCAGCGGTGATCTCGTCGGCGAATCCGGAGAGGGTCCACACGGCAAAGCTCCTGTCCTCTGAACGATCTGGTGGAACTGCCGCAGGCTTGCCGCCTTTGGCTCGGTATCTCCCGGGCCGCGCTCAGCTGCTAACCGCCATGGCGTCGCGGATCTCGGTGAGCAGTGCGACCTCTTCGCTGGGGGCCGCCGTTGTGGGCTCGACGCCTGTGGCGCGACGCGTGGCCAGCTTGTTCAGGGGCATGACCACCAGCACGTAGATGGCCGCGGCGACGAACACGAAGTTGACCAGGGGGGTCAGCACCAGGCCGATGCTGAAGCTCGCCTTGTGCACGGTGAACTGGCCGACGCTGTCCAGGTTCGGCCTACCGGCCACGGCGGCGATGAGGGGGTTGACCACGCCGTGGGCAAACCCGCCGACGACCTTGGTGAAAGCTGCACCGATGACGACAGCGACAGCGAGGTCAACGACGCTGCCCCGCATCAAGAAGTCCTTGAAACCCTTGCGCATGGGCCTCCTGTCGGGTAGCTGAAACGGACCAGACAAGGGTAACGAGCCCCTCGCCCGGCCAGGCGATGGGCTCCCCCGCGTTCATCGGCGGG
>Ga0209638_1002070_pt1 | contig 12467 bp, 11 predicted proteins | sample BarGraNGADG00211_FD_184490 | JGI IMG/M metagenome (GOLD analysis project Ga0209638, IMG submission 184490) | Arctic peat soil microbial communities from Barrow, Alaska - Barrow Graham LP Ref core NGADG0002-211 (SPAdes) (version 2) | ecosystem: Environmental > Terrestrial > Soil > Wetlands > Peat... | reverse complement strand
ATTCTGCCGGGCGTCATCCGCGGGACGCGATCGATGCTGCGCAGCGACCAATGGTTCCCCAGGCACACTGCGATCAACATCGAGATCGGGGAGCCGGTTATGCCGTCGGGTACAGATTTCAGGTCAGTGTTGCGGCTGCGCGATGAGGTGCGCGACATCGTGTTGTCTCGTTGCGGAGAACCCGATCTTGGGGAGTTGATCAAGCCCGTACCGTCACAGGTTACAACGTGATCAAATGGCCGAATCAAGGTCTGCGCGCCACAGGCCACGAACCTTGCCACACCTGACTTGCATTGCCCGCAAGCATTAAAACTTTATCAAAATCAAAGCGAGTTGGCCGCTATCGCATGAGATCTTTGGTCGCACGCGAATAGACCCGATCGCCCTTGCCGATCCCGTTGCGTTTCAGAACATTGGCAAACCGGTTGGCAGCGGCGCCGAGCGCCGAATAGGTGAAATCGCGGATGCTGTCGTCGCGGCCAATCCAGCGCAGCGCCAGTCTGTCGCCACGACCCATCCGGATATGCCGATCGATCGCTTCATGGGCAATGTTGATACCGCCGTCGGGAAGACCATCAAGGAGCGCGCGCGCCTCCGCCCACGAAAACGTCTTGGCGTATTCGTCGTAGTTGACCAGATTGGCGCCGGCGTAGTCCTGAGGGCGCTTTCGGATACGCTCCCGTTCCATTTTTCACCTTTGGCAAATCAATTTTGAAGAATGAACGAATGATCGCAAGGCAGGCTTGATACGGATCAGGGCTCCAGGCCTCCCGAACGCGGCCATTAGGATGTTTGCAGCGCCGAAAGAGACTTACGCCTGAAAATGCCCTAACGCGTCGTGATGTCGCGCTCAGGCGCTTTAGGGACAGCGCCACGCGACTCCACTATTAGATGGTCGATCACGGCACGAACGCCCTCCATCGATTCAGCTGCAATCCGGACCGCCTGCTTTTCCACGTCGGAATCCACTGACCCCCAAAGCTCCACGAGTCCATCGTGCACTATGACGTTCAGTCGTGATGTATCCGCCCAGGGCTCCTCAGCAAGATGCCGCAGAAGCTTGAGTCGAAGCGCCGTATCTGCGGGCGTAATATCCAAGCGGGCCGGGGCACTTGTCAGAGCCTGAATGAGATTTGCTCTACTGACGATGCCGACAAGTTCGCCATTCTCTATAATGGGAACCCGTTTGATCGAATTATTTTCAAGCAGAGCCGCGATGTCGTTGAGCGACGTGTCAGGTGAAGCAGTAACCACCTTTCGCGTCATGACATCTGCTGTCTTCCGTGCCCGCGCTTTCACATATTCCGCCGCCAGGTGTTCCTTGCCAGCATATTCAAGATACCAATACGGATGCGGCCGCCCTGTCCCAATTTCGGAACGAAACAAGAGGTCGCCCTCGCTAATGACCCCAACGAGCTTACCGGCGTCATCCACGACGGGCGCGCCACTTATTCGATGTTGTACAAATGTTTTTGCGACCTCCTCTATCGAGGAGCTCGGCTTTACAGTAATAATGGGGAAAGCCATTACATCGCGCGCTTTCATCGTACTCTCCCGTGTATGGTTCACAGTCGCGTTTATGTTTAAATAGGATCAGATTTCGGTCGTCCGGCTTTGACCCCTGTCAATTCCGGCTGCCCGAAGTGGCAATATAAAATTCCGCAGTTCTGCAGGACGCTATTCCTGCGTCAAGCGGGTGCAAAGTCAACGGCCCAGGTGCAAAAATGAGATCACCTCGGCCTTATTTGACAGTCGCAAGCATTCTATCCGGCTTCAGCATATCAGTGTTCATGTTCAGGCTTCAGCGAGAACTGGGGGTTCGAGAAAGGCACCCCGACTGGACTAACTGGCTTGCATGGGCTGACTATCTTGTTATCGCGACGATCGTTCTATCGGTGTTACTTGTGGTCGTGCCACTAGTCGCGTTTTCGGAGCCGACTGAATTTGTTTTTTCCATTGCCGCGGGGACTTGCGCAGCGACTTCGCTACTGTTGCTGGCGTATCCTTTTGCCATTCTTGATCACTACGGGATCGAGATCGGCGGTTGGCGAAGAAAACTCGGCGACAACGTCGAAATCCGCCATAAAGGCGAGCCGATCGAAAGAATAATTGTCATAATCGCAAGCTTACTAGCCATTTTTTTTCGCCGTGATTGTACTGTCGTGGAATAATTAGATTGCACTGCGACTAGCCCGTTTAAATACTGGGACTCCCCTTGCCGCATTCGCTAAATACGCCAAGGAACTTGCGGTTTCAGGAACGGCGATCGGCATTGCATATATCCGCGCCTTTAACTTTCCGCTGCCGTTTACCGATACTTCGCTGACGGCAATGTGGATCATCCTGCCGCTCGTGCTCGCGGTTCGCCGTCTGCCGTACACCGTGCGCGGCAGTCATTCCTCGCTGTTGCTTGTGCACAGATCCATGGAGGAAGCGGCCGAAAATGTCGGGGCGTCAAAACTGCGCGTATTCTGGGACATCACCGTGCCCCTCGTTTGGAAAGGCATCCTGGTCGGCGCCCTGTTCTCCTTCCTCACCTCGATTCAGGAGGCCTCGGCCACCATATTTCTGACGCGCGGCGGCTGGGAAATGATCCCCTTCGGCATTTTCACGTTCTACATCGCGGGTTCGCAGAGCCAGGCCGCAGCGCTTGGCGTCATATTGATCGCGCTGTGTGCGCTCAGCCTATATGTGGTCAACCGGATCGCCGGGACGCGCGTCGGCAGCCTGTTCGGATAACATAGGCCAACAAGCAGGCGTTGCGCGATCAGGTCGTGCCGGCGAGCTCACGTCCGATCGGATGCGCCCAGAGCTCGGCAATCGCTGCCTCGATCGAGCCGCCCTCGTTGACGATCCGATTGACGGCTGCCGCGATCGGCAACTGCAGGTCGAGGCGGAGTCCAAGCTCGGTGATGGATGCGGCGGTCTGTACGCCTTCGGTGACGACCTTACGCTCCGCCAGGATATCGGCGGGAGAACGCCCCTCCCCCAACGCGATGCCGAAGGTCGTGTTGCGCGACTGCGTGCCCATGGAGCTCAAGGTGACGTCGCCGCTCCCGGCCAGGCCCAACAGATTGATCGGATTGCCGCCCTTGGCGCGGGCCAGCCGCGCCATCTCGTATAGGCCACGGGCGATCAGCAGGCCGCGGAAGTTCTCGCCCATCTTGCGAGCGATCGCGATGCCGCAAGCGATGCCAAGCACGTTCTTGAAGGCGCCGCCGATGGTCGCGCTGATCGGGTCGTCGGATGCGTAGACGTGAAAATTGGCGCTGCTCAATGTCTTCGCCAACTGTTCGGCCAAGGCAAGATCGGAGCTGGCCAGCGTGACGCCCGTCATGAGCCCGAGCGCGACTTCCTTCGCAAACGAGGGTCCAGCGAGCACCGCAACGGCAGCGTGCGGCAAAACCTCGGCGATCACTTCCGGCATCAGCGCGCAGCTGCCCCGCTCAATGCCTTTCGAGCAGGACACTACCGCTGTCCCCGGACGTAGTGCATCACGCATCTTAAGCGCGATGCCGCGCAGGAACTGCGACGGCACAGCCATGAGGACAAAATCGGCCGCGCGCACCGTCTCGCCGATATCGGAGCTTGCCTCGATACCGGGCTCAAGGGGAACGCTCGAGAGAAAGACAGGATTGCCACGGCCGGCGTTGATTGATTCCACGATCTCAGGTTCGCGCGCCCACAGCTTGACGCCGAGCCCCGCGCGCCGCGCGGCACATGCCATTGCCGTCCCGAATGAGCCGCCGCCGACGATCGCTGCTGTTGCCATAGGGCGCTACAGGTGTGTTTGCTAATAGGTGGCGCGTCCGCCGGAGATATCAAAGACCCCGCCGGTGGTGAAAGAGCACTCCATCGAGGCGCAGAAAGTCGTCATCGCTGCGATCTCCTCGACCAGGACGAAACGGCCGCGCGGCACTTTGGACAACATCGTGCGCACGAACTCAAGCGCAACAGGTTCGGCATGGCTCAACGATTTCATTGCCTTGTAAGCTCATGTTGCAGGTCGCCACGACGTGCCCTTACCTGGTGACAATTTCGGTTCGGTGAATCTTGCCTCAGTATCCTCGTTGGCTGACCGCGTCACCATTTCGAATATGGCAGTATGGCTGATACAAAAGTATCGTGACTATTTATCGAGGCTCCTGGAAGTGTCGTTGTGTTTGACTCATATCAAACCTGCCTCCCCTTTTTTGCGCCACTTTAACAAACATTTTTCACGCGCTTCACTTCTACCCCTTCGACACGTCTTTGAAAGGAGACAAATCGATGAAATTCAAACTCTTTATCGCCGGCGCGGCCATGGGGCTCGTGTTTGCCATTGGCGCGGCCAAGCCTGCGAACGCCGCCGACGCCATCTGCTACAATTGCCCGCCGGAATGGGCCGACTGGGCGTCGATGCTCAAAGCCATCAAGCAAGACCTCAATCTCGAGGTTCCCCATGACAATAAGAATTCGGGACAGACACTGGCGACGCTGATCGCCGAGAAAGCAAGCCCCGTTGCCGATATTGCTTATTTTGGCATTTCGTTCGGCATCCAAGCAATGCGCGAGGGCGTCGTGGCGCCCTATAAGGTGAAGTATTTCGACGAGATTCCGGATGGCCTCAAGGATCCAGCAGGCCACTGGTTCACCATCCACTACGGAACCATCGGATTTTTCGTGAACGTCGACGCTTTGCGCGGCGTTCCCATTCCCAAGTCATGGAAGGACCTTCTCAAGCCCGAATATTCCGGTCTGGTCGGCTACCTCGACCCGACAAGCGCCGCCGTCGGCTACGCCGGCGCAACCGCCGTCAACCTCGCCCTCGGCGGCAGCTTCGACAATCTGACGCCCGGCATCGAGTTCTATAAGGCGTTGAAGAAGAACCGGCCGATCGTCCCGAAACAGACCGCTTACGCGCGCGTCCTCTCGGGCGAGATTCCGATCATGTTCGACTACGACTTCAACACTCTGCGGGCCAAATTCAAGGACGGTTGCAATTGCGTCTTCGTCATTCCTCAGGAGGGCACCATCGTCCTCCCCTACGTAATGAGCCTCGTCAAGAACGGTCCGCACCCGGAGAACGCAAAAAAGGTGCTCGACTATCTACTCACTGACAAGGGCCAGGCGATCTGGGCCAATGCCTACCTGCGCCCAATTCGTCCGGCCGCGATGACGCCCGAGATTGCCGCGAAATTCCCACCGGCCTCCGAATACGCACGCGCACGCCCGATCGACTATGCCCGCATGGAGCAAGCGCAGATTGCCTTTCGCGACCGCTATCTCGCGGAAGTACGCTAGTAAACACCCAAATCTAATGTAGAGTTAGCGGGCGGGGCAGCTCGGCCCCGCCCATTTCTTGCCGCCGGGCCGCTCGGCCCGCCCATCCGTGCCGGGATCGAGCCGATTGATGCAAAACCGTGAAGCGCCTTATCTCGTGATCATGGTCTTGCCTGCGATTGTGCTGGGCGGAGCCTTCTTCCTGCTGCCATTGGCGCGCCTTGCGGTGGTCGGCGCAACCGGGCCGCTCGGTCTCGGCGCCTATTTGTCGGTGCTGACGACGCCGCGGTATTTCGAGGCTCTCGTTTCGACCGTCCTGCTCTCGGTTGCGGTGACGCTCATTACTCTTGTCATCTCCGGGGTTACCGGCGTCTTCCTGCAGCGCAATCGCTTTGCGGGCCGCGGCGTCCTGGTTTCGCTCCTGACTTTTCCATTGGCATTCCCCGGTGTCGTCGTCGGCTTCATGGTCATCATGCTGGCGGGACGGATCGGGCTCATCGCGGAAGCCACGCAATTCCTGACCGGCCAACGCTTGGTGTTCGCCTATTCGATGGCCGGTCTCTTCATGGGCTATATCTATTTTTCGATCCCGCGCGTGATCCTGACCGTGATGGCGGCGGCGGAAAAACTCGATCCGGAATTGGAGGAGGTCGCCCAATCCCTCGGGGCACGAGCGTGGCAAGTCGTGCGCGATGTGATCCTACCGGCGCTGAAACCGGCATTCATCGCATCTGGGTCCATGTGTTTTGCGACCTCGATGGGAGCGTTCGGAACCGCATTCACGCTGGCCACCGATATCGACGTGCTTCCCATTGTCATCTACACGGAGTTCACGCTGCTCGCAAACATCACGATGGCGGCGGCGCTCAGCATCGTGCTGGGCGTCATCACCTGGGCGGCCTTGGCGATGTCGCGGGCCTTCGCCGGGACCACGGCGGCGGCAGCGGGGTAGTTAGCAAATGATACGACCGCGGAACTTCTATATCCAGCTCGGCTTCACATTGCTGGCCTGCGCCTTTCTGATCGTTCCGGTGATCATGTCGATCATAGCCGGGTTCACCACGAACTTCTTCGTGGGCGTGCGCAGTGGACTCACGCTACGATGGATCGTCGAAGTTTGGAACTTGTACTCGCACACCATCTTTCTCAGCATGCTGATAGCGCTGTCGTGCCTGGCGGTAACGCTCGTCGTCGGCATTCCCGCGGCCTATGTCATGGCCAAGCGGCCCGGACGGTTGACCAGGCTGATTGAGGAATTCATCGTATTGCCGGTTGCCATTCCCGGACTGGCAACGGCGCTTGCCCTCATCATCACGTACGGAACGTTACGCGATTTCCGGACGAGCTGGACCTTCATTCTCGTCGGTCATGTGCTCTATACGCTGCCCTTTATGATCCGCTCGGTTCTTGCCGTTCTTTCGAGTATCGATTTTCATGCACTTGAAGAAGTGGCGGCAAGTCTGGGCGCCGGCTTCTGGCGGCGGTTCTTCACCATTATCATTCCCAACGTCCGGTCCGGCATTGTTGCCGGTTCACTGACGGTCGTCACGCTTTCCATCGGCGAGTTCAACTTGACCTGGATGTTGCATACTCCAACCACGATGACGCTCCCCATCGGACTTGCCGATAGCTATGCTTCGATGCGGCTCGAGATCGGCAGCGCCTACACGGTTATCTTCTTTGTCATGATCATTCCCCTGCTGATCGCCCTGCAACGTTTCGGCACGCCCCGGGCAAAGCGCCGCGCAGGAATCCAGGAAGAGTTGAAGCCTGCCGCCGCGCTTACTCCCGTTACGCCGCGGACCTGAATACGTCATCATGGCCGCCACCTCGAAGACCGGTACGACGATCCGCCTTGTCGATTGCGCGAAGACCTTCGCGGACGGCACGCGCGCACTTGAACCGACGACACTCGAATTCAAGAGCGGCGAAATCATCGCGTTCCTTGGCCCCTCCGGATGCGGGAAGACAACGCTTCTGCGCGTGATTGCCGGCCTCGAATCGCCCGATCCCGGCGGGCTCGTCTTCTTTGATGACGAGGACGTGACGCGACTGCCCATCGAATTGCGTAAGGTCAGCATGGTATTCCAGCGCTACGCGCTCTTTCCCAACATGAATGTCGAGGAAAACATCGCCTACGGGCTGAAAGTGCACAGGGTTCCCGCCGCTCAACGCGAGAAACGCGTCACTGAAATGCTGGAGATGATGCAAATCTCCGAATTGCTCGTTCGCCGGGTCGACCAGCTATCCGGCGGCCAGCGCCAGCGCGTGGCGCTCGCGCGCGCCATTGCCGTGCAGCCGCGCGTCCTGCTGCTTGACGAGCCATTGACTGCTCTCGATGCGCTTCTCCGCGAACGCCTGCGGATCGATCTCGACGTCCTGCTCCACCGTCTCGGAATTACTGCGGCCTATGTCACCCACGACCAGGCCGAGGCCATGGCGATCGGCGACCGGGTCGCCGTGATGAACAAGGGAAGGATCGTCCAGATCGGCGCCCCTCGCGAGGTCTACTTCAAGCCGGCAAACGAATTCGTCGCCAACTTCATCGGCACGATGAACCGGGTTCGTGGCACAATCGCCAATGACATGTTCGAGCTCAAAGGTGGACGGGTGCCCTGGCTGCGGGGCGGCTCGGGAGAAGTCGAGGTCTTGTTCCGTCCAGGCGACGTCCGAGTCGTCAGCGACAAGGACGGCCAGCTGCACGGCAAGATTTCCGAAATGTTTTTTCTCGGCGACCGGACGAGACTCCATATCAGCGGCGTCACCGATGTTCCGATCATCGTTGAAACAACGGAACGGCGCGAATTTCACATTGGTGACGGTGTCGGCCTTAAGATCGAACCAGAGGCCCTGCTGACCCTGAAAGATTGACTTGGCCTCCAAAGTCAAGAGAGGCTGTCTCGCAATGCTGGTCGCCCAGATTACCGATACCCACATCCGGTCAGGCGGGAAGCTCGCCTACCGTCAAGTCGATTCAGCGCAAAAACTTCGCAATTGTGTGGCGCACCTTAACGCGCTCGACCCGCGACCTGATTTCGTGCTGCTGACAGGCGATCTGGTCGACTTCGGAACGATGGACGAGTATGCGCTTATCCGAGAAATTCTTTCACCGCTTGCGATGCCTATCTACGTCATTCCGGGCAACCATGATGACCGCGAGATAATGCGCCGGGCATTCGCCGACTATGATTATCTGCCCCGCGACGGCGAGTTTCTTCATTACGTCATCGACAAATATCCAGTGCGGTTCGTTGCGCTCGATACGGTCATTCCCGGCGAGCATCCGGGGATCATGTGCGAAAAGCGTCTTGCGTGGCTCGACGAGCGGCTGCGTCAGGCACAGGATGTGCCAACGGCTCTCGTCATGCACCATCCGCCGTTTCTGACCGGACTGGTGAACATGGACTGGCAGAACTGTCGCAATGGCGAGGCATTAGGCGCACTGGTCGAGCGGCACCCGCAGGTCATTCGGATTCTATGCGGTCACGTCCATCGCCCGATCTACGTGCATTGGCACGGCGTAACTGCGAGCATCGCGCCGAGCCCGTCACATTCCTGCGTTCTGGATTTGCGGCCGGACGCTACCCACGACCTCGTTCTCGAGCCTCCTGCCTGCGAGTTGCATTATTGGCGCAGCGACATCGGACTCGTCAGTCATCTCAGCTTCATCGGGGACTATGGTGGCCGGCATCCGTTTTTCGACGCCGAAGGGAAGCTGATCGACTGAACCTGGGGCATCTCACGTGATGTCCATTTTCGGAGCTATAATAGACGCGCGGCCCGCCCCCTGCTCCGAGCAACCGAAGCGACCAAGCGTCGGCCGGCACCGTGTTCCGTAATCTATCATTATGCGAATAAGGATAGCCTCAAGGATCGAGCATTGTGATGATAATATGTTGTTATGTAAGGTTGACGTAGATATATTTTGATCGTCCGCATCGGACCACACTGCGACATAGCGGTATGTCCGGCGTTATGTCTTCTTTACCCCCGACAACGGACATCCGCCGGATGGGCTGATACGTCCGTAAAGTGCCGACAGCAGACATGGCTGCTCCAGAGTAAGCCTAGACTCATTTCACATCGTAACGCACAAATTCCTCGGCGATGTCGGCATGGGGGCCTTGGCGGCCGCAATGTTGGCGTCGCCACCCGCGCGTTCGCCTTTCTTCTGCTTGACGATGCCGCGCCCAACGCCAGAAGCCTTGCGGACGCCGCCTTTTGGCTTCCCCCTACCCCAAGCAGAATGTTAGAGTTCACGCGGGTACTTGGTCATCTTGGGAATGCTGATTAAGACAGCCAGAGATGTTCCCTCGAACGATAACATCGAGGAATTGCAGCGAGCTATTTGGTCTTTGGTAAAAAGGGAGTGTGTGGACGCGCGGCATTCAATCTATGTTCTCATCATCTTTGGCTCTCCATTCCAGTTGGCCGGCCTCATGTATTTCCTTTGCTAGGAGAAGAAGACATGCAGTGTCAGTGCCCAGTTTGTGATGGCTCGGCGAGGGACCGTACTCCTCCCGGATTTCGTGGAATCGTTGTTAGCTGCGCCACATGCGGAAATTATGACATCGCCGACGAGTACTTAGACAAGCTCCGAGCGTTAGCGCCACCGGCGCGACATGAAGTCCTCCGGAAGGCGAAAGAGCATGCCAAATTTGGGGGTCCGTCCATTAATGGATCGTATTTCTAACGTACATAATCGCCATCCCGAGTGGTTTGATGATCCACTGGTTCTGTCTTGGGATCTAAGTGCCAATCGCCCGCGCCAAAAAAGAACGGCACTGCGCAGCAGCGCTCTATTCGACACCGAGTGAACACAAGACCGCATCGAAGAGAACGAGCCCGTGGACGTCATCCGTCGCCGCGTCGCCCTGTCGCGCAAGGGTGGCTACGTTGGATGTGCCACCGATGCATCCGCGAGTGGCAAACGTATCGCGTTTAAGCTGCGGCGCGGCTGCTGCAAACTCAGTTTGAGAGAAAACTTACGGGCCGGTCCGGCCGTAAACCATGTCAACATCTTGGCGTAGGGGCCGCTGTCGTCCTCGCCGCTCGAGCCGGCCTCGCGACCGGTCGCGCAGTCGGGCGTGAACGATGCCACCCCGTCCCGGCACGAAAGCGCGGCGCCGTCCCGTTACCCCTCGCGCGCCAGGCGGCGGGCACTAAGGCGCCCAACCGCGACCAGGATGCCGAAGATGATGGCCTCCGGGCGCGGCGGGCAGCCGGGGATGTAGACGTCGACAGGCAGGACCCGGTCGACGCCGCCGGCGCTGGCGTATCCCTCCCCGACGATGCCCCCGGAGGCGGCGCAGGCTCCCACGGCGATCACGATGCGCGGGTCGGGGATGGCCTCAAACGTGCGGCGGACGGCGGTCTCCAGGTTGCGCGTCACCGGGCCGGTGACCACGACCCCGTCCGCGTGGCGCGGGGAGGCTACGAAGTCGATGCCGAGGCGACGAACGTCGTACGCCGGGTTCAGGAGGGCGGCGAGCTCCCAGTCGCATGCGTTGCAAGAGCCCGCGTCGAGGTGGCGGAGGTGCAGCGATCGGCCGAGCACCCGGTGGATCTCAGACGAGGCGCGGGCGGCTTCGGCCTCTGGGTCGGGTGCTGGTCCCGCCGCTGGGACGGTAGGGTCGTCGGCCACAACCTCGATCCGCAGGTCGTCGCGGGAGCGCGCTGCGAGCTCGAAGTCCCGCCCCATGGCAACCGCATCAGCCCACGGATCCTCGGCACAGCGGCCGCAGAAGACGCACCGCGCGAGGTCGAGGGCAACGTGACGATGGCCGGCGACGAGATGCTCTGAAAGCGCACCCGTGGGGCAGACGGCGGGAGGGGGCAGGGCGCTGCCGGGTCGAAGCACGGGCGCCCCCCGAAAGCGGTCTGGCGGCACGCTCGGCTCCGCGGGGTAGCGGGTCGTGACCACCCCGGTGCGAAGTGCGTTCATGATAATTCGCAGCATGTCAGCGATCCGTGCACGAGTAGCAAAGCTCGAAGCTCTTGTTGACGAGCGGGAAGTCCGGGACAATCGCCGTCTCAGCGGCCAGGGCCACCGCGGGCCAGTTGTGATAGCTCGGCGACCGGAGGTGGTATCGCTCCACGCGCCCGCCGGCATCGGTGCGAAGCCAGTGGACCGCCTCGCCTCGCGCCGACTCGATGGCCGAGATCCCGATCCGTCCGCCCGGCAGCGGCTCTACGAGGGCGACCTGCAACGGCCCCGGCTCGAGTCGTCGGACGAACTCACCGACGAGCCGGATCGACTCCCGGGCCTCAAGGGCGCGAACCGTCACGCGGGCCATCGCGTCGCCCTCCGAGGCGGTCACGACGTGTAGGTCGGGCGGCTCGGGACCCGCGAACGCGCCGTGGGGATGGTCGCGGCGCGCGTCGCGGTCCACGCCGCTCGCCCGGGCCGCCACTCCAGCGACGGCGAGGTCCAGCGCGGTCTGATGTTGGAGGATGCCGGTGTCGTCGAGCCGATCGACGACCGACGGGTTGGCTTCGATGCGTCCCATCAGGCTGTCGAGCCCGGCGAGAGTGTCCTGGAGTGTGACGGCGAGGACTCCGAGGAGGTCGTCCGAGAGATCGAGGCGCACGCCGCCCGGGATCACGAGGCCTCGGAGGAAGCGATTGCCGGCGAGCCGCTCGTTCATCTGCTGGAGGCGCTCCTTCAAGCGCATCCCGGCGGCGGTGCCGTAGTGGAACGAGGCGCCGGCGCAGACGTTACCAACGTCGCCAACGTGGTTGTAGAGCCGCTCCAACTCGAGAGCGATGCTCCGGATGAGCTGGGCCCGCGGCGGGGCGTCGACGCTGGCAATCTGCTCGAGTGCCTCGCAGTAGCCCAGGCCGTGCGCGACCGAGCAGACCCCACAGATACGCTCGGCTACGTAAAACGCGTCGAGCGGCGAGAGCCCCTCCATCCGCTTTTCCAGCCCGCGATGCGTGTAGAACAGGCGCACGTCGAGATTGAGCACGGTTTCGCCGACCGACGTAAAGCGGAAGTGACCCGGTTCGATGATGCCGGCGTGGATCGGGCCGACCGGGATCTCGAAGACGCCCTCGCCTTCGGCGACGAGGTGCGGGAATTCGTCGGCGGGCTCGACCGGGACGCGCCGCGAGCCGTCGAAGGACTTGCGGAGCGGGAAGACGCCCTGTGGCCACCCGTCGTGGACAACGAGCGGGCGGGGATCGGGATGCCCGACGGGGACGAT
>Ga0209638_1002068_pt1 | contig 12473 bp, 11 predicted proteins | sample BarGraNGADG00211_FD_184490 | JGI IMG/M metagenome (GOLD analysis project Ga0209638, IMG submission 184490) | Arctic peat soil microbial communities from Barrow, Alaska - Barrow Graham LP Ref core NGADG0002-211 (SPAdes) (version 2) | ecosystem: Environmental > Terrestrial > Soil > Wetlands > Peat... | reverse complement strand
TGACGACCGAAACGGAACTCATCGCCATCGCAGCCGCGGCGAACTCCGGATTGAGGAGGATCCCCCAGAGCGGGTAAAGGACGCCCGCAGCGATCGGAATCCCGAGGAACTCATACCCATGATCGGCGACCACCTGCCGGAGCGCCTCGAAGACGGACGCAGGCGGCGCAAGTCATCCCGCCGACGGAAATGGTCGTTTTCAAGGCCTGGTCAACCGGCAACGTCGAACCCCGCTTTCACGATCCGCTCCCGGATCAGCGCCCGGTCAATCGATTTCTCCTCCGTGAAGGCCGCCTCCCCCTTCTCCAGATCCACCTGAACATCCTTGATTCCGTCAATGCCGCTGAGTGCTTTGGTCACGGCTATGACGCAGTGCCGGCAGGACATCCCCTTGATTTGAATCGTTGTCATCCCTTTCTCCTTTTCTGGGTCACACCATCCGGGAGCCTTCCCCCTTGTTCCAGAGCGGTAGTGTTTGCATCGCCTTCGCGGATGTCAATCCACCCTTTTTTCTATCACATCCACAACCATCGCGGCAACGGTAAGGATGCCACCCTGTCGGAGAAGTATCCACAAATGTTCTATTTTTACGATGGCATCCGTCGACCGGGCTAAAGATTAATTTCTTGACAGGAAAGGAACAAACGGATATTGAACCTATATCTGCGGCAGAACGACAGATTTCGGGAAAGGGTGCAGAAACCTATCCTTGGCGCAAATCTCGCTGCTCCCGGTGAATTCTATACAGCCGCAGCCGATAACCTTGACAGAACGACAAACTGAACAGACCGGAGAGGACTTTTCACGCCTTCCTTCATAAGTCGGGCCGCCCATGATCCAGTCACCGTTGAAGAACAAATCTCGCCGCAGGACCGTGATCGCCGCCCTGCTTGCGCTGATCCTGCTGCTGCCTTTCTGGTGGTGGACCGGGCTATGGTACCAGGGTAAGCTCCTCACCGAAAAACGGGCACAGATCGGCGAATTCCTGGCTGTTCAGGGTCGATCCCTCGGCACGGAAATCAACAGCCGACTGGCTATCCTGAAGGCGCTGAAGACCTTCGTGGACGGACGCGTCGGCGTTGGTCAGGAGATTTCTCCGGTGGAATTCTCCGCCTATGCGGCCGGCCTTTTCAGCGGGGAGAGCGGCGTCCACAGCCTCTCCATTGCCCCCGAAGGGATCACCCAGTTTCTCTTCCCGGCTGGAAGCAACGAAAGCCTCGCCGGACATGATCCGATCCGCGATCCGCGCCCCCAAGTCCGCACCGACGTTCAGCGCGCCGTCCGCTCGCGCCGGACCGTGATCAGCGGCCCTTATGCACTGCGCCCCAAGGGGCTGGGACTCGTCGCACGGCAGGCCATTTATGCGAAGGAAACCTTGTGGGGACTGATCTCCCTCGTCCTGGACCTCCCCCCCATCCTCGCCCAGGCGGGCCTGGATTCCCCGCCGAGTGGTCTGGAGATCGCCCTGCTGGACCGTTCCGGCCGTCTCTTCTTTGGGAAAAAGGCTGCGTTGCAGGGAAATCCTATTTCCTTCCAGGTCGATCTGCCGGACGGAACCTGGAAACTGGCTGCCCTTCCTGCCGGGGGATGGAACGCGGCCGTGGAGAGACCTCTTCTTCAGTTCCGAGGACTCACGCTTGCGCTTGCATTCCTGACCGCCATCCTGATCGGCCTTGCGGCAGGCTATCAGACGCAAGTGACCATGGCCGTGCGGCAGCGGACCGGCTCTCTTCAGCGGTCGCTCACCGACCGCCGTGAGGCGGAGGAAAATCTGAATCGGACGTTGGTCAACCTGCGGCGGGCGATGGGGGCGACGTTAACAACATTGGTCCTGGCGGTCGAAGCCAAGGATCCCTACACGGCAGGCCATCAGAAACGGGTGGCGGATCTGGCGCGGGCAATTGCGACGGAGATGGGGCTCACCGAAGAAGCTATCGATGGGATCCGGATGGCGGCCCTCATCCATGACATCGGAAAAATCTCGTTGCCGGCGGAGATCCTGGGCAAGCCGGGAAAGTTGTCGGAATCGGAGTTTCAGTTGATCAAGACGCATTCGCAGACGGGGTACGATATGCTGAAAGACGGTGAGTTCCCGTGGCCCGTTGCACGGATCGTCTGGCAGCATCATGAACGGATGGATGGTTCGGGATATCCCCTGGGTCTGAAGGGAGAAGAGATCCTGCAGGGGTCGCGGGTGCTGGCGGTGGCGGATGTGGTGGAGGCGATGGCTTCGCCGCGGTCCTACCGGCCTTTGCCGGGGCTGGAGAAGGCGCTGGCGGAGATTCTGTCTCAGAGAGGGATCCTTTACGATCCCGCCGTGGTCGATGCCTGCCGGTCCATTTTTCTGGAAAAGGATTTCCGTCTGGTTGTCTGAACTGCAAAGGGAGAGGATGATATGTTGATCCGCTGCTGGGGGGCAAGGGGCTCCATTCCGGTTTCGGGCAGGGAATATTTGCGGTACGGAGGAGACACGTGCTGCCTTGAAATCCGGACGAAAGACGACCACATCGTCATCATCGACGCCGGATCGGGCATCCGAAGGCTAGGGAACCGTCTTCTGGCCGAGAATCGTCACGATTATACCATGATCTTCACCCACACCCACTGGGATCACGTCATGGGGTTCCCCTTTTTCAAACCCATCTACCTGACCGACACGCGGATCGACCTTGCCGGCTGTCCCTTTACACGGTCCTCCTTCAGGGAAATGATAGCATCCGTCATGGCCCCCCCCTATTTCCCTGTGAATTTTGGGGACATCGAGGCGGACATCCGCTATCAGGAAACCTGTCAGGAGACCACTCAAATCGGCGGCATGACCATCACCCCCATTCCGATCAGCCACCCGAACCAGGGGCGGGGATACCGTTTCGAGGAAGAGGGGAGATCCTTCGTCTTTCTGACCGACAACGAACTGACCTACCGGCACCCGGGCGGCCTGAAATATGAGGATTACCGAGCCTTCGCAAAAAATGCGGACCTTCTCATTCACGACGCCGAATACCTCCCCGAAGATTATCTTCTGACCCGGACCTGGGGCCATTCCGTCTACACGGATGCCGTGCGCCTCGCCCTCGACGCCGGCGTCGCCCGTCTCGGCCTCTTCCACCACAACCAGGATCGGACGGACGAGGCGGTGGACGGGATGGTGGACTACTGCCGGAGAATCGCGACCGGCCGGCCGCTGGAGTGCTTCGCCCTGCACCAGGATATGGAAATTGCTCTGTGAACTCAAAAACCTCGGTACGGCGATCCATCGCGACCGAAGTCGCCGAAAAACTGTTGGGGGGCGCGGCAACCTCTCCCGGTCCGAAACCGAATGAAATCAAAGAAGATGCAAACATGATGATCTCCACGACCAAATACCAGAGCCAGCCGGGACAGGCCACCTTCGCCTATGTTTATCCGGTAAAAATTGGCGTTGAGGATGTTCTCGAGGTCAAGGTGACCTGCAGCATCATCGGGTCAAAAACCGCAAAACTGGATATGCGGAAAACACCCCGTTGACCAACCGGAATCCCGAATTTCTCTAACGGACAAAATAGCCTGTTTGTGCAAATGGAGGAGAGGACGTGTTCATCCCCACCACGCCTGAGGAGGTCCGGGATCTCGGATGGACGCGGCTCGACGTGATCCTGATCAGCGGAGACAGCTACCTGGACAGCCCCTTTGTCGGCATCTCCGTGATCGGTCAGCGGCTGCTTGCCTCCGGATACCGCGTGGGGATCATCCCCCAGCCGGACGTGGGCTCTAAAAATGATATCAGCCGTCTCGGCGAGCCGGTGCTCTTCTGGGGCGTCACGGGCGGCTGCATCGACTCCATGGTCGCGAACCGCACCGCCTCCGGGAAGAGACGACGGGAGGACGACTTCACGGCCGGTGGGATCAACAACCGCCGTCCTGACCGCGCGGTGATCGCCTATGCCAACCTGATCCGCCGTCATTTCAAGCAGACGGCGCCCATCGTCCTCGGCGGGATCGAGGCAAGCCTCCGGCGGATCGCCCATTACGACGTCTGGTCGAACCGGGTGCGCCGCTCGGTCCTGATCGACGCGAAGGCCGATTTTCTCCTCTACGGCATGGCGGAAAATACGGTGTTGGAGCTCACCTCCCGGATCCGGGAGGGGCGGGACGTCTCGGACCTGCGGGGTCTCTGCTACGCCGCGGCGGAACGAAAGCCGGAATTTCAGGAACTCCCCTCATGGGAAGAGGCGGCGGCAGACCCGGCGGCCTTCGAAAAGATGTTCCTGGTCTTCTACCGAAACCAGGATCCCCGGACGGCGCAGGGGCTCTGCCAGAAGCAGGACTCCCGCTGGCTCATCCACAACCCGCCCGCAACGCCGCTGACGGAGGCGGAGATGGACGAAGTCCATGGAATGGACTTCGCGCGGGCGGTTCACCCCTCCCACCACCGCGACGGCGAAGTCCGGGCGCTGGAGACGGTCCGCTTTTCGATCGCCACCCACCGGGGATGCTACGGGGGGTGTCATTTCTGCGCGATCGCCGTCCACGAGGGGCGGCAGGTCAGCTCGCGGAGCGAGACTTCCATCCTCCGGGAGGCAGAATTGCTGGCCTCCCTCCCCGGCTTCAAGGGTCGCATCCTCGACGTGGGCGGGCCGACGGCCAACATGTACGGGTTCGAATGCCGGAAGAAGCTTCTCCTTGGCGCCTGCTCCGACCGAAATTGTCTCTACCCGGATGTCTGCGAAAACCTCCGTCCCGATCACCGCCGCCAGATCGCCCTTCTCCGGAAACTCCGGGAGGTTCCCGGCGTCAAACAGGCGATCGTCGCCTCCGGCATCCGGTACGACCTCCTGCTCGCCGATAGGAAACACGGCGTCCCCTACCTCCGCGAGGTCGTCCGACACCACGTCTCCGGACAGATGAAGGTCGCCCCTGAACACTCGGAGGAAAAGGTTCTCCGGTGCATGGGAAAACCGGTTATCGCATCGCTGCTCGCCTTCCGCGATCTCTTTCGCAAACTCACGGCAGAGGCGGGAAAAGAGCAGTTTCTGACCTACTACCTGATCGCCGCCCATCCCGGCTGCACGCAGGCGGACATGGAAGGGCTCCGCCGTTTCGCCGTCCGGCAGCTCGCCCTTCAACCCGAGCAGGTCCAGCTCTTCACCCCGACCCCTGCGACGATCTCTACGTTGATGTACCATACCGGGCGGGATCCCTGGAGCGGGAGAAGGCTTTTTGTGGAGAAGACGGCCGCCGGCCGGGAGCTGCAGAAGAAGATTTTGGTTGCGAAAAATGGCCGGTTCGGGTATGGGCATAGAGGACATCGGCAAATCACGCGGGAGGAGAACTCATGGGAAAAGACAAGGACGTCAAAAAAGACACCAAGAAAAAACCTGCCAAAACGTTGAAGGAAAAGAAAGAGGCCAAGCGGCTGAAGAAGACGGGGAAGGCCGGAGAGGTCTGATGCCGCCGGAGGCGAAACGCCTGCCTCAGCCGCTGGTGGACTTCCACGTCCACCTCTTTCCGGATCGCCTGTTCGACGCGATCCGGCGACAGTTCGTCACGGAATACGGGTGGAGCATCCTCCATCCGCTCTACTGGCGTGAGAGCGTCGCTTACCTCCGCGAGCGGGGCGTCGGCCCCGTGGTTTATTCCAATTATGCCCATCGGAAAGACATTGCGCGGGGACTGAACGACTGGAATCAGAACATTCTGGCGGAGCTGCCGGACCTCTACTGTTTTGCGGCCTTCCATCCCGACGACGAAGACGGTCTCGCGATGGCCGCCGACCTGCTGGACCACCCCCGAATCCTCGGCTTCAAGCTGCAACTCCTCGTCCAGCGTTTCTACCCCGACGACGAGCGCCTCTTCCCCCTCTGTGAGCTGGTCATGGCGAAGGGGAAAAGGCTCCTCTTTCATGTGGGAACAGGGCCGGTGGGAAACACGTTCGTGGGCGTCGCCCCCTTCCGGCGGCTCCTCGCCCGCTATCCGGACCTCCCGGCGATCGTCGCCCACATGGGGTCCTTGGAGTACGGGGCTTTCGGGGAGCTCCTCGCCGACCATCCCGAGATTTACATGGACACGGCCTTCTCCTTCCTCCCTAAACTCGGTTCCATGTTCGATCTCGGCAACGATTTTCTGGAGACGAACCGGGAGCGTATCCTCTATGGTTCGGACTTTCCGAATATCCTGTTCCCCCGTGAGGATGAGATCGACACCCTCCTCGGACTTGACCTCTCCCAAAGCTTCTACGATGCGGTCTTCCGCGACAACGGCCTGCGCCTCATCCGGGAGTGCTCTCAAGCGCGGCCGTAGTCGTCCGCGATTCGTTCGATATCATCCTCTCCAAAATAGTCCCCCGTCTGGATCTCGATGAAGGCCGCCTCCTCGTCTCCCGTATTCCGGAGGCGATGGGACGCCCCGCAGGGAATGTCGACGGCCTCGCCCGCCCGGAGGGAAATCTCCCGATCTTCGATGGTCGCCACCGTCTCCCCGCGGACCAGGTACCAGTGCTCCGCCCGACGTCGGTGGCGCTGGAGACTCAGACGCTTCCCCGGATAAACGCAGATCCGCTTGACCTTGTGGTCCGGCTCATCGGCCAGAACCGTGTAATACCCCCACGGACGGTGATCGGTTTCCATGATGCCTCCTTAAGCAGTCATCCGCAAGCAAAATGCGATCCGGCCCCTTCTCACCCTCAGGAGGACGACCTGACCCAGTGTTTTCATAACACAGCGAAGCGTTGATGAGAAGGGCTGTTTTTAAAAATGGTTTTGTGCTAAGAGAACCCATCAATCGAATCGCGGAAAGACCATGACGACACCAAACGAATATCCGCCGGTCACCTCCCTCGGGAACGGCGAAGAGGGAATCATCCATGCGATCTCCGGCGACCACGCCCTGATCAGCCGGCTGGCGGGGATGGGGATCGTCCTCAACACGAGGATCCGTTTTCTCCGTGCAAGCGGCGGGCTGGTCATCGTCCAGGTGGCCGACACGCGTGTCGCCCTCGGTGCGAGCGAGGCCGCGAAGATCCTCGTCAGCCCCCTCCCCCATGAAGAGAAAGGTCCGCGCCCGAAGAGCGGGGCGCTCCTCGTCGCCCTCGCCGGCCAGCCCAACGCGGGAAAATCGACGGTGTTCAACATCCTGACGGGGCTTTCGCAACATGTCGGCAACTGGCCCGGGAAGACCGTCGAAAAAAAGGAGGGCGCGCATACCGCGGACGGCGTGGAGATGAGGATCGTCGATCTCCCCGGTACGTACAGCCTGACGGCCTTTTCGGAGGAGGAGAAGGTCGCCCGGGAGTTCATCATCCACGAGGCCCCCGACGTCATCGTCCTTTTGGTCAACGCCGCCGCCCTTGAGCGGAGCCTCTACCTCCTCGCGGAACTCCTCCTCCTCGGCTCGCCGGTGATCGTGGCCGTGAACATGCTGGATGTGGCGGAGGCGCAGGGGATCAGGGTGAACGCCGAAGCGCTGGAGAAGGCCCTCGGTCTACCGGTCATCCCGATGATCGCGACAAAAAACCGCGGCATCCGGGAGCTCGTTCAGCGGATCATCTCCGTCTCCCACGGGGAGGTGCAGCCCCTGCCAAAACTTCCACTGGTCAGAGAGGATCACCGCAAGCTCTTTGAGGAACTGACGACCCTGATCCGGGATTCGGTGCACCCCCCTTACACGACACCCTGGGTCGCCGCCAAACTCATGGAGGGGGACCCGGAGATCTCGGCGATGATGGAGGGGCTGGCCCCCGCCCCGGTATGGGGGCAGGTCCGTTCGCTCCTCATCGCCCATGAGGATTCCCTCCACGCCGTCGTCTGCGGCCGGTACGACTGGGTCGAGGAGATCACGCGCGCCTGCGTCTCCCGGTTCCGGATGGGCCAGGTTGTCATGACCGACCGGATCGACCACGTCCTGACCCGCCCTGTTTTCGGTATTCCGGTCCTCCTCGCCGTCCTCGGCAGCGTCTTTTTCCTGACCTACAAGGTCGGCTTCCCCCTCCAGAAACTCCTGGAAAGGCTCGTCAGCGGTTTCGCCGCCGACATCGAACCGTTTTTGACGACCGCGCCGGACTGGCTCCGGGGACTGCTGATCGGCGGGGTGATCGGAGGCGTGGGGTCGGTCCTGACCTTTCTCCCGATCCTGCTGATCTTCTTCGCCACCCTGGCCCTCCTCGAAGACGTGGGTTACATGGCCCGGGCCGCCTTTGTCATGGATCGCTTCATGCACCTCGTGGGGCTCCACGGCAAGAGCTTCATCCCGATGTGCATCGGCTTCGGTTGCAACGTCCCGGCGATCATGAGCGTCCGGATCATCGAGTCGAAAAAGGCCCGCCTCCTCACGATGCTGCTGACCCCCTTCGTCCCCTGCACGGCGCGCCTTGCGGTCCTCACCTTCGTCGCCGCCGCCGTCTTTGCGGCCGATGCGACCCTCGTCGTTTGGTCGCTCGTCACCCTCAACATCCTCGTCTTGGGCGCCGTCGGAATGGTCGTTCACAACTTCTTCATGAAAGAGGAGCCGACCCCTTTCATCATGGAACTCCCCCTCTATCACCGGCCCGACCCGCGAACGATCGGGCACGTCGTCTGGTGGCGGACAGTCGCCTTCGTCAGGAAGGCGGGTACGATCATCCTGGCCATGTCCATCCTCGTCTGGCTCCTGGCCTACTTCCCCGACGGCCGGACGGAGACCAGCATCCTCGCCTGGATCGGTCACCTCCTCGAACCGCTCGGCCTACCCCTCGGCCTCGACTGGAAGATGGTGACGGCGCTGATCACCAGTATCGTTGCCAAGGAAAACGCCATCGCCACTCTCGGCGTCCTTTACGGCGTAGGGGGTCAGGGGCTCCTGAAGGTCCTGCCCGCGGTGATGGGACACGCCCCGGCGCTCGCCTTCCTCACGGTCCTGATGCTCTTCGTCCCTTGCGCGGCCACGATCGCCGTCATGAAGCGGGAGATGGCCGACCGCCGCTGGTTTGTTACTTCGCTGGTTCTGACACTCGTCGTCTCTTATCTCGTCGGCCTGGCCGCCTACCGCCTCGCCATCTGGTTTGGACTTTGATCCATGATCCCGATTCTGCTCCAATGGCGGCATGGGGGAAAACGCAATTCAACCGGTGTTGCGGTCAATTCGACGATACCCTCCGTCACCCCCTCTTGCCGTAATCATACACCCCTTTGCCGCTCTTTCTGCCCAGGTGGCCGGCCCTCACCAGCTTGGTCAGCAGGGGGGCGGGCCGGTACTTGTCACCCAGTTGCTCCTGCAGGCTCTTGATGCACCGGTAGACCACGTCGAGGCCCGAAGCGTCGGACGCCTTGAAGGGACCGACGGGGAACCCGAGGCCACGTTCACACGCCTTGTCGATCTCCTCGGCCGTACCGACACCCTCCTGCAGCAGGAAGAACGCCTCGTTCAGCAGCGGGATGTAGAGGCGATTGATGACGAATGCCGGCGCATCGGCGAACGTCACGGTCTCCTTCCCACAGGCCCTGAGAACCTCCACAACGGCGTCGTGGGTCTCATCCGACGTCTCGACCCCTCGGCTCACCTCCACGAGGGGGGTCAGGGCGGCGGGGATCAGAAAGTGGGTCCCGATGCACAAAGCCGGGCGACCCGTGGCCGCTGCAATTTCGCTTACGCTCAGGGTGGAGGTGTTGGTCGCCAAGATCGTCATCGGCGCACAGACGCGGTCCAATTCCCCGAACACCGCCCGCTTGGTTTTGATCTCTTCGAAAACCGCCTCAACGACAAGGTCCGCGTCGGCCAGGTCCGCAAGGGTCGAGGTGGTCCGGATCCTGGTCAGCGCCGCCTGCCGACCCTCCGCGTTCCGTTTGCCCTTGGCGACCTGCCTCGAAAGTAAACCTTCAATGTTCTTGAAGCCCCAGCCGAGGCGCTCGTTCGTAAGGTCGTACAGGGTCGTTTCCAAGCCGCTATCCGCAAAAACGAGCGCGATCTGAGAACCCATCGTACCCGCGCCTACGACGCCGATTTTCTTCATGGGTTAAGCCTCCGTTCATGGGTTCGTGCGTTCCTTCAAGTCTCACCTGCCCCGGAATCTGGCGTAGTCCGGCCTTCTCTTTTCCACGAAGGCGGTCTTGCCTTCCAGCGACTCGTCCGTCTCATGGTAACGGATCCGGCCACACTTGGATGGTACGGGGCCATGGCAAAAGTCAGTACGGCAGGAACCCTCTTCCGTAGAGTTCTCTCGCGGCCACAATCTTGCAGATCTGTGCAGTTCCATCCGCGATTTCCAGCCCCATGACGTCCCGCAGCCGCTGCTCGAATCGGTATTCCTGCGTGTATCCGTAATGCCCGTGGAGCAACAGGCAATCCCGGATCGCATCCACGGAGAATCGGGGGCCCATCCATTTGACCATCGCCGCCTCTTTGGTGTGCGGAAGGCCCTGATCGCGCAACGACAAGGCTTTGTAGCAAAGCAGCCGGACGGCCTCCAGCATGGCCGCATGCTCCACCACCGTGAAAGAGACCCCTTCAAACTGCGCGAGGGGCTTCCGAAAGGCAAGACGCCCTTTGGTGTATTCAATGGTTTCCTCCACGGACTTCGCCGCCGCGCCGAGGCAAAGGAGAGCAAGGTAGACGCGGCTTACGTCGAACCCCTTCATGAGTGTCCGGAAACCCTCTCCCTCCTTCCCCAGCCGATACGCTTCCGGGATCTCCACGTCATCCAGGAAGATCGATCCGCGGCACAGCGCCTTACTCCCCATATCCTCGTAAAATTGACGCGTAAGCCCCGGAGAGTCCCCCGGGACGACGAAGGCGCTCACACCTGCAGCGCCGGCGGCAGGATCGGTCTTCGCAAAGACGACAAAGAAATCCGCCGCCTTGGCGAGGGTGATGCCGGACTTCTCCCCACGGAGAAAGTACCGATCCCCCTTCCGCACCGCCTTCGCCCGCATCGCAACTGCGTCCGTACCGCAGTGGGGTTCGGTCACCGCGATGGCCGGAACCTTCTCCCCCCGGAGCATCGGGGCCAGAAAACCGGACTTCACCTGCCCGCTCCCGGCCAAGAGCGCCTGGGCGCACAGCTCCGCGGCCGCAAAGGCAGCCACACCGATATTGGGATCGCCCCTTCCCACGGCCTCGGCCGCGATCCCCTCGGTGACGCAATCCGCCCCGTGGCCCCCGTCCTCGACGGGAACGCCCATCCCGATCAGCCCCAGCTCGCCGAGTTTTTTCCAGACATCCCGGGGGAACGCCTTTTCTTTGTCTCGCCGTTGGTAGTCCGGCAACAGTTCCCGTTCCGAAAAGCGCGTCACCGTCTCGGCCAGCGTCTTCTGTTCCGGTGAAAACCCAAAATCCATTCCGCCCACCTCCTCCCACAACCCCTCAAGACGGATATTCCGCTGACAAGAACTTTTCGCTATTCCCTATTTACCGATTGCATGAGACCCTGACATAAGATAGTTTGGCTGTCAAGAAGAGTGGAGACATGGGAGAGGGTATGAGGTCGGGCGGCATCCATCACAGACACGGCCCGACCCCGTTCTTTGTTTTGGCGCGGACGTCTCGTTAGAAGTTCTCGGCCAGGACCTCGTAGTAGGACTGCGGATGCTTGCAGGCCGGGCATTCTTTTGGGGGCTTCGTCCCCTCGAAGATGTAGCCGCAGTTGGTGCAGTGCCACTTCACCGCCTTGTCCTTTTTGAAGACCTTCTTCGCCGTGACGTTCTCGATCAGTTTCCGGTACCGCGCCTCATGGAACTTCTCCACCTCGGCGATCTGCGAAAAGGAGTGGGCCACCTCGGCAAACCCTTCCGCCTTGGCGGTCTTGGCGAAGTTTGCATAGAGGGTCGTCCACTCCATCTTCTCGCCGGCTGCGGCGGCCTCCAGGTTGTCCTTCGTCGTCCCGATCACGCCCGCGGGATAGCCGGCGGTGATCTCCACCTCGCCCCCCTGGAGGTGCTTGAAGAACACCTTGGCGTGTTCCTTCTCGTTCTCCGCCGTCTCGACGAAAATGTTCCCGATCTGCTCGTACCCTTCCTTCCGGGCCGCACTGGCGAAATAGGTGTAACGGTTCCTCGCCTGGGACTCCCCGGCGAAAGACGCCAGCAGATTCTTCTCCGTCTGCGATCCCTTGAATGCTTTTGCCATGTTTCGTCTACCTCCTCATAAATATTTGATTTTAAACTCGGACAACAACAATCCGCCGGTTGGATCTTCGCCTGACAAAACGCATGGGCAGTCCCCCAACGACGCTATTATACAGAGGGTCCGGGACACATGCAAATTTTCTTGTGCGGCGTTCCGATTCGGATGTTGGAAATTTCCACGGAATCGTGTAATCTTTGATCCGATCGAACCGGAGGATACGACAGCCTGCCTTTTCACGGGGGAGGAGCATGGCGGAAACAACCGCGGAAAATGTGTCTTGATCGAAGGAGCAGAAAATGAAATATGTGGGCGCCCATGTGAGTGCCGCGGGAGGTGTCGGAAATGCGCCTCTGAATGCGGCGGAGATCGGCGGGAAGGCTTTTGCGCTCTTCACGAAGAAC
>Ga0209638_1002067_pt1 | contig 12473 bp, 9 predicted proteins | sample BarGraNGADG00211_FD_184490 | JGI IMG/M metagenome (GOLD analysis project Ga0209638, IMG submission 184490) | Arctic peat soil microbial communities from Barrow, Alaska - Barrow Graham LP Ref core NGADG0002-211 (SPAdes) (version 2) | ecosystem: Environmental > Terrestrial > Soil > Wetlands > Peat... | reverse complement strand
GGGCTGAGGCGTAGGCCAGGCCCAGGACCACCAGCTCTATCACAATGCCCAACATCGGGGCTTTGATCATCGCCGAATTCAACATCTGATTGTGAAAGCTGACGAAGATGAACGCAGGCATGGTCAGGTTGATGACGATCGAATTGACCACGCCCGTGTCTGTTGCTTTGAGGATGCCGATCCGCTTTGCTCCATAACCAGCCAGGAGCAGCAAGAAGACGGACGCCACCGTTGATAGGGTGCTCAGCATCTGCAAGAGCTATTATTTCCTCGCCGCAGCCTTGACGGCTTTCCCTGCCTTAGGCTTACTCGTCTTCTGGTACTCCAGCGCCGCGGCAACGAGACCCGCGAAGATTGGGTGAGCCCGGTTCGGCCTGGACTTGAACTCAGGATGGAACTGGGTGGCGATAAAGAACGGGTGGTTCTTCATTTCCACGATCTCCACAAGTCTGTAGTCCGGGGACACGCCTGAACAGATCATCCCGCCCCGCTCTAGCTTTGCGCGGTAGGAGTTGTTGACCTCGAAGCGATGCCGATGCCTCTCGTAGACGAGATCGGTCCCGTAGAGCCGCGAAGCGAGGGTTCCGTCGATCAGCTGGCACGGGTAGACACCGAGCCTCATGGTAGCTCCCTTATCCTCAATACCGACCTGTTCGGGCAGAATGTGAATGACGGGATCGGGCGTGTCAGGGTTGACTTCCTCCGTGTTCGCTTCCTTGAGCTTGCAGAGGTGTCGGGCGACTTCGATAACCGCCCAGTGGAGGCCATAGCATATACCGAGGAACGGGACTCCGTTCTCGCGAGCGTGCTTGATAGCGAGCACCTTGCCCTCGACTCCCCTGGCGCCGAATCCGCCGGGTATGATGATCGCGTCAGCCTCGCCGATCTTCTCAAGCAGGTTCTCTTCGGTCAGGGTCTCGGAATCGACCCACTGGACTTCAGCGCCCGTGTCGTTTGCGATTCCTCCGTGCCGAACGGCCTCGCCAAGGCTGAGGTAGGCGTCGCCGTTGCCGGTATACTTGCCGACGATCATCACGACCGCTCGATTCTTGGGCTTCTTTATCGTATCGACGATCTTTCGCCAGTCATCGAGGTCGGATGCGCCGTTCTTGAGCCCGAATCTGTTGAGCACCAGATCTGAGAGGCCGTCAGCCTCGAACTTCAGGGGGATCTCGTAGATGGAGGTAGCGTCCTTCGCTTCGATAACTCCCTCCTTGGGGACATCGCAGAACAGGGAAATCTTGTCCTTCATCTCAGTGCTGATAGTGCGTTTCGTCCGGCAGATGAGCACGTCCGGCTGGATTCCAATCTCGCGCAGCTTGATAACCGAGTGCTGCGTGGGCTTGGTCTTGAGCTCCTCCCAGGGGCCTACGGAGGGGATCAGAGTGACGTGGACATACATCACGTTCTCGGGACCGGCGTCCTTGCGGAACTGGCGGATGGCTTCGAGGAATGGCAGGCCTTCGATGTCGCCTACGGTGCCGCCGATCTCGACGATGGCGATATCCGCGCCGCTCTCTTCCGCATTCTGCTTGATGCGGAATTTGATCTCGTCGGTGATGTGCGGAATGACCTGCACCGTGCCGCCGAGGTAATCGCCGCGCCGTTCCTTGCGGATGACGGTGTCGTAGATGCGGCCGGTTGTGACGTTGGCGAGCTGCGTGAGGTTCTCGTCAACGAACCGCTCGTAGTGGCCGAGGTCGAGGTCGGTCTCGGCTCCGTCGTCGGTCACGAACACCTCGCCGTGCTGGTACGGGTTCATTGTCCCCGCATCGACGTTGATATACGGATCCAGCTTCTGCACCGTGATCTTGAAGCCGCGGTTCTTAAGCAGCCGACCCAGGCTCGCCGTTGTGATCCCCTTGCCCACGGACGATACCACGCCGCCGGTTACGAAAATGTACTTTGTGCTCATCTTTCCTGCCCCTTCTCCTAGTTATGAATTGAGAATTAGGAAGTATGAATTGGGGCGCAGATCCGCCAGTGTCTTAATTCATAATTCATAACTCATAATTCCTAATTAAAGTAGTCCATCTTGCCTTTACCGAGCTTTACCGAGCGCTCGATTGCCTGTGTTACGTATTCCTTTGCGAATGCGATTGCCGCGTGCAGGTCATCACCCAAAGCGAGTCTGGCGGCTATCGCCGCCGAAAGCACGCAGCCTGTTCCGTGCATGTTCTTTGCCAGTCGTTTGCCGGGAAACTCGGCGAAGTCATTGCCGTCGTAAAATACGTCGATTGGCTCGCCTTCGATATGCCCGCCTTTGATGAGAGCGGCCTTGGCGCCCATCTCGACCAACGCTTTCGCAGCGTCCCGCGCTGTGTCACGGTTGGTCACGGCAATGCCGGTCAGGGCCTCGGCCTCAGCGGCGTTCGGCGTGACGAGTGTCACCTTTGGGACCAGCCATCGTTTGAGCCGTTTGATTGCGGGCTCCGTCAGCAGCACTTCGCCATTCTTTGCTTTCATCACCGGGTCCAGAACCACTTTAGGTATCTCCCGCCGCGTGATGCGCTCGGATACCAGATTCACCATCTGAGGTGAGTATAGCATTCCGATCTTGCACGCCGACACCTCGAAATCGCGCGTAACCGCATCGATTTGGGCGGAAACGATTCTCGGCGCGACCTTGCTGACCTTATGCACGCCCATCGAATTCTGCGCGGTCACGTTTGTGACTGCGCACACGCCATAGACTCCGATGTCTCGAAAGACCGCGAGATCGGCCTGGATGCCCGCTCCGCAGCTCGAATCCGATGCCGCGATTGTGATCGCCACTTTCATAGCAGCTCCCCCAGAGTCTTGATGACCCGCTCCGGTTTGAAATCGCCCGTCGCCGCGTCTGCCTGTGCTCTCGATGTGAGACCCCCCAGCACCAGCACTGTGTGGATTCCCGCGCGGTTTCCGACGGCTATGTCGGTTGCGAGATTGTCGCCGATCATGTATGCGCGGTCGCGCGATGTGTTCGTCAGTTTCAGTATCTCATCCAGAGCATAGCTCTCGGGCTTGCCGATAACGATGGGCTCCGCGGATGTGGCCGCCCTCACTGCCGCAACCAGACAGCCGTTACCAGGCACGACAGCCCCGCCTTCCATCGGATAGGTCATGTCCTCGTTTGTCGCGATGAACCTGGCTCCGGCAAGTATAGCTGCTTGCGCCCGGGCTAGCTTGCGATAGCTGAAATCTGTGTCGATACCGACCACGACGTAGTCGATCTTTGCGCCGGGCTCTTCATCGCTGGAGATAAGGTTCATGCCGACTGCCTGAAGCTCCTCAGTCACGCCAACCCCGCCGATCTTGTAGACAGTCTTGCCTATGGCGTCGTTCTCTACAAAGTAAAGCGCCGTTGCGTAGGCGGACGTCATTATCTCATCGATGGGTGTGGGAATACCGAGCTTGCCGAGCTTGTGCGAATAAGCCTTGCGTGTCATCGAGGAGTTGTTGGTGTAGAACCGAACGATGTGGCCTTGGCTCCTCAAAGTGAGCACAGTTTCCTTGGCCTGGGGTTGAGATTCGTCGCCGCGGTAGATAACCCCGTCGAGGTCGAAAACATAAGTCAGCCTATCCTGGCAAGGCTCTGTTGCGAACTGCATCACGGGTACTTATTCTAGCAAGTAACTCAGGGGAAGTAAAGGAATTCGCCAACTCTTTTATTGACGATGGGCAGCGCCTGCCCGTATACTCAGACGATAGAGTGTTTCCGATAGAATGTGCATTTCCCGGAGGTTGGAGTCTTAATGTCCACTTTAGATATACGCCAGTTTGCGCTGCCGAACACGGCGGCGAATGAGATTCGGTTCGAGGACCCGCGAGACATCTCGCGAGTTGTCGTCACTTACGCCGATACCGCGCCCGAAGCGGTTACGCTTTCATATCTGCGGAAAACCTGGCCGCACTCCAAGCCGGAGACAATGGATCCGGTCGCGTATTCGCACGGCACGGGCTGGATCGGAATCGATGACTGGTTCAACCCCAAGTGGCAGGAAGCCGCGATAAGTGTGGAACGGGTGAGGGATCGGACGCTCGCGCTGACGTTCAACGGCCTAGCTTCCGAGCTTGAGGAGACCTCACGATACGATGTCACTTTCCGCCGGACGCTGGGAGTGAAGATAGATTCCCCGGATGGCCGGCAGCCGGAGAGCGTGGAAGTTTATACCACCTCGGACTCCAAGACCTCCAAGATACGCGTGGCTTTTGATGGCGGGAAGCCTGCGAGGGTCAAGCTTTCGGCGTTCAACGCGATTATTACGGACGTGACGGCAGAGCAGGGCGCTGAAGTCGTCAGCTTGGAGCACCTGATCCCCAGTCACTCGTTTTCGTATGACGAGCCATTGGTGACGTTCGAGATGGACGATGATACGTTCACGATCTCGCTTGATGCTCTCGCGAAGCAGGGGCCGATCTGGTTTGAGGATCAGGGAGCGTTCATCACGTTTGCCGATGACACCACGTCGCTTGAGGAATACAGAGCACGCAATGCAGGCAAGCAATCAATCGCCCAACGGGTGCTTGGCCGAGCGGAACAAAGCTACAGCGGCGCGATGCACGGCCTCCCGCGGCCTCACCCTTGCGCATGCACGGTCGGCTGCAAGCATGCGAGGCAGCGGTTCTGGCTGGAATCTAACGGCGATATTATGGCTATGCACTGCAATCTGCATTGGATCAAGGGCCGCGACACGGAGCGCCTCAAGACCGATGGCGATGCCAGGTTCATGTTCGGGCTCGACGGGTGGCGGCTTGCGGGCCGGTATTTCGACCCCGCCCCGATAATGGCTTATAACACGCGGCTGATGCGCGATGATGTGATGCTTGAGCAGAAGACTTTCGCGGTGCCGCTTGAGAAGTCGATTTTCGATGACGTGCTCGGGGACGATAGCATTATCTGCCTCAGCCGCTTCACGTTTACCAATATGGGAGACGGCCCCGCGATCGCGGAGCTTCCAATATCGTATTCGCCTCAGTCCGAGCGCTCGTGGAACCGGTTGGAAGCGCGGGACAGAATGAACGATCATCTTATCGCGCCTTCGCCACAGGAGAAGCTGAGTGTCTGCGAGCTTGGCGTCGATGATGCAACGGGAGCGCCACTTCGCGGGGTTAAGGGCGATTGGCAGGGGCAGTCGGTGCTCAGGTGTGCTATCGCATCAGAAATGGACGCAGTCGGGCGAGGCGATGGGATTGTTCTGCGCAAGGAACTCGCTCCCGGTGAGACTTGCGAGGTCGTGCTGAGGATTCCCCACATCGACCTCGACCAGCCGGACGAAATACGGGCGCTCGCGTCGCTCGACTACGAGAAATGCTATGCCAACGTTCGCAGGTTCTGGCGGGAGGAGTGCGCAATCGGCGCGCAGCTTCATTCAGGTGAACCGAACCTGGATGCGCTATACAAGTCGCACGTCGCGCACGTGGAAGTTACCGACGGCCGCATGTGCGATGATCCTGCTCTGATCAACACCTCTGTCGGGTCATCGACCTACGGCAACTATACGAACGAGTCCTGTATGATCGTTGAGGAACTGGACGAGCGCGGGCTGCACGACCAGGCCAGGCAGCGGATCAACGTATGGCTGAAGTATCAGGGAACGGTTGGGTTGGTAGGCCTGTTCACGGACCACGACGGCGTGTTCTACGGCGCGGGCGGCTACGAGATGGGGCAGTCCTACGATCAGCATCACGGTTGGGTCCTCTGGTATATCGCCCGGCATTTTGAGTTCACTGGAGACGCCGACTGGCTGCGAAGTGTGGCGGATCAGCTCATAAAGGGCGTCGATTGGGTCGCACGGCAGCGCAACGAGACAAAGAAGGACCTTCCGCATTCGCGAGGGTGGGAGAGGGGATTCCTCGCGGCAGGCGGGCTTGAGGACGTGGAGGACTTCTTCTACTGGCTTTCGACGAATGCGCTGACCTGGCGAGGAGTCGAGCACGCGGCGCGGGCGCTGGAGGCAATCGGTCACCCCGAGGCATCGCGAGTAAGGGCCGAGGCAGACGACTATAAGCAGTCCGTTATTCGCGGCTTTGAGACCATGCGCCAGAGGAGCCCGCTGGTGCGGCTAAAGGATGGGCGGTGGATACCGCATTATCCGAGCAGGCTCTACAGGCGCGGGCGCGATATTGGCTGGATACGCGAGGTCCTGGAGGGGTCGGTCTATCTGCTGATCTCAGGGCTCTATGACAGCACGTCGAAGCAGGCCGGGTGGATACTCGATGACTACCTCGACAACCGATATATGGCTCCTGCCTACAGCTACCCCGTGTTCCAGCCGGAGCACGATTGGGTGGACTATGGCGGCTTCTCCAACCAGCCGAATCTGCTGGCCGGACTGATGCCGCATTTGGACCGCGACGAGCCCGAAATATACATCTGGATGTTCTTCAACGCGTGGGCGACGTGCTATCGCGAAGAGGTCAACGCGATGGTCGAGCACCCGCAGCCGATACTCGGGTCCTCGAACTCCGCTATCTATAAGACCAGCGACCAGGCAAACGCGATCAAGTGGCTGCGGTATATGTATGTCTATGCTACTCGCGACCTATTGCACTTGGGCCGCGCGATCCCACGGGAGTGGCTCAGAGATGGCAACGAGCCCTACGCCGAGGACGTGGCGACCCGCTTCGGCAAGGTTGGAGTCCGATACGTTTCCGAGGCCGCGTCGGGCAGGATCAAGGCGACTGTTGATTTGCCTGCCGCCCGGAGCATCCTGAGCTTGTCGAAGGGCGCTCCGGGCGGGGCGAAAGTGCTGGTCCGTTTCCGGCACCCGGACAAACTGCCAATACAGTCAGTCGCCGTCAACGGTGCCAAGCATGATCTCTTCGATGCCGAAAAGGGTGATGTGGACATAACGGGTCTTGACGGCAGGGTGGAAGTGGTCACGTCGTACTGAGGACAAGCTGATGCCTGATGCATGACGGCTGTAAGCCTGTCTCAAGTTTGACCGTGCGGTCGTGATTATGCTATTATGTTGCTCACGGAGTGGTGTCCGAGTTGGTCGAAGGAGCAGCACTGGAAATGCTGTAGCGGGGCAACTCGCTCCTGGGTTCGAATCCCAGCCACTCCGCCATTTCTTCAGCAAGGGCTGCCTGGCTTGCGTATTTGAAGAAGAAACTACTGCATCATACATTTCGAGCTACCCGGCTGATGGTGATCACGGTGATTGCCGTGGTCGCAATCGCCGTGCTTGCTATTCAGTACCGCATCCACCTCGCAAACGATTGGCAGCAGCACGTCGCGCTCCCACCCGCTATGGTTCACGGCCCTGGCGACAGCGTGATGGTCTTTGCTCCCCATTCGGACGATGAAACCCTGGGCTGCGGTGGGATGCTGGCGACCTCGGCTGCCAATGGCGCCAGAGTGCGGGTCGTGCTTGTCACAAACGGGGATGGCTTCCGACTGGCCGTAGGGAGAGCCTACAAGACGCTGCACGTGACGCCGGCGGAGTGCATCGGCTTCGCGTATAAGCGGCAGCGCGAGACGCTTCACGCCCTTAGCACACTTGGCATCGCGCCGAAGTATGTCACTTTCCTGGGATATCCTGACCGTGGTATCGAGCCGTTGTGGAGCAGATACTGGGAAGCGGGGAAGCTATATAGGTCTCGCGCCACGCAAGCGGATCACTCGCCGTATCGGAACTCGCTTACCCCTGGCGCGTCCTACTGCGGTGAGAGCCTTCTGAGCGACATCGAGAAGACCATCAAGGAAGATAGGCCGACCGATATATATCTGCCGCACCCTTGCGACAACCACCCGGACCACTACGCTACCTACTGCTTTGTCGCGGCCGCTGTCGAGCAACTCAGGGCGGAAGGTTACGCGAAGGGCATTCGGATGCACACGTATCTGGTCCATCGCGGCGACTGGCCGACGCCCAAGGGGGATCATCCCGCTGAACCGCTCGCCCCGCCGTATGCGCTCGCCTCGAGCGTCACTCATTGGACCTCGCTGGCGCTCTCGCCCGAGGTGACTGATCTGAAGCGCGGCGCGATCAAGGAGTATAGGACCCAGACCGCAATGGAGCGCGGGTTTCTCATGAGCTTCGCCCGCCGCAACGAGATCTTCGGCGATGTCCCGGTCCGGCGCGTCGGGAAAGTGCGGCCCGGCAGCATAACCGTTGACGGCAACTCCGACGACTGGCCGAATGTGCCTCCCGCCATCGTCGATGCTGTAGGGGACTACGTGATGGCGGGGTTATACAAAGGCGGCGATGTCCGTACGGTGTATCTCGCGAGCGACGACAAGAACCTCTACGTAAGAGTGGACTGCGTGAGGCACCTCTCCAGCCGGATTACCTACAACATCGATTTCCGGGGGCTTGGCTCGTCTGCCGGCAACGATCGGTACACCGTATCAATCCGCCTCAAGCGGGGCGTCTCTCCCGCAGGCACGGTCTGGGCCGCACGCAACAACACCATCGAGATTGCCATTCCCTTGCGCAAGCTGCGGTCCGACCGCGATCTGTTCGTTCACGTGCAGACGAAGCTCATGAACGTGACCGTGGACAATACGGGATGGCAGGAAGTGGAGTCTGGGAAATAGCTGGGAGCGGAGAGCGAAGAGCCAAGAGCGCCCGGAGAATATGCCTATGAAGAAGAAGACGTTTGACGCAGTAGCCACAATGAGGGAAGCTCGGAAGAGATTGGCTGAAGAGTGGGAGAACAAGCCGCGAAGTGAGGAGATAGAGTTCCTGCGCCGCAAGTACGGGGGGCCAACGAAGAGGAATGTTAGTCGAGGCTGATCTCAAATGCGGACATTCTACGTTTCGGCGCTTGGCCGCCGAAAGCCTTCTCAAACATGGATCATCACCTCTGCAATGTACTGAAGAAGCCGGGATAGCTGACGCATTGGCACTCGCGGCAGATGGCTTCTGACTCCAGCTTCGGAACCGGCAGGCTGCCGTTTGTCCTCTCTCGCAGGGTGGAGTGCAGCGTCATAGCGAAGCACTCCTGCTTTGGGTGGCCGATTGCCTCCGTCATCTCCTGCCACAACTTGCTTATTGGCCGCTCGCGCACGTTGCCAAATGAGAGAGGCAGGAAGTCACACGGGAAGAGTTGGCCGTCGGGGCCGAGATAGGTGTGCTGGTTGCCCGCCCCACAGCCGTACTTCACAGCGCTTTCGGTGTGCGCGAACGCCGATATCTTCGGATAGCCGAACCGGCGATTGACCTTCTCCTGAAGTCGCCGCATGGTCTGCCTGTCCTCCACGGAGTAGAAGATGTCGTCGGCTTCGCCGCGCCCGAACAGGCTGCCGCTGCAGATCGGTTCGAGCAGACGGACCTCCCGTGCGCCGTGCGCTTGCACGAGCTTGAACAGCCGCAGAAGCTCTGCTTCGTTCTCGGGTGTGAGCAGCTTCTTCGAGACCACTGTCTGCGCCATCACATGCAGCCCGGCGGCGCGGGCATGCTCCATCGCCGTCAGTGCCGCCGAGTAAGCGCCATCGAAATTTCGGATCTCATCGTTGATGGAGTGATCCGCCGAGTCCAAGCTTATGCCGATTCCAAAGAGCCCCGCCTCGCGGAGAGAGGACGCCCGCTCGCGGGTCATCCCTTGCCCACTGGTGAAGACGTAGCTCACCGAGCGGTCATCTACCGAACTCACGATCTCCTCCAGGTCCTCGCGCAGCAGCGGCTCGCCTCCGGTGAAGCCGATGATCGAGGTCCCCATGTCCTGCAGATCGGCAATCACCTGCTTCCACTCGCTCGTGGTCATCTCAGGCCCGCTGGCGCGTCCCTTGACACTGCAATGCGTGCAGTTGTAGTTGCACCGGTCGGTGATTGCGATATAGCAGGAAATCGGCGCACTGCGCTTGACCCGCGCCTGTTGGGTAAAGCGGTTCTTGCTCTCGGGGGTAGCGAGGAGCATGCTGACAAATGCGCGGGAGGTCACCGGTGGCAGGAACGAGCTGACAAGATAGTGGCCGTTGGTGCGGATGATCTTCTCTCCGCGTATCGCCGCGAGCGACGAGTCGACCAGCCTGCGGAGACGGTAGTTGGGATCGCCGCGAAAGATTCTGTTGACCTCGACCAAGTGTTTGAGGCATCGAGGATCGACGGCCATCCGAAGTATCATCAGAGCGTTATGTATGGACATTTCTTGTAGACTCCGTATACGAACTTGTGATTGGTCCGGTAGCCCCCATCGACGGCAAAGCGATGGGCAATTCGCCCAATCAGGACCGGGGCGATTTTCTTTGGATCGTGAAACAGCTTGCCGGTTCCAGCTATTGCACCGGTGTCGCGCAGCCAGCCATAAAGCAGGTCCGGGGCAGGCCAGCGCACGACCTCTTCACCCGAACCGGAAAGCGCGGGAACGAACCCGTGGCGAGTGAACCAGGAGTTGAATGCAGCCTCGTTGGCGGGCAGGTGGAAGCGCGTGTCCATGACCTTGTCGACTTCGGCGGGATGCTTGCTCATCACCTCTACGAAGAGGTCTTCGACGCCGCCAAGCGTGCCTCGGCAGTTCATGATGCTTCCCAGAATGCCGTCCGGCTGGAGAGCGATGGCGCACAGCGGAATGAGGCGCGCTCTCGGAAAGTAGACCATGCCCCACCCGCAGTAGATCGCGTCGCAGGAGCCGGGCGCCAGGGATGCGAGGAACTCCATCCCTTCCGCTTCCACGAAGTCCGCGCGGTCGTCACAAATGCTCTCCCGCGCACGCGCGAGCATTCCACGAGAGATATCCACGCACGTGATCGAGGCTTTACGGCTAGCCCCAAGCTTGCTCAGTAGAGAACGCGCAATGTAGCCGGTTCCGCAGGCGAGGTCGATGATCCGCAGGGGGCGGTCCACCTTGGGCAGCAGATCGAGATCGAGCAACCGATCCGTGTGAGGCCCCATACGTTCGGTCCAGAGGTCGTATGTTGCAGCGACGCCATCGTATTCCTCGGCAAGGTCCTCCGCTGAGACACGGCGGCCCGTCAAGTAGCAGAGGCCCATCTTCGCAAAACCGACGCAGCGGCGCAGTATGCTCACGTCTTCGTCCCCACGACAATGAAACACCAGCCATCGCGTTTCCGCTCCACATGTGTGAAGCCGTGTTTGGTCAGCAGTTCGGCTGTTTCCGCTGGAGTGCGGTAGTGAACTCTGCCGAACAGCATTCGCTCGAAGCGGCCCAGCAGGCGAGTGCGGGCATAGGCAGCATTGAAGTCGAGGATGAGCAGGCGTCCCGCAGCCTTGAGGATGCGATGCGCCTCATCCAGGAGCTTGTCCGGGTAAGGAGCGTGGTGGAGCACGTCGATCAGCAGCGCGACATCGAAGTGGCTGCCGGGCAGGCCGGTATCGGCCATGTCGGCATGAAGCGTCTGTATATTGGCGATGCGAGGTACATGCGAGAGCATCTGCCGGCTTGCATCTACGACTACCACTTCCCGGCAGTGCGGGGAGAGCGCTGCGGCATAGTGTCCGGTGCCGCCTCCCAGGTCCGCGATCACCTCCTTGCCTGACAGGCACAGTGCATCGATCACGTCCTCGTCCTTGAACAGACCCGCGAGGCGCATGAACGCGTTATAGGCCCAGGCGACGCCGTCGAACGAGGCCTTCATCGTGTTATGACCGGTGTCGGCGGCCTGGTGCTTGAACGCTCGGTTTTGCTCATCTCACTCGTTTCTGGTCGGCAGCGTCAGATGGTCACCCCGGTAACGGTCGTAGCTTTTGGGGCGGTAGTTCAGCAGACCAGCGCTGGAGAGGATGGTTATCTCCCCGAAGTAGACCTTATCCTGCACCGTGTATAGGTCTATTCTACTGTAATGGAGGCCCTGTAAAAGCACGGTGGCGATCTCACTCATACGTCCGAGCAGTGCCGGACGTGGAATGAGCTCGGTCGGTGGAGCCGCATTGGCGATAAACGGCAACAGATCCCAGTCGAGGGAATAACAGCCGTGGACTGGTTGTGGGCTGTGCCGGTCCTTCATCGAGAAGATGTACCCGGGCACACCGTGAAAGCAATGGAACTTGTAGTCTATCGCCTCACCGCCGTTCTCCTCCATCAGCAGCTTCTCGGCCATAATGCGCGGTTTGACATCGCGATATGGCCATTCGTAGTTTCGGTAATAGAAGTTCATCCTGAGCCGTGTGGCAAGCTGAGCGCGGACATAAGTCTTATCGAGCTTGTCCTTGTCTCGGCAGAGTATGATGAACCCGCTCTCGTGGTTGCATTTGAGCACGAAGCACTTGGGCAACGAGTCGAAATCGATGTCTTCAGCCTTTTCCCACGTACCGTAGCAGGGGATGAGAACGTCTTCGCCTAATCGTTCCCGCACGTAGTCACACACCGCGATCTTATCTACCAGCAGAGTGTAGAGCGGATTGCGATCGTATAGCCGCATCCATGCCACCTTCTCACTCAAGGTGCGTGGATTGCTGTAGTCGGGAAAACGGCCCATCCGACGACGGTACGCTCGCTCATAGTAGCCGTGGCGCAGTGCGATGCGTCGGAGCGTGTGACCGGTCAGTCTGGAGACCATGTACCATCGTCCGCGTAGCGTCGATAGC
>Ga0209638_1002060_pt1 | contig 12513 bp, 7 predicted proteins | sample BarGraNGADG00211_FD_184490 | JGI IMG/M metagenome (GOLD analysis project Ga0209638, IMG submission 184490) | Arctic peat soil microbial communities from Barrow, Alaska - Barrow Graham LP Ref core NGADG0002-211 (SPAdes) (version 2) | ecosystem: Environmental > Terrestrial > Soil > Wetlands > Peat... | reverse complement strand
ATTTGATTAATAATAAAGTTGATACCTATCTGTGATTTAATTCAAACCTGCAAAGAAATTATTAAAATAATCTAAATCTATTAATGTGTATACTATCACTCTGAAACGTTTTGGGAAGTATAGAGACAAGGTCTGAGACTATCTGGCGAGTCTGGATATGGATAAAACATGGGAAATCAATGAGGGGCTTTTCTAGTATAAACTCTTATCTGATTAAACCAAATTATATGAAAGCCTGCATAGGCATTGATCTTTTTAGAAAGAAAAATTTGACTTGAATTAATATAACTCATAAATTTGATATAATAATACTGATGTCTATTAAGATGAATAATCTCCCAAGTTGGATTACAGATTTAGTTGGCGCAATAATTATTGGAAGTTTAGGTTATTTTTCAAGATCCATAATTGATAAAATCAATGGAAATAAATCATTTAAAAAAGAGAGGATAGAAAAATTAAACCAATTTAAGAATCATTTAGACCTATCCAAATTCATATTTGATAATCAATGTATTTTACGAAATCGTTTATGGAAATCATTAAGAGAAAGGTTTACGACTGAAGTGAAAGAATTTGAAGAGAAAGAATTGGGGTATAATTCAGGACTGGAACAACTATTTGATAAAATGACAGGTTTTGAAAAGGAGGATTTTCAAATGATCCGTGGTATCACTGAAGAATCGATGAAAAAGGCTAATGATTTATTATTAAAATTTGCTGAAGAGAATTCTTCCAATAGCCTAAATATTACTAATGAAAAAACGGCATTAAGTTTTGACAATGATATGCGAGATCTAAAAAATCATTTAAATATGTGGAACGCAAAATTTAATTCAATATTCCAAAATAATCCAAAACATTGTTTAGTATATATTCATGATGAGAGGGGTATAGGCCCAAAATTCCCAAGTGGCATTGATCAGAGAATAAGTCAAATAATTCAAGAATATAAATAAGTTTTTGACTTTTTTAAATTAAAGTTATGTACATTTTAATCAGAGACTTCTAATTCTAAAAATAAGTTTACGAGATATTTTACATCATCAAATGAGCTATATAATATTTGATTGTCAGGTGGAAAAGCCAGTGTCCCTGACCACCTTAGGCCGGAGCAAATTGACCATCTCAGGCCGGTATTAAGTGTTTGTTTTTAAATTTAATATGATAATCTCAATTCAACCGGCCAAATGTGGTCAAGCCGACCGGATTTTGCAGAGAGTCAAGTAATATTCCCAAAAGGAGTATTAAACCCATTAATACCATAAGATACAACAGAAGTTGCAAAAAGCTATGAAGCATTAAAAACACAACCCAGCAGAGACAGCGAAATCTACAAAAGAATAAGAGCCATAAATGGGTACTTTCCAGATTAAAGGTACCTGCATTGCTAAGGAATATAAAATCCCCTGTTGCCATTGAATGGCAAAGTACTGAATGCATCATTCCATTTTGACACCTGGAAGGCGGCGCCAATTGAAAAATTTCCGAAATTATAAGTCGACCCAATGGTATACCTGGTTCTCGGGAGAAAATTATAAGGCAAAGTACTATTTATTTGTTTAATCCCGCTGCCATATAAAGTCAACTGCGAATTTACATGATAAAGAGCTGATCCGTAGATGGACAATGCGTTAAATGATCCGGACATCGGACCCTCAGCGTTAAAATTTCTTAAAGCAGAATAGTAGCGACCAGCAATAATCCCCCCTTCAACCGACCACTTTGAAGTAAGGGGAACGGATAAAACAGGTGATATTGTAAAACCGGTCACAGTACCAAAATGAGGGATAACAGTAAAGGTACTTCCTATAGAATAATGAAATCCTGGCTTTAAAACTATTTTCGAGGAACTGGCAGTGCTGTCAGTGTAAATATCCTGTTGCGAAAAAGCATGAATCGAAAATACTGAAAGCAGGACAATTACAAGTATTATTTTACTTATATATCCAGACATGGTACTGAAACGATTAAACGTGCGGTAAAATTACCCAGAAAATCAATAGCAATGATAATTAAAATGAGGAAAGTTTGTTACAAATAAGAATGTCGGATTATCTTCCTTTTCTCTTATGTTCCTGCGTTGTTTTGTAATATACTAAAGAGGATTTTTCTTAATTCTTTTTAAACCAGAGCAGGTCATCCAGAGGAACATTAAACCTCTTTTTTACCGGTCCTTTAATGACCACATTGTTTTTGTCCTTCCAGGTTCCTTCAGGAAAAATCACTTCTCTTGAAGTGCCGCTTTCCAGCATCGGAGCAACCAGTATATTGTCACCAAGCATGAACTGATCCTTGCAATCATCAAAACCCTGGTTTGGAAACTCATATTCAAGATTTCGCACAATGGGTTCACCTGTTTTTGCGCTTAGATTGGCTAACCTGATAATTTCAGGTACAAAACTTTGTCTGATCGCTACCGCTTTCTTCACAGCAGCCAGATGTTCTTCGTCAAGAACCCGCCAAGGTGCAACGGAGAACTGCATCATTGGCATCAAAGCATGACATTGGGCTGAACGTACAATCAATTCCTGATCCAATGCAGCTCCCGAAATAAATGAAGAATAATCTCCCCCGCCAATCATATCAGGACAAGCAAAAGTGTAACCCAGCAGTGAAGCCACTGTAATATGAGGTACAAGTTTTTTCAAATCGCTCCATGTATGATACTTATCCCTGAGTCTTTCAACAATTGGTTCATTTCCTCTTTTCCACATGGCTCTATACTCATTTAGCGGATAATCAAGTCCGAATGTTCCCCAAAGCCCTGTATGTTCATTTGATGTGATTTTATTGTATGAAACAGAATTTCCCGGATAATATTCAGGATCACCTGCATCAAACTTAAATCCATCGAGTCCGTATTCACTAACCATATTGTTCAGTTGCTCCCTGAACCATTCCACTGCCTTTGGATTTGTAAAATCCAACACCATACTATAACCATTCCACCAGTTAATGATTGAAGGATTTTTCGCCTCAGCCCATGTCATGTGTGAATTTCCTTCATTGTCCATTAACACAAACTTTCTTTTCAATAGATTTCTGGATACTTCTGAATCAGGACTGATAAATGGACATACCCAGAGCATTACTTTAAATCCCATTGTATGTAGTTCGTTTATCATTGCTCCGGCATCAGGGAAACGGTCCATTCGGAATTTGAACTTTCCATAAGCCGGCGCCCAGTTATCATCGATCATTAAAACACCCGGAGGGAAACCGTTATCAATGATATCATGAGCATATTTTAAGATGTCCTTCTGATTCTGGTTATAGATCAATTCAATCCAGGTATTATATTGGGGCTTTTCAAAAAGAAGTAAATCAGGCAGTTTACCTGATGGCGGAAAAAACTTTTCAGATGCTTTAAGATATGCTCCCTTTAAATCAGCACCACCTGATCCGACAAAAACACTATCATTAAATTCTGAAAAAACTATTTCATTTTTATTTACCGCAAAAGCAAAGGGAGAATTGGACCATGCATATCTTCCTTTCGAAGATAAAATAAGCGGTGCAGCCTGATTACCTTTTGTGTCGCCATTCAGATTTAAAGAATAACCTACCCTGAATGGCATTTTATCGCCTTCATTCACAGCTGCGCCATACCATTTTTCGCCTTGTATAATATTAATTCTTTTTACCGGCTGAGCCTGAACAATAAGCTGACTGACAGCTAAACAGATTATAAATACTGCCTTCTTCATATATTATTTTTCAGATTGTACAATCCTTATAAATTACAAATGGTTAAAATGAAAAAACAACAACAGAGCAAAGATACTCTGTTGTTGCTATGTTAAATGATGGTAATTAGAATTCTACAACGCTGTGAATGTTACAGTGAATTTTTTACCATTCGTAGGTATTATGGTGTAATTAGTTCCATCCATATTTACCATGTCCCATGTAAAACCATCTTTCAGGTCAACTGATACTTTATAGAAAGCTGACACTGAAGGAACAGGTAATAATAATCCGTTCCCGGCTACAGTGACCCCGTCAAAATATTTGGAATAAATCTCCATTTTTGAAGCATCAGGATTTGAAAAAGGAGCTGCAAAGAAGGCAACATCACCTCCCCATGGAAGTATGTATATTGTTGCTTCATAAGTATTGGTTGTCCCTTTTCTGTACAGGGTAGCCATGGATTCCTGATTCCAGTTATGAGAGTCAGCATCGTATTTACCCCAGCACCAGCCATCAAGATAAATAGCACTAGGATAACCTGTCTCCTGTCTGATAAAAACATTACCAAGGAAAGGATCTATGCGGACGAGGTATGAGCCTGTCTCCTGTATCATGCTCCATGTTGCATTACCACCTCCCGTAAAAACGTCAGGATCAGAGAAGGCAGCAGACAGATCTATACCCTGAGCTGTAATTGACTGATTTTTTGTCAATGTCATTGTTCCTTCGTACAGATAATAATTACCAGGAACCAATGATAACGCACTGCCAGCAAACGTCATCGAAGAACCGGCAAGATTCCCATTGATGTAAATCCCCTCGTTTGTATATTCCAGCTTCCTGGTGTCACTTTCCAGTCTTACCTTTGTAACATTGGTTCCATCGCTGAACACTTTAAACGTAAACGGACCTCCGGCTGTAACTACAAAACTTGATGCCTCATCATTGGTGGTGCCTTCAGTTATCTGTCCGCTCGAAAACAAAACATATTGTTCAACACCGGCTTTTTTGAAGCGGAATACACCTGCTACAATATTGCCCCACATATCATCATCCGGACTTCCGGTACCTGTATTAGGAGGTGTCCATGACCACATCTTACGACTTCCCAAACTAAATCCGCTCATTTTCATTTTCTCTTTTTCAGTGGAAATATTACCATCAGCCCAATGCCCGGAAATATTACCCAGGATATAAAGGCTTTCACTCATTGCATTCCATTGCTGGGCATCACCCAACACTAAGTCAAAGCTAATCGGGTTAAAGGAAATTTTGAAATATTCTTCAGTTTGTTTGCCAAAAGTAATGTCTCCTGATCCCATAGCAATAATGCTCTGACCATCAAGTCCCCATGATAAGCCGGTCTTATCAGATTTGGCGTAGATTTTACCAACGCTGGCTGCAGGAATGAAATCTTCAAGTTCAAAAAAGTTTCCGTTTTTGGTCATAGGATAAACTGTATTGTTAATAACCAGATATAAATTATCAATAGTCGGAAGAGCGAGTGCGGCAATTGTAATTTCCTGAGTAATCAACAGATTTGCAGAATTCTTTACAGTCACACTAAATTTCATATCGCCAGCAACAGCATTTTTAGGCAGAGGGATTGTCAGCGCTTCACTAAGGTTAAAAGTTTTCCCGGTCAGCATTTTTGTCTCTTCAAAAATAACACCGCCAGTATTACTCATAGTGACAGTGTAAGACTTTAAACCGGTATCATCGGAAAAGGTTCCTGAAAGTGTTACAACATCACCATACTTCAGGCTGGCTTGAGGGTTTATAGCCAGACCGGTGATTTTAGCTTTACCTGCGTTTGGATCAGGTTCTTTATCTTTCTTACATGCTGAAAAAGCAAGCATGGTTGTTAGCAGCACAAGGGCCAAATACTTTAAATTTCTCATGTGGATCGTTTTAGTTAATAAATGGTTTTCAATAAAATAAATAGTTTTAATACAATATTTAGCTGTCTTTATTTTTTAAAAAAGAGACTCCCTGAATAAACATCTCCTTTATTCGCCGTACCTATTTGAATGGTTATATTTAACTTATTATATCCGGTCGTTTCATCCCATACATTTTGATTTGCCAGGCGGATAGAATATGCAGGATTATTGTAAAGTGTCACTTCAGGATCAGGCAGATTCAGATAAAGCTCATATTCTCCAACCGGCATATCATTGGGAATTCCCGCTACAGTGTCTATCGCACTTTCCAGGGTTGGTTTCCATAAACGAGGTTCAATACCCAGATTTACCTTATAAGCCTCTGCAGATTCTGTGTTTTTTAGTACCAGTTCCACCGAACGCGGGTTATACAACGGAGCATAACCGAGGTTTTTCAGAATTATTCTTGCATTGAAAGAGCCCCCCTGCCCAACCTTACCTGTATATTCACCTGCAAGAAGCTGAAAACGATAACCTAATTCGCGAATGATATTATCCATCGACCCGTCAGTCTTCCAGAGATCATTGACACCATGGTAGTAATCCTGGTTCAGGTGACTCCATCTCAAATACCGCATTTCGGTCTGGGCTTTAGCTCCATCAGCAGGATCAACACCTGAAGGCGGACAAGTTTCGCCTCCTATTGGTACATAAAGGCATTCCTTGCTGATGTACGCTTTATCGACTGTAACATTCTCATAGGTTCCATAATCATTTGAACTTGCTAAAAAACAATCATTATGAAATCCTACACGTGCAACATCTAGTGTGGTAAAAGCTTCATCAGAAGTAATATTGGTCGACCGTTGGAAAAACTCTCTTTTGTAGGCTGGAGTACGTACCTCCATCATCCTGTTAACAGGAAGGGTTTTCAATATCTTGTTATAAACCTGGTAACGTCCGCCTGAAGAATTTAATCCGCTTGTTGAATAATATCCTTCGCCCCAGGCACCTATGAAACCTGCCTGCATCACTGCAATCACATCAGCATTTTTTTCGAGATAAGGCTTCAACTGGTCCAGATGTTGGGAAATTATTGAAAAAGGTGCATCGGGTTCTGTTTCATTCGAAGAATAGGCAAATCTTAATATGCACTTGACTCCTGCATTCCTCATACTTGCAAAATCTTTATCGAGGTCTGCAAGGGCAACATCGGACAATGGAGCACTTCTGAAATTTTTAAGATAAACGATTCTGTAGATTATGGTAATATTATCGTTTATCCGGTATTGTTTCAGGGTTAATTCACTCAGAGAACCAGTACCCGATCCTAAATTACATTCGGTGTATTTGGAAAATCCGCGTTCGGGATTGGCAAATATTGAATTGTCGGGTGTGTAATTGACAACAGTCGCTTCAACAGGTTCAACAATTGGTTTTTTTGTACATGCTGTACTCCCCAGGAAACCTGAGAACAATATGATCAACAAAAAGATCTGGTTCATATTTTTATTATTATTGTGCATAGCCCGGATTTTGTTTTACCTGACCTTTCCCATCAACAATCACTGAAAGCGGAAGAGGATAAAGGTATTTGTATTTGGAAGCATAAGGAGCTACATTACTGTTTAGCATCATAACGCGATCGTACAATTTATCGAAGCGGATGAGGTCGGCTCTGTACTGACCACTCTCGCACCAGAATTCATGACTGCGCTCAGTAAGCAACTGGTCAATAAACGATTCTTTTGTTGGGAAATCACTTAATGATTTGTTATTTAATCCTGCTCTTCTGCGAACCTGATTCATCAGTTCCAATGCTTCAGCATTTACTGTGCCTGATGGTTTCATGACAATGGCTTCAGCCAAAGACAGCAACACTTCTGGATACCGGTATACAACTATATCAAATTTGCTGAATCCGCTGTTACCGGGAACACTGGGATCCATCATGTATTTTTGAGGTATCGGTCCTAAATCCATAGTAGCCCTCGGATTTGCCCTGTTCACCAGCATATTGTCATCTGAACTGACATATTCAGTGATCAGATATGTTTTCCGCGTATCATTTGCTTCAAATGTATCATAAAACCACCAAGAACTTTGTACTGTTCCCCATCCTTTTACAGGAGAATCAGAATCAGGAGGCATTGCCATCATCAGCCATTGTGATGTGTTTGGCCCGGCCTGTGAAGAAGGGATCACAAAAATATATTCCGGATTATTTTTACTCATTCCTTCCAGCTGAAAAAGCGAAGGATAATCTTCTACCATGGAGTATCCGTATTCTGCTCCCATAAGTTCCTTTGCAAGAGTTTCAACTTTATTATAGTAGGTTTTGTCGTTTACAGTCTCATGAAGGTAAAGACGGATTAATAACGTCTTTGCAAGGCCCCTGCTGAATTTTCCATATTCAGCATCTTTTGGCAGTGGAAGATTATCTCCTGCAAATATCAGGTCATCTTCAATAAATTTAACCATTTCATCATTGGTAAGACGGGGCAAAGGCTCTTCTTTCAAAGGATTTTTTAACACTTCGAGGGGAGCTACTACCAGGGGTCCGTACATGTCGAATAAAATATATGACAAATATCCCCTGGCACAACGTACTTCAGCAAGGTATTTATTCTTTACATCCGCACTCAAGCTACTATTTTCAATGGCATCCATCACCAAAGTGCAACGGCTGATCTTGCTAAAAAATCCATAAGGCGCATCCCTGGTGTAGTAAAAATAAGTGACCTCATTATTTGTTTCATTGAACGAGAGTTCCGAACACAGCTTCTGAGCTCCGAATTTCCCCATCAGGACTTCTGTGCAACTTTCGTTGACAAACATCTGACCTCTTTCTGAGTCAGAGTTTATTCCATCCCACCAGTTGCCTCTAAGAGGATAATAGCACGATAAAACCAATGCTTGTATATCGGCCTCTGTTTTCGGGAATATTGATGGATTAATTTCCGAATAATCAATGGGATTAAACTTGGTACAACTATGCATAAATGATAGAAGTAACACCAGTACTGTATATATGAGCAACTTTTTCATCTTCTTTATTTCTAATATGTTAAATTAAAATGTAACATCGAGTCCGAATGTGTATGTTCTTGCATTTGGATAAGCAGCGGCATAGGCATCAGTTTCGGGATCAAGTCCTTTGTAAGGTGTAAATACAACCAGGTTATTCAAATCAAAATAAATGCGTAAGCTGGAAAATGCCTTTTGGTGCAGAGTGGATGCCGGCAGTGTATATCCGAGTGATATGTTTTGAAGACGGATAAACCATGCTTTCTCATAAAACCAATTGCCGTATCCGTATCTCGACCACCCAAAAAATGAACTTGGCTGGGTAGTGGATGGGTTATCGGGTGTCCATCTGGTTTTCAGTGTTCTTAAACCGTTATAACCGTATTGAGCAATGCCGTCTGCCGAGACTCCAAAAGCCATGTATGTGGGATCCATCATTGCTCTGTCGAACATTCCGTTCAATTCAATATTAAAATCAATAGCTTTATATTTAAAATGATTCGACAAACCAGCAATATAACCAGGATCAGTTGTTCCAAAAAATCTTGTGTCAGCATCATCAATAATGCCATCAGGCTTCCCGGTAAGCATGAACTTCCCGTTTTCAACAACAGGGTCGCCGTTATCATCCCGTTTGTATCCGTTAATATCTGCAATTATTATTTGTCCGGGCTTTAAATCAGGCTGAGCAGCCGGAGCAGGGTCGCCTGTCTGCATAATGCCAACCGCAATCCTTGAATAAATCGTTCTTATAGGGTCATTGGTATTTTCATATACAGATGGCTTCCAGTCAGCTGTGCGTTCCAGCCAGTTGTCTCTGTACATTGAAAAAACAAAATCAGTTGTCCATGAAAAATCGGCGTTTGTAATATTCTTTGTATTAATTGTAGCTTCAAAGCCTTTGCTCTGGGTTTTTCCGATATTAGCCATAACAAAGCTGATATCGTGATATGTATTTAAGAGTTTATAGTTTAAAAGATCAGAGATTACTCTGTGGTAAAATTCGAATGAACCTCCGATTTTACCTTCAAACAAAGAAAAATCCAATCCAAAGTTTAATTCAGTTGTGGTTTCCCATTTTAAGTCGGGATTTTCAAGACGCGCCTGAAAAACACCTATTTGAGGGGTGCCGTCAGCATTATTCCATGCAGGCGAAGCGTAATAGGATGCAAAAGCATTGCTGCCTATGCTGGAATTTCCTGTTTGTCCATAACTTGTACGTAATTTAAGCATTGTCACTGTCGGGACCATAAATTTCATAAATTCTTCATCCGCCATGTTCCAGGCAACTGCAACAGAGGGAAAGAATCCCCATTTATTATTCTTAGCGAAGACACTTGCTCCATCAGCGCGGAAGGTTGCAGTCAGGAGATAACGATCCAGGAAAGTATAGTTTAACCTTGTAAAATATGACATCATATTATTTTCGTTTCCCCATGAACCAACGATTTTCGTTCCCGAACCTGCATTGAGGTTATTCCAGCTGAATCCGTCAGTGAGAAAATTATTATTACCAGAGTTATTCCCGTTAGCCTTGAATTTTTCTGCTGACACACCAAGTAAGACGCCGAATTGGTGTACATCATTTAATTTTGCAGTATAATATGCAGTAGCTTCAGTAAGATACTGCTCATTTAAGCTCTGGTTAATAGTTGCAATACCGCCTCCAAGTGCTCCGTGCAAAGTTGTTTTTGGCATATAGGTTTTTCTTCCCTGGTATGCTATATCTGTTCCTGCATTCAATTTTATAATAAGCCCTTTTACCGGTTCGGATGTGAGATTAATGTTAGCAAGAAGTCTGTCCATAAATCCTTTGTCCTGAACAGTGAGCAAAGAATATGGGTTAGGCTGAGTTGGCAGCAGCGGATTTATGGGGTATTCACCGTTCTCGGTAATAGCAGTAATATGAGGTCCCATCTGGACAGCTGCGCGAAGCAATCCCGATTTTTCCCATTGCTCACCGCCAAGCGGGGTGTTATCATTATCAATACGACTGGCAGTCAGGTTGAGACCAATTTTAAAATATTTACTGATAGTCTGATCCAGATTGATCTTGCCTGTGTACCGTTTCATTTCAGAATTTTTTATGATCCCTTTCTGATCAAAATAATTCATGGATACCATGTATTTAGTCTGTTCACTTCCTCCCCGGACGCTCAGATTATGTTGCTGAATACTACCGGTCCTCGTAATAAGCTTAACCCAGTCTGTTCCTTCCCCTGCATTGCTGATCTGGGTATCTGTATATGGCAATTTGTAAGAAACCCCATTCTTGGGAAAAAGCATGGCTGTTTCAAGAGTGCGGTTTCCATAAGGGATAACATCATTTTCAAACATCCACATATCCCAGCTTGACTCATTTTTCTCACCCATCCATTCTTTAAGGCCAAACACGTCAAATATGTTAGCATGTTTCTGAATAGCAAATGATGTATTATAGGTAACCAGTGCGTTCCCGGTCATACCTCTTTTGGTTGTAATAAGTACAACCCCATGAGCAGCCCTGGCTCCGTAAATTGCTGTTGCAGAAGCGTCTTTAAGTACATCAACTGAAGAAATATCGTTGGGATTTACAAAGTTAAGGATACTTTGTGTCCCGGCATCCAGACGCTCGTTACCGCTGCCGGGCTGATCGAGGGTGGCTATCGGGAATCCATCAACAATATATAAAGGCTGGTTGCTTGCGTTAACCGAACCTGCACCACGAATTAAAATATCGAGTCCGCCACCGGGCTGAGCGCTGTTCTGGATAATCGTAAGTCCGGCAGCTTTGCCTTTTAACGCATGTCCTATGGATGAAGCAACAGACAGGTTAACGTCCGAAGACTTTACCGATGAAACAGATCCTGTCAAATCTCTTTTCTTTACCGTACCGTATGCAATAACCACCACCTCATCTATAATTTTGCTCTCTTCCTGTATCGTTACATTAATATTTGTTTTCCCGGCAACCGGAATCTCCTGGGTTGACATGCCCATGAAGGAGAATACAAGTGTTGCATCATCAGGAACATTGGCAAGAGTAAAATTCCCATCAGCATCTGTAATAATTCCTTTGGTAGTTCCTTTTACTATAACTGTCACAGCCTGTGTTGGCCCACCTGAGACGTCTGTTACTTTACCCGATATGGTTTTTGTCGTCTGATTGACGGGTATACTTTTAACGTCAGGAACTGTCAGCACTATTTGCCTGCGTTTTATAGTAAATGTTACTTTAGTCCCTTCAAATATTTTACTGATTATATTTTCAATTGTGGCCTCCTGTAAACTGATACTTATAACCCTGTTTACATCAATAATTTTTTCAGAGTACAAAAAGGAATAATTACTCTGCTTCTCAACAGTTTCCAGAGCTGCTTTAACAGTAGTATTTTTCAAATCCAGTGAATATTTGCCAGTCTGCGCGTATGTCACGGAGCTGATTGTTGCTAAAAACGCCAGAAAGAATATATTGATTGAGGGTTTCAGCCTGGTTAAGATTTTTACAATACCGGGAAATAAAGTTCCAGGTGAATGCTTCGATACTTTCCTTTTCATACTCATGTATTTTTGATTTTAATATTATAGAGGTTAAATCATTGTATATTAATTTTGCTTTTTGAGTCCGATTATTACGCTTTGTTTCGAAAAACTACCATCAGGATATCTCACTTTTGGTGTCTGCTTGTAGCTGACCGGACTGGGTAAAGACATCAGCTCAAGCACCTGGGATAATGTCTCTTCAGAAAAAGTAGCTGTACAAGTAAATTCTTTCACATTTTTATTTACAATTTTTACGTCAACATTATACCATCGTTCCAGTTTTTTGGCAATTTCCGGTATTGAATCGTTTTTAAAGATCAATAGTCCATCTTTCCAGGCAATATACTTCCGTATATCACCTGATTCCATAGTATAATTATTCTTTTGT
>Ga0209638_1002058_pt1 | contig 12523 bp, 10 predicted proteins | sample BarGraNGADG00211_FD_184490 | JGI IMG/M metagenome (GOLD analysis project Ga0209638, IMG submission 184490) | Arctic peat soil microbial communities from Barrow, Alaska - Barrow Graham LP Ref core NGADG0002-211 (SPAdes) (version 2) | ecosystem: Environmental > Terrestrial > Soil > Wetlands > Peat... | reverse complement strand
CGGCCGCGCTGGACGCCGCCATGCGGCGTCCTCAGTCGCCCCGATAGAAAACCACTATCGAGGCTCCCTGCGTCCTTGCCTCGCGACGACCATCGCACCCAGTCGACGAGCCAACCTCCGCCAAACCCTCCTAGCTCACCTCGAGCAAGTCCTTGCGAAAGCCCGTGAGGTTCTCGATCCCGTCCTTGGTGACGACGACGTCGTCCTCGATGCGGATCCCGAACTTGCCCGGCAGGTAGACGCCGGGCTCGACGGTGACGACGTTGCCCGGTGCGAGCACGTCCTTCGTCTCGGTCGACATGTTCGGCAGCTCGTGGACGTCGAGGCCCAGGCCGTGACCGAGGCCGTGGCCGAACGTGCCGGCGAACGCACTCTCCTCGACGACGCGTCGCGCGGTTCCGTCGACGTCGATCGCCGGGATGCCGGCACGAATCGCCTCGAGCCCCGCCAGCTGCGCCGCGAGCACGACCAGGTAGGCGTCCTTTGCCTCGTCGTCGAGCGGGCCCGTCGCAAAGGTGCGCGTGTAGTCGGACGCATAGCCGGCGACCGTGCACCCGGCGTCGATCACCACGAGCTCGCCGGCCTCGATCGTTCGGTCGCCCGCGCGCGCGTGCGGGCGCGCGCCCGTCGGGCCCGCGCCGACGATCGACTCGAAGGCAAGACCTTCGCCGCCCTCCTCGTGGAAGAGGCGCGTCAGGTCCCACGCCACCTCGCGTTCGGTGCGACCGACGAACTTCACGTCCGTGAGCCGCTCGAAGACGCGGTCGGTGATCGCACAGGCGCGCCGAAGGATCTCCAGCTCGCCTTCCTCCTTGATCGCGCGCAGCGACTCGACGAGGCCGTTGTGCGGCACGAGCTCGAGCCCGCCGTCTACGAGCGTGAGGAAGTCGGCGTAGACGACGTTCGTCGCCTCGAAGCCGATCTTGCCCGAGAGCTGCTCGGCGAGCGCGCCGATCACGCCGCGCTTCGTCTGCACGAGCTCGACGCCCTCGACCGCGCGCGCGGCTTCGAGATAACGGAAATCCGTGAAGAGCTGCACGCGCTCCTGGTCGACGAGCAGCGCTGCGTTCGAGCTCTCGAAGCCGGCGAGGTAGACGACGTTCTTGGGGTTCGTGACGAGGAGCGGCTCCTCGATCAATGTGCGGAGGCGTTCGATGCGAGCGTTCACGCGTTCTCCTTCAGATACTCGAGGGCCAGCCGGTAACCGTCGGGACCGAGCCCGATGAAGCGTTTCGCGACGAGGTCTGAGATGACGGACTGCTTCCGCCACTCCTCTCGGTCGTCGATGTTCGAGAGGTGCACCTCGACGATCGGCACGGTCAACGGCTCGAGGGCGTCGTGGATCGACCACGCGTAGTGCGTCCAGGCGCCGGGATTGACCACCATGCCGTCCGTGTTGTCGTAGGCGTCGTGGCACCACTTGATGAACTCGCCTTCGCTGTTCGTCTGGCGGCACTGGACGGCGAGCTGGAGCTCGCGCGCCCACGCGTAGATGCGCCCTTCGAGGTCGGACATGCCGACGCCGCCGTACACCGTCGGGTCGCGACGGCCGAGCATGTTCAGGTTGACCCCGTTGAGGACGATGACGCGCACCCGACGATGCTAGACGTTCGACTACGCGATCAGGGCGTCGAGCTCGCGCCGGACGTCCGCCGCAGGCACCGCGACGTCCCATTCCGGGCCGTCCTCGCCGAGCAGGACGAGTCGGAGCTCCCCGCCGACGTTCTTCTTGTCACGCTGCATCGCCTGCCAGGCTCGTTCTCGGTCGATCTTGACGCGCTTGGGATGCAGGATCTCCTCCACCTGGCTGATGTCCTTACCGGACAGGCGCAAGGCCCCCAGCAGGCCGAGGGCGACGGCCTGCCCGTGCGACAGGCCTTCGTAGCCGGCGGCGGTCTCGAGCGCGTGGGCGAACGTGTGGCCGAGGTTGAGCAGCTTCCGCTCGGCGTGGTCATGCGGGTCACGCAGGCAGAGGGCCGCCTTGAATGACGCGCAGCGGCGGACGAGCTCGTCGTCCGGGAGTTCCCAGAAGGGCTCGCCGGCGAGCAGGCCGGTCTTCACGACCTCGGCCATGCCCTCGAGCCGTTGCGCCGGGGGCAGCGTTCCGAGCAGCGCCGGGTCGATCACGGTGCGCACCGGCCAGTGAAATGCACCGACGAGGTTCTTGCCCTGCGGTAGGTCGATGCCGGTCTTGCCCCCGATCGCTGCGTCGACCTGTGCGACGAGGCTCGTCGGCACGGGCACCCACGGCACTCCGCGGAGGTAGGTCGCCGCGGCGAAGCCTGCTGCGTCGGTCGTGCAGCCGCCGCCGAGCGCGACGACCGTACCGCGCCGGTCGAGCCGGAGGTCCTCCCAGAGCCGGTCGAGCGCGCTGATCGTCTTTGCCTGCTCGCCCGGCGGCAGCTCGTGCGCCTGCGCGAGACGTGCGCCGAGCGCGAGCTGGGCGTCCATGCCGTGAATGCCGGCGACGTTCGGGTCGGAGACGAGCGCGACCGGCGCGTCACCCGGGACGAGCTCGCCGAGGCGACGAAGTGCGCCGCGCTCGACGCGGACGCCGGCGGCTACGAGCACGACGTCGTCGGCGTCGCGCACGACGGCATCCGCCGTTGCGACGTAGAGCGGGCGCCGTTCTTCGAAGAGGCGGCGAAACTCCAGCTCGTCCTGCGCGAGCGGCCGGTCGCTGCCACGGACGCGTGCCCAGCACGTGTCGACACTCTCGTCGACCCACACGGTGACAGCGTGGTCGTGCAACAGCTCGCGGACCTGAGGCGTCGTGACGGCGCCGCCGCCGAGCGCGATGACGGACGGACGTGGATGCGCGAGCAAGCCGCGGACGACTCGCTCCTCGACCTCACGGAAGACGGCTTCGCCTTCGGCGAAGAGCTCCGGGATCGTCCGCTGCTGGCTCGACTCGACGACCTCGTCGACATCTCGGAGCAGCCGGTTCAACCGGCGCGCGGTCTCCAGGCCGAGCGTCGTCTTCCCGGCGCCCATGAACCCGATGAGCGCGACGTGCTTCGTCAGCGTGGGGTCCAGTCGATCCGCCCGACGTACGCCTGCCACGCGGCGACGAAGTCGCCGAGCGCGTCGCCGCCGAACTTGTCCCGGGCGAGCCGTGCGAGCTCCCAGGCGACTGCGGCCTCCGCGACGACTGCGAGCGCCTCGACAGCGGAGACGTCGCTCCGCTCGACGAGCGCCTGCGCGGGCTCACCGGTCTCGAGATCGACGGAGAGCAGCGGCTTCATCAGCGTCGGCAGCGGCTTCATCGCGGCACGGACGACGATCTCCTCGCCGTTCGACATCCCACCCTCGATGCCGCCGGCCCGATTCGAGCTGCGGTGGATGCCGTGCTCGTCGCGGACGATCTCGTCGTGCGCCTCCGAGCCGCGGATGCCGGCGAGCGCGAAGCCGTCGCCGATCTCGACGCCCTTCACGGCCTGGATGCCCATGAGCGCGGCGGCAAGCCGCGCGTCGAGGCGGTCGTCCTTGCGCGCGTACGACCCGAGCCCGGGCGGCACACCGGTTGCGCGCACCTCGACGATGCCCCCGAGGGTGTCGCGATCCTTGCGCGCCGCATCGACCGTTTCCGGGTCGGCGCCGGCCTCGCTCAGCGCTGTGCCCACCACGAAGATGCCGATGTGCGCAAGCAGCGACTTCGCGACGGCGCCCGCGGCGACGTGGACTGCGGTGTGCCGAGCGGATGCACGCTCGAGCGCGTCGCGGACGTCGGAAAGCTCGTACTTCTGGACGCCCGCGAGGTCGGCGTGGCCGGGCCGCGGCAGCGTGACCGCTTTCGTGCCCTTGCCCTCCGGCTCTCCGTCGGACGGCCAGGGATTCATCCCCCACGTCCAGTTCTTGTGGTCACGGTTGCGCACCACGAGCGCGAGCGGAGTCCCCAGCGTCCGGCCGCGGCGGAGGCCCGCGAGCACCTCCACCTCGTCGGTCTCGATCTGTTGGCGCGGTGAGCGGCCGTAGCCCTGCTGGCGCCGGCGCAGGTCGGCATCGATCGCGTCGCGATCGAGCGTCAGCCCCGCCGGCAGGCCGGACAGGATCGCCACGAGCGCCGGCCCGTGCGACTCCCCCGCCGATGCAAGCTCGAGCGTCACGCAGACAAGCCTAAAGCTGCGCGCATCGCGCTCACAGGCGCAGGCACTCCGGTCCACCGCTCGAAGCTCGCCGCGCCCTGCAGGACGAGGGCTTCCCGACCGTCGATGACCGTACAACCCGCCGCGCGTGCCGCCGTCACGAGGGCGGTCTCGCCCTCGCCGTAGGCGAGCTCGACGATCGTCTGGCCCGCGTGCGGCTGCACGAGCAGCTCGTCGCGCACGGGCGTCGCATTGACGACGAGGTCGCAGCCGTCGGCGTCGGGAGGCCAGTCCCCGCGCCGGGAGAACTGATGTACCTCGCCCCGGAGGCCGGGGAGCAGGGTCGCGGCCGCTCCGCCCGCGCCGATCAGGCAGACGCGCGTCGAGTCGATGCCGGCCACGATCTCCGTGTCGGTGTTGAAGCCGTGAATGCGGCCGTCCGCGAAGACGAGCGTGTTCACCGCGTCGCCCTCGGCCTCGTCGCAGAGGAGGGCCGCTGCGCGCTTGTGCGGGATCGTCACGTTGGCACCCGCGAAACCGGCCGCAACCAGGCCTCGCACCGCTGTCTCGAGCTGCTCCGGCGGCACGTCGAGCGCGACGTACGCCCAGTCCAGTGCGCGCGCCGCGAAGGCCGCGTTCTGCATCCGCGGCGACAGCGAGTGCGCCACCGGATGCCCGAGGACCGCAACGAGACGAGTTGAGCCCCCCAGCACGTCAGACACCGCTCAATGGAAGCCGTACGCGTTGGCGTGGTTGAGGAAGTCGTTGTAGTTCGCGGTGAAGTAGTGGTGCTGGAGATCCGGCTTGCGCACGAAGTACAGCCAGTCGCCCGTGGCCGGGTGGGCCGCTGCCTGCATCGACGCGAGACCGGGGTTTGCGATCGGCGTCGGCGGCAGCCCCGTGATCTTCGGGTTGCGGGTGTTGTACGGATTGCTGCTGGCGAGGTCCGACTCGGTAAGCGACTTCGTGCCGGGGACGTGCAGTCCGTACCGCGTCGTCGCGTCGATGCCGAGGTTCATCCCGGCATGCAGCCTGTTGTAGATGACGCGCGCGATCTTCGGCCGCTCGTCGGGCACCAGCGCTTCCTTCTCGACGAGCGACGCGATGATCAGCACGTCGTACGGCGTGAGGTTCTTCTTCCTCGCGTATGCAAGGTTCACCTTGCTCCAGTTCTCCGCGAACGCCGCGAGTTGCATCTGCACGAGCTGCGCCGACGTCGTGTTGTTGAGGAAGTCGTACGTGGCCGGAAAGAGGAACCCTTCGAGGCGGCGCTTCTTCGTGCCGAAGCCCGCGAGCACGCGCGGGTGCGACTCGAGCAGGTAGGCCCGCTTCGCGAGGCGCACCTTCTTCCTGTTGCGCTTGTGCTCCGCAATCTGTGCCACGGCCTGCACGCGCTGCGCCATCTCCTCTCGGGTGAAGCCCTCGGGGAAGACGATGCGGAACGGCTTCGGCGCCGCGGTCGGGAGCGAAGCGCTCGTCGTCGAGGACCCGCCGTGGCCCGCGATCGACACGAGTGCGAGGACGACGACGATCGTGAGCACGACGGCTCCGCCGGCGGCGAGGCGCCGCCGCCTGATGCGGCTGTGCGAGATCTGCCGCGGCGGAGGCCCCGGCTTGGGCGGCATCACGCCGGGGCGCCGCTCGACCACGCGAGGTATCCCGACAGGAGATGTGCGGCGGCCCGCGCGTCCAGGGACGACGCCGACGGTGTCTGCTGCGCGAGGTCGGTGGTGAAGCGCTCGTCCCAGAGCAGAACGGGCACGTCGACGACCCCGCGGAGCTTGTCGGCGAAGGCCTCGGTCTCGCGCGCCTGCTCGCCCCGCTCGCCGCTGAGCGTGAGCGGGTGGCCGACGATCACTTGCTCCGGGTCTTCCTCGCGCACGAGCTGCGCGAGCTGCTCGAGCCCGGCGTCGCTGCGCACGCGCTCGATGACGCAGAGCGGTCGCGCAATGACTCCGGTCGGGTCGGACACGGCGACACCCGTGCGCGCCGAGCCGTAGTCGAGCGCCATCACCTTCACGCGAGCACCTCGGCGACAGCCTGGCGGCCGGCCTCGAGCGCATCGCGCAGGCCGCCCGGATTCTTGCCGCCCGCCTCGGCGAGCGTGGGCTTGCCGCCGCCGCCACCGCCGATGTGCGACCCGAGGGCGCGCACGAGCTGCACGGCGTCGAGGCCCTTTGCGACGAGCGATTCGTCGAGGTTCACGACGAGGAAGGCCCGGCCGTCGTCGCTCGATGCGATGACCGCCCCTGCCGCCTTCTCCTGCTGGCGCAGACGGTCGGAGAGGTCGCGCAGCGGTCCACCCTTCAGCGTCTTTGCCTCGACGAACAGCACGTCGCCTTCGCGGCCGACGATCTCGAACTCGGCGGAGGACTCGGCCTGCGGCTTCTTCGATTCCTTGCGCACGTGCTCGAGCTCGACGCGCAGCAGATCCGCCTCCCGCGCCTGCTCGTGGAGGTAGGCGAACGCCTCGCCCGCGGTGATCGCTTCGATGCGCCGTGCTCCCGCCCCGACGGAGCTCTCGCTGAGGATCGCGAACGGGCCGATCTCCGCCGTCGAGCGGACGTGCGTGCCGCCGCAGAGCTCGACCGACCAGCCGCCGATGTCGACGACGCGCACGATGTCGCCGTACTTCTCGCCGAAGAGCATCATCGCGCCGAGCGTGCGCGCCTCGCTGATCGGCGTCTCGTAGATGCGCACCGGGAGGTTCTCGAAGATGTGCTCGTTGACGCGCCGCTCGACCTCGGCGCGCTCCTCGGCGCTCAGGGCCTGCGGATGCGTGAAGTCGAAGCGCAGCTTGTCGGGACGAACGGCGGAGCCGGCCTGCTTGACGTGATCGCCGAGCACCTCGCGCAGGCACTGGTGGAGCACATGCGTGCCGGTGTGGTTTGCCTGCGTCGGGAAGCGCATGCTCCAGGCGACTGCCGCCTTCACGCGGTCGCCCGCTGCGAAGCCGCTCCCTTCGAAGAGCAGCACCTGGTCGTTGTCGAAGCGATACGCCTCGCGCAACGTCGCGCGCGATCCGTCGTCCTTCTCGAGCCAGCCCGTGTCCGTGACCTGGCCGCCGCCGGCCGCGTAGTAGGGCGACTCGCGGAGCTTCGCGAGAAACAGGCCGTCCTCCAGCTCTTCGAGCGCGCCGATCTGCGTCAGCGCCTCGGTCTTCTCGTAGCCGACGAAGTCGGTGCGGAAGCCTGCGGCGTTCGAGAACTCCGCGGCGCGCTGCGCGTTGCCGCCCGCGACGCCAGCGCGCGAGATCTCGCGGTGCTCTTCCATCAGCCGCGTGTATTCCTCGTCGTTCACCTCGAGCGCGCGCTCGCGCGCGAGCTCCTGGGTCAGCTCGATCGGAAAGCCGTACGTCGCCTGCAGCGTGAACGCGTCGTCGCCGGTGATGCGCCCGCTCGCGGCGGCTTCGTCGAACAGCTTCATGCCGCGCTCGAGCGTCTCGCCGAAGCGCGCTTCCTCTGCCGCTAGAACTTGTTTGATCTGCGCACGGTGCTCGACGAGCTCCGGATACGCATCTCCCATCTGCTCGATCACAACATCTGCAAGCTCTGCAATAAAAGGCACAGCCATGCCGATGCGCAGGCCGTGCTGCGCAGCTCGCCGGATGATGCGCCGCAGCACGTAGCCGCGTCCCTCGTTCCCCGGCGTGACGCCGTCGCCGACGAGGAAGGTCATGCCGCGTCCGTGGTCGGCGAGGACGCGGTGCGCCTTCGTCGCATCGGTCGAGTCGCCGTACGCAACGCCCGACTCACCGGCGACCCACGCCATGATCTGCTGGAAGCCGTCCGTGTCGTAGACCGAGGCGACGTTCTGCACGATGCGCGCGGTGCGCTCGAGCCCGAGGCCGGTGTCGATGTTCTGCTTCGGCAGCGGCGTCAGCGTTCCGTCGGGGCGCTGCTCGTACTCCATGAAGACGAGGTTCCAGAACTCGAGGAAGCGCTCGCAGCGGTCGCAACCGGGCTTGCAATCGGGCTCGCCGCAGCCGGCCTCCTCGCCCCAGTCGTAGTAGATCTCCGAGTCGGGGCCGCAGGGCCCGGGACCGCCGACCGACCAGAAGTTCTCCGAGGAGGGCAGCGGCACGATTCGCTCGGGCGGCATGCCGATCTTCTCCCAGAGGTCGATCGCGACCTGATCAGGGCCGAGCTTGAACTCCGGGTCGCCGGCGTGGACGCTCACCCAGATGCGGTCCCAGTCGAGCTTCAACCGCTGCGTGACGAACTCGGTCGCGAACTCGATCGCGCCTTCCTTGAAGTACTGCCCGAACGAGAAGTTGCCCAACATCTCGAAGAAGGTGAGGTGGTAGGTGTCGAGGCCCACCTCGTCGATGTCGGGCGTGCGGAAGCACTTCTGGGCGGTGGTCGTCAGCAGCGCGGGCGGCTGCTCGCGTCCGAGGAAGAACGGCATCTGCGGCTGCATGCCCGCGGTCGTGAGCAGCGTCGAGCGGTCGTCGGAGCGCGGCACGAGCGACGCCGACGGACAGCGCAGATGGCCCTTCTCCTCGAAGAACGAGAGAAAGCCCTCGCGGATCTCAGCGGTGGTACGCACGGCGGCCATTGTAGGCCCGAGCCCAGGCGGCAACGATTGAGGTCATCAGACGTGCGCCGTATGCTCCGCGCCGTGGCTCCCGACCTCCTCGCTCCGGCGGCGTACGCGCGGCAACGGAAGAAGCGCTATCGCTATCGGCTGCGCCGCCTCACGCCCGTCGGCGTGGCGGTCGTGCTCGCCGGAGCCGGCGGAGCGTGGGTCGGAGCGCACCAGTCGGCGGAGCGTGTCGCCTCCGCCGCGACACCGCGGGCGTCGGCACAGCTCGCTGCGCCGGACGCCTCCGCAGCGAAGGCCGCGCCGGAGCGGCTGCTCGCAGGGGATGCGCTCGTCTCGCACACCTTCAAGCCGAGTCTGCTCGGTTCGACGGCGATCCTCGTCGACGAGAAGACGGGCCGCGTGCTGTGGGAGCAGCGTGCGCACGAGCGCCGCCAGGTGGCGTCGCTGACGAAGATCATGACGGCGCTGATTGCACTGCGGAAGCTCCGGCCCCACGACATCGTGCAGGTCGACAAGTCGGTGCCGCGCGTTCCGCTCGTTCGGGAGGGTCTGCGCACCGGCGAGCAGGTCGAGGCGTGGAAGCTCATGTATGCGCTGCTCCTCTACTCCGGCAACGACGACGCGCTCGCCCTCGCAATCACCGCCGGGGGCAACAAGTGGCAGTTCGTGCGCGAGATGAACGACGAGGCGAAAACGCTTGGGCTCAGCGATACGCACTTCGTCTCGCCGAGCGGTGTCGTGGACGTCGACAACTACTCGAGCGCGTGGGATCTCGCCGCGCTGACACGCGTCGCAATGCGCAACCCGCGCTTCCGCACGATCGTTCGCACGCGCGTCAAGCACGTTTCGTGGGCGGCGCCGACGTACTCGAAGATCTACGTGAACAACAACCGGCTGCTCAGCACGTATCCCGGCGCGACCGGAGTCAAGACGGGATATACGCACAAGGCCGGGCCGTGCGTCGTGGTGTCGGCAACGCGCGGCGGCGTGTCGCTCATCGCGGTCGTACTCGACTCGAACGACATGTACACCGACGCGAAGCGCCTGCTCGACTTCGGCTTCGCCACGCTCAACGCCTAGCCGCGTCGGGCGGCTCAGCCGATGCCGCCGAGAGCCTCGACGACCGCGGCGTCGGGTGTCAGCAGACGCCCGGCCGTGAGCGACGACTCGACGGCCTCCGCCGTGAGCGACGACGCTGCCGAAGCCAGCAGCTCGTCATACCAGCGGCGGTAGTCCGGCGCCCGCGCCGCGCCGATCGCCTCGCGGAGCGCGTCGGCGGCGCCGAGCAGCAGCACGCACCGCGACGGCTCTCCGCGCGCGATGCACCCCCTCGCCCAGCCTTCAAGCCAATCCGCGAGTGAGCGCTGGTCGCCGATGCGGCGAACGAGCTCGAGGCTCTCGAGGAAGTGGGCTTCCGCAGCCTCGAGCTCACCGCGCGCGAAGCGGACGCGCCCGATCGAGCGGAGACACGCGGCAAGCTCGTGGAAGTCGCCGGCCGAACGGGCGGCATCGATCGCGTTCTCGATCATCGTGACGGCGAGGTCGAGGTTTCCCTCCGCCAGCTCGAGCAGGCCGAGGTTCTCGCTCAGCGTCGCGACGCGACGCAGCGCTCCCGTGTCGCGCGCGAGCCCGAGACCCTCGACGTACGCTTCGCGCGCGGAGCGGACGTCGCCCTGGAAGTAGGCGATGTTCCCGAGATTCGCGAGCGTCACCGCCGTACGTCCGGTGTCGCCTTGGGCACGCGCGAGGACGAGCGCCTCCCCGAACGCCTCGGCGGCCGCGGCAAAGTCTCCCTGCTCCGCCGCAAGGATCCCGACGCCGGTGAGCGCGCGCTCGCGCAGCGCCGGGTCCGCCTCGCCGGCGGCGGCGAGCGCGTCCTCGAGCAGCCGGCGTCCGACGCCGTAGTGCGCACGTATCCACCAGAAGTGCCGCAGCGCCGCCGCTGCGGTGAGCGCATCGTCGCCGCGTCCCACTACGAGGGCGTGCCGGATCGCCGCGCGAATGTTCGCCTGGTCGGCCTGAAGCCGGGCAAACCACTCCGTCTGGCGCGTCCCGGGCAGTTCCGGCTCTGCCGCTACGGCAAGCGCCACGAACCAGGCGAGATGCCTATGCCGGACGCGCTGTTCGTCGGGCGACTCGGCGAGGCGTGCCGCGGCGAACTCGCGAATGGTCTCGAGCATCGCGATGCGACCGTCTGCGATGCGCACGAGGCTGTTGTCGGCAAGTCTCTCCAGCACGTCGACGGTCGCCTCGCAGACCTCTTCCGCCGCTTCGAGACTGCTGCCGTCGTCGAAGACTGAGAAGCGCGCAAACGCCACCCGATCCTCGGGCTCGAGCAGCTCGAAGCTCCAGGCGATCGTCGCTTCGAGTGTCCGCTGCCGCTCGGGCAGGTCGCGCGCTCCGCCGACGAGCATGGGCAGCCGGTGCTCGAGCCGTTCGAGCAGTAGATCCGGTGGCAACACGCGCGTCCGGGCCGCTGCGAGCTCGATCGCGAGTGGCAGGCCCTCGAGTCGCGCGCAGATTTCTTCGACCGCGGCGGAGGGCTCGAACGACGGCTGCACGGCCCTGGCACGCCGGCAGAAGAGCGCGACCGATTCGTCGCCACGAAGCGGCGGGACGGCATGCTCGTGCTCCGACAGCAGGCGGAGGGCGGCGCGGCTCGTTGCCAGCACGATCGCGCTCGGTGCGGCGGCGAGCAGGTCCGCAATCCGCGGCGCCGCCGCGACCACTTGTTCGAGGTTGTCGAGCACGAGCAGCGTCGGTTGCCGGTGGAGGACGCGCGCGATCGCGTCGACCTCCGCCTCATCCGGTTCGGGCACCACCGCCAGCGCGCGGGCGACGGCCGGGAGCAACAGCGACGCCGAGCGAACCGAGGCAACGTCGACGAAGCACGCGCCACCGGCAAGCAGGTCGTCGAGCTGCCGCGCCGCCTCCAGTGCGAGCCGCGTCTTCCCGACGCCGCCCGGGCCGGTCAACGTCACGAGGCGTACGTCGTCGCGTAGGAGAAGGCCGGTGAGGGCCTCCAACTCGTCTTCGCGACCGATCAGCGAGCTCGGCGGTGCGGGCAACGCGCGCCGCGGCTTCGGTGGCGGCGCGATCTCGGGCGACTGCGCGAGGATCGCCTGCTCGAGGCGGCGAAGCTCGATCCCTGGCTCGATGCCCAGCTCCTCGACGAGCAGCCGTCGCGTCTCCCGGTAGACCTCGAGCGCTTCCGCCTGCCGTCCGGAGCGGTAGAGGGCAAGCATGAGCTGTGCCCGCAGTCGTTCTCGCAGCGGCTCCGCAGCGACCAGCGTCTCGAGCTGCGGTAGCGCGTGCTCGTGCCGGCCGAGAGCCATCTCCGCGGCAAGCAGATCCTCGAGTGCTGCGAGCCGGAGGTCCGCGAGTCGCGCAGCCTCGAGCGCCGCGAACCGCTCGCCGGCGATGTCCGCGAGCACGTCGCCGCGCCAGAGACCGAGCGCTGCGCGCAGGCGTGCTGCCGCCTGCTCGGCGTCTCCGTCGGCGAGAGCGGCCCGGCCGTCTGCCGCGAGTCGCTCGAAGCGGCGCGCGTCGATCGCCTCCGGCGGTGCCTCGAGGGCGTAGCCCGGCGGGCGCGTCACGAGGACTGCCGAGCCGGCGCCGAGCGCCTTGCGAAGCGACGAGACGTAGACGTGAAGGGAGCGCGTCGCCGCCGCGGGATCCGAATCCGGCCACAGCTCGTCGACGATGCGATCGCGGGGCACGACTTCGTTCGCGTGAACGAGAAGCAGGCCGAGCAGGGCCCGCTGCCGTCCGCCCCCGAGCGGGAGCGCAGCGCCCTCGCACCGCACGACGAGCGAGCCCAGCATCTCGAACTCCACCCGCACCCCTCCTCGCTTTGACCGGGCTTTGAGGGGAGCTTAAGGCGCTCGTCGCAT
>Ga0209638_1002056_pt1 | contig 12528 bp, 1 predicted proteins | sample BarGraNGADG00211_FD_184490 | JGI IMG/M metagenome (GOLD analysis project Ga0209638, IMG submission 184490) | Arctic peat soil microbial communities from Barrow, Alaska - Barrow Graham LP Ref core NGADG0002-211 (SPAdes) (version 2) | ecosystem: Environmental > Terrestrial > Soil > Wetlands > Peat... | reverse complement strand
ATGGAGTAAATGGCATAGTACCTGCAGGAACAACTTATACATGGGGAGCACCAGTTATAGCACCTGTTGGATCGATAACAGGAGGGAGCGCCCAGGCAGTGGCCCAGGCAAACATAAGCCAGACACTTACGAATACGACCAATGCCTTAGGAACAGCAACGTATACAGTTACGCCATTATCAGGAGGCTGTACGGGAGCAACATTTACAGTTACTGTAACGGTTAACCCGACCGGTCAGGTTGATCAACCTGCAAACCAGGCTGTATGTAACGGAGCAAATACAACAGCAATAAACTTTACCACTCTGAATGTTGGTGGAGTTACTACATATTCATGGACGAATTCAGTGCCAGGCATCGGGCTTCCGGCTTTAGGCGGCGGGAACATAGGTGTATTTGCCGCAGTTAATGCAGGAACAGCGCCAGTGACCGCCTCAATAGTGGTGACACCTACATTCACAAATAATGCAGTTGGCTGTTCAGGTCCGACAAAGACCTTCACAATAACTGTTAATCCTACACCAATATTATCTACAACCCTTACTCCTGCAGATGTCTGCAGTAACACTCTCTTCAGTTATCCGCCGGCCAGCGCAACTGCCGGGACGACCTTTAACTGGACAAGAGCCGCTGTTGCAGGTATAACACCTGCCGGTCCGACAGCAGGGGCAAATAATCCTAACGAGACTTTAAGAAATATTACAAATGCACCTATACCGGTAACTTATCAATATACACTGGCTGCAAATGGCTGCAGCAATGTTCAGAATGTTGTTGTAAATATTAAACCTGAGCCGGTTATCACTGCCGGACAGAATCCTTCAGCATGTTCAGGTAATGCGTTGAGTTATCAAATTCTTCTTAATAACTTCACAAACCCTGCAGATAATGTAACCTTTACATGGGGAGCGCCTGTACTTAATCCTGTTAATCCATTGTTCACCGGAGGTACGGCAAGAGCACTTCCTTCATCAGCCGACATAACTGATACCTTTACAAATACAACTGGTATACTCGGCACAGCTACATATACAGTCACTCCTGTCAAAAATGGTTGTACGGGAGCGTCGGTCACAATCGTGATTACAGTCGGTTCTCAGCCGGTTCTTGATCCCGGATTGAATGCATTCGCCTGCAGCAATACTTCCATCGGGCTCATACTTAGTGTTGCAGGAGGAAGTGTCATTCCGACTTATTATAATATTATAAGCAAAACAGTGGCACCCGGTCTGACCGATGTGGGTAATGCAATTGTTCCGAATGGAACAGCGCCCGCAAATTATCTGGCCGGAGATAAATTTACCAATACTACCGGTGTCAACAAGACTGTCACATACCGTGTACAGCCAATATTGGCACCCACCTGTATCGGCGCAGCTGTGGATGTTGTAATTACAATACATCCGCAACCTGTCATATTCCCGGCACAAACAAAGACAGTCTGCAGCGGGGTGGCAATAGGGAAAGAGATACTTCTTGCACCGCCAAACGTACCTGCACTTTCGCTCTTTAACTGGCCCGTTCCTGTTATATCAGATGCTTCAGTACAGGGTACTGCAGGTGTTAATGTTGCGGCAGATCCTGCCGGAACAGTTCATATCAATGACCAGATACATAACTATTCGGCTGCACCTATAACAGCAACATATACTGTTACCCCTGTCAGCCAGTTCGGTTGCCCGGGTACTCCTTCAGCAGTTATTATCACTGTTAATCCCGAACCGACTCCTCAGCCAATTTCGGGTCGCGATAAAATATGTGTAACTGATAAAAATATTGTCTACAATGTCAGCGCTGTGGGAGGTTCAACATTCCACTGGACCGTTGATGCAGTAGTGGGAACCAAAACATTCGACTTCAATACCAACGCTATACTTATCGATGCAGCAGCAGTTGCAGGGTCGGGCAATATAACTGTATATGAAACGAATTCCTATTTATGTTCAGGCGCTGTTTCAACTCTTCCTGTACAGGTCTATGCACAGCCTGCCCCGGAAAATATTATTGGCAATGCAATTGTATGTGCCAATAGCACAAATATTTACAATGTTACTAATCGTGTCGGTTCTACATACAGCTGGACCGTGCCGGGAGGCGCAGCAATTATTGGCGATCCTTCTGCAAGCTCAATAACTGTGATCTTTGCAAATGTCGGAGGGACAATTTCGGTCCGTGAGACAAATGCTGCCGGTTGTATAACCAACCATACTCCCATGGCTGTAACAGTCAATCCTTTGCCGACAGCAACAATAAGTGGTGGTGGAATAATATGCGACGGTTATTCAAGGAACCTCACAGTAACATTTACCGGCACCGGACCTTACTCATTCACCTATCTGCGTGATGGAGGTTCGCCTACGGTAGTCGCGACTGCCGCAAATCCATATACTTTAAATGTAACATTAGCAGGCACATATACCATCCTGAATGTCACGGATGCCAATTGTACAAATAATGGTACTGGCACGACCACAGTATCATTTTTCCCGAAACCAACAGGCACAATAAGCGGAACAGCCGAGATGTGTAAAGGCGGTTCAACTACGCTCACCGCAAGCTTCACCGGTGTGGCTCCATTTACATTCACATATACTGATGGTACAACACCTGTCACTGTTGTTGGTCATCTTACAAATGTATATACGGTTTCAGTATCGCCACTGGTCAACACAACCTATACTCTTACAGCTCTTACCGATGGGAACTCCTGTACCGGTGTGGTATCAGGATCGGCTGTGATAAGCGTTAACCAGCCACCGGCACTTACACTTATCGGGACGAACCTGATATGTTATAATGTTAACACCGGTGCTGTGAATATGGCAATTGCCGGAGGAACGGCTCCGTTCGGATTCTCATGGACCGGCCCCAATAGCTTTACTGCCAACACCCAGAATATTTCATTACTGGAAGCAGGGTATTATGCAGTTGTTGTAACTGATTCCAAAGGATGTACGGGAACTGCCAATATTACACTTACCCAGCCTCCTGTTCTGAACGGCTCGGCAGCAGGAACAAATATCACATGCTTTGGCGCCAACGATGGAACAATAACTGTTTCGGGTGCCACTGGCGGAGTAGGAACTTATGAGTTCACGGTAAACGGTGGAGGATTATGGCAGGCTTCACCCAGCTTTACAGCGCTTGCTCCCGGAACATATAACGTAATGATGAGGGATGCAGTTAACCCTACATGTATCCATATCCTGAACGGCGCTTTATTGTTGACACAACCTGCCGTTCTGAATGCAGCTTTTGTTAAGACGGATATAACCTGTTTTGCTGCAAATAATGGATCAATAATAATATCAGCTCCTTCAGGCGGTTACGGAACTTATGGATATTCAATAGATGGCGGTGCAACTTGGCAGGGATCGGGAAACTTTACCAACCTTACTCCCGGCAGTTACAACGTCAGGATACGCGATGCGGCAAATACCGGATGTTTTGTAATACTAAATCCTGCAGTTGTTGTAGCAGAACCTTTAGTTCTTTCGGCAACAGTTAACAGTGCCAATGTAACATGCTTCGGTTCAGCCAACGGAACAATAACTGTTTCGGCTCCTGCCGGAGGACATGGCACTTACGAATATAGTATCAACGGAGGCGGTTCGTGGCAGGCATCAGGAAACTATACTGCACTCGCTCCGGGAACATACAATGTTCAGATCCGCGATGCAGCATTTACCAGTTGCTTCAAGGTACTTAATGCAGCACTGGTAATTTCCCAACCTGCTGTTCTCCAGGCAAATGTTGCATCGACAAATGTAACTTGCAATGGTGCAAGCGATGGTATCATCAGTATAACAGCTCCTCTTGGCGGTTATGGAACCTATGAATACTCTATAAATGGTGGTACAGGGTGGCAAGGTGCAGGTTTATTCAACGGTTTAGCACCTGCAACCTATGATGTGAGGATAAGGGATGCAGCTAATCCACTATGCTTTATCATTCTCAACGCCGGACTTCAGATAACAGAACCCCTGGCTCTAAGTGCAACTGTAGTAAAAACAGATATAACTTGTTTCAGTGCAAATGACGGACAAATTCAGATTACTAACAGTGCAGGAGGTTATGGCATTTATGAATACTCTGATAATGGCGGTACAACGTGGCAGGCTACGGGGTTGTTTACCTTACTGACCCCCGGTACCTATAATGTTCAGATAAGGGATAAGGCACATATTGCATGCGTCAAGATCCTCGATGCAGCTGTGGTAATATCTGCACCTGCAATTCTGAATGCAACAGTTAACCACACCAACGTAACCTGCAATAGCGCCAATGACGGAACAATTACAATTTCAGCTGCTTCAGGTGGCTATGGAAGTTATGGTTATAGCATAAACGGAGGAACCTCATGGCAGGGATCGGGTAACTTCACAAACCTTTCTCCCGGTACATATAACATAAGGATTCGTGATGCAGTCAACACGGGATGTATAATCCCGCTTAATCCTGCCGTTGTAATAACTGAACCTGTTGTTCTTTCTGCATCAATTGTAAAGACAAATGTAAACTGCAACGGAGCTGCCGATGGCACAATAACAATCAACGGAGCCGCTGGCGGATATGGCACTTATGAATATACCATAAACGGAGGCGCTGCATGGCAGGCATCCAACAGCTTCATCGGAGTGATACCCGGTTTCTATAATGTGAAAATAAGGGATGCCGCCAATATTGCATGTATAATTATTTTAAACGGTTCTCTGAATGTTACTGAACCGGCTGCCCTTAATGCAAATGTATCAAAGACCAATGTTACCTGTAATGGTGCAGGCAATGGTACAATAACTATTTCTTCACCATCGGGTGGTTACGGCACGTATGAATATACCATCAATGGCGGGACTTCATGGCAGGCTTCAGGTACTTTTATTAACCTTCCACCTTTAACATACGATGTAAGAATCCGCGATGCGGCACATACTGCTTGTGTTATAACTCTGAACCCTGCACTTATAGTAACGCAACCTGCAGTTATGACAGCTACTGTAACACCAACAATGGTAAGCTGCAACGGCGCCAATAATGGTATCATTACAATTACTGGTCCCACAGGTGGTTATGGAACATACGAATACACAGTTAACGGAGGTACAACCTGGTTTGGTACAGGCAATTTCACCAACCTTGCACCCGGATTATTTGATGTCAGGATAAGGGATGCAGCCAATACAGCTTGTGTTATAACTCTGAATCCGGCACTTTCTATTACCCAGCCGACTATTCTGTCAGCTACAGTCAATAAATCGGATATATCATGTTTCGGCGTTGGCGATGGTTCAATAACAATCACTGCTCCGGCAGGCGGATATGGTACTTATGAGTATAGTATCAACGGGGGAGGGTCATGGCAGGCTTCAGGAAGCTTTACACTTCTTGGTCCGGGCAACTATAATGTCCAGATCCGCGATGCTGCACATACTTCATGTGTGGTAGTGCTGAATAATGCCCTGCAGATAACCCAACCCGCTATTCTTAATGCTGTTGTTACTCCAACGAATGTTAGCTGTAATGGTGCAAATAATGGGATTATAAATATTACTGCTCCGACAGGCGGATCAGGTACTTATGGCTATTCAGTTGACGGAGGAGCTACATGGCATGCTTCAGGATTGTTTAACGGACTTGTTCCTTTAACTTATAATATTCAGATCCGCGATGCAGTGAATACTGCATGTGAAATAACTCTGAACGCTGCACTTATAATAACGGAACCGCCTGTACTCTCTGCAACAGTGACAAGTACAGATGTAACCTGCAATGGGTCGAATGATGGAACGATATCAATATCAAATCCTGCCGGAGGATACGGAACATATGAATACTCCAGGGATGGCGGCGCCACATGGCTGGCCTCAGGAAACTTTACAGCTCTCACACCTGGTTCATACAATGTCCAGATAAGAGATAAGGCTCACACAGCATGCGTTATTGTTTTGAATGCCGCTCTGGTAATATCACAGCCTACGGCTCTGACTGCAGTTGTCAATAGTACCGCCGTTACATGCAATGGCGCTAACAACGGAACAATCTCAATAACCAATCCGCTTGGCGGATACGGGACATACGAATATTCCATTAACGGAGGTGCCGGGTGGCAAAGTTCAGGATCATTTGCAGGACTTGCACCGGCATCATATAATGTACTAATACGTGATGCGGCACATATAGCCTGCGTTAGAACGCTGAACGCTGCACTTGCTATAACAGAACCACTGGTACTTTCTGCAGCAGTTACAAGTACAAATGTAACTTGTTCCGGAGCCGCTGACGGGTCAATAACAATAACTAATCCTCTTGGTGGATACGGTACATACGAATACACGGTTAACGGAGGTACAGCATGGCAGGCATCAGGAAACTTTACAGCTCTGATACCGGGGTTCTATAATGTTCAGATCCGCGATGCTGCACATACTTCTTGTGTTAAAATACTGAATGGATCGCTTCAGATTACTCAGCAGGCGCCTCTTTCAGCAGTTGTTGTGAAAACAAATGTAACCTGTAATGGGGCAAATGACGGAACCATTACAATCTCCTCACCCACAGGTGGTTATGGAACCTATGAATATAGTATCAATGGAGGAGGTGCATGGCAGGCTTCAGGTAATTTCATAAACCTTTTACCTGCAACTTATGATGTCAGAATCCGTGATGCTGCAAATACCGGGTGTGTAATAACGCTTAACCCTGCACTTATAATAACACAGCCCGTAGTTTTAAGCGCAATAGTAACACCGACAATGGTAACCTGCAATGGCTCGAACGATGGTACGATTTCAATTACAGGAGCAGCCGGAGGTTATGGTACATACCAGTACAGCGATAATGGCGGTGCAACGTGGCAGGGATCGGGCACATTTACCAATCTTGCCCCGGCTAACTATAATGTCAGGATAAGAGATGCAGCAAATACAGCTTGTTTTATAACCCTGAACCCTGCAATTTCTATAACCCAACCGCTTGTCCTCTCAGCTACACTCGCCAGGTCGAATGTAACATGTTTCGGTGGAAACGACGGGACAATCACAATTTCTGCTCCTGCGGGCGGATATGGCACTTATGAGTATAGTATAAACGGAGGAGGTTCATGGCAGGCCTCAGGGAACTTTACATTGCTTACACCCGGATCATATAATGTCCTTATCAGGGATGCTGCTCATACCGGCTGTGCAGTGGTGTTGAACAATTCTTATACAATAAGCCAGCCGGCCCTTCTTGCTGCAACTGTCACAAAGACAGATGTCTCATGTAAAGGTTCAAACGATGGTATGATAACTATCAGTTCACCAACGGGAGGATCAGGGATTTATGAATACTCTGTCGATGGAGGTTTGTCATGGGTCGGTTCTGGCAATTTTGTCAACCTGGTACCAGCAACCTACGATGTTCGTATTCGCGATGCAGCTAACACAGCGTGTGCGGCAACATTGTATCCGAATATGGTGATAACCGAACCTATTTTACTTGCACTGACTTCTACAGGCGATATACTTCTAGACTGCTTCAGCGATATGGATGGAAGCGGGACCTTCTTCGGATCGGGCGGAACACTGCCATATAACTTCCATGTGGTAACCAATACCACAGGCGGAACGCTGGCAGCTCCCGGATTTAACTCACAGACCTTCTTTAATGCAGGCGCCGGGATAATCACCATTGCTGTCACCGACTTCAAAGGGTGTTTTGCACAGGCAACGATAAACGTAACGCAACCTGCATTACTGACCCCGGGAACCATTGCAGCCAACCAGGTAGTCTGCGCAGGAGATAACCCTGCACAACTCACGGAAACGGTACCTGCTGCCGGAGGACCGGGTGCATATAGCTACCAGTGGCAAAATGGCTCAACTGCTGTCGGCCCGTTCATAAATATTGCAGGTGCAACAGGGACACTGTACACACCACCTGCAGGCGCAAATAGTACCCAGTATTACCGGAGAATGATTACTTCAGGTATATGTATGCCGGTACTTAGTAATGTTATTGAGGTACTGGTTAATCCTAAACCTGTTGCAATACTTACAGGCGGTGAAACCATTTGTCCTTCGCAGACTTCAATTCTGAAAGTAAACATGATGGTTGGAACAGGTCCGTTCGAGCTCGATATAAATAACTATGGTACTGTTACCGGCTATGTGAGCGGGGCAGACATTGTTGTTTCTCCTCTGGCGACAACAACCTACACACTTACCAGGGTCAGAGATGCTAACGGATGTCAGGTTCTGAGTCCGTCTGCAAATCTTATAGGTTCAGCCACAGTGACTGTAAGAGCTTTACCTGCAATAACCTCTTCACCTGTAAATAAAACTATCTGTGAATTTGGTATGGTAACCTTCAATGTGGTGGCAACAGGAACGGATCTTACTTATCAGTGGTACGAAAATACAGGAAGCGGATTTAATCCTGTTTCTGACGGAGGAATCTATTTCGGAGCCACCAATTCAACTCTGAGTCTTTTTGGTGCAACACGATTGATGAACGGGTATATTTACCATGTTGTGGTTACAGGATGTTCTTCAACAGTCACATCGGCTGATGCAGTACTTACCGTAAACCAGGCTCCGGAGATTTCAGTACAACCGAAAGACACTACTGCATGTATGAATGCAGGTGCGACCTTCAGTATAAATGCAACCGGAACTGCGCTTACTTATCAGTGGCAGGTTAATAAAGGCGCCGGATTTATTAATGTCGTCGATGATGCCACCTTCAGCGGATCGGCGATTAGCACTCTTACAATAACAAATGCACAGGCTGCATTTAATAACTATATCTTCAGGATAATTGTAAGCGGAACATGCGGAATTCCGGTTTACTCTAACTTTGCCGTACTGAGGGTAAGCATACCACCATCAATAACACTTAACCCTGTTGATAAAGCAACATGCGATGGCACAGGTCCTGTGATGTTCACGGCCAATGGTACGGGAATTATAGATTCACTGAGATGGGAGGTATTCAGCGGAGGAGTATGGTCGGATGTTCACGACAATGCAATTTACGGTGGATCAACGTCACAGCAACTGACTCTCTCCAATGTTCCGGTAGCTCTTAACGGGAACCAGTACAGGCTGGCACTGAAGGCTAAATGTATTACGGTAAATTCAACCGGTGCAACACTTACGGTTAATCCGAATCCTGTAGTCGACTTCAGCGCGGTAAATCCTATACATGCCTGCGGTACTGTTCCGCTTATCATCAATGGAAATCCTACCGGTGGTTCAGGTATCTGGTCAACACATCTGTGGACTGGAGATATTGGTCCTCTGAACAATTACTTCGTCCAGTCGCCGACTTTCAATTCGCAGATTGCAGGTACCTATGCACTGAACTATAAGGTTAAAGACAGTAAAGGATGTTACGGGAACGGAGATGTTACGGTTATTGTTGATGCTCCTGATGCTACCTATAATCAGGATAAGTCTAGCGGATGTACCCCCGCATCTGTAACATTCACAAAAGACATGACGGGAATTGCCAAATTCTGGTGGGACTTTGGTGATAGTTCACCAAAGGATTCAGTCAATGCCAATCCTGTACATGTTTTCACGAATGTCAATCCTTCCTCGATTGAATACTATAATGTGAAATTGACTGTAAGATCACCCGGTGGATGTCTTGACTCGTTCATCTCAGTTGTAACAGTTTACCCTGCAGTTGATGCCACCTTCACGGTTTCTTCTCCAATCATTTGCAGCGGTAACCAGATCGTCTTCACTACATTGCCGGGAGCAAGTAAGTACTTCTGGGACTTTGGTGACGGGGTGAGCGGATATTTCACAAATACAACCAATCATCTTTATACTAATTTCACTTCAAATCCTGTTGTTCATACGGTGACACTCACAACAACATCGTTCTACAACTGTACCGATGTGAAGACTATGGATATAACAGTGATGCCGGTACCGCTTCCTCAGTTTACCGCGGTTCCTGTTACTCAGATCTATAATGCGGCTGGTAATCCTGTAGTCTTTACAAATACCACTAATCCGGGCACCTGGACATGGTTATGGAATTTCGGAGATGGAGCCACATCGACTATCCAGAGTCCGACTCATACTTATACAGGTCTGGGTACTTTCAATGTTGTGTTGAAAGTGAGCAATGCAAGTTGTTCAGATAGCGTTAAACATTCAGTAATCGTTACGCCAATTCCTCCGGTTGCGAATTTCGACCTGGTACCGTCAGGTTGTTCGCCTCTGAATATTGAGATCAATAACACTTCGCTTAATACAAATACACCCGGTACAACCTACATGTGGGACTTTGGTGACGGAGGTGCTTCTACGGCTAAGAATCCGACATACACATACTTTGATCCGGGTACTTTCCGTATTGAGCTGACAGTAACTGGACCGGGAGGGGTATCAACGTATTCTCAGGTTGTCAACTCCTACCCATCACCCAAGGCAAACTTCCAGGTATCGCCAACAGTGGTATTTGTGAATGATGAAAAGGTAAGAATGTTCAATCTGACCCAGGGAGCAGATTCTTATCTCTGGGATTTTGGTGACGGAGATACCTCGAAGGTCAAGGAGCCGTATCATAAGTACATGGCAGAAGGAATTTATGATGTTACCCTTTGGGCATATTTAAATAATGTGGTTAATGGTGTGAATATTACCTGCAGTGACAAGTTTGTATTGTCGCCTGCCGTGACAGTGGAGCCCTCGGGAGTGTTGAGGTTCTCAACGGTGTTCACTCCGAATACACAGTCAGAAATTGATATTGATCATCTGCCTACCGGAGGTATAGAGATTGATCAGTTCTTCTTCCCGGGTATCAGGGAGAAAGTGATTACGTATAAGCTTCAGATCTTCAACAGGCTTGGTGTGTTGATATTTGAAAGTCACGATATCAATAAACCATGGAATGGTTATTACCAGCATAAGCTCTGCCAGCAAGGTGTATATGTATGGTATGTGGAAGGGAAGTATGCTAATGGTCAACCGTTCAAGAAGGTGGGAGATGTGACACTCCTTCATTAATGGCGTGGAGCTACAGGTATCAGGCAACCGGAAGAATGGATGGAGGATACAAGGTGCACGACACACAGCACACGGAAGATAAGAATTTGATTTCCGTGAATCGTGAGTCTTGAGTCGTACGAAAAGGAGAATAGAATCAGATCACATATTTAGGAGCCCGTTGAAAGACGGGCTTTTTATTTGGCTTGAGGATTTCCTAATCATATTTGGTAATACGATTGGCAGATTGCTTCGTCTCCGCCGACTGGCGGATTCTCGCAATGACAACCAATTTTATTAGGTTCTTTTTACCTCTTAGCATGAATTCCATAGCCTTGAAAGTCATTGCGAGCGAAGCGAAGCAATCTCAAATTCCCATTACAGCGCAGCGGATAACAGTGCTGTATTATATAAGGTATAGGCATTCAGATGTATTTCGCACGTTTTGCTTTAAAAAACTCGCTCATTTATAGTATCCAATTAAAATATTTAGTAAATTTGGGTAGCTGTGTTTCTAAATCGTGAATTTATGTCTTGTTTAGGAGTGCCTGTAGTGCCTGGCGTTGGGAGTACCTAAAGTTTGAAGTGTTGAAGTGCTAGAATTTTATCAAAGTGGACCTGATACCATTTTCAATATCAAAATTCAGTCTTGAAACCTACCTTGTTACAATAAATACAAGGAGCAGGATCATCTATTGGATTATAATTGGAATGATCATTTTTAGTATTGCCATTCTTCCTTTTATAAATGTGGATGTTTCAGTGCAGGCCAGAGGCTATTTTCAATCAGACATTGAAAAGCAGGTTGTTTTTGCTCCATTCCAGGGCAAAATTATTTATACATCGATCCGTAATGGAGAAGCAGTAAAAAAAGGCGACACGCTTTTGGTCTTTGATACAGAATCAATAAGGGCTCAGTACGCTTCCCTGGAACAGAGGACAGGGGAAAACGATGCTTCTGTAAAGGACCTGGAAAAACTAACCAGAATTTCTTCTTTGGAAGGCCGGTTTTATCATCTGGGATTAATTACGCAACGCTATAAGGCTGAATTCGAAAATCTGAAAAATCAGCATCTGATCCAGTTGCAAAAATACCAGAAGAAGATAACGGAACATGAACGGAATAAGCTTCTTTATAATCAGCAGATCATTCCGAAGATTGATTATGAAAACTCTCTCTTTTTGCTTAGTTCCGAGAAAGACAATCTGGATCAGATATTATTATCTCAGAAATCACAATGGCAGAGTGACTTATCCTTACGTCGAAATGATTCGGTCAAATTGCTTGCCGAATTAAAGCAGTGCTCTGAGGAGCTTACAAACAGAATAGTTCTTGCTCCGACAGGTGGAGAAATAATTCAAAGTTCAGATATTCAGCCCGGAAGCCTTGTAACTCCGGGGCAGAAAATTGCGGAGATATCTCCGGGAGGAGAATTGGTTGCGACCTGTTTTGTAAAACCCGCCGATATCGGGCTTATCCACGAAAAACAGAAAGTTAAAATTCAGGTAGACGCATTTAACTATAATGAATGGGGAATGCTGCAGG
>Ga0209638_1002054_pt1 | contig 12533 bp, 9 predicted proteins | sample BarGraNGADG00211_FD_184490 | JGI IMG/M metagenome (GOLD analysis project Ga0209638, IMG submission 184490) | Arctic peat soil microbial communities from Barrow, Alaska - Barrow Graham LP Ref core NGADG0002-211 (SPAdes) (version 2) | ecosystem: Environmental > Terrestrial > Soil > Wetlands > Peat... | reverse complement strand
CCCGCCGCAGAGCATCGATTCGAGCTGCTTCACGTATTCGCTGAAGTAGTCGAAGTCCTGCCAATGCGGCGATTGGTAGAAGAAGCTGGGCGGGGACTCGCGCTTGGTCATGCCGCCGATGGTGTGGTAGATCGCGTGAGGGATGAGCAGGTTGATCCCCAGCGCGTACTGCCAGTCGGTGACGCGCTTGAGATTCTCGAAAGTCGTATCCCAGTCCATCACGCCGAAGCTCTCGCTCATGCAGCGCGCCTTGCCGTCAAAATGCGTCTCGGAGGAGCATATCTTGTGGCCGATGATGGATATCCAGTTGTTGCCGAGCGTCGCCTTCTGGAGGTGATCGACGCCGGGGATGTCCATCGCGCGCATCAGGCCAAACGCATCGCCCTGGAAGCGTATCTGATAGCGCAGAGGCTCCTCGTGGTTGTTATGACCGGTGTAGATGATGCCATGCTCCCGGCACCAGCCGCCGAGATTGCCGTGGTAGCGCTCGTTGAAGAGAAAGCCCGCGTGCTCCCAGTAGTCAGCGCGGAAGGCGGTCCCTTTCGCGCCGGGGTGGAACAGGTTCGGGATCATCGGCACGGGCGAGTAACCGTACTTTGCCTCAAATGTCTGGAAGTAATCCTCGGTGTAGGGCAGGTTCCAGTCATCGTAGCCGACGCTGACCCAGTAAATCGAGGGTTCGTCGGTGAAGATCGCCCGGATCGCTTTGCCGAACTCATCACCGAAGCGGTTGAAATACTCGTCGTAGGTGACTTTCTTGAACTCGTTGACTGCGTCGAATGATAGCGTATCGATGTAGAACGGGTCGCGCTTGATCGCGCAGTTGAAGAGCCTCCAACCGCCGGTGAGCGCGCGGGCGGCGGCGATGTCATCGAGCACGCGCGTCTTTGTAACCACGCCGCCTTCTATGTTCGCCGCGACCATGTAATCGCCGGGTTCAAACGATGCGAAGTCGATTTCGGCAAGCGGTTTGGATTCGACCGCGAGATACCTGCCGGCATACTCGGGGTTCTTCGTCTGGACGCTGTTCCCGGCGGTTCCGCTTGGCCAGTTGAGCTCATCGTAGATCCAGACATGCATGTCGTGCTTCTTGGCCTCGCGCACGCACCAGCCGAAGATCGCAAACCATTCGTCCGAGAGATACTCGCACTGGAGGCCGTAGCGCGGGTGCACGATCACTTCATGGATGTCCTTGCCCGCCATCATTTCGAACTCGCGGACGATATGCCACTCCTCCACAGGCCCGTTCAGAAACCAAAACGGGACGGGGGAGGAGATTTCTTTGCTGAGGTTGTTGAGTTTCTCGCTGTTCAATTCGCTTCCTTTACTCTGATATACGGGGTATGAACTCCACTTGGGGCAGGCCCTTGAAATGGGCGTCGCTGGTCACCACGGTAGCTTCGTAAGCCAGCGCGGTAGCGTATATGACTGAATCTGCTAGGGGAAGCCTATGATCCACGCTGACCTGGGCTGCCGCGACGGCCAAGCCACTCGTCAGTGGTACCAGACGCGTCTTAACCATGGCGGATAGGGCCAGTTTGCCGCCACTCTCACCTGACGTTCGGAAGACGTGCCTGTAGACCTCGTAAAGGACTATCGCCGGGGTGACCAAGTCCTCCGGTGTGGCTATGAACTTCTCGTATGCGTCCGCCATCGGCGCATTTGTCAAATAAGCAATCCACCCAACTGAATCAACAATTCTCAAGGTCCCTGTCTTCCTCCTCGCGGATGCCATCCAAGGAGAGCCCCGGTATTGCGCCTCTGAGCTTCCGGATGTCGATGTCAGGGATGAATGTTATGCCGATCCCCTGATCCAGCACGAATAATCGTTGACCGGCGTGTATGCTCTGCCGTTCCCGGACTGCCTTTGGTATGACGACCTGGAACTTGCTAGAGACCGTGACTGCGTCCACATCGGAAATGGGTAGCTTATCCATCTACAGCTCCTGTAATACGATAGTATGATCGATACCATTATCGTATACCACACAAGAACGCTTGTCAACCACTGCCGATCTTAGGAAGTCAATTCAACACCCAATGCAGCGTCTCCTGCCTGTTCTGGCAGGTTACGGGGCAAGTGCCGGCCGTGCTAGCTCAGCCCTCGGCCAGCACCTTCCGGAACCACACCTGCCCTTCATCGCCCGGGCCGTTCATGTCCGGGATGGTGGCGACAGGGATGAAGCCATTCTTCGCGTAGAACTCGATGTTTCTCGGGTTTCCTGCGTAGGTGTCCAGATACAGGCAGTAGCAACCCGCCTGCCGGGCTTGCTGCACGGCGTATGCCAGCAGCTTCGAACCGTATCCGCTGCCTCTGAACTCACTGAAGACGCCGAGGTGGGTTATGTAGCCGAGTTTCCACGCAATGAGGTCATCGACATAGAGACTGACGAGTCCTCGCGGAGAGCCATCGTCTTCGTACGCCGCAAAGAACCTCACTCCTCGCGCGAAGTTACGCCTGATCTTTTCGGAAAGCCATCTCACGTGTTCGTCGTTGGTCGGGTCGAAATGCCGGCCTACCTCAAGCTCGGCCATCAGGTTGAAGAACGGTCCGAACTCACTCTCGCTTATCTCTTTGAACATAGCCTCTTACTCCGCCACGTATCTGTGCTCTTTGCCGTCTGTATTGACTAGGAACACGAAGCCGAATGTCCCGTTATCCTTCGAGAACACTTGGTAGCCGTCCTTCTCGCCCTTGCGGGACAGGTCGATGAGTGCTTTTTCGCCGTCAGTGTTGTGGAGGCGTAGGGAGGAGTAGTCCTTTGCGCCCTCGATGATGATTGGGATCGTGTTCATTCCGCCCGTGACTGAGAATGCGGCTCTGCCCTTGCTATCGAGCGAGATTCGGGTAGGGAAGTCCGCGAGCTTCATGCCACTCGTGACCTTGGTTACCTTTGGCGCATTAAGGCCATAGTCCAGCGCGCACTTCTGGGCGGGTTTCTCGTCTGCCCCTTCTGACCCGTACGGCATCAGCACGATGTCGGCGTCGATGTAGTCACCGGCGGTGATCTCTTTCGCCTTCGTGATCGGAACCAGGAAAAGCTCCGTGTCGCCGTTCTTCTTGCCGATCAACGATACCCCTGGTGTGACAGATTGTCCTCCCAGCTTGCCCTCGAATCGGCGAACGATGAACGAGTTGGCGCCGCGTTTGTCGGGGTATACGGCCGCCCAGCCGTTTTCTTTGGGCAGCGGCGCGGCGTTGACGGTGAAGTCGTCGTTCAAGAGGATGGGCGCGATGGTTGCGTCGCCGGTCGGACCGCCATAGGCGATCTTCTTGTAGCGCATTCCCTGAACCCATGATGCGATCTTGAGCAGCCGCACGCTCTCCGGGATGTTGCCGTCCTTGAGGCTGAGCTTGTCTAAGAAATCGACGCGAAGATGGACAAAGTTGCGCAGTTCATCGGTCTGTGGCAGTTCGAAGACATCGATCTTGACTCGCGCCTTGCCATCGTCGGAGAGGTAGCTCATGCTCATATCCGCCCAGTTGGGGCCGGTGCTGCGGAATGTCGTGCCTGTGTACTCAATGAAATGCCACTTGTCTTTCGCATCCAGATAGCGCAGGAAGCTGTGGCCTGCGACGTTATCGTGCTGCGGCTGGCTGTCCCACATCTTCTGGCTCATAGGACGAAAATCGGCAATCGTCACTCCGCTGAGGCCGGCGAAGAGGAACGGGACATAACATGTTGTCTCGGTGACACCCGTGGACATGTGGTAGTAGTCCATCCAGGCTCCGAGCGAGGAGAACTGCTTCAGCGCATGATTTCCCCAGTTTTGGTGTAGTTGAAGACTCGTGAGTTTGCGCTGCTCGCCGGGTTCGAGATAGAGCGGGAAGATGGTCTCGGACAGCGGCGCATCGCCCGGGTTATAGAACGGTTCCTCGTTCTCGCCGGCGAAGTTCTTGCTGATCTGCACGGTCACGGGCAGGGTGTCGCCCTTCTCGTCGAGCAGCACGCCGCACTCGACAGTCCCTGCCGGCTTTCTCGCCTCGTGTAGCACATACACTTTGCGGGGGGCATCGTCATTGTGAATGCTGAACGTGACCGGCTCATACTGGTTCGGGGCCTCGTAGAAGTAGTAGCTGAAGTTGCCCTCGAAGTCGGACTGAAACTTATAGCAGCCGCGAATGGGATCGTAGCCCAGCGCCCTGCCAGGGCTCGAAGTGATCGCCGTGCTCAGCAGAGGACGAACCTCTGCCTCCAGTTCCTTGGATGGTCGGTTGCTATCCATTGGGAACATCTCGAAGTAGGCTGTTAGCTTCTCTCCCTCTTGCCACTTGGCATTCGCCCCAGCGCGTGAGTCACGATTGTAGACGTAGTTGCTGACTCGAACCCCGCCCTGAGTCTGTTCTGCTTTCACATCGTCCACACCGTGAGCAACGGGATAGATCAGCGCGCAAGTTGGGGCATCGTTGGCCCGTTCCAGAATGCGGTAGGCTCCCCCCGACGCATCGCAGGTCTCGGCATCGAAATCGAGAACCATGGCTGCGTCCCTGACCTCGAACGCCTTCGTCACATGCAGTATGACCGCGATATGCGTCTTCTCAGGATAAGAATAGAACACGACCTCGCCCTTGATCGGCGCTACCTCCCCCTCGGAATCCGTCAGCGTCACATCGAGCCAGTGCGTTTCGATGTAGTAGGGGCCTCGGCGATAGATGTTGATCCGCGAGGCAGTTTTCGTGTTCACCGAGCTATAGGTTCTGCCGTCAGCGCTGGTAACCTGCAGGTATGCCCCGCCGTTCTGCAGTACATCGACTGTGCCCGACGGGGCTTGCACCCATAACTTCCGAACACGCTGACCTGCCTTGGATTTCAGATCGAGGATCAGCCGGTAGTTCTCGGCATCGATGTCCAACGCGGTGCGCCCGGCATCGGTGTATCTGGCTTCGATGCGAGGTCTAGCGCTCAGGGATTGATGCTTGAAGTCGGTTTTCCACATGGCAGCGGCCTCCTGGGCATGTAAAGAAGACGCGCAAAGTAGCGCGAAAATCAAAGCGCCGGCGACGATATATCTGTTCAAGTCTCACCTCGCGAGTATGTTAGGGAGTTACTCAATCGACTCTGAATTCCCTGCCGCCGCATTTCCGTCCCAGGGCGGAGCTTGGGCAATGATCTCATCAACGCGCTTCCGCAGCTCGATTGTTCCTGCCACAAGGGACTCCACCAGCGTTACCTGATCCGCGGAGTCAACTCCGGCCCGATCTTTCAGGCATTTGGTGGGCAATCCGTAGCCGCCGATGCGCAGAGTCACTCCCTCTCCCCTTTGGGGAGAGGGTTGGGGTGAGGGGAGAGACCGCATAAGATGTGCATCGATCAACTCCTTTCCCAAGTCAGCAAGGGCCTTGAATAGGCAAGTGTCATGCGTGATCGGAATCCGTGGGTAGTCTATCCGCAGGAACTCGGCATAGCGGGTCTTGTAGGCAGTGCTGTTCAGAATCCCGTAGATGTAGGCAAGCAGGGCGTCGGGGTCAGCGCAGTTGATCGCAATGTTCGATAGCCTCCCAAGTCCGCCATAGATGTACCTTGGAAAGAGCTTCGCGCCGCCTCTGCGGAACAGGTTGAGGTCAGCGGGCCTGTCGGTGCAGAATGCGACGTCCCACTGCTCGGAACCCGTGACGTTGCCCGCGCGGCCGATAGCGAGCGCGAAGTTCTCTTCCATCAGGTTCTGCATGAACGGCAGGCGGGGCCGTTCCATGATCGCGCGGGAGTAGTAGGCCCAGCGGCGGTCGAATGGCCTGTAGAGCACCTCGACAGTCTTGGATTGCCAGTCGGGGTCGTTCTGCAGCGTCCGGCGCGCGGATTCGATATCAAGGTCGCCAACTCTGTAGGTCTCTCGCAGTTCTGTGTCGGACGCTGTCGCATCGCGGAGGGCCGAGACGCGTTCGAGAACTTCCTCACGCGTGAAGCCGATAGCGAACCTGTCTCGGGAGGTCACAAATCCGATGGTGCTCTCGTGGAAAATGTCAAAAAGCGAGGGAAAGGAGTTGAACTCCGCAGTGAGATCGGAATCGTGTGGCGTGAAGAGACGGAAGGGCTTGGCGGCCGGCGAGTCCGACCAGGGCACGTTCGCAAGGTCCAAGTCGCGGACGGCCTCTAGCTTGTCCTCGCGACTGCCATCTATGCTGAAGTACCTAACCGCACAGTCGGGCTTATCAGAGGTCTTGACGAAGAACGATATCGCAACGCCCATTTGGATGGGAAAGATGTTCTGGTCCCTGCCATCATGGCGCTTGACGTTGCCGTGGAGGTCCAGGACAAGTATCTCGTCGAACGTCCGAGCAAGGCTCTCGCGCATTCCTCGGAACGTGGGGTTCGTGAGGTAGCTGTGGTTTGTGATGAAAGCGATGATCCCCCGGCCCGCGCTCTCTATCTGGTGCTGTGCCATTCGGATAAACTTAACGTAGTCATCCTGCAGCCACTTGGGATTGCGCTCGTTGAGACCCTCACGGTAGTCCGCCATCATCTCGGCCAGCTTGCCGGGGTTTGACGAGTGGCCGGAGTAGGGCGGGTTGCCGATGATCACGGGCATGCTGCCGCCGGTATCTATCTCAGTCTGCGAGAGCCAGTCCGCGTGAAGCACTTGCGCGCTGCGTAGCAGGCACGAGGCAATCGCGAACGGCGCGGGCATAAGCTCCATGCCGATCATGCGGGGATGATATCGTGTCTCGCGCTCGATGTGCCGGAGAAATGTCCCGACTCCGCAGCAGGGGTCAACCACGAGAGCGTCATCGAGAGACGAGCCGAAGCTCCGCCTCAGTATGGAGTGCGCCCCTCGCACGATGCACGAGACTACCTCCGGTGGGCTGTAGTGAACGCCTCTTGCTCGAGCGTTGGCCCCGTCGTAGGCTCGTAGGAACTCCTCGTAGAAGTAGATCGCGGCATCCTTGCCTTCGGCTTCATAGCAGGCTCGCACAGCATGTGTATCGACATCGTCCAGGACAGTCTCAATCGCTGCGATGGCGTGCTCGTCGGTGAAGCCGTTGACAAGAGGCTCAATGTCAACGGAATTGTCCCAGCGCCGCAGGAGATAAGCATACGGCAAAGTCTGCGCGCGCAGATCGCGATGGGTGGCGATCTCCGAATCGCCACCCTGATCTCGAATGCCGCGCGCGACTACCGCGAGTCGCGAAGCCAGGGCTCTGGGGGAGTTCGGCGTTTTCACGTGACTAGGGTATCATCCCTGATGAGGTTGGGTCAATAGCAAAATCCCTCCAGGCGAGACGCCTGGAGGGATGAAAAGGGGCCAGAGGCCCCGGATTGTCCTGTCGTTTAGTCGAGCTTGAGCTGGACTGTTTTCTTCGCCCAGTCGCTGTCCGGATAGGTCTCCTGAAGCTTCTTGAACCACGCGGAGAGGTCATCGAGCGTTCCACTGCCCTCATATTTCGCCGGGCCGATCCAGTAGAGGTTCTCGGCATGCCTGACAGGATCGATTTTCGTATACTCCAGCGCCTGTTCGAAGATCTCGGCTGACTTGTCGAACTGACCGCTGTGGTAGAACCGAAGCCCGTGAGCAAGCCAATACTCAGCGAGGAACTGGTCTGGGTTCAAGGGGCCATAAGACCGGCGGAACTCGTTGCCGTCCACGTCTTGATACATTGCCGCCGGGGTCCATTGGGCGTGGTATCGGAACGGCGCTCTCACGTCCTCTTTCACGTTGAACTGAACGGGAATCATTTGCTGGTTGATAAACCGCGACACGCGCGGGTCCGGGAAGGTGTTAGCCTCCATAAACCGGCAGCCGCCTCACCCAGGGTTGTAGAGGTCAACGAGCAAGTCCTTGTGCTGCTCTCGCGCCTCTATTCGCGCCTCCTCCAGGGAGGATCGCCATGTCACCATTTCGATCATCTCAAGTACCTCCTGCCAATCCCAATCTTACCCGAACTTTGAGTACATATACCTCAGCAGTGGTTGCCTGAAACCTTCCGTTGTGGCATGATTACTGAAATCAGATGCTATGGGAGGCAGGAATGCTAGGGGATGTGACCAGGTATCAGAATATAGAAAGCAGATCAGCTTCATTCGAGAATCCACGTGGAGAGCGCGGAAAGGGTGGTTCCGCGGCCTCGTATCTGGGTCCAACCAGAAAAGGATTCCCGGCGAAGGCGATCCAGGCCGGTGAAGAAGTGGTGCTGGCGGAGGTCGATGGGCCGGGAATGATCAGGCACATTTGGATGACGCTCGATCTCAGCCCGACTATCCTCCGGGGATGCGTCATACGCGCGTACTGGGACGGGTCGGAGCACCCTTCGGTCGAGTGCCCTGTAGGTGACTTCTTCGGTATCGCTCATGGCCGCACCAATCACTTCTTCAATGCCGTGCAGGCGATGCAGGAGGGCAGCGGGCTCAACTGCTACTTCCAAATGCCGTTTGCCAAGGGCGCGAAACTCACTTTTACGAACGAATCCAGCCAGATCTGCGGCAGTCTTTACTACAGCGTGGATTACACCATCGGCGATGTCATCGAAGCCGACACGCTCTATTTCCACAGCGCTTTTGTCCGGGAAAACCCGACCGAGATGAAGCGCGATTTCGTCTTTCTGCCCCAAAGGCATGGACGCGGGCGGTTCCTCGGATGTGTGATAGGAGTGCGCACGAAGTCCCCGCAGTGGTGGGGTGAGGGCGAGTTCAAGGTCTACCTTGACGGCGATACCGACCTACCGACTATCTGCGGGACCGGCACGGAGGACTACCTGGGCTCGGCCTGGGGCGTGGGAGAGCACTTTGCGCTCTACGCGGGCTGCCCCTATATCGCGTTCGATGCCAACTCGCGCTGGCAGTCGCTCATCAGCTTCTACCGGTTCCACGTGGCCGACCCGATTTTCTTCTCAAAAGACATCCGCGTGGAGATGCAGCAGATCGGTGGGGGATTCATTCCCGAGGGCAGCATCAACATCTACGAGCGCTCTGACGACTGGAGCGCGGCATCGTTCTGGTATCAGGACCTCGGCGAGCCGCTGCCTCCGATGCCATCATGCGAAGATCGGATCAGGGACATCCAGATGCGGCCTTTCGAGAAGCCGTTCCAGCGCGTAGGGATATAGGATAGGAGCATCGTTCCCAGGCGCTTTCAGTATCCACTGGGCCAGCATGCTGAGCTCCGTCGAAGCACGCGGTGGTCGTGTGGCCGCGCCCGGAGCGCCCTTCGTCCTTCGACAAGCTCAGGATGCTCAGGATGCTCCAGGCGCTGGGCTGATTGGCAGGAAACGACGCTTCTGGGATATAGGCGCTCAGACTTTACTAGCTTCCTGCAACTGGCTCTCGGTTTCGATCATGCGCAGGTCTTTGATGCGTGTGCGTCGGCCTGTGTCCTTGAAGCCGGCCGAGAGCCAGAACTTGATTGCAGGTTCGTTGTTGACGTAGATGTTGGCGGCCAGGGTGTCATGTCGTCCAGGATTACGGCAGTAATCCTTAACAAAGCTTACTTCCAACTTGCCGAAACCACGTTTCCGATGCAGCGGGCCGATGTAGAATTCGTCGATCCGATAGGCCGTTCCGATGTCCTGCATCAGGCAGAACCCGACGGGCTCATGGTCGTAGATGGATAACTCCTGGCAATACTCCTCAAAAAGCGTCCACAACTCGCCGCGCTGGCTCTCCGGTGCAATAATGATCTCAACCACACCGATCAGCTCCTTTCGCCCAAGCCGGAGTACTATAAAGAATTCGACGCGCCGGGGCCATATTCCTCCTGGTTAAGAAGGAGTGGTAGCATCCTGCCGATAATAGGGTAATGAAGCGTTTTGCGCATGGAGGTTGATGTGAGGATGTTGATGCGAATCGCGGTATTTGGCAGTACTGCTGGTGATGGTTGGTGGCACGGTCTGCGCTAGTGAAGTGGCTGAGGGGCAGGTTGTGAGCCGGGGAAACTGCGTGCTGGGGACGGGTGTCATCCATCAAGTGCTCACGATTCGAACGCAGTCCAATGAGCAAATGGAGTTCGCACCCAGGCTGGTTCACGAAGGCGACTCGTGGTTGGCCGCGCGACCAGCCAGGACGATGCTGCCCGCGCTGGAAGCCGGGGAAACCGTGCGCATAACCTGGACGATGGACACGAAGGAGAATCGCAGGCGGATCGACACCATTGAGGTCACCAGTCCCCTGCAGAGAAACAGCAGAGGCACCGTTGTGTCCAGATCGGCCAGTGAGCTTGTGATACGACCCGTGGAGAAGCCGGGCGCGGTTACGCGGAATATGCGTCCGGTTCAGGTTGAAGGCAAGTGGGTGCCGGATCCTCAGATTTCCCGGATCGTTCTCGGCCTCAAGGCAGGCGACAAAGCGACAATCAACTGGGCGTGGGACAAAGAAGGCAGGAAACGTATCCTTGCCATCTCTGATATCGAGGCCGGTCCGGGCGACAGAGACCGCAAGTAGGAATCCATTCTGCAGCATAATGTATAACCAACGCCGCGGATCTTCATTCCGCGGCGTTTTCTATACTGCTTTGCCCAACAACGCGCCCATCGCAGGGGCGGGAGCACTCAAGACCGTGCGCGTGGTGTCAGGTAGTTAGGCAATCCTGAACGTCTTTATCTCAAACGGCTTCATATCGAAGCTGAACTCGCCGTTCTTGGAGGAAACGTCGCCGATCTTGTCCTCCATGAGGTCCACTTCCTGGACCTTCTGGAACGGCAGATCGACCTTTACGCTGACGTTGTCGCGCACGCCGTGGCATTCGTAGAAGCGCAGGATCGTTCCCTCGCCCTTTTCGGCCTTCTTCACGGCCTCCAGCACGACATTCTCCGAGTCAACTGCGAAGAAAGACTTCTCCTTCGGCATCTCGCCTGCCTCTGACTTCGCAACGACCGACCGCAGTGGCACGTTCAGGGCGTAGGCGTGCCTGACGGTTTGGGCTTCGATGTAGGTGCCGGAGTGCGGCAGAATCGAGTATGTGAACGTATGCTCGCCCATGTCTGCGAGAGGATCGGGATGCTTGGGCGCGCGAAGCAGCGATAGCCGCATCACGTTGCCCTTGGTGTGATGGCCGTATTTGCAGTCGTTCAGCAGGCTCATTCCGAAATCGGCCTCGCTGAGGTCGGCCCACTTGTGCGCGCATACTTCGAAGCGAGCCAGATCCCACGAGGTGTTCGTGTGGGTCGGTCGCTCAACGTTGCCGAATTGGATTTCGTACCGCGCGTTCGTCGTGTTCACATCCACGGGGAACGCCACTTTCAGGAACTTCATTGACTCGTGCCAATCGACCCAGGTCTCGAAGTCGATGCGCGGGACATCGGCATAGATGACCATCTTCTGCTTGATCTTCGACTCTCCGAAGCTGCGAGTAATCTCGACTGCGGCGGAGACAGGTCCCTGTTCGACGACTTCGATCCTGTCGAGGCCTGTGATGTCCTCGAACTTGTCGTCGTAGAAGAAGTCCACGTCCCAGGCGTCCCATGCGAGCGGTTTGTCTTCGAAGAGCTGGATCAGATTGGCGCGCTGGCCCTCGGGGATCACCTCGCGGCCGGTGGCTTTCTCGATTATCGACGAGATCACGCCCTTGCCATCCAGTGAGATCTTGTAGAACTGGTTCTCCAGAGCCTTCTTGCTGACCTTCAGCTCGGACTTGAACCTGCCCGCGGTCTTCTTGATCAGCCGATAGGTCGAGTAACCCATCGAGGGCGTTATCGCCACAAAACGAATCTCGCCGTTCACGACCTGCGAGGGAATCTCTTTGCCCGACGGATCGACAATGGCGTAGTTACCCTTCGCCGGCAGTTTGGCCGAAGCGATGTCAGTCCTGCCCCAGGGCAGGGTATTGAAGACAACTATCGCGCTGCCGTCGCCGGAGGTGTCGATCCCGTTGACGATCCGAGCCGTCGCGGCGTCTGCCATCTCTTGCCCGGCCTTGAAGACTTCGGCATAGATGATGTCAGTATCTTCGTATACCTGCCGGATCGAGCTGCCCGGGATCACGTCGTGGAACTGCTGGCAGAGGATCTTCTTCCACTGCTTGAGCAGTTCCTCGCGCGGGTAATCGAGTCCCATCGGCTCCGCGACGCTGCTAAGGAACTCTATGTCCCGATAGGCAAGCTCTGCCCTGCGGTTGGAGCACTTGTTGCGAGCCTGAGTTGTGTAGGTGCCACGGTGGAGTTCGAGATATAGCTCGCCGACCCATTCGGGATACTCCGCGGCCCCATCGATTTTCTTGAAGAAGTCCTTGGACTTCATCTGATGGCATCTCGGCAGGCCCTCGAGGTCCTTGGATCGTTCGAGAAGCTCCAGGTGACGCCTGTCGGGTCCGCCTCCACCGTCACCCCAGCCGTAGCTCAAGAGCGACCAGTCGGAGCGGTCCTTCTCCGCGAAGTTGTTGACCTGGTGCCGGAGCTTGGCCGGGTCAGGGTATGCGTTGTAGTCACCGGTTGGTGGGAAGTGCGCCAGCACGCTGGTGCCGTCAATTCCCTTCCAGTTGAACGTGTTGAACGGGAACTTGTTGAACTGGCTCCAACTGATCTTGATCGTGGAGAAATACGGAACGCGAGACTTCTGTAATATCTGCGGCAGAGCGGCTGAATAGCCGAACACGTCCGGCAGCCAGAG
>Ga0209638_1002053_pt1 | contig 12537 bp, 8 predicted proteins | sample BarGraNGADG00211_FD_184490 | JGI IMG/M metagenome (GOLD analysis project Ga0209638, IMG submission 184490) | Arctic peat soil microbial communities from Barrow, Alaska - Barrow Graham LP Ref core NGADG0002-211 (SPAdes) (version 2) | ecosystem: Environmental > Terrestrial > Soil > Wetlands > Peat... | reverse complement strand
CGACCAACACGCGCACACGGCGACCATCGTTGAGAACAGCAATCAGGTCAGCGCTCGCTTCGTCGATCGAATCATCAACGGTTGCCACAACTTTGCGGCGCAGCGCCACCATGTCGCCACGGTTGACCACAGCGTCCGAGAATTCGCTTTCACCAGCGTGGCCAAAAGTCAGTCCGGCGGCGCAGCCGTGATAGACGCTGAACTTGGCTTGCAGGCCGTCCTGTGGTTCTTTGTTGCCGGTGAGCTCGAGCACCAGCGAATGCACCCTGAGTTCGATGCGTACCACTTGTTCGGGCGTGACGCCCTTGGCGCGCAGTTGGGCGCAGGCGTCGATGCTGGGATGAATCACGATGCCGCAGGCAAAGGGCTTGTAGGTGTTGACTGAAATCTCAAAACGCCGGCCCAGCTCGCTGCTGATCTGGCTCCAGTCATTTTTGGTCGAGACAGTTTGCATGAAGCCGCGCGGTGCCTCCAGCGCTTTCGGGCTGGCAGTAAAACCTTGCTGCGCCAACAGGGCCGACATCAGTCCCGCGCGTGCAGCAGCACCGACATGATAGGGTTTGGTCATGCTGCCAAATTGTTCGCGCATACCAACCGGCTGCGAGGCGGCGATGCCCAGCGCCATGGCGGTTTTCTGGCTTTCGAGCCCCAGCAGCCGGGCGCAAGCTGCCGCCGCACCCAACATGCCGACCGAACCGGTGATGTGCCAGCCGCGGTCGTAGTGGTCGGGGTACATGGCAGCGCCGACCCGGCAGCTCACATCGATACCGAGCACCAGTGCATCGATCAGCTCTCGGCCCGAGGCAGCGCTGTGCTCAGCCAGCGCCAGCAAAGCACTGGCGACGGGGCCGGCCGGGTGAATGATGGTTTTGAGGTGGGTGTCGTCAAAGTCGAAAGTGTGCGAGCTGATGCCGTTGATCAGGGCGGCGCTGGCCATGTCAACTTTTTCCACCCGTCCCAGCAGGCTGGCCTGCGGCGCAGGTTCGAGCAGCTTGACGGCTGCCAGTGTTGTTGTCGCGGCGTCGTGCTGTGCGGCGCCGACCGCGCAACCAACCCAGTTTAGAAAAGTGCGGTGCGCTTCGTGGTCAACCTCAGCGTTCCAGCCCCCTGCTGAAAAACCGGGGTGGGTGGCAACGAAGTGCGCCAGCAGTTGCGTGACGGGCGGGGCATTGTGGTCGGAGGCGACCTGGGTATTGCGGGCCATAAGTGTTTTCCGGCAAGCAAAGTTGCCAAAAGGTTTAGAAGCAAAAAACAGTGCTGGTTTGGCCGGTTAGCTGCTCTGGGCCAGTACCAGGATCAAGCCGGGTGCGGCTTGCAACAGGGTGCGTCGTTTCATAATTTTGTCTCCGGGTGGGTTAAATTTTCGCCACGCATCTGGTCGGCAATACTTTCCCGCTGGCGGATCAAGTGCGCGCGGCTGCCATCGACCAGAATTTCAGCGGCGCGGCCGCGCGAGTTGTAGTTGCTGGCCATGCTCATGCAGTAGGCGCCGGCTGACAATACTGCCAGCAGATCGCCCGGCTGGAGTGCCAGCTTGCGGTCGTGTCCAATCCAGTCGCCGCTTTCGCAGATCGGCCCGACCACTTCCCAGGTGTCGGGCGCACTGGAACGCGGGTTCAAAGGGATGATCCGATGGAACGCCTGGTACAGGGCGGGCCGGGGTAAGTCGTTCATGGCGGCGTCGATGATGCAGAAGTTTTTCTGTTCGCCCGGTTTAAGGTACAGCACTTCGCTCAGGCAGACACCGGCATTGCCCACCAGTGAGCGGCCCGGCTCGATCATCAGTTGGCGCTCGCCAAAACCGCGCAGATCGAGTTTGGCCAGCAGTTTCTGCCAGAGTTCGTCTGCGCCGGGTGGTGTATCGCCTTGGTAGTTGATGCCCAGACCGCCGCCAAAGTCGATGTGGCCCAGGGCAATGCCGGTGGCTTCGATCGTTTCAACCAGATCGAGCATCCGCTCCATCGCATCAAGGTAAGGCTCGGTTTGGGTGATCTGTGAGCCAATATGGCAGTCAATGCCGACGATGCGCACGCCGGCCAGTTTTGCGGCGCGCTGATAGGCTGGCAGCACACGTTCGTGCGCGATGCCAAACTTGCTGTCTTTGAGACCGGTCGAAATGTAAGGGTGGGTTTTGGGGTCCACATTGGGGTTGACGCGCAGGCTGACTGGCGCGCGCAGGCCCATCGCCAACGCCACTTCACTCAGGACTTCAAGCTCGGCTTCGCTCTCGACATTAAAGCAGCCAATGCCAACGTCCAGCGCCAGTCGCATTTCAGAACGCGTCTTGCCGACGCCCGAGAATATGATTTTTTCAGCCAGGCCGCCAGCCGCCAGCACGCGCTCGATATCGCCGCCCGAGACCACGTCAAAACCGCAGCCGGCCTGGGCAAATACCTGAATCACACCCAGGGACGGGTTGGCTTTCATGGCGTAACAGATTTGAACCCTGCGTCCGGCAAAGCCACGCTGGTAGGCGGCCAAGGCCGACAGCATCGCCGCTCTCGAATAGACAAACAGCGGGGTGGCGTGTTCCTTTGCCAAGTCGCTTAATCGGATCGCTTCTAAATAAAGCTCGTTGCCACGGTAGGCAAGATGCGGCTGGCCGGGGAGGTTTTGCAGGTTCATTGGGGCGTTTGGCTGGCTGCAGAAGCAGGGAGTTTGGCTGGCGGCGATGTCGCTTGCGCCTGGGCGGTGGGCGCCGGCAAATACAAGGGGCCCTGCTGACCACAGGCCGACAGGCTCACCGCACTGATGGCAAGGACAATCGTACTGACTAGAATTTGGCAAACATGCAACATGGTGAAATTGTAATGACCGACTCTGAATTCATGACCCGCGCTGAGAATCTTCTTAAAGCAGTGGAGGCAAGTTGTGACCGCATCAATGACGCCAACCTCGCCGACATTGACAATCAACGCGTGGGTGCCATGGTGACCCTGATATTTCCCAACCAGAGCCAGATTGTCATCAACCTGCAAAAACCCCTGCATGAAATCTGGCTGGCGGCCAAGTCGGGTGGTTACCACTTCAAATTCGAGAATGCAATGTGGCTCGATAGCAAGGGCCAAGGCGAATTTTTTGATTGTTTGTCACGTTGTGCCAGCGAGCAGGGTGGCTGTTCGCTGAGCTTTGGTGCTTGACAGCCGACAAAGAGTTGGGGGCAGAGCAACATTCACTGCGTGTAACTATTGGTCTGTCCCGCAAAGTTATTAGTTCTTGAATAGATCCAGAATTTTTCTTCTTTCTTCAGCCGGCGGCAACGGGATAAACTGGTCTGCTTCTGGTCCGCCAGAGTTGTCTTTTAGCCCCAGGCTGCTGACGCCAGCGCCTTTGGCGTATTCGTCGTAAAACCACTCTCCGCCTGAATTGACAACGCCTTCGGGGACGCCTGGCTCCAGGACCGGGACATCTTTAAGTGCCTGCGCCATGAACTGGATCCATACTGGCAGGCTCAAGCCGCCGCCGGTTTCGCGGTCGCCAAGTTTGTGCGGTGTGTCGTAGCCAATCCAGGTGATGGCCGTCAGGGTTGGCTGAAAACCGGCAAACCAGGCGTCCATGGAATCGTTGGTGGTGCCGGTTTTTCCGTACAAGTCGGGCCGCTTCAATTTGGCTTGGGCCGAGGCCCCTGTGCCGGTGCGGGTCACTTCCTGCAACAGGCTGTCCATGATGAAGGCGTTGCGCGCACTGATGGTGCGCAAGGATTCGTCCAGCGCCAGTGGCTTGGTTTCCATCAGCACTTTGCCTTTTTGCTCCGTAACGCGGGCGATCAGCCACGGGTTGATGCGGTAACCGCCATTGGCAAAGACCGAATAAGCCGATGCCATCTGCATGGGTGTCACCGATCCAGCCCCCAAAGCCATGGTCAGGTAGGCCGGATGTTTGTCAGCATCAAAACCAAAACGGGTAATCCACTCCTGGGCGTATTGGGCGCCTATGGCTTGCAGGATGCGAATTGAGATCATGTTTTTGGATTTGGCCAAACCACGGCGCAGGGTCATCGGGCCTTCAAATTTGCCGTCATAGTTGTGCGGTTCCCACGGTTGGCCACCAGTCACACCGGCGTCAAAAAAAAGTGGTGCGTCGTTGACCACGGTGGCTGGCGTAAAGCCTTTTTCCAGGGCGGCCGAATAGATGAACGGTTTGAAGCTCGATCCCGGTTGGCGCCAGGCTTGCGTGACATGGTTGAATTTGCTCTTCTCAAAATCAAAGCCACCGACCAGCGCCTTGATGGCACCGTTGCGTGGGTCCAGCGCCACAAAAGCGCCTTCAACTTCAGGCAACTGGGTAATTTCCCAGACGTTCTTGGGCGTTTGAGCAACCCGGATGACAGCCCCACGGCGGATTTTGATGTTGGGGGGAGCTTTGTCTGACAAACCTGATTGAGCCGGTTTAAGGCCTTCACCGGTAATTTCCACGGTTTCGCCGTTCTGTCGAATGGCCACAATTTTTTTTGCGCTGGCCTCCAGCACCATGGCGGCCATCACATCACCGTTGTCGGGATGCTCGACCAGTGCTTCATCAATGGCATCTTCGAGTTCCTGCGGATCAGAGGGCAAAGTGACGAACTCCTCGGGGCCTCGGTAAATTTGACGACGCTCGAAGTTCATGATGCCAGCGCGCAAAGCCTTGTAGGCGGCGTCCTGGTCGGCTGCACGCAGTGTGGTATAGACATTCAGGCCCCGGGTGTAGGTCTCCTCACCATATTGTGCGTAGATCAATTGGCGCACGGTTTCGGCCACATATTCGGCGTGTATTTTGGTATCGTCGGCGCTGGATTTAACCTTGAGCTCTTCTGTCTTGGCAGCGTTGGCTTGCGCCTCAGAGATAAAGCCGTTTTCCAGCATGCGCTCAATGATGTGCAGCTGGCGTGCCTTGGCACGTTTGGGATTGCTGATCGGGTTGTAAGAGGAAGGTGCTTTCGGCAAGCCCGCCAGCATGGCTGCTTCGGCGATCGTGACATCTTTGAGAGGTTTGCCAAAATAGGTTTCCGAAGCGGCGGCAAAGCCATAGGCGCGATTGCCCAGAAAGATCTGGTTCATGTAAATCTCAAGGATCTGGTCCTTGGTCAGCATGTGCTCGAGTTTGAAGGTCAACAGGATTTCGTAGATCTTGCGGGTGTAGGTTTTTTCGGTGGACAAGTAGACGTTGCGGGCCACCTGCATGGTGATGGTCGAGGCGCCTTGACTCTTGATGCGGCCCAGGTTGGCCAGCGCCGCACGCAAGATGCCTTTGTAGTCCACCCCGCCGTGCTCGTAAAACCGGGCGTCTTCAATCGCCAGTACCGCGTCGGTCATGACTTTCGGAATTGCCTTGATGGGTGTCAGATGCCGGCGCTCCTCGCCAAATTCACCTATCAGAGTGCCTTCTGCCGAGAACACGCGCAGGGGCAATTTGGGTCGGTAATCTGACAGTTCAGAAATATCGGGCAAGTTTGGAAAGGCCACCGCCATGGCGATGAAGACCAGCAGCAGAATTGACACGATGCCCGCCAACGCCAGACCAGTGCACCATAAAACAATGGACTGTAGCCAACGCACGGCGGAGACGCGCGGTTTGGCATCCTGGGCGTGACCAGTTTGGCGTTGGGATGAATCAGGTTGCATAAAAAATTGGGTAGAAACGAGGAGTCATTATAAAAATCAGGTATTCGCGGTCCTGTCGCGGTAGTATCCGCTATCCTTAGAGCTTTGCACGTGGGCTCGGTTTGTGTTCTGTGGTGTGAAACATCCGGGCCCATGGCGTTTACTTTTGACAACGCTGGAAATGCCGCAAAATTGAAAAAGCCTTTGCAGCACTATGCGCTTACTGCTAGCATCGAACCCGGATTAAGTTCTTAAGTTTCGCCAATCTCTGATTGGCCTGTTTCAGGGAAAAGTTTTGATCTCATTGGGCTCCTTGTTCAGTCGTCAATCCGCACCGATGCTGGGTTTGGACGTCAGTACTTCCGGGGCCAAACTGGTTGAATTGGGTCTGAACAAGGCCGGTAATTTAGTGCTTGAACGCTGCGCCGCCGTGCCGCTTGAGAACGGCTGGATCACCGACGGCAATATTGAGAAATTTGACGAAGTGGCTGACGCCATTCGTCGGCTGGTGAAGAAAAGCGGAACCAAGACCAAGAATGTTGCAATGGCCTTGCCGCTTTCAGCGGTGATTACAAAAAAAATCATTCTTCCCGGTGGCTTGTCCGACCAGGAACTGGAGTTGCAGGTCGAGACCGAGGCCAACCAATATATTCCGTTCCCGCTGGACGAGGTAAGTCTTGATTTCTGCCTGGTCGGCCCCAGCGCAACGTCGGCGGGCGATGTTGAAGTTCTCATCGCCGCCTCACGCCGCGAGAAGGTGCAAGACATTCAGGGTCTGGCCGAGGCGGCCGGTTTGAAGCCGGTAATTATTGACGTGGAATCTTATGCATCGCGCCTGGCGCTGGCCCGTCTGATTGAAAAATTGCCCAGCCAGGGTGTCGGCAGCATCGTGGCTTTGTTCGAGCTGGGTGGCATATCCACCAGTATGCAGGTCATTCGCGATGATGAAGTCTTGTACGACCGGGACCAGGCCTTTGGCGGCGCCCAGTTAACGCAGTTGATCGTGCGCCAATATGGATTTTCCCTGGAAGAGGCCGAAAGCAAAAAGCGCAGCGGTGAACTGCCTGAAGACTATGAGGCGAGCGTGCTGCGCCCATTTGTGGAAAGTATGGTTCAGGAAATTGCCCGTGCCTTGCAGTTTTTCTTCACCAGCACACCGCACAACAAGGTTGATTACGTGATGTTGGCCGGTGGTTCGGCTGCCTTGTCGGGTTTGACCGCAGCCGTGACGCAACAGACCACCTTTGCTTGTTATCTGGTCAATCCTTTTGAGGGGATGGAAATGGGGGACGCTGTTAGCTTGAAGAAAATGACGCGGGAGGCGCCGTCCTATCTCACCGCATGCGGTCTGGCATTGCGGAGGTTCAAGCAGTGATTCTGATCAATTTGCTACCGCATCGCGAAGCGGCGCGCAAACTTCGCAGCGACGTATTCAACCTGAGTTTGGGCGCCTCGGCCCTGGTGGGTGGTTTGCTTGCCGGCATCATTTTTCTCTGGTATCAAGCCCAGATATCCGGGCAGCAAGGGAAAAACCAGATACTGCAAACCGAGATCAAACACTTTGATGAACAGATCAAGGACATCGCCAACCTGGAGGCCGAGATTACCGCCTTGCTGGCTCGTCAGCAGGCGGTAGAAGATTTGCAGGCCGACCGGAACCTGCCGGTTCATCTGCTCACCGAATTGGTTAAGCAACTGCCCGATGGCGTTTATGTTGTGAGCGTGCGTCAGGACAACCAGACCATCACCTTGCAAGGTGTAGCGCAATCGAATGAGCGGGTGTCTGAGCTGTTGCGTAATCTCAATAGCAATTCACCCTGGCTTGCGCGCCCCGAGCTGGTTGAAATTGTGGCCGGCACTGTTGCCATCGGCCCGCACGAGCAGCGCCGTGTCGCCAATTTCACCATTCGGGCTCGTTTGATGCGCGTCAGTGAGTCAGAAAAAATGCACGCTGCAGCCAGTGCCGCGACCACGGCGCTGGTAGCTCCAATTCCGGCCAAGAAATAGGAGCACGTCAGCATGGCCAGCAAACTCCCCTTCAAGTTCAGGTTCAATTATTCTGTGGCGCAGGAAAAATTGCTTGGGCAATTTCGTGGCCTTGATCCCAAGGATCCAGCCAAATGGCCGGCGTTGCCGCGCTATGCGCTGTTTGTGACAGTCACTGTTTTGGTGCTGGTGGTGTTGTGGTTTGTTTGGTTAAGCGCGGTCGCCGATGAGTTGGGCACCGAGCGGGCCCAGGAAGTCAAGCTGCGAGAAGAATACAAGGTCAAGCTCGGCAAGGCCGTCAATCTGGAAGCGCTGAAGAAACAGCGCGAGCAGGTGCAACAATATGTGACGCAACTTGAGAAACAGTTGCCGAGCAAGGCCGAAATGGACGCATTGCTTTCTGATATTAACCAGGCTGGCTTGGGACGTAGTTTGCAGTTTGACCTGTTCCGGCCCGGGCAGGTGGCGATCAGAGACTATTACGCCGAGTTGCCGATTGCCTTGCGCGTGACCGGACGCTACCACGACATTGGCGCTTTTGCCTCCGACATTGCCAACCTCTCGCGCATTGTGACGCTCAACAACCTGACGATCTTGCCAGCCAAAGACGGGATGCTGACGATGGATGCCACTGCCAAAACCTTTCGCTACCTGGATGCCATAGAGGTCAGTGCCCAGCGCAAGGCGGTGGCACCCAATGGAGCCAAAAAATGAGGGTTGCCGTTAAACTGGTCCTGCTTTCTGTCGTTTTTACTTTGACCGGTTGTGGCACCTCCGATGTCGATGAGCTGCGGCAATGGATGGCTGAACAAAAGAGTCAGACCCGGCCCCGAGTCAAGGCTGTTGCTGAACCCAAACAATTCAAGCCCGAAAGTTATAACCAGGTCACGGCAGTTGAACCCTTCAACAACCAAAAATTGACACGCGCCCTGAAAACTGAATCTTCGCAAGCTGCCTTCAATGGAGGTTTGATTGCGCCCGAGTTGGCGCGGCGCAAACAAGCGCTGGAAGCTTTTCCATTGGATGCAATGACGCTGGTGGGGACCTTGACCAAGGACGGCCAGCCCATGGCACTGGTGAAAGTTGATAATTTGTTGTATCAAGTTCGTCCTGGCAACTACCTTGGACAAAACTATGGCCGCGTGACCAAGATTACCGAGACCGAAGTTACGTTGCGTGAAATTGCGCAAGACGCAGTGGGTGAATGGATTGAACGCGCGGCTACTTTGCAGTTGCAAGAGAGGTTGAAATGAGCAATCAAAAATGTCGAATGACAAAGCGAACGGCGCAACGGCTGCTGGTCGCCGCGTCGTTCCTGTTGGCCGTTCTGGCGGTGCAGGCCCAGCCCGCGATTGAGTCGGTGTCGGGGTCGATTCAAAGCGGCGTTGAAGTCGTCAAAATTGACTTGACTCAGCCCCTGGCGGCTATTCCCAGCGGCTTTACCATCCAGTCGCCTGCCAGAATCGCGCTTGATTTCCCGGGTGTTACAAGCGCCATGGGTCGCTCCACCGTGGAAATCAACCAGGGCAATTTGAAATCGGCGAGTGTGGTGCAAGCGGGCGACCGCACGCGGGTGGTGCTCAACCTCAAGCAGGCCAGTGCCTACAAGGCCCAGTTGCAGGGCAAGTCCTTGATTGTCGTGTTGGATGCGGTGGCGCAGGCAGCGCCGGCAACGCCAACGGGGCCTGTTTTTGCCGAAAACCAAAACCGCGACACCCTGCCGCTCAAAGACCTGGATTTCCGCCGGGGTGAGGAGGGCGCTGGTCGGGTTATTGTTTCTCTGCCCAATAGCCAGGTTGGCGTTGATATTCGCCAGCAAGGCCAAACACTGGTGGTGGAGTTCATGAAATCAACCCTGCCGGAGGGCATGCGACGTCGTCTGGATGTGACTGATTTTGGTACGCCAATACAGACGGTCAGCACTTTTGAGGTGGGTGACCGTGTGCGCATGGTGATCGAGCCCAAAGGGCAGTGGCTCCACAGCGCTTATCAAAGTGATGATCAGTTTGTGGTGGAGGTTAAACCGCTCAAAATCGATCCCGCCAAATTGACGCAGGGGCCGGGCTACAGCGGGCAAAAATTGTCGCTTAATTTCCAAAACATTGAAGTGCGTTCACTGTTGCAGGTCATTGCCGACTTCACCAATTTCAACATCATTACTTCTGATTCTGTGACCGGCGCCGTCACCCTGCGCTTGCAGGATGTGCCGTGGGATCAGGCGCTCGATATTATTTTGCAGGCCAAAGGGCTGGGCATGCGCAAAACCGGCAACGTGCTCTGGATCGCGCCCAAGGAGGAGATCAATGCCAAAGAAAAACTTGAGCTTGAATCGGTTGCGTCATTGCAGAACCTGGAGCCGTTGCGTACCCAGTCGTTCCGTATAAATTATGCCAAAGCAGTTGAAATAGCCACCCAACTGACTGCATCTGGCGGCACAGGCACAGGCACCACAACAAATGCAGGCAGCTCGCGCTTGCTAAGCTCGCGTGGCAGTGTGATCTCCGAAGCGCGCACCAACCAGCTTTTCGTGACCGATATACCCTCCAAACTGGAGCAAGTGCAGCAATTGATCAACAAGCTCGATATTCCTGTGCGTCAGGTGCTGATTGAGGCGCGCATCGTCGAGGCATCCGACACCTTTGGCAAGTCGTTGGGGGTGAAGCTGGGCGGCGCAGATTTGCGTGCACAGCAAGGTGGCGACGGCGGCTACCAACTCTCGGGCGCAAACCGCATCGCATTTGGGTCGAGTTACGCCAATGCGGTCGCCAGTAGCGGTGCCGGTGGCACGGCAGACCTGACCAGCAATTTTGTTAATTTGCCGGCGGTGTCTCAGAATGGTTACAACCCGGCGACTTTTGCCGTTTCAATCTTCAGCTCCGCTGCCAACCGCTTCCTCAACCTTGAACTATCAGCGCTCGAAGCCGATGGCAAAGGCAAAGTGGTTTCGAGTCCGCGGGTGGTCACGGCGGATCAAATCAAGGCTTTGATCGAACAGGGCACGGAGCTGCCGTATCAGGTGGCGTCTTCCAGTGGTGCCACTTCGATTGCCTTTCGCAAAGCGAATTTAAAACTTGAAGTGACGCCGCAAATTACGCCTGAAGGCAACATCATTCTTGACCTTGATGTGAATAAAGACACCGTCGGTCAGTCCACCACCGCCGGCTTTGCCATCAACACCAAACACATCAAAACGCAGGTGCTGGTGGAAAATGGCGGCACCGTGGTGATTGGCGGCATCTTTGAATTGACCGAAAGTGATGATGAAACCAAGGTGCCCATGCTGGGCGATTTGCCTGGCATTGGCAACCTGTTCAAGAGCCGTTCCAGAGTCGCCAACAAGCAGGAAATGCTGGTGTTCATAACGCCCAAGGTGGTGGCTGAACGCGGTGCCGCGCGCTAAGCATTGCGGCTGAAATTGAATCACAGGAAGATGGTTATGAATTTATTGAAATATGCAATGAGTCTCGCAGTTGCCATGGCATTGGTCGCCTGTGGCGGTGGCGGGGGTAATCCTGGGACTGCCAGTGGTGCGCCGCTCTCAGCGGCGAGTGCGCCGGTGGCGGCTCCGTCCATGACCCTGTTTGTGTACAACGCAGTTGGCGACAAGGTCTATAGCGTGTCATCTGACGCTGTGTTCACTGCCCGTGCGACTGTGCTGGATGCCGCAGGTGCCCCGGTTGCCAACAAGTTGGTGACGTTTTCAAGCGGAGCTTATTCAAATTTGGCCTTGGCGCCGGTCACGTACGTCACCAACGCATCGGGTATCGCTGAAATTACCGTGGCACCCAGCGCAAATTCTACCGGTGGTGGCGTCTCCTTGAGCGCTTCTGCAACGGTGGGCAGTACCGCAGTGACAGCTCATGTAGATTTTGCTGTTTCTGCCAACAGTTCTTCAACTACGGCTTCGGTTGTCGCTGATTTTGTCTTGCTACTCAGCAAGAATACGATCAACAATAGTGGGACAGACCAGGCCAAACTGAGTGTCGTCACGGTTGACGCCAAGCGCAATATTGTCCCGGGTGCCTCGGTTGTGGTGACCTCCGATCAAAACAGCATATTCACACCTGGCAGTAGCGCGGTCACTGACTCGTCTGGAACCTATACCGGCAATTTGACGATTGGCAGCGACAAGTCAGATCGGGACGTTACCCTCACGATTGCGGTTAATGGCATCGTTAAACAAACCAAAGTGCGGGTGGCAGGTAGTCGTTTATCGATACAGGCTGCGCCCAGTGCACCGACTCCAGGTCAGGCAGTTGTAGTGACTGCCACCCTGCTTGATTCAATGGGAAACCCAATACCCAATGTGGATATCACCTTGGGCGGGACGGTTCCAGGATTGCAGAATCAAAAATTACCCACTGATTTGAAAGGTGTCGTCAGCAAAGCCGTGACCGCACTAGCGGCAGCAGGTAGTTACACCATTACGGCCAGTGGTAGCGGAGTCAGTGCATCCAATTATCAACTCAATGTTTTCAGCAGTGTGGTGCCAAATGCAGATATCCCTCCAGGCGCGACGCCGTCACTGTCTGCTTCACCCAACGTGTTGTCGGTCAATAGCGCTGGCAGCAGTGCCAATAAGTCAACCTTACGCTTCTTGTTCCTTGACGCCAACAGGCCCGTCCAGAACGTGCGAGTTCGGTTTGATGACGTGACAACCGGACTCGCTTTGGTTGGGGCCTCAATTTCCAGCGCTGCCACTACGTTGTACACGGATGACTCGGGTGTGGTGCTGGTTCAGTACATTTCCGGCCAAAACTCCAGTCCAACCAATGGCGTGACGGTGCGGGCATGCTATTCACCGAGTGATTTTGCTGCTCCAGCCTGCCCCAAGTCTGTCAACGTCAATTTGACTACGGTTGGTCAGGCACTTGCCGTTTCGATCGGCGACGACAATGTCTTGACAAAAGGTGATGGCACTTACATCAAGAACTTCGCCGTGACTGTTGCCGATTCGGCTGGCCGGGCA
>Ga0209638_1002052_pt1 | contig 12555 bp, 13 predicted proteins | sample BarGraNGADG00211_FD_184490 | JGI IMG/M metagenome (GOLD analysis project Ga0209638, IMG submission 184490) | Arctic peat soil microbial communities from Barrow, Alaska - Barrow Graham LP Ref core NGADG0002-211 (SPAdes) (version 2) | ecosystem: Environmental > Terrestrial > Soil > Wetlands > Peat... | reverse complement strand
CGTCCTCGGCCATGCCTCCATCCGCATCACCAGCGATGTCTACGGACACATCCTCGACCCGCAGTACCAGGAGGCCGCAGACACGATGGCTGGCCTGCTGTACGGGCAAACAACTGATTCGCTCTGATGCCGGCCAAGGTGATTCGTCACTTTGACCGGACCCCTTGTGCGTCATGCATATTTTGACCGTTCAGGGGCGGTCACTGGAGGTCATCGCAGACCCTTCACCAGGACATATTGTTCAGAGCGGTTCAGGGCCGTTCGCCGGAATCTGCCGGCGTTGCTGTACTCGTTGCTGTACCGCAGAACTGCCCTCAGAGCACCGAATATGCCCATTTTGCAGGCTCTTTTGATGCTGATCCTACCTAGCACAGTGTGGCCGATCCCCCAGTCGTTCTTGGCCTTATGCAATTGACCAACCTTTGAACACCATGCCGCCCATCGCTCCCCCGCAGTCCGTGGTCATCCGTGCTCCTCGCTCAATCACATTTCAGCCGACAAGAGAGCCAGTGGTTCAACAAGTGACGGCAGTGCTGCACCGACTGTTAATACGACGGTCTTCCTGCGAGCACGGGTAAGGACGACATATAGGAGCTTCGACCCGTCCTCCATCGGTTCGGGCTCCGTTCCATAGAAGTCGCCTTCACGGAGAACGATGACGGTGGCGTCAGCCTCCCTCCCTTTCGACTGATAAAGGCCCATCAGCTGAACCGCTGACGTTGGAGTTACATCGCTCCCGGTGAGAAGTGAAATCTGTTCGTCGACGAGCTTCGCTTCTATGGACCCAAAGCCGCCAACAGGAAAACCCTCGGATCGATAGAGTCGGGGTCCTAGGAGGGAGGTAAACACTCGGAATCCCTGCGACCATGTGCGCTCACCGCGCACAAGACCGATGCTATTTGGCACTTGCTCGGCAACCCGCAACGAATCAGCGACACACGTGGCTGCGTCAAGCTCTTCCAACAGTGCGTTTAAGCGAGTCTCCAGGGTCCTGGGTGCTTCAGCCTTGCCCACAATTTGTAGCGCCAGTTTTGGCGCCTTCTGGCCTCTCTCAAGGCTGGTTACGAACAATCCCAGTGCGCGCATAACAAGGCCACTGTCCTGCTTCTCTGCTGAAAATCGGAGCATTTCAAATTGGGCCTGCATAGCGCTTGTCGTCGCATCCGACAATCCGACAATTTCGTGAGCGATACCCTCTACGCTGAGTAGGTCGGAGAGGTTCGCCGTTGCGTCGACGTGATGACTGAAGACTCCTACGGACTCATACCCTTCTTCGCGTAATCGTCTTACGAGGAGGGCTACTACTCTGCCCTCACCATCACGGTCCGGGCTGTGACAGATCTCCAGCATCTGGGACTCGAGCGCCGCATGCACAGCCGCGTGTCCGAACTCTCGTCTTCGGATCGACGCGGCTGCCGCTGGAAGCACGTTCGTAGGGTCACGGTGTGATACATCGGGTAGGACTATTTGCCGGGCCCCCTGAAGGGCAAGAGCTGCCTCTATTCTCCCGGGTCCGACGCCCACCACGCCAGGAAGATTCCTGTAGATGCACTGATTCAAATCACCGAGGAAGACAAGTCGCGCTTCCCCTCGAATCTTGCGTATCAACTCGAACTGCAAATCATCCGTGTCCTGGAACTCATCACACACAACGATTGACCACCGACGCCGCAGGTGCGCACCTATTGCAGGAACCTTTACCAACTCGAGCGCTATTGGAAGTAGATCAGCGAAGACGAGCCCGCCTGGAGTACCAAAGAGCTTGACTTCGCTCGGTGCGCTCAACACCGGATCGGTCAGCCCGACCACAGGACCCCAGTGACGAATTATTTGCCACGCAAAGGCATGGAATGTCGTGATCTCGACAAATGGTGCTTGGTCACCCAATACGTCCTTGGTCCGATCAACGATCTGACTCACCGCCGCGCGCGAGAACGACAAAAACAGCGCGCGCTTCTGTGCCCCACTCCCCCCCTTGTCCTCATCAAGCACTTTGCGCACGAGCGCTGCAGCGGTCGTGGTCTTACCTGTCCCAGCCCCGCCAAGCACAACGAGGACAGGATCAGTCGATGCCAGGATTTCATCCTGCCCTGGCTTCGGGTTGAAGGCCACTATGGGTCCAACTCAACCAGTGGATCCGGCGGTATCTCGCCTTTCAGGCGTTGTAAGACTCTGGTTGCAAGATCAGGCATGACTCCTTCCGGCAGCAGATCCACGAACATGGGGTGCAATCCCCCCTTCCTTTTGAGTGCCTTGGCGCACTCTTCATGAATCTGGACGTCGTCAAGATCCTCGACATCAATTCCCAAATCGTGGCCGTCGTTGAGGGATTCGAGCATCGGACGCAAGGCTTCCGCGGCTAGACCGCTAAGGAGCGCTTCCTCGACTGCAGTCCGAGGTGGGAGTCGCACAATCAAGTCCGCGACGTTTCGCAGGTCGTCGATCAGCTCTTGGTCCGATCCAGGTTTATCTCCGTCCAGTACCACGCGGACCTCGAACCCGAGGTCATCGGCGAGTTGAGCAAGTTTGGGCAGTTCTGACTTGCCTCCCTCATGTCCCGATGCCGATGCGCATACCAATCGCATTCCACACGCCGAGAACGGCCGTTTTGACAGATCCCGGTGACGACGTCGATCAAGCGCCGTATAGGCCTCGAGATCATGCGGTCCCTCCAAGATGACCACCGCCCGCGCTGACATGGCCGGCGCGAGGAGCGTCGAGAGGTAGCGCCTACGAACACGCTCTTTACGATCACCTGTTGGCAGCAGTTGAAAATTCTGGCGTGATCCTTCGTGGCGTGTCAGCCGGAGAAGATCTGTTGCCTCGAAGGCACTTACGGCCTCCGGGCGTCTCGTGCTCAACCACAGCTGGCCCTGCCGTCGTTGCAGCCGTGAGGCCAAATACTCTGTCGCAGATGCGTCAAGCTGGTCCCCAAAGTCGTCTGCCAATACGATGGCATGGTCAGTGTGTGCTACGGCGCTGGCCTCCGCTGCCGCCAGAACTGCTCGAGTAGTCGAGCCATGCGACGCCAAGGGCAAACGGCCCACATCAGCATCTAGTTCCAAAGTTGGCTGGACGGCTCGCAGCAGAGCAGCCATCGAGCCATCTTCAGCGGTGAATCCAAAGGCAGACGCTGGAGAGTCGCCCTCAATTGGCAGCACCCATTTCGTGCCCTGATTGGCCACAAGGCCCAGCGCATCCTGTACTTCGCCACTGTTCGTCAGCCTGTCTGTCGCCTCAGCAATGTCCTTTGCGAATTCCTCAAGCGTTCGATTCAAGGCATCTGGATCTGGCGCAGCGGCAATGCGCCGGAAGGTTCCTTCGGGTCGAAGCTGAAGCGGTGGATTGTCCTCAACAACGACGGCTCGTAGTGCGTCGCGCTCCACAAGCGGTAGCCGGTGATGCGAACTCGGGTACTCCACCCAATGCTCCAACACTTGCTCTTGAGGCTTGTAGTGAAGGTGGTACGCAAGCCGGATTCCGAGTTCACCTTCATCGCTCGTCTCCCCGACTGCCAGCAGGCCAGTTCCTGGGTCGAGCAACTCCATACGCGCGTCCAGCTCTTGCTCCAGTTCAGGCGATAGGTCCATGAGGGACACCCGCACGGAGGCCATTTCGTCTGGATTCGATTGATCTGATTCATATGGCCTGTGGATGTCCCATTCATTTGGTCTTGCTCTCACCATTCGTGGGTCGAGCACGCGCCGTAGTGCGTCAATAACGTCGGAACGCCCGGCCCGAGGTTCCCCAACCACGACAACCGAACCCTGAGGCACGAGAGTAAAAGACTTGAACCCCTTGAAGTTTTCGATCTCTAGCCTGGCAACTCGCACGTGCGTGACCCCTCCCGTTTGTTCGAACGCAGTCGCTGACTACCTAACGGCTGACATCCACAGATTTGGCGGCAGCAACCGGTCGGAACCGCAACACCCCGAAGATTCATTTCGCGCCTCGATACTCCCAGGGATGGCAGGCACTTGGCCGCAAGCTGATGGACCGAACCACCGCTGCGGTGGTTGGTGATGCGTGTTCCATCATCGGGATCTGCGCTGCGATGCAATGCGTCGAGCGCGAAAGGCGGGAACTGTTTCCGCGTCTGTGCCACCTAAGTCCACAGCGAGGACTTGAGCCATTTCGATCAGACGACGAGCCGCCTCCTCCAGCTCCTCAGCCAACAGTCGGTTTCCAACAGGTCCAAGCGGAATATCCGGAGTTGATCCCTCTACCACGTGTCGGGCTTGGCGCGCCGTCTCAGAAAGCTCTTTGACCAGTTTGGGCAAGGTCCATTCAGTCTTCGACGGAGGTGCCTTCGGGTCGTTGGACAACAACGCATACACCTGCGGCTCCTTGAGACCTACGGCTGCCGCAATGGATGCAACGGAATAGCCCTCTTCCCGCATTTCCCGGATCGCATCGCGCCTCACGCCGGCAAACGTCGCCATCTGCGCACGGTGATGCTCAATGAGGTTGGCCGCAATCTTGGCCCGTTCCGCCTTGTCGGCGACGTAGTGGCGGAGCTGTTCGGGCGTCGGAACCATGTTTATGTCTGTTGTTGCCATGGTGGCTATTTTAATGGGTACCCACTAAATCTTCAAGGGTACCCCCTAATAAATGACCTGATCATGCTGAACCCGCTTCCGTCTCGCTACAGGGGGTTGGCTGTTAGCCGATTTTCTCCTACTATATTCACTACCAGACAGATTCATAATAAAATGAAAGTACCTGACAGTGAAAGTAACCGCCACCATCGAGCTTGACCTGGACACTTCGGACCGGGTCGCAACGATCCTGGGCAATGTGCCCCGGATCAAGGTTCGGCGCGCCCAACAAGGGCGCGGAGGGGCCGTCTTGGAGGCAAGCGGTGAACGCTACGAACTGGACATCCTCCTCGAACCGACCACCGGCGACGCACTTGGCCGAATGATCCTTTATATGGACCAACCCGACCGCCTCCCCCTGGTGGTCGCCGACCACCTCACTCCCAAGTTCCGCCAAGCAGTCGAATCCGCAGGAGGGGGATACGTCGATCGGACTGGTGCCGTGCACATCGAAGTTCCCAACTTCCTCCTGCACGTTGAACCGAATCACCGTAGAGCTGACGAGGCCGTCAAGCCTAAGGGCGGAATAGGTGCTGTCGGGGTTCGAACCATCCAAGCGATGTTGACGCATCAACAAGAGACCTGGGCGGTAACGGACGTGGCAAAACTCGCCCACGTATCTTCGGGTCAGGCGCACAACGTTCTACAGAGACTCGAAGACGAGGGATTGATGACGGCAGACGGTCAAGGGCCGACTCGGCGTCGACAGATCGTGAATCAAACGGAGCTTCTCGATTGGCTCGCTAAAGTGCCAGCGGCCCGAAAAGTGCATGCCCGTAGGCCGGCGTATCTCTACGCCCCTGATCCCGACCGCCTCGCACTCCGTGTCGCAGGGAACGCTGACGACGCCCATTTGGCCTATGCGCTCACCGGTGCGGCCGGTGCCCGTGTTCTGGGCTACACCGTCGTGACGGCACTTCCAACTGTGACCGTGCGCGTTCCCAACCGAATCCCGATGGACGAAGTGGGCACTCTCTTGAAAGCGGAACCAGTCGAAAGCGGGGCTAACGTCACTCTCTTGGCGGACGTCGGAAACCTCGGGCTCGACGACCCCTTCGACCGTGGTCTTGTCAAAACGGCGCCACCGATTCGCATCTGGCTGGACATGCTGAATGAGCCACGAGGTGAGGACAGCGCTGCATTGTTCCGGGAGGCCGCAATTGGCTACTGACGGTGAGCACATCGCCGCCTATGACCCGGCCTTGGTCGAGACGGTCCTTGGCGAAGCAGCACACCTGGTTCGCCACCTGGGGTTCGCCGCCCAACACATCGTTCTCATCGGAGGCATCGTGCCGTCCTTGCTCGTGTTGGATCCTGGAGCAGGACGACCCCATATAGGCACCGGAGACCTTGACCTCTGTCTCAGCCTGGCCATCGTCGAGGGCGACACGGGTGAGTACGAGCGGATAGAGGTAGCGCTCAAGAAGGCCGGATATAGCGAAACTGAGGCTTCTTTCCGTTGGCGCCGCAACGAAGGCTTGGGCCTCGATGTTGAGTTCTTCTGCCCCGCTGGCCCCGACCGGCCCAGCGGGAGGATGTACCGGCCCAAAGCCGCCGAGAATCCAATCGCCAAACAGAACTTTGGATCAAAATTGGCAGCTCTAGCGATCGACGCTGGCCATCTCATCGGCCAAGACGTCGTCGAGATCGAGCATCAAGTGACACTCCCCGACGGCGGCGGAATCACGATGTTCACCTTTCGAGTCACCGGATTGCTCGGCTTTCTCGTCGCCAAGGTGGCTGCGCTGACCAATCGCGACAAGCCAAAGGACGCCTACGACATCGTGTGGATCCTCGAGAATTGGCCAGGAGGTCCCGAGGCTGCTGCAGATCACCTCGTTCAGATCTCGGCCTTCGGTCACGAAGCGGTTGATGGTGCCATGGCGATGTTGGCGGACAAGTTCTCAACCATTGATGAACTTGGTCCAAGTTCGTACGTGCGCTTTCTGGACAACTCAGAGGCCAGTGCAGACGACCGCACCCGGTGGCGTCGCCAAGCAATGGGTGCCGTTCAGGAGTTTTGCAACAAGATCCTCGCTGACTAACCTCTTGTCACCATGACCACGCGTTCTCGCAAGGTGATCGAGACCCAGAGCACCCTCATCCTTGCCAACGAGACCTTCGACCGGATCGATGTCGAGCTTGACCGACCCGAAGCCATCGTGCCCGAACTGGCTGAGCTACTTCGAACGCCTCCGATACCCCGCTGGTGACCGACGACGGCGTTCGGCTTCAGGACCTCTCCCCGCCCATGATCTCCATGAAGGACAGCCCGATCCGACAGGTCCAAAAGATCTGGTCGATATGACAAACGAGCTCAATGAGACAACCTTCCATTCGGGCCTCATCTCCCCCGTATTCGGAGACATTGCCGCCAAGATGAAGATCGCCATAGACCAGGAAGTACAGCGCCTTTTGGCAATGGGCGTCCCGATCATCGTGGATAGGGGCAACGGGATCGAGGTGCTGTATTCGCTGCCCGACACCTGAGGCACCTCCAGTGCAGCGGAGCGCATCGCCATAGTTTCCGAGGCTGCCGCCAACCCCTAGTAGGCAGCGGCTTGTCGCTCGCTCCTGCGATCCCGGCGATCAATGTCCGCCTTATTCCAAATTGCACCGAATGCACTAATGATCGGAGCGACCGAAACGATCAGGATTATGCACCAGTCAGACATCGGCACGGAAAAGCTGGTAGCTCGTAGGTTCCATAAATGCAGGATCGCATAGGGCTATGACAGAACTGTCACCATCGCCTTGGGGTGAGCAAGCCGAGCCGATACGCAACTCAGCTTCGCTTACTGATCGGCGTCCTCATCCTCTTCTTCGTCTTCCCCACCAAACGGATTCTCTTGAGTAGCCCAGAAGTAGATCCACTGGCGATCTTCTGGACGAAACCACTTCCTGTAGTAAGTGTCCCTGAAATCCTTAATCGCCGCCTCATACTGGCTGATTATCAATACTGCGTCACTATTGTTCGGTAGTTGATCCTCATCCAGTAGGTCTAGGAATGCGGCTGTTGGGATCTTCGCGAACACCTCGTCATGAAGTGGCTTTAGCACTCTATTGACCATCTTTACCTTGGTCAGGTTAAGAGCACCTTCTTGCTTCTTTTTGGAAAGCTCGCGCACCTCCGATGCAAGTGATTCGAGCATCTTCGTATGCAACAGATAGTCCTCAACGTTCTTCTCGGTCGGAAGCCACTCTTCGTCATCGCTGTCGTTCATACAAGTGTTGGCCCATTGGCCTTCAGTTCTCTATTCATTTTGCCGTCGATCTTCCAGTACCACTCCCCCAGCCCTCCGTTTTCGATGTTGTCGCAGCGCAACCGCTCTAATGCAGTGAGGTAGGGAGACAATACGAACACAACATCGCTAGTCGTTGGGAGCGACTCCTCTGAGAACGATTCGAAGTCCTCGAACGGGCGGCGCTCATCAGAGAGAACCGCGTTGGCTTGCGCCAACATCTTGTTGATCAGCTGCAACTTGAAGACGTTGACGGCATCATTGGGATTCTTCTTTGAAAGAAGGCTGATCTCGTTGTAGGTCGATCTCATCTTTGGCTGGAGCTTGCGGAAATTTCCAACTTCGTCTTCGGTCATCTACTTACCTTACGATGGACACGATCTTTGAAATTCGACGTACTTCCTTTTAATCACGTCAATGGGGCGACGTTGTTTGCTTTCATACAGTTGGCACATCAACTCAAGATCACTGTCATCCATTATAAGGATGCAACGCCTTTGTCCGGACCATAGATCAATAGTATTCTTGATGACTTTCGCCGGTGGCCTGTTGCGGGTGAAGATGATCCCAAATCTCCCTAGTTCGTCTGACATATAGCGATTCAATTGGTTGATGTGTTCGCGTTCTACTTCCTTCACATTCTTCATTTCGATCACCAATTGTCGGCTTCCGTACGTCTCGTAAATCTCCTTCAGGAATGGCTGTGACGTGTTGTTGTAGAAGATGAGGTCACGTATGAGCACTCCCGAGTCCGTGCGACTCTGCTCCTTCGCAAAATCTAGCTCCGGGTAGACCATCGATGCAAGCATGGGACTCAGTGCGTCCTCGTACTTGCGATCGGCTGCGTCCTGGGTCCCCGTTGGCAACTTGCGGATGGTATCCAACTTCCTCTTGGTGGAGAGCACCGGAATCTGTGTAAATAACGGGTCGTTCTTGCAGCAGCCGCGTCAGCCTGCTTAGTTGCGACGTAGGTTTGGACTGCATCGAAATTCTGACGGTTGAAGTCCAGAACCTCCTGGCGAGGAACGGACTGTCCCTTTAGAATCCTTTCCGACGTCGCGAGGTAGTTGTTGAAGTAGTCATCCAGATTCAGCCACGGTGAGTATCTCAGCCACCTCTTAGGAACCAACAGGATTGGGGTGTCTGAAACCGGATTGACCGGCACGCTGATCCGTTCCGCCTCGAAGACATGAGCCTTCCGGTTGAAGACTCGGAAATCCTTCTCCTTTGTCGGAATGCCGTAGTCGTTGCACTTTTGAATTGTGTAGTCGATGAGATGGGATTTGATGAGGTTGCATCCGATGTCGCTGATTCGATCCTTGGAGAAACTCTCAACCAACAATTGAGCCTCTTCGAGATGGGTGTAACCGCTCGTCTGAAGCTGAGGGATCTCGCCAAACGTCTTCAATAGACGCTCGGCCATGGCCTGGCCCATCCGTTTTCCGTGTTTGGACTTGGAGGTACCGAGTCCCACCTCGTCGCACTCAGATATCTCGTCCACTGCATCGATAGCTGCCGATCTGTCTTGTCCATAGCGGACGCCGAGGGAGTTGAACGAAGCGATCATGTCCGCGTGTAGCGCGTTGTCCTGCTGCGACGGGCTCTTCCATAGCAAAAATGGATCGAGATAGAGAGGAATGTCCTCTTCAAGGAAGGGAATTGCGAAACTGACTTCCTCTTGGGTGAATGTCAAGCCATGAAAATCATTCAACCGTGGACGGATGATTGCCATTACGAATTGAACCCTTCACTTGCCATAACATCCTTCAGGTACTCGAGAGCTTCGACAAACGAGCGGCGAACGTTGTCCCAATCGTAAGACGGATCACCTCGAAGTCCAAAGCATTTCTCAGCTCACCTTGCCGACGAGATCATCCGACGCTGTGGCAGTGGCTAATGATTGGTGCTGTCAGTAGCTGAAAAGGGGGTTTCTACACTTGCCCACTAGCCCAGGCTCTGGGGTTGCCAGCAGGCTCGTGATCAAGCCGTAACCGACTCCCGACCCCAGGACGGGGAATCACGGTTCCAGTTCGATACTGCGACCGAGTCACGCGACCCCCTGAGTGACCATGTTCACCGTTATGTCTCAGTCATGCAAGATCTGAGCCATCGCCAGGATTCGCCACGGTTCGTAAGCATCCGTTGACCTGGGACGGTCTCTCCATCATGATTCGTGGGCATTCGCCGAACTGTGCCTAGCGACGCGCGGTACGACACGCGGTCTTTGGATTACTCCGCCGTCCCAGTTGCAGAATGGACAGCCCAATCGGCTGTCAGTCGTGATCCTTTGACGATCTAGGCCGCGTTGCAGCCTCTCAGACGGTCATCACAACAGAGGCAGCCCCCGCGATGGGACCCGACTTCCACTGATCAAGATGGTTCATGTCAACGAACAGGTCAGGCCCGAGCTTTGCTCGGATGGGTGTTGCCCCTTCAAGGTGTTCGTGTATGAAGCCGAAGTCTTCCTCGTTGTCCGCAGTAGCGAGATAAGTGACGCCGACCCGCGCTCCTCGGTTGAGCGCATTGCGAATTTCAGTGACGAGGGTCCGGTCATGAAGCGAGTGGCCTGCCACGAGAACGTGTGTCGCGGTTTTCAATGCTTCGCGGAATTGGGTTCAGTCCGATGGATCGGCCGGCGCCAGGTGGGCAAGATGCGACTGTGGTCATGCGAGGGCCACGCCGAAGGGCTCGACGAGTTGCACCCGATCCCTTGTGACAAGGTCAAATGGGGCAGGTGAAGATACGTCACCGCAGCGATGTGTCTGAGCGATGGATGGGCACCTCTCCCTTCGCGAATCCCACCTGTTGGAGCAGCGTTCCCACCGCTCGTTTCGCAAGATGTTGGTCGGGTGAAGGGCCAATCCAGATCTCGTTGATGAGAAGCTTTCCGTTCGAAGGGTCTTTGATGTCTAGCTCGACGTAGGGAGTCAAACCGACAGCAGCCGTTCGGAACTTGACTGGCTCTGGTTGCCCTTCATCGGTGCGGCGGATGGCTCTCCATTCCTGCTCTTCGGCGAATGCTGGGGATTTGAACGTTGGACCAATGCGACCGACCTGCAGGAGAGATGCACCAAGAAGCTCCGCAGAGAGGGTCAGTGCCTGTTCTTCGGGGGCGCTGGGGACCCATTTTTCGAGGGCACCAAGCAATAGAGGTCGCAAGATGTCCTGCACCTGAGCCTTCTGAGCCGCTCGATCGTAAACAATCGGATCAAAGTCCCAGTTTTGACCGAAACGAGATTGCGGATGGGCAAGCCGAAGGTCATTCCATCTCAGCCCGATTGAGAAGCCCCCCGTCCCCCCGGCATATCCCCTCCACTGGCTGAGGAGGTTGCCCTTCCTGCAGAAACACGCCACATAGATTCTGGCCTTCTCGATATATGTGCGCGTGAGGCGATCAACTATGTGGGCGACCTTCGATTCCACAACACGCGTGGTGCCATGGGTCCCCTCCGCCAGGGCTCGAAGTTCAGCCAGGTCTGTTAGGAAAGAAAAGACGTATTCAAGTTCGGCGGAGTCATTCAGGTAGAGAAGATCCGTCGCCCAAATCGCGCCATTCGTAAGGATGCCCTGCAAGCCCGCGGCTGTCGTGTAGTGATACACGACATTTGGCGAACTGCCATCTTGAATGTCATCCAGATCGGCCAGAGAGTCGGCGTAGCTCATATCACTTCGCCGTTGCCACCAGCGGAGAAGTGAGTGCTTCGTAACGCTCGAAGAGCACGCTCAAGCGGTCTGCATCCGAGCGAAACTGCTTCCGTGGTGCGAAGAGTGAGTCGATGGCCTTGTCGAGGGTTTGGTGAGCCTTGTTGAGGTCATCTGGCATTGCGAGTGGATCGTAGAGGTTAGCCAAGGATGAGCCAGGGTGCCGGGAGCGAATGTCGAGGACATTCTTCCCCGCCAAGATGACCTGGCTTCGCTGCTTGTCGGTTGGGGCAGGAAGCGGAAACGTGTTGAACACCATCGGACCTGAGAATCGAAGCCTTGATTCAAGCGTGCCACCAACCGTCCGAAGCCAGGCGATGAACATTGCTGATGACAGCACGCCAAAGACAAAGCCGTCAGGGTCTACAGCAGTGAAAAGTGCGTCAGAGGCGATCACCTCGGGCGGAATGAAGGACACCGTGAACCACTGCCGAGTTTCCGAAACGTGCCGTGGTATGGCGATGTATGGCGAAACAGGTTGCGGGATTCGGAAGAATCTCCATGGCTGGCTGGCCATCTTCCTAGTGTCAGCGGCAGAACTAGCTTCACGGAAATCCTGGACGGCGTTGAGTCTGTGTCTTAGGAATGGAGACGCCTTCATCGCTGATGCATCAGGCTGATCCATCCAGATGCAGTACCGCTTCTCTCCGTGAAGGAGTTCTTGAGATCCCAAGTAGGGACGAATGTACGGCGCGGATGCATCAGTTGGCTCCGGCATGGCTTCGGGTTCGACGACCAGAAACCCTCCATCGGAAGGCTTGTTCCCGTAGTTGACCTCGGGTAGCACCGACGACACCGGTCGCCGGCGGGAGGCAACCAGAACATCCGGCCCTTCGGTTAGGTACGCGTTGATGTGTGACGCCACCCTTGCGACCGTCTCGCCACTCATATCCTGATACTCATAGAGCACTGGGTTTGGGCCTCCTCCGGTTTGACGGACATCCACCATCAGGGGCATCGCCCCGGAAAGGATGTTCACAATGGAGACCATGGAGCGGAAGAAGCCCCGTACC
>Ga0209638_1002048_pt1 | contig 12563 bp, 11 predicted proteins | sample BarGraNGADG00211_FD_184490 | JGI IMG/M metagenome (GOLD analysis project Ga0209638, IMG submission 184490) | Arctic peat soil microbial communities from Barrow, Alaska - Barrow Graham LP Ref core NGADG0002-211 (SPAdes) (version 2) | ecosystem: Environmental > Terrestrial > Soil > Wetlands > Peat... | reverse complement strand
GACTCTCAGGTTAAAAAACTACCCTTTTGCGGAACAAGGTATCATTTCTTCATGAGACGTTATTAAATCTCACCCAATTGGGTCTGGTTGATGAGTTTTCAATTATTCAATTATTGCATTTCCACAAGGCAATAGTTTCAAAAATAAACTCATCATTTATTGAAGTACCTAGCACAAACCTAGCACAAAACAAAAAACACCTACACGATTCATGTGTAAGTGTCTGATTGTCTGGTAGCGAGACGGGGGAATGATCCCCGGACCTCATGATTATGAATCATGCGCTCTAACCAACTGAGCTATCTCGCCAATAAATCTTTTTTACTATTCCTTTTTGCGGGTGCAAATATAATGAGTTTGTCACAAATTTGCAATAAGTTTTTTAGTTTCAATATTTTTTATATATTGCAGAAATAGTTAGGTATTAAGAATATGATTTTATCATGAGATTGAAGTTCGAACTTGAATATACTTTGAATTGCTCGCCAAAAGTGCTCTTCTCCCGACTCTGCACTCCTGAGGGTTTAAGTGAGTGGTTCGCTGATAATGTAAATGTGGATGGGGATATCTTTACTTTCTTTTGGGATAGTTCGGCATCGGAAGCACGGCTTTCTGCCCTTAAAGAGAATAAACTGGTTCGATTTGAATGGCTGAATCTTGAAAACGAAGATGAGAATTACTTTGAATTCTGCATAAATATTGATGAGCTTACCGGCGATCTTGCACTCATCATTTCCGATTTCGCCGACCCTGAGGAAAAAAAAGATTCAATAAGTCTTTGGAATTCGCAGGTTGCAGACCTTAAAAGATTATTAGGGATTTAGAAAAAAAAGTGAGTATTTTTGCAGCCTAATTAAACTCTAGGTGAAAAAGGTTGATAGTTTTGTTCTTAAATCATTTATTGGTCCGCTGATATTTACATTTTTCATTGTGCTTGTCATCCTCATTTTACAGTTCCTCTGGATGTATGTGGATGAACTTGCCGGGAAAGGACTTGATTTTAAGATACTCAGCGAACTGTTATACCATTTTTCACTCACTTTTGTACCGACTGCTCTTCCTCTGGCTATACTGCTCGCCTCCCTGATGACATTCGGAAACATGGGAGAATTCAGTGAGCTATCGGCTTTGAAAGCTTCCGGAATACCACTCCAGAGGATTATGCTACCATTATTTATACTGATTGGATTTATAGCAGTAATATCATTCTTTTTTTCAAATAACGTTCTTCCATATTCATCTGATAAAGCAAGAACACTGCTCTGGGATATTCGTCGAAAGAAACCTGATATTAATATTCAGGCCGGAACATTTTATAATGGAGTGCCTGATTTCAGCATTAAAATAACAACAAAAGAACCTGTTACAAACCGTCTCGATAACCTCATAATATATGATCATAGGGAAAGAAGGGGTAATACTTCAGTGATTCTGGCCGATTCAGGTTATATGAAAACAACACCCGACGGATCCGGTCTTATTATGATACTCTATAACGGATATTCATTCAATGAGATAGAAGAGAAGAATGTGAGTGGTGCTTCCAGAAAATTCCCATCCAGATATGATTATTTTAAGGAACAGGAAATTGCTATATCACTTACCGGATTTGACCTGGAACGAAGTGAGGAGGGTCTGTTTAAATCAAGTGCAGCGATGTTAAATATTACACAATTGACCTTTTGTATTGATTCTCTGACTCTAAGATTAAATCAAAGACTTAAAGGTCAATTTTGGGAATTCAACAACACAAAAATTTATGAGGTAAAAAACTATCTTCCTGATAAATTAAATAAGACCAGAAATGACACTCTTGTACAAAAGAGTTTTAACACTGCAGCCCTTTTCGATTCACTCACAATTAAGGATAAAAGAATTGTCCTGATAAAGGCAATTGAGAATCTGAAAAAGGGTAACACTTTCATGGTTGAAAACAATGAAGGCGCTCATAACGAAGTAAAAGGCATCAGAAAGTATGAAGTTGAATGGAATAAAAAACTTACTATGTCTTTCGCATGCATAGTCTTCTTCTTTATAGGAGCCCCGCTTGGTGCAATAATCAGAAAAGGAGGACTCGGTACGCCTTCAGTAATTTCCATCTTTTTCTTTGTTGTTTTCTATGTTATTTCAATATCAGGACAGAAACTCGTGGAAGAAGTCGTTGTGGGTACATTTGCAGGGATGTGGGCAGCTTCATACATTTTACTACCAATCGGGATATTCTTAACATATAAAGCTACAACCGATTCCGTTATTATGAACATCGATACTTACGTTTTGTTCTTAGTAAAGGTGAAGAATAATTTATTCAGGATGCGTGTTAACAAAACAAACCCGAATTCTGTTATTGACTAAAATATTATTATATAATGAGTACAATTAAGCTAAATACGATAGAAGAGGGAATTGAGGATATAAAAAGCGGGAAACTTCTGATCGTAGTCGATGATGAAGATCGTGAAAACGAGGGCGATTTTATCTGTTCCGCAGAGTTAATAACTCCGGAAATTGTCAATTTTATGGCAAAACATGGCCGTGGATTAATATGTGCAGCCTTACCCGAAGAGAGATGTGAAGAGCTTAACCTGAATCTTATGGTAGGAAATAATACGTCTATTCACGAAACTCAGTTCACCGTAACTGTCGACGTAATAAATGACCAGACATCAACTGGCGTATCAGCTAAGGACAGGGCACTTACAATAAAAGCGCTTGTCGATCCGGCAACCAAACCAACTGACCTCGGACGACCCGGACATATCTTTCCGCTGAAAGCAAAAGCAAAAGGTGTATTGAGAAGGGCCGGTCATACTGAAGCTGTAGTTGATCTGACCCGTCTTGCCGGTCTTCGCCCCGGCGGTGCACTTGTTGAGATTATGAATGATGACGGATCAATGGCCCGGCTTGACAATCTTCTAAAGATCAGCGAAAAATTTGGTATTAAAATAATTGCCATTAAAGATCTTATAACTTATACACTCGAGAGAGATTCAATAATTGAAAAAGGCGAAAGAGTCAAGTTGCCAACTGAAAGGGGTGATTTTGAGTTTATACCTTTCCGTCAAACCAGTAATGGTATTGAGCACGCAGCTCTTGTTAAAGGAACCTGGACAAAAGATGAACCGGTTATGGTGCGTTTGCATTCTTCATGCTTTACCGGCGATATATTCGGATCGATGAGATGCGACTGCGGAACACAGTTAAGAAGAGCCATGGAAATGGTTGAAGCTGAAGGGAAAGGTGTGGTAATTTATCTCAGCCAGGAAGGAAGAGGCATAGGTCTTTTAAATAAGATAAAAGCTTATAAACTGCAGGATGAAGGAATGGACACGGTTCAGGCAAACATTAAGTTGGGATTTGGTGAGGATGAGAGAGATTATGGAGTGGGTGCCAGTATTATGAGGGAACTTGGACTAAGAAAAGTGCGTCTTATTTCTAATAATCCTGTCAAAAGAGCCGGATTGGAAGGTTACGGGATAAAGATAGTTGAGACAATTCCACTGATTATTGAATCAAATCCGCACAATAAATTTTACCTTGAGACCAAAGCAAATAAAATGGGGCACAATCTTACGTGCTATAGACATGTTATTAAGGAATGATTTATTTAACAGGGTTATATTTTAACTGACTTCAAATGAAAAATCTCAGGATTGTATTCATGGGAACACCTGATTTTGCAATAGCTACACTTGGCTCACTGTTAATGAATGGGTTTAATGTAGTCGGTGTCGTAACCGTTCCGGACAAACCTGCCGGAAGAGGCAGAAAAATAAGAAAATCAGCTGTAAAAGAATTTGCAGAATTCAGCTCTCTTCCAATACTGCAACCTGAAAAACTGAAAGATCCGGACTTCATTTCCGAACTAAAAAAGTTAAATGCCGACCTGTTCATAGTCGTTGCTTTCAGAATGCTTCCTGAAGAAGTATGGAAAATACCGGTAATCGGTACTATTAATCTTCATGCATCGCTCCTTCCACATTACCGGGGAGCCGCTCCGATTAATCATGCCATAATAAATGGAGAAACAGTTACCGGGGTTACTACTTTCTTCATAGATGAAAAGATTGATACCGGGAATATACTTCTCTCAGAGGAAGTACGAATCTTCCCTTTTGAAAATGCCGGTGATCTTCATGACCGGTTAATGATACATGGTGCCAGACTTATAATTAAAACACTTGCTGATATAGCTGATAACACAATAAAACCTGTTTCGCAGGCAATACTTTTAAAATCAGGAGAATCTCCTAAATTAGCTCCAAAAATCCACCCTGACGATTGCAATATTGACTGGAATAACGATCCTGAAAAAATAAATAACCTGATCAGAGGGCTCTCGCCTTATCCTTGCGCGAGATCTGTTTTCAAAAACGAATCATCATCCCACTCATTTAAAATATTCGAAAGTCAGCCCCAAATTGAGAATCACACATATAAGCACGGACAGATAATCTCCGATGGAAAACACATTATTAAAGTAGCTTGTAAAGGTGGCTTTATAAATATCGTCAGTCTGCAACTCGAAGGAAAAAACAAGATGACTACTGATGAATTCCTTAGAGGATTCAGAATAAGTGATTATTCCATTCCGATTAATTTACCGGTTTTATAGTTCTTAACCATAACTTCTTACCTGCTTCGGGTTGAAACCCAGGTTCCATTCTGTTCATTTCATATAAACTTTTCACCTTAATCCCAAATCGCTGAGATATAAGATACATCGTATCTCCGTCAACCGTAGTGTAATAATCTTTGCCTGGTTCAGCTCTTTCCCGTTTTGGCTGAAGATAAAGAATCTCTCCCGGAACAAGTTCGAATTCATTTGCAAGTTCATTGTATCTGGCAAGTTCCCATTTCAACAACTGGAACTCATTTTCAAGCTTTTCCTTTGTATCCCCATCCTTAACTATTATATAATGTATCCTGTTATTATCCATAATACGCGGAACGCGTGCCTGAACTGAAGTATTACCATTTATAACCAAAACCGGTTTCTCAGTAGTATTTTCTATGACCTGCACCGGAAGTGACTCTTTTACCGGTACTGTTGTCTGAGGTGGCAGGCTGGTTGAATTATAACCCCGATCAAAATACCATAAATTATTCTCTTCTATTTTTCTGATAAGCATATTTGCATAGTCGGGGTTTGTTGCATACCCGGCTTTTTTTAGGCCGCGTGCCCACACTTTATATTCTGTGGGGTCAATATCGAAAAGAAAACGATAGCGCGATTCTGATTTCAAAAAGTCAGAGTGATCATAGAACGATCCCTCAGCCTTGGTGTATTTTCTGAAACACTCATTTCTTCTATCGTCGTTATGTCTGATTGTAGCTCCGGTCCAATCACTGTGACACTTAATACCAAAGTGGTTGTTACCCTCCCGTGCAAGTCGGCTCTGTCCGAAATCTGATTCAATCATACCCTGTGCAAGGGTGATACTAGCCGGGATCCCTGTTCTTTTCATCTCACTCACAGCAAGATCTTTATAGGTGTTTATATACTCTCCGGCTGTTAGTCCTGAACCTGTTGAAGAAACTACCTGTTTATTAACCGAGCATGAGAAGAGACTTAAGCTAAAAGCAAGAAGAAAAAATAGATATAACCTGTAGAGCATCCCAAATATGTTTCCGACAAAAATAGAAAAAAAACACTACCTTTATAACCCAAACTGAATAAGAGTGTTATGATAAGAACGATCAATCTCGCGTTTTCGTACATTGAATTTGAAAACCATGATGAATTAGATTCTCAGGACAGGGACCTTATTATGGCTGCAAGAGAAACAGCTGTAAATGCATATGCTCCTTATTCAAAATTCAGAGTCGGAGTCGCAATCAGGCTAAAAAGCGGAACGATAGTTCGGGGAGCAAATGTTGAGAATGCTGCGTTTCCGTCCGGGATATGTGCTGAGAGAAGCGCTATTTCCAATTCGGTTTCAAATCATCACGATGATAACCCTGTGGCTATGGCAATTGCAGCTATGACAGAAGATGGTCTTACTGAGTATCCGGTACCTCCCTGTGGAAATTGTCGTCAGGTAATAGCTGAAGAGGAGTCGAGAATCGGAGATAAGATAAAGATTATTCTCTCCGGGAAAAACAAAACCATTATAATAAACAGTATTAGCGGTCTGCTCCCATTACAGTTCAATAATAAGAACCTGAAAGTCAATCTTCCCTGACTACCAGCTGGAACCCGGCACCATGAATATTTTTAATAATAAGATCGGGGTCGACTGCCAGAAACTTTCTTAGTTTTGTAATATAAACATCCATACTTCTGGCGGTGAAATAATCATCAGAACCCCATATTTTTTTCAAGGCTTTCTCCCTGCTTATCAACTCATTCGGATTTATTGCCAGCAACTCAAGCAGCTGTGACTCTTTGGGTGAGAGTTTCTTTTCATCATCTCCGAAAGTGAGTGTCCGGAGTTTGGTATTGAAAACAAATTTACCTATTTCGAGAATGTCTTTTACACCGCTCTGAAAATCGCGTCTGGATAGTATTGCCCGTATTTTTGCGAGGAGTATATCGGTATCAAATGGTTTTGTAACATAATCATCACCTCCTGCCCCATAACCTTTGAGGACATCTTCTTTCAGTTTCTTTGCGGTCAGAAAAATTATTGGTACATCGTTGTTAATCTTCCTTATTTCGTTGGCTATTGTAAAACCATCAACATGAGGAAGCATGATGTCGAGAATACAAATATTAAAAAGCCCTTTCCTGAAATGGTCCAGTGCGTATTTGCCATCGTCGACCCATTCAACAGAGTAGTCGCTAATTTCGAGGTATGACTTAAGAACTGACCCAAAACTCAAGTCATCTTCTACCAGAAAAATCTTAACAGGTTTGTTGCTCATTTCAGTTCTCACAATTAAATGGTATAAATATTTCGAACCGGCTCCCTTTACCTGGTTCGCTAATGACCGTAATATTGCCTTTGTGGGCATCAATAATTGCCCTGGCATAGTTTAAGCCAAGACCAAATCCTTTTACATCATGCACGTTACCAGAACTTTGACGATAAAATCTTTCAAAGATTTTACTCTGAACTGCTTTGGTCATACCAATCCCTTTATCCGCTATGGCAAGAATTATCCCTTTGTCGCTATTCTTTGTTGAAACAGATATATCAGGGGCATCAGGTGAATACTTAACTGCATTATCAAGAAAATTGCTCACCAGGTTAGTAAGATGTTCAATGTCGCCATAGACGACAGGTTCTGATGCATCAAGGTTTAAAGCAATTTTTCCATTTCGTTGCTGAACATGAATATCAATAGTATCTATGACACGTTGAATAATTACATGTAAAGAAACATTTTCAAAAAGGAATTCAATCTCCTTCTTGTCGAGTGAAGCTATCTGAAGAATTGTTTCCACCTTTTTATTCATCCTGCTGTTCTCTTTCTTTATCATACCAATAAAATGCCGGATTCGATCTTCATCATGAATAACTTTTGGATTTGTTATCGTGTCAGCAGCAAGAGAGATTGTGGCGATTGGCGTCTTGAACTCATGAGTCATATTGTTAATGAAATCCGATTTCATCTCTGATATTTTCTTTTGCCTGATAATGAAATACAGACTCAATGCAAAAGTAACCAGAATAAACAACGAGAAAATCATAGAGCCACCCAGTATAAATGCCATAGAGCCTAGTACATAATTTGTCCGTTCAGGAAACATCACAGATAAAATCAGATCCTGATTGAGAATATTCTCGGGAAACAACCTTACTATATATTTACTCTTCAAAAAGTCATTCTTCTGAGATTTTTTTAAAGTACTATCCTGAATAATACCATTTTTAATTAATGCAAACTGGTAGGGAGTATATATCTGTGAAAAAGTCAATGATTGTTTTAAAGCCGTATTAATCTCCTTATTATCAAGCTCCAATAACTTTTCTGTCTGGTAAATTTCCAAAATCATCTGGTCTGGCAGATTCTGAAATTCGCCCTGTCTTTTTTTTAACCAGTCGAAAAAATCCTTTTGTCTGATGAAGTCTGCCATAGGGTTAGCATTCTCCACCTCTTCCCTCTTGACTACTTTCAATTTTCCTGATTCATCTTTAGATGTCACAACAAGGGTTATAGAATCGGGAAGAATTGAATTAGCGCCTTTTAGTATATATGATTTGTTAACAGTTGTTATTTGCCGATCATGAGCCCTCCCTGTAATGGTCTGATTTGTTATGCTCACGCTCATATTATTTCCGGGAACCGGTGAGTAGGTGCCTATGCTCAGAAATCCCGAAATATCATTTGCTGAATTATTTAATGATAATGGTTCCGTCAGCATGAAATTATTAAATAAATTCATTCTTCTCGAAGACTCAATTGCATGTGCAGCATCACTAAGACTAACGCTTACGGCATAATTGAAGCTTTCGTTCCTGATGCTCACCGCATTCCTTATCCATACAATCTGTACCCAAATGATGCCGATAATTGATAAAAGCATCATACTGATAAGACCGGTGAATTTCATCCTGTTCATGACACAAAATTAAAATATAAAGTTGTCAGTCAGGCAGGATTTAACTTTTCATTAACTCTAATTACTCAGAATTTAACTACAACTTACATATATTGACCCAATTGCTTTTTGCGTATTTTGAATTCAGGCTAATTTTATTGAATTCTTTAATGAGAGCCGGGTGAAGGGTTAATTATTATGCAATAGCATCCATAAAGACCGACCAGATATCACCTTCCGGGAAATGGGCAGTAATTGAAATCTGTTCTTTTTTGACAGGATGTATAAATTCCAGTTTTCGGGCAAAAAGACTTATCCCTCCATCTTCGTTCGACCGTGGAAACCCGTATTTCAAATCTCCTTTTATCGGACAACCTATTTTTGCAAGTTGTGCACGAATCTGGTGGTGCCTGCCTGAATGAAGTTCAATCTCAAGCAGGTAATACTTTTCTGACCTTCCTTTTAATCTATAGGTCATGCTTGCCTCTTTTGATCCTTTTACCTCAGTATCGAAAACATAACTCTTATTCTGCAATTCATTCTTTTTAAGAAAATGAGTTATTGTTGCTTCATCTTCAGGTGGACGCTCCTTCACAATTGCCAGATATGTTTTTTTAACCTGCTTTTCTCTGAACATCTCATTAAGTCGTTCGAGAGCTTTTGAAGTTCGGGCAAAGAGTATGACCCCGCTTACAGGACGATCGAGCCTGTGTACAACGCCAAGAAAAACTTCACCGGTTTTTTTGTACTTGGTGGCCAGATACTTCTTTACTTCAGTATCGAGTGATATGTCTCCGGTTTTATCTCCCTGTGCAAGGTCAGAGGACCTCTTATAAACAGCAATAATGTGATTGTCTTCGTATAATATTTCAGTCATTTCAATTTTGATTAATACTGTTCTTTCTCGTTCGGAAAATCCTGCGATCTTACATCGGTAATATATGCCTGTACTGCACCTTTAATTTCGGCATACAAATTATGATACCTGCGAAGGAACCTGGGAGAGAATTCCTGGGTAATGCCAAGCATATCATGAAGAACCAAAACCTGTCCATCAGTTTTCCCGCCTGCTCCAATACCAATAACCGGTATTTTCAGGCTATTTGTTACCTCCTCTGCCAGTCTGGCTGGTATTTTTTCAAGCACAATAGCAAAGCATCCTGTACGTTCAAGCAATTTTGCATCCTCAAGTAGTATGCGCGCCTCTTCTTCTTCCCTGGCTCTAACAACATAAGTTCCGAATTTATGAATTGCCTGAGGTGTCAGACCAAGATGGCCCATCACTGGTATGCCAGCTGAAAGTATTCTTTCAATTGACTCAATTACCTGCGAACCACCCTCAAGTTTAACTGCATGCGCCCCTGTTTCTTTCATAATACGGATGGAGGATGCGAGTGCTTCTTTTGAGTTACCCTGATATGTCCCAAAGGGTAGGTCAACAACAACTAATGCCCGCTTTACAGCTCTTACTACCGAAGCAGCATGATATATCATATTATCAAGTGTGATTGGCAGCGTTGTATCAAATCCGGCCATCACGTTTGATGCGGAATCGCCAACCAGTATAACATCTATTTCCGCTTCATCAAGAATCTTCGCGATGGAATAGTCATAACCTGTCAGCATTGCTATCTTTTCACCCTTAAGCTTCATCTCACTTAAAACATGAGTTGTAACTCTTTTAACTGATTTATGTATCGGCATAATTACAAGTGTTTTAATTCCATCCGGCAAATTTACGGATTTGTATCGGATGATCGTTCTTCCTGCATATATCTTTTTAAAATGTCAGCCATTAAAACGGCCACTGTCGTTTTGTCATAAAAACAGGAAATATCTGCAATGGCATAATCATTGCTTACTTAAAATATCAAATTGAAATTTTTAAAATAAAATAATATGGGAAAAATAATTGGTATCGATCTGGGAACAACAAATTCATGCGTTGCAGTAATGGAAGGCAATGAGCCCGTAGTGATCCCGAACAGTGAAGGGAAAAGAACCACTCCTTCTATAGTTGCTTTTGTTGAAAATGGTGAACGGAAAGTAGGCGATCCTGCTAAACGACAGGCTATCACAAATTCAAAAAAGACTGTTTTCTCAATAAAAAGGTTTATGGGGGAAACTTATGATAAGGTTACAAAAGAAATCAAAAGAGTCTCTTATACAGTAGTAAAAGGTGATAATAATACTCCAAGGGTAAAAATAGATGACCGCAATTATTCTCCTCAGGAGATCTCTGCCATGATTCTTCAGAAAATGAAGAAAACTGCCGAAGATTATCTGGGACAGGAAGTTACTGATGCGGTTATAACTGTTCCTGCCTATTTTAGCGATTCACAACGTCAGGCAACAAAAGAAGCGGGCGAGATTGCCGGGTTGAATGTCAAAAGAATTATTAATGAGCCTACTGCTGCTGCTCTCGCTTATGGCCTCGACAAAAAGTCCAAAGACCTGAAAATAGCAGTTTTTGATCTTGGAGGAGGAACTTTTGATATATCAATTCTGGAACTTGGCGATGGCGTATTTGAAGTTAAATCTACAAACGGCGACACTCACCTTGGAGGCGACGACTTTGACCACCTGATAATTGACTGGATGGCTGATGAGTTCCTGAAAGATGAACATATTGATCTTCGAAAAGATCCTATGGCATTACAGCGTCTGAAAGAGGCTGCCGAAAAAGCAAAAATTGAACTTTCAAGTTCAACCACTACGGAGATAAATCTACCTTACATTATGCCTGTGGATGGGATTCCAAAGCATCTTGTAAAAACTCTTACACGTGCCAACTTTGAGAAAATTTGTGACAAACTGATACAAGCGTGTATTGACCCATGTAAATTAGCTATTAAAGATTCCGGACTAACTGTTTCTGAAATCGATGAGGTTCTTCTGGTTGGAGGTTCTACACGTATCCCTGCAATTCAACAGCTCGTTGAGAAATTCTTTGGAAAGGTACCCTCAAAAGGCGTTAATCCCGACGAAGTTGTTGCTGTTGGTGCAGCAATACAGGGCGGTGTTCTTACCGGAGAGGTAAAAGATGTTTTACTTCTTGATGTCACTCCACTGTCACTTGGTATCGAAACAATGGGAGGAGTTATGACAAAACTAATTGAATCAAACACAACAATTCCAACCAAAAAGACCGAGGTATTCACTACAGCTGCTGACAGCCAGCCATCAGTGGAGATACATGTTCTTCAGGGGGAAAGACCTATGGCCAGCGGTAACAAGACTATCGGACGTTTTCATCTCGATGGACTTCCACCGGCCCCAAGGGGGGTTCCTCAGATCGAGGTAAGCTTCGATATTGACGCAAACGGTATTTTACATGCTTCCGCAAAAGACAGAGGAACAGGAAAAGAACAGAGGATCAGGATTGAAGCCTCCTCAGGATTAAGTGATGATGAGATAAGAAGGATGAGGGAAGAAGCCAAAGTAAATGCTGAAGCTGATAGTAAAGCGAAAGAAAAAGTTGAAAAGATAAATACTGCTGATAGTATGATCTTTACAACCGAAAAACAGCTTAAAGAATTTGGCGATAAGCTACCGGCAGATAAAAAGCCGGCAATTGAAGAGGCTCTTGCCAAACTTAAGGAGGCTTACAAATTACAGGATGTTGATGCAATTGATAAAACGCTTGCTGAATTAAATTCAGTTTGGCAGGTTGCTTCGGAAGAAATGTATAAAACTGCACAGAATGCCGGTCCACAAACATCACAACCAGGTCCCGATCAACCCGGCGCCAACAACACAAAGCAGGGAAATGAAGAAGTGACCGATGTTGACTTTGAGGAAGTAAAATAATATCAATATAACTTGTTCACAAAAGAGGCTGAAAGAAATTTCAACCTCTTTTTTTTGTACTTTTATATAATATTTTACGTTTCATAAGATGAATCTGAGAATAGTTACAATAGCAATTTGGATAGCCATTCCATCAATGGCACTATGTCAATCTGCTTCAGAAATAAATAAATCTGACCAGCAAGGAAGAAAACAAGGACATTGGATAAAAAAATACCCAAACGAAACCATCATGTACGATGGTTTTTTTAAGAACGATAATCCG
>Ga0209638_1002047_pt1 | contig 12567 bp, 9 predicted proteins | sample BarGraNGADG00211_FD_184490 | JGI IMG/M metagenome (GOLD analysis project Ga0209638, IMG submission 184490) | Arctic peat soil microbial communities from Barrow, Alaska - Barrow Graham LP Ref core NGADG0002-211 (SPAdes) (version 2) | ecosystem: Environmental > Terrestrial > Soil > Wetlands > Peat... | reverse complement strand
CCGCCCATCAGGAGGAAGCCGAAAACGACGCTCATGGCGAGGAAGACGTAGGTCATCGCCTGGAAGGTCTCTAGCGGCACATCGGTGCGGTAGCTCTTGAGCATCAGGCCGATGGAGAGCAGCGGGGCGACGGGGAACAGCAGCGTCGCGGGCACGGCGAGGTGGATGGCCGCGCGCCAGCGGACGATGCCTTGGCGCGTGCCCTGGATGAGGATCCACATGGCATAAACGAAGAGGCCGGCGATCACGACGATCTTCACTACGGCGATGGCGATGGCGAGGGCGTTCTCCCGCTCGCGGCCGCGCTCCCAGGCCTCGGGCAGTTTCCAGAAGCCGCGCGCCGAAGTGACGCGGTCGCCGGCCACGCCCACCTGCACGCGCCAGCGAGTCTGGTCCACGTTGCGCGGGTCGCCGGCGCGGGCTTCCCACACCACTGAGTGGTCGCGGCGCGCCTTTTTCTTTTCGGCGGACGACTCCTTGAGGTCCATGGCGGCGGTGTCCCATCCCAGTGAGGCGGCGAACTGGGCGGCGATTTCGCGGGCGCGTTCGGGGGGGATGTCGGCGCCGGGACGGGTCTCGGGGATGGTGTGGCCGAATCCGGTAACTCTGCCGGTTTCCGGATGGACGCTGACGGTGATCTCTTCCTGGTCGAGCGATTTGAAATAGCGCGTCATCCAGACCTGCATGGGACGGTTGCGCTCGAAGAGGGCGGAGGCCGCGCGCAGGGGAAGGCGCTCCAGGAAGTACTTGCCGGCGAACGAATCGCCGCCGCTCCAATGCGCGGCGGGGTAGGTGACGTGCTGGAAGGCGGCGGGGTCGAGGCCGCGCGACTTGACGAAGGCGTCCGAGGCGGCGCGCGCCCGATCGCGGGAGAGCTGGTAATCGGGCGATTCGCCGAAGTGGGTGACGGGGATGGCGAGGGAGGCGAGTCCGAGAGAGAGCACGGCGGCGGCGGCCCAGCGCAGCGGGATGCCGAGAGGGCGGTAGGGGAGGGAATCGGGCGGCGCTGCTTCGCCAGTGGGCGCCATTGCGGAATCCGCGCCGGGCTGGGCGTCTGACAGTGCGGCGGCTGGCGTGGCGGGTGGCGTGTCCGGTTCCGCGACGTCATCGCGGTTCAACAGGCCGGTCTCGGGCGCAAAGCCTCCCTGGCGCCAGTAGGCGGCCAGGGCGATCAAGACGGGGAGCACCATGATTCCCGCGGCGCCGAGCCCGGAGAGCTTGAAGTAGAGGCTTTCGGAGCGCACCAGCAGCATGGCGCTGTACATGGCGTCGACCGAATAGTGCCAGACCAGGGTGGGCAGGATGCCGAAGCGAAGCATGATGATGCCGAGCGCTACGCCGCCAATGCCGACTTCCACGCCTCGGATGTAAAACGGCTGCTGCGGATAGCTGGCGTGGCCGAAGCCCCAGATGAAGCCGGCCAGCACAACCGCCACGATCATGTTGCGCGTGAGCTTGCGCAGAAAGGGGATGGCGAACATGCGGAAGAGGAATTCCTCGGAGACGGCGGGCAGAAAGCCGCCGAAGAGGACGAAGGCCCACGGAAATTTCGTGTTGAGCAGGTCGCTGTAGGGCACGTCGGCCGGCGACCAGGCGCCGTACTTGTAGGCAACGATGTAGAACCCGGTCTGGTAAGCAATGAAGATGCCGGTGAGGGTGATGCCGAGGATGGAGCCCAGGAAGAAGCGTTTGGTGCGCAGTCCGCGCAGGGTGAAGAGATTGCCGAGCGAGATCTTATCGCCGAACATTTCGCGATAGAGCGGTTCGGCGCCGGCGGTGAGGACGAACAGCAGGCCGCCCGCGCCGAGCGCCGAGAGCAGCGCGTTGAGAAACTCGCGGGAAAGGAAACTGCCGTAGGAATCGGTGGTGGGATAGCCGAACTCGTGCAGCGGAAATTCATTCAACTGCGCCAGGAAGCCGAGCACGATGGCGGCCAGGCCGACCAGCGCGGCGCGCCGCCAGGGCACATCGTGACGGCGCACGCGCAGCACGATGACGATCACCATGCCCACCACCAGCACCAGCATCACGGCGACGTCGATGGTGGCGGCGACTTCGTTTTTCGAACGGAGCCTCTTGTAATCGCGCTGCCACTGTTCGGGGATCTTGAGGTATTCGCGATAGCCGCCGACCTCATTGCCGAGGACGGTGACTTCGAGGCGGTTGGTGGCGTCGCCCAACTGGAAATCGCGCTCCTTCCAGGTGAAGGTGCGGTCGATGCGATGGGGACGCGCGGCGTCGGTGGCCTCGACGAAGTCCAGCCCGGCGGGGTCGCGCTCCAGGCGGGTGCGCAGGAAGTCTTCCGCCAGGCCGCGTGCCTCTTCGGTAGTGGCGGCGGGGCGGGTGGCGTCCTCGGGCAGTTCATGTTCGAAACCCACCAGTTGGCCGAGCGGCGTGATCTCGACGTTGTACTCTTCCTTCTGGAGCGGGCGGAACCAGCGGTAGCCCCAGCGCCAGAGGCGGACGCGCTTGCCCATGATCCGGTTGGCGCGCTCCAGGCCGGCTTCGCGTTCCAGGAACGTCTTGGCCTGGTCGTCGAAGGTGAACTGCGCGGCCTGACGATAGCCTGCGAGACGGTATCCTTGATCGCTCAAGAACTTGCCGGCGATGTTGCGGGCATCGTCGCGGCTTACCTTGAAATCGATGGAGGCTTCGGGGAAGGCACGGTAGAAGTTGCGCACGCTGAACCAGGTAGTGGCCGCGAGCAGCGCCGCGCAGATGAGGATGAAGCGGTAGTCGGACGCGCGAAGACGTTCTTTCATGTTGGTGGTCCTCAGCCGGTATGGTGGATCCGGGCCACCAGTTTACCCTTTGACGGCCCAGTGCAGGCCGATGCCGCCCAGGACGTAGCGGCGGGCATCGACCTGTCGGTAGCCGGTGCGGTGGAGCAGCGACGAAAAGTCGTCGATGGAGACGAAGGTTCGGAGCGAATCGGGGATGTAGGTATAGACTCGGGGATGGCCGTGGAGGACCAATCCCCAGAAGGTGCCTTGGGCGTATAGATAGGCCAGGTAGAGCGGGCGCATGAGGGCGTTGGATGGCAGGTAGAAATCCAGGGAGACCAGTGACCCGCCGGGACGGGTGACGCGTTCGATCTCGCTCACCGCGACGTCGAGATTGGGGAAATTGCGCAGGCCGTAGCCCACGAACACGCAATCGAAGGAGTGGTCCGGGAAGGGAAGCATGCCGGCATCGCCGCAGACGGTGTGCCGGACGCCGCGTGCGCGCGCCAACTGGAGCATGCGCTCGGTGATATCCACCGCGACGGCGCGCGATCCGGGGTATCGCTGGCGAACCATGAGGGAGAAATCGCCCGTGCCGGAGGCCAGATCGAGCACCACCGGCCGGTCGGGGAGGTTGGCGCAGTCGAGGCCTGTGCGTTTCCAGTGGCAATCCATGCCGTAGGAAAAGGCGCGGGTGATGAAATCATAACGCGGCGCCACGGTGCTGAACATGGCCCGCATGAGACGGGAACTCTGCTTCTCTGCTGGAAGTTTCACTTACGCGGGATTGTACCAAATGTGGGGCAGGGAACTGCCTTGGATGTGGGACAGGCCTCCTGGCCTGTCGTTTCGATATATCGAACGCACTTGTCAAGACGCGTTTGTAACACAAAGACAGGCCAGGAGGCCTGTCCCACAACCTTATCGTTTGTTGCCGGTTTTGGCGGTGTGGGCGATGCGGGTGGGCTCGATGGCCGCGCCGGTGGCAAACTTGCCCAGCGGCGGCGCGACCGAAGTGTCGACCAGGCGGGCCATGACGTAAGCCGGCATATCCTCGGCGTCCTTGAAGAACGTCAAGGCGCCGAGCGCCGGGTTGAAATCGACGCGCAGCAAGTCTCCGCCGCGCACCTGACCGGTGGCGATCAGGTTGGACAAGGGGTGAACCAAGTGCCGGTCCACGGCGCGCTTGAGGTGGCGGGCGCCGTATTTCATGTCGGTGCCTTCGAGCAGCAGGAAGTCCTTGGCCTCCTCGGTGAGGGTGAAGACGAAGGGGGCCGCGTTGGCGGCGGTGAAGATGCGTTGCTGCACCACATTGAGCTCGATTGTGAGGATTTTGCGCAGTTCCGGCGCGCCGAGTGGGTGAAATACCACAATTTTGTCGATGCGGTTCATGAATTCGGGTGAAAACTTGCGTCGCGCGGCTTCGACGCCGGCGCGCATGACCTTGCCGCCGAGCGCTTCATCGACGATGCCCGCGGCGTTTTTGCGCTCGCCATCGCCGGCGGCAAAGCCAAGGTTGGGGCGGAGGATCGAGCCCATCTCGGCGGCGCCCAGGTTGCTGGTCATAAAAATCAGCGCCCGGGAGAAATCCACGCGGCGGTTGTCGCCCAGGGTCAAGGTGGCCTTGTCCAGGATTCCCAGCAGGAGATTCCACAACGCGTCGCTGGCCTTCTCGATCTCGTCGAAGAGGACGAAGCTCAACTGAATCTTGTCGGTGTGGTACTGGTTGAGGACCTCCTGGCTCAACAGGGGGTGGGTTTCGCGATGCCCGAGGTATCCGGGGGGCGAGCCGATCAGCTTGGCGATCTCGTGGCTATGTTGGAACTCCGCACAATCGATTTTGAGGACGGCGTGCGCGTCGCCCACCAAGCTTTCCGCAGTGGCTTCCACCAGGCGCGTCTTGCCGCTCCCGGTCGGTCCCAGGAAGAGCAGATTGCCGATCGGTCTTCCGGGGCTGGACATGCCGGCCAGGTGAGTTTGATAAACGCTAATGATCTGCTGAATCGCCTCGTCCTGGCCCACAACGCGCTTGTGCAGATCCGTGTCCAGCTTTTCAGCCTCAAGCCCGGTCTGCGCCGGATTGAGTTGTTGGTTCAGGCGCCCCATTTGTCGTTCCCCCTTCACAATTACCGACCTAGCACGTTGAATGCCAGTTGCGAGATGCGCAGCGTAATGTAATGTAACTACCGGAATTCAGTTTCCGAATCGTCACTTTGCGGGGCGCGAAGGGCGAATTTCGACACGGCTGACCATGGTGCGAGCCGGCATCCGCAACACCATCGATACGGCTTCGGCGATGTCCTCGGGGGCAATCATCCAACTGGTGTCGGCGGGTCGGGGTTTCCCCGGAGTACCGGAGAATTCGGTATCGACGCTGCCCGGCATGATGGAACTGACGCGCACGTTGTCGTGGCGGTGATCGAGCATTAACGCCTCGGTAAAACCGTTGAGGCCGAATTTCGACGCGTTATACGCGGCGCCGCCGCTGAAGGCGTTGCGCGCGGCGAGGCTGGAGATGTTGACGATGAATCCGCCGCCGCGGGTGGCGAAACGGGCCAGCGCCTCGTGGGCGCAGTAGAATGCCCCGTTGAGATTGAGATCGATGTTGAGGTGCCATTCCTCGGGCGTCATCTCCCCCACTTTTTTGAAGCGGGCCTGACCGGCGTTATTGACCAGGATGTCGAGTCCGCCGAACTCGGCGTCGACGGCGGCGAAGAGCGCGCGGGCGCCTTCCACCTGGCTGATATCGGCTGCCGTTCCGAAGATTCTGCCGAAAGGCTGCATTCCGGCAACGGCCCGGTCGACCGATGCCTGGGTGCGCCCGCAGATGGCGACGGCGGCGCCATCGTGCAGCAGGCGTTCGGCGATGGCGCGGCCGATACCGCGGGTGCCGCCGGTGACGATGGCGTACTTGCCGTTGAGTGAGTCCATACCTGCATTCTATTGTAGTGCGGGGCAAATAGTGTGCGGTATCTACTCCCGACCGATCATCGTGCCGCATCCGTGGAGCGACCAGACCCAGAGGGCGACCCAGAGGGTACCCCCGGTTGCCACGTCGGCGTCCTTGCCGACGTGCTTCGAAGAATGCCGGTACGAATACCGGCATGGCAGGCGAAACGCCCGCTCTACAGTGGATACGGGCACCGTGTCGAACGCGTGTTATAGTGTTGCCATGCCAAGCGGCTACATCCCAATCTTCATTTTTTTGGCAATTGCGATTTGCTTTCCGGTGGTCGTCATTATGGCCGCGAAACTGATCCGCCCTTCGGCGCCGTTCGCGGTCAAACTGGAGGCCTACGAATGCGGCATCAAAGCCGCGTCGGATTCCCGCGGACGCTACACCGTCCGTTTCTACATCATCGCCATCCTCTTTGTAATCTTCGACGTTGAGACCGTCTTCTTATTCCCCTGGGCCGTCCGATACCGCCAGTTACAATGGTTTGGCGTAGCCGAAGTGGCGGTGTTCCTGGTCATTCTGGCCGTCGGTTACATCTGGGCGTATAAGAAGGGAGCCCTCGAGTGGGTCTGATCCGTAAAGGCGCCGCGGCGCTGGCTGCGGCGGGTTTTCTTTGCGCGGCGGGTCTCAGCGCCGCTCCCCGATTGCGCCTGGTATCGTCCACCGTCGGGCCAGTCTCCATCGCCCAGGGCATAAGCGGTAGTCCGCTGCAGACGCAGACCGTGGAGGCGTATAACGCCGCCGACGGTTCGCTCAACCTGAGCACCCCTTCTTCATCCGTGCCTTGGATTGTTCCCTCTCCCGCCGGCGCGCAGCGCGCCTGCTCGTCGCAGAGCGGTCGGAGCGGTCTCTGCATCCCGCTCCAGTTCACCTTGAACACCTCCGCGCTACCCGCTGGGGCCGCCACCGGCATCGTCACGGTGAGCGACCCCAACGCCGTCGACGCGCCCCAGACCATCACTGTCACGGTACAGATCGGCGGCGCCGTACCCTCCAGCCTGGATGTCTACGTCGCTCCCGGCGCCACCCGCGATCTGGGCTTCTCCACCAACGGCCAGCTCGGCGCCACGGTCAAAACCAACGATGGCGGCCCGTGGCTCTCGCTCGCGCTCGACGGCACCGGCAGCTTCCGCTTCTCGTATCCTTATCGGGTCCACTTCGCGCCCACCGCCGGCATGGGGCAGGGAACCTACCCCGCCACCATCACCACCTCGGGTTCCAGCTTCACCCCGGACAACCAGACCATCCAGGTCACCATGCGCGTGACCACGCAGCCGATTGCCCAAGCGTCCGTCGACCGTCTCCGCGTCCGCCTGGCGCAAGGCGCGCCGGTCTACACCACCGCCATCTCGCTCGCCAATTTGGGGCAGGGAACGCTGCATGTGCAGGACGCGAAGACGTCCGGCGCCGCCTGGATCACCGCCGCGCCATACCCGGGCGGCGGCTTGATACCCGATGGGGTTCTGGTCACGATCAATGCCAAGACGCTGGCGCCTGGAATCTACCAGGACGGCATCACCTTCACTTCGAATGCCGCCGCCTACGCGGGCGCGCTCGGCGATACCACCAGCCTTACGGTGAAGGTGGAACTGGAAGTGATCAGCGCCGGACCGCCCGTAGTGGATTTCCAGGGCGTGCAAGACAACGCGACGTTCGTTCCCGGCGACCCGGTGGCTCCAGGCGATATTGCGGTCGTCAAAGGGCAGCAGTTGTCCGCCAAGGATTTCGTGCAAGCCGGTGCGCCGCCCCTCTCGACCCAGCTCAGCGATACGCAAGTCCTCTTCAACGGCCAGCCGCTGCCGCTGTATTACACCCTCTACGGTCAGATCGCCTGTCAGATTCCCACCGATGCGCCCATTGGAACGTCGCTGGTTCAAGTCAAGCGGCAGGACGGACAGGTCAGCAATCTGGTAACGGTGGACATCGCTTCACGCGCGCCGCGACTGCTCGTTGGTCTCGGTCTGTACGGCGTTATCACCTTCCCGGATTACAGCCGGCCCATGCCCAATGGGTCCTGGCCAGGCGTGACCACTCACCCGGCCAAAGCGGGCGACTCACTGACGCTTTGGGCCATCGGGTTGGGACCGACCAGCCCCTATGTCGCGACCGGGCAACCCGCACCCTCGGTCGAACCGTTTGCCCGCCTGACATCCACGCCGGTGGTCACGTTTGGCGGCGGCGTCGGCAGCCCCACCGCCATCCCGTCGTTCGCCGGTCTCACCCCGACCTACGCGGGCCTGTACCAGGTTAATGTGACGATTCCAGACAATGCGCCCAAAGGCAACGTCTACGTGAGCCTCGCGTTCGGCAATTCGACTAGCAATTCCGTGCTGATCTTCATTCAGTAGTAGCGCGGGTTCGCCGCCACCCACTACCATTAAAGTTGACATCCGTGAAACCACACTCCGCTCAATCGCGTGAGGTCTACCTGTGCGTCGCTCTCACCACCATGGCGACCCTGCTGTTGGAACTCGCCCTCACGCGTATTTTCTCGGTGGTGTTCTACTACCACTTCGCCTTCCTCGCCATCTCCATCGCGCTCTTCGGATTGGGACTGGGCGGCGTGTTTTCCTATGTGGTGGCCACTTGGAAGGCCCCGCTGTTCACCCGCCTGGGGCGTCTCAGCGTCGTCAATAGCCTGCTCGTCATCCTGGCGCTTGCCGTCCTCCTCGCTCAGGGAGACAATCTCTCCAATTGGGACCTGGCCCTGGTCTACTTCACCACCGCCCTGCCCTTCTTCACCGCCGGCGCCATCGTCTCGCTGGCCATCGGCGAGACCATCCAGCAGGTCAACCGGGTCTACTTCTTCGACCTCGCCGGCGCCGCCGCTGGATGCCTTCTCCTTTTGCCGTTGCTCAAGCTGGTGGGCGGTCCGGACACGGTGATCGCCGCCGCCGTCACCTTCGCCGCCGCCGCCGCCATCTGGCACAGCCTGGCGGGGTCGGTCAGCGGGCGCGCCGGCAGCGTCGCCCTGGCTCTCGCCCTGGTCGCCTTCCTGGTCTACAACCACAAGCACCCCGTGCTGACCATCCGCCACGCCAAGGGGCAGGCAATCGCCAATGAGATCTTCACCACGTGGAACGATCTTTCGCGCATCGGCATCGTCCGTCAGGCCGATGGCAGCCACAACATCGTCATCGATGCCGACGCCGCCACCTCCATCGCGAAATTCGATCTCGCCAACCTCACCCCTGACGACCGCCGCGACCTCACCCTGCAAGGCCCCGCGCTCCCCTATGCCATCCGCCCCGGCGCCAAAACCCTGATCGTCGGACCCGGCGGCGGGTGGGATGTGGCCCGCGCCCTCTATAGCGGCAGCACCGATGTCACCGCCGTCGAAATCAACGGCATCATCGCCGACACCATCATGCGCGATCGCTTCGCCGGGCTCAGCAACGGCCTCTATTTGCGCCCCGAGGTTCACCTTTTCGTGGAGGACGGCCGCAGCTTCGTGCGCCGCAGCGAGGAAAAATATCAGGTGCTGCAAGCCACCCTGGTGGATACCTGGGCCGCCACCGCCGCCGGCGCGTTCGCCCTCTCCGAGAATAACCTCTACACCAGCGACGCCTTCCGCGATTATCTGCTGCACCTGACCGGCGATGGCGTGCTCGCCATCACCCGATGGGGCTTCGATCCGCCGCGCGAATCCCTGCGTCTGATCTCGCTGGCCATCGACGCGCTGGGCCAGATCGGCGAAAAAGAGCCGTGGCGTCACGTCATCGTCTCGCGCCAGGGTTCCACCCAGGGCTTCGGCGCGCTGGACACCGTGCTGATTGCGCGCCAGCCGTTTCCGCCCGCGGATATCGCGCGCGCCCGCGCCATCTTCGCCGCCGGCGTGCAGCAGCCCATCTACTATCCCGGCAGCCAACTGCCCAACCAGTTCCGCGATCTGCTGCTCAGCCCCAATCCCGCCGCCTACGAACGCAATTACACCTTCGACATCACGCCCGTCACCGACGACCGCCCGTTCTTCTTCTACACGGTGCAGCCGCGCGACCTGTGGGCCTTCATGCAAGGCGGCGCCGAGGCCGCCGACCGCAAGGTCAACAAGGCCGTGCCCCTGCTGTTCACCCTGATGGCCATCAGCCTGGTGGCCACCCTGCTGATTCTGCTGGCGCCGCCCCTGGTGCTGGGCGCCCGCCTGCCCAGCCACCGCGGCGTGCGCGGCTTCCTGGTCTACTTTCTGTTCATCGGCGCGGGCTACATTCTGATCGAGGTCGGCCTGATTCAGAAGTTCGTGCTTTTCCTGGGACACCCGACGTACGCGCTCACCGTGGTGATCTTCTCGATGCTGGTGTCGAGCGGCATCGGCAGTTTCACGAGCCGCCGCCTGCTGGGCCGCGATGAAGGCCGCCTGATCAAAGCCCTGGGCCTGATCGCGTTGCTCACCGCGCTGCTCGCCATCGTGGTGTCTTCGCTGCTTTCCTCGCTGGTCTGGCTGCCGTGGGCTCTTAAGGTGGCGTTGACGGTGGCGTTGATCGCGCCGCTCGGCTTCGTCATGGGCATGCCGTTCCCCACCGGCCTGAAGCGCCTGGAAGAGTGGCACGCGCCGAGCGTCCGCTGGGCGTGGTCGCTGAATGCCGCCTCTAGCGTCTTGGGTTCGGTCGGCGCGCTGGTCTGCGCCATCTATCTTGGGTTAGTGCAGACGCTGATCGTCGGCGGCCTGTTCTATCTGGCGGCGCTGGCCATCATCGCGCGCGTGCGCACCAGCGGCGCGCCTCCGCCCGAGCCCGCCCCCGGCCGCGTTGTGCTGGCGCAGTGAAGAGGTAGAATGATGTCATGAACACGGCCCGTTACGTCCACTGGCAAGATGGCGGCATGTGGCTCGGCTATTTTGAAGAGTTCCCCGCCTACCTGACCCAAGGCGAGACGCTTCCGGAATTGGAGGAGAATCTCCGCGATCTCTACCGGGACCTGACCAGCGGAGAGATCCCGGGCATCCGCAGAGTCGCTGAGCTCGCCGTTGGATGAAGCAGACCGACGGCGTCCCTCCGCCCGAGCCCGCCCCCGGCCGCGTCGTGCTGGCGCAGTGAGTTGCCTTCCACAGGAGTGCAGATGCTCGTCAAACAATTCAAGTTCAAACGCATTCACGACAAGGGTGGTTTCCAGTGGATAGCGCACTCGGAAATCGAGGCGCCCGGTTTCTACCGTGGGTTCACCGCCGTGGGCAAGACCCTGGCGGACGTGAAAGAGTTCTCCGCACTCGTGCGCTTGTGTGAGCGGACTGGAGCGTTGGATCGCTTATCGGAGATGCATCCACCCGGCTTCGAAAGCCGAATGCAAACCACATGGGGCGGCAATTGGTATCTGCACAAGAGAAAAGCTCATTTGAGTCAGCGATTCCGCAACCAACATTCTGATTGGTGCGCGCAGCCCTTGCCTGCGCATCTGGCGTGCATTTCTGCTCAACTGAGGCAAATTCGCATTCGCTGATGGGCCTTGCTTTTTGTGTCTATCTGAGATAATATTAGTATCTCAGACAAGGAGGAACCCATGAACCGCCCCAGCCTCTCGCCTGCCGAGCGAAACTTCCGTTCCAGGCTCGCCCAACTGGTTCACGACCACCGGGTGCTCCGCGGCACCTTGTCGCTTCGCAATCGCAAATGCGGTAAGCCCTCTTGTCACTGCGCCAACGGCGAATTGCACGCCTCGCTCTATCTCGTCCAAAGCCACGACGGCAAACCGCGGCAACTCTGCATCCCCAAGCCTTGGGAACCCCGCATCCGACAGGCGGTGAACAATTACCAGGAACTGCAACGCCTTCTCGAAGAAATTTCCGAATTGGAGTGGAAACGCATCCGGGAAAAGAAAAGGCCGGGAGATTGAGGACGTGCTTCGTCGCCTGGTGCGCTACGCCGAGAAGGTTCTGGACCTCTCCAGCGAGGTGCTCGACAGAGTCACCGATACGCGCCCCCAACCACAGACGCCTACCGCGCTGGTGCTGAAATCCGCCCTGGCGATGTTCTGGGCACGATTGGGAAGCCTCAATGCGCTGGAAACCGTCTCCACCGCCAAGTTCTGGAAACCATGGTTGGGTGGGGCCATGACCAGCGCCGACACCATCGGCCGGGTACATGCCGCCGTCGATACCGGCCAACTGCGAAACGGTCTTCACCATGTCTACAGCCGCCTGAAGCGGAACAAGGCGCTACCCCTGAATCTGGGCTTGGACGTCGCCGTCCTGGATGGCCACGAACAACACGCCAGCTACCGCCGCCATTGTTCTGGATGCCGCCAGCGCACCGTGAAAACCGAACAGGGAGAGCGCATTCAGTATTACCACCGGCAAGTCACGCTCATGCTCCTGCCCGGGCCTGGCGCCGGACGCAAGCCCCTGCGCGTTTTGTTGGACTGCGAACCGATGCTGCCGGACGAAGATGAAGTCGCCTGCGCGATGCGCCTACTCACACGTGTGCTGGCAGCCTACCCGCGGGCCTTCGATCTGGTACTGGCCGATGCCCTCTATGACACTGCTCCGTTTTTCAACTTTCTGATCGACCGCGGCAAACATGCTTTGGTCGTTCTCAAAGACGAGCGCCGCAATCTGTATCAGGATGTAGCCGGCCTGTTCGCACACGTCCAGCCGCAGCGCGGCGAGCGTCGCGGTCGAGACTGCCAATGGTGGGACTTTCCGGGTCTGGTTTCCTGGCCGCAGGTGAAAGCCCCGCTGCGCGTGGTACGGTCCCTGGAAACTTACTCCGTGCGCCGCCAACTGGATCGAACGGTCACCCAGGAAACCAGCGATTGGGTCTGGGTGACGACTTTACCACCCCAGCAAGCGCCTACCGCGCGCATCGTCGCTTGGGGCCATCAAAGATGGGACATCGAGAACTTCGGCTTCAATGAACTGGTCAATGGTTGGGAAGCGGACCACATTTACAAACACGA
>Ga0209638_1002045_pt1 | contig 12570 bp, 7 predicted proteins | sample BarGraNGADG00211_FD_184490 | JGI IMG/M metagenome (GOLD analysis project Ga0209638, IMG submission 184490) | Arctic peat soil microbial communities from Barrow, Alaska - Barrow Graham LP Ref core NGADG0002-211 (SPAdes) (version 2) | ecosystem: Environmental > Terrestrial > Soil > Wetlands > Peat... | reverse complement strand
CGGCCCGGCGACGCCGCCGTTTCAGCCGGTGAGCCAGAGTTTCCGCTATGACGGCGGTCCTAGCGACCACGCGCACGTGCGCAATTTCCTGGATTGCGTGAAGAGCCGCCAGGATCCGGTGGTCAGCATCGACACCGGCTTTTACTCCACGCTGCCCACGCTGCTGGGCGTGCTGGCCATCCGCAACGGTAAGACGTACTCGTGGGACGGCCAGCGGGCGCAAGCCGTCTAAGGTAAGGGTCTGTTTGGAAATAATCTGTTCGATCTCAGGCAACCGCTCCCTAACGGTCGCGGCTCCGATGCGCTGTCAGAGCCGCGACCGTTAGGGAGCGGTTGGCAAAGTTGTTTCTTAACGATCTCTAAAGGGGATCTCCCGGCGACTTGACTTCAATCCCCGCCATTTGCTCGATGAAGTTGACGATGGCGGAATGGTCGAGATCGCCCTTCCCCTGGTTCATGAGCGCCATCAGCATCTGCTGCACGGTGCTGGTGAGCGGCAGCCCGACCTTCATGGATTCGGCCGCCAGCAGCGCGTTGCGAAGGTCCTTCTGGTGCAGGCGAATGCGGAAGCCGGGTTTGAAATTCCGGCCGATCACCATGGGCGCCTTGGCGTTCAGAACGGTGCTGCCGGCCAGACCGCCCTTGATGGCGTTGAAGACCACGTTGGGATCGAGCCCGGCGCGCGTGGCCAGCACCAACGCTTCCCCCATGGCGGCGATGTTGCAGGCCACGATGATCTGGTTGGCCAGCTTGGTAACGTTGCCCGCGCCGACCGGCCCGGTCAGCGTGACGCTCGATCCCATGGTCCGCAGCACCGGCGCCATTTCGTTGAATACGGCCTCATCGCCGCCGACCATAATGGCCAGGGTTCCGTCGACGGCTTTGGGCTCGCCGCCGCTGACCGGCGCGTCGAGAAACCGGACGCCCTTGGCCTGGCATGCCGCGCCAACCTTCTGCGCCACGAGCGGGCTGATGGAACTCATGTCAACGATGGTGGAGCCCGGCCGGGCGCCTTCCAGCACACCGGCTGGGCCGAGCACGGCCTGTTCCACTTCGGGCCCGTCGGGGAGCATCGTGATGACGATCTCCGACCTTTCGGCGACGCCGCGGGCGGAATCGCCCGGGGACGCGCCGTACCCGGCCACGCGCTCCACGAGCGCGGGAACGACGTCATAGACCACCAGTTTGTGGCCGGACTTCAGCAAGTTCCGGCACATGGGGCCGCCCATGATCCCCAGGCCGACAAATCCGATATTGGACACGGTTGTATTCCTCCTTGATCGAAGTACTCAGACGACCATTCGGGCCGAATGGCCCTGAAACCAGCCTAGCCCGTCGATGGTCTTGCCCGCTGGCCGGTACTCGCATCCGACCCAGCCGCTATAGCCGATCTCATCCAGCAAGTCGAACACGTATGAGTAGCACACTTCTCCAGTATCCGGCTCATGGCGCTGGGGTACACCCGCCACCTGCACGTGGGCGCAATGTGCGGCGTACTTGCGGAGCTTCATGGCCAAATCGCCCTCCATGATCTGCATGTGATAACAATCCATCTGCATTCTGAGGTTCGGCGCGCCCACTTCTTCGAGAACGGCATGGGCTTGAGCCTGCGTGTTGAGATAGAAGCCCGGCATGTCGCGTGTGTTGATGGCTTCGATCAGAAGGGCGATGCCATGCCTGGCGAGCTCGGCGGCTGCGGATTTGAGGTTAGCAATATAGGTGGCGTGGACGGCCGCGGGGCTGGCGTCTGGCGGAACGATGCCGGCCATGGCGTGAACTCGCGTGGTATTCAGGCGCGTGGCATAGTGAATGGCGGTCGCCACACCCGCGCGGAATTCGTCTTCGCGGCCCGGCAGGCAGGCGATGCCGCGCTCGCCGGCGGCCCAGTTGCCGGGAGGGAGATTGAAGAGCACGTTTTCGAGTACGTGTTCGCGGAGCTGTTCCGCGACGGCTTCGGCCGGAAAGTCGTAGGGGAACAGGTACTCGACGCCGGTGAAACCGGCCTTCGCGGCAGCGGCGAAGCGTTCGAGGAACGGCGCCTCGGTGAACATCATGGAGAGATTGGCGGCAAATCGGGGCATTTCGTCTTCCTTTCAGCAAACCGGGGCGGGCTTGAGGCCGCCCCGAAAGAACTACCGGTCAAAACAGGAGCTTCAGCGCAAACTGCAAAATGCGCGGATCGGCGGCGGACGCGATCTTCATGTTGGCGCCGATGGTGCCCGCTCCGGATGTGCCGGAGCCGAGGTTGGTGTGCTTGATGACGTTGAAGACCTCGGCGCGGGATTACAGTGTCATTTTCTCATGAAGTTCATGAAGTTTGAACCTGCGCGAGAGGGAAACGTCGAAATTGAAATTTCGGTCCACGCTGCCACGGGATTGCTTTTGGATGCGCGATCCCATATACTTCCTTGCACATTCAGTGACCAAGGTGTTAGTCCCCGATATTGCACGGTGAGGGGCTCTCACCGGGGGAGTGATCGCATGCGACGAACGGTAATACTAGCGATTGGATTGCTGGGAGCGGCACTTGGCATCGCGTCCGCCCAAACCGGTGGGCAAATCACCGGCGAAGCCAGAGATCCGAGCGGCGCGTTAGTTCCAAACGCGTCTGTTACGGTTACCAATACCGCGACCAGCGTGGCGCGATCGACGACAACGAATACCGCGGGAATCTACAGTTTCCCCGGTCTGACGCCCGGAACGTACGACGTGAAGGTGGCGGTGGTGGGCTTCGACACCATCGTGAAGACGAACATCGAGCTCCAGGTGCAGCAGACGGCGCGCGTCGATTTCACCCTTGCCGTGGGACAATCCACGCAAACGGTCGAGGTCTCCGCCAATGCGGCGTTGCTGAGCACCGAAAACGCGACGATCGGCACCGTGATCGAGCAACAGCGAATTATCGATCTGCCGTTGAACGGCCGCAGCTTCTTTGGCCTGGTCGCCCTGAGTCCCAACGTGACCTACGGATTTACTCCCGCCCAGCAGGCGAGCAGCCGATTGGGCGGCTCGCGCTCCACGCTCACGATCGCCATGTCCGGCTCGCGCGCGACGTGGTCTAACTACACACTGGACGGCATCACCAACACCGACGTCGACTTCAACACCTTCATCCTGCAGCCGTCGGTCGACGCTCTGCAGGAATTCAAGGTCCAGTCCGGAGTCTACCCCGCGGAGTTCGGCCGCGAGGCCGGGCAGGTCAACGTCTCCACCAAACCCGGCACCAACATCTACCACGGAACTTTCTTTGAATTCCTTCGCAACAACGCGCTGGACGCCAGGAACTACGATTTCAGCTCGGCCAGCCGCAGTGCCACCAACCCCTCTCCAGCGAGTACGCCATACCGCCAGAATCAATACGGCTTCACGCTGGAAGGGCCGGTTCGGATTCCGAAGCTGTTCAACGGAAGGAACCGGCTCTTCTTCATGTCGAACTATGAAGGATACAAGTCCCGTACCACCACCTCGTCGCTGGCCACCACGCTGACGGCAGCCATGCGAAACGGCGATTTTTCCGTCGTCCCTACGGCTTTGCAGGATCCGCTCTCGCGCGCTGGAACGTATCCCAACATCGTCTCCGCGCCCTTCCCAGGGAATCAGATCCCCGCAAGCCGCATCGACAAAAACTCCCAGTTGCTGATTAACAAGTTCTTTCCAGTGCCGAATCAGCCCGCTACCACCGGGCTGCCCCTGCGAAACTACCAATACCTTTCCAAGACTCCGGTTGACAAGGATAATGTTACCGAGCGCATCGATTTCAACCAGAGCTCGAAATCGCAGTGGTTCGGCCGCTACAGTTGGACCGACGAATCTACCATTACCCCCGGCATCACTTCGAACGACGGGCAGACTCTGTACACCAGGGCGAGCCAGTGGGTGGCGTCAAATGTCTTGACCCTTTCGCCGACAAAAGTGAACGAGGCGCGGTTCGGCTACAACTCGTTGTTCAACAATATCACCCAACAGTTGGCGGGCATCGAGAATGTGGATTCGGAGATGAGCATACCGGTAGCGGTTACGGACAAGAATTCGTGGGGCATCCCCAACATTCAACTGAGCAACAATCTGACCAGCTTCGGCAACCCGACCAGCAGCCCATTCCAAATCAACGACAAGATTCTCCAGGGTGTGGACAACTTCTCATGGGTCGCCGGGAAGCACACGCTGCGCATGGGTGGAGAGTACCGGTATAACAAGTTTCCGCAGCTTGGAAACGAATTCCCGCGTGGCCAGTTCTTTTTCACCGGCCAGTTCACCAACACCATTAGCGCGACCGCGCAGACCGGCGGCTACTCCGGCGCCGACTTCCTGATGGGTGCCATGAACAACAGCATTATTGCCGTCGCGCTGGCTTCGGCGGACTTTCGCAATAGTGAATGGGCGGCTTACATCGACGACACCTGGAGGGTGCGGCCGCACCTGACCCTTAGCTTGGGTCTGCGGTGGGAGGTGGCGCAGCCGATGGTCGACGGGTCTGGCAACGAGGTGAGCGTCCAGCTCAATTCGCCGCTTTCCGCAACCGCCAATGTGCAGGATCTGAGTCAGCATCCGGTTTACGTGCGGGCGGGCAGCGGAAATTTTTACGACGGCCTCAGTTTCACTTACAAGGCCTATTGGGCTGCCCAGGGAGCGACCGTTGCCGGATCCCCTCCCCTGCAGGTCGCCCGCGATGGCCGGTTGGGCTCCCGGTTGATCAAAACCAATTACAACAACTTCGCGCCACGGCTCGGAATCGCCTGGAGCCCCTCGGACAGATGGTCGGTCCGCACCGGTGTCGGCATTTTCTACTCGCAGGAAAGCAAGAACTCCATCTTCGATCTCAATCGCGGGCTGGGAGGCCGAACCGGACAGGTGACCGCCACCACCTATGGGCTGCCAACCTTTGGGTACACGAATTTCATCAATACGGCGGCGCTTCCGGTCGCCATCCCCATCGGCCTCACCTGGGGTGCAAACCCGGACCTGCCGACCACCTACAGCGTACAGTACGTGCTCAACGTGGAGCGCGCGATCGGCAAATCCACTACCCTGGCGGTCGGCTATACGGGATCGCAAAGCCGCCATTTGGCCGATCTGATCAATGCGGGCCAGCCGGTTGCCGGGACCGCTTCGGTGGTCACGCGCTTGCCCTATCCGGAGTTTGCGGCTTCGGGGATACAGTACCTGCACGCTGAAGGCAAGGCAAACTACAACGGCCTCGGCGTCAAGTTGAGCCAGCGTTTCGGAACCAACCTGACGACCTTATTGAGTTACACGTTTTCCAAATCGCTCGATGACGGCAGCGCCATCCGGGGTCCGGGAAACGATTTCGTGCCCGCGAACTCCCTCTGCCCCAGTACCTGCGAATACGGCCCTTCGGCTTTCCACACACCGCACCGCTTCGTGGCATCCATCATCTACACGCTGCCATTCGGCAAAGGCCAGCGGCTTCTGAATCACGGCGGGATCGTCAATCAGGTGGTGGGCGGCTGGCAGTTGAGTACCATTACCACGGCGCAAAGCGGCTCCGTGACCGAGACTGCCACCTACGATTCGGCAGGCGTCGTCTTCTCGCCGAATGGCGCCCGGCTCAACTGTGTTGCCGGGGTGAATCAGGTTTTGGCCAATCCCGGCCAAAACGGTTGGTACAACCCGGCGGCATTCTCCAACCCGACCCCCGGCACGTTTGGAAATTGCGCGCGCGACAATTTGTTGGGACCGAGACAACTGAACATCGATTTCTCGGTCATCAAAGATTTCCGGATCACCGAGAAACATGCCCTTCAGTTCCGCACGGAAATGTTCAACGCTCCCAACCATGTGGAATTGGGCACGCCGAGCGCAAGCTGGGGGGGCAGCTCGAGTGTGACGCCCCCGTCGAATTTCGGCTATATTACCTCGACCAGGGCAAGCATGCGTCAGATTCAGCTCGCGCTGAAGTATAACTTCTGAGGGGGTTCCGGACCCGGGGACAGACAGGACGGCCAGCGAATTTCCGGCAAGGTCAGCCAGAAATTCATGGCAGTCTTGTCAGTCCCCGGGATGCCGCGCAATGTGATAAGAGTACTGGCGTAGACTCTAGAAGTTACAAACGGCCCCGAAGTACACGTTTTGAGTGGGAAGGAGAGAATCATGGACGGAAGCAGCAGGAGGACTTTTCTGGGTGCGGCCGCGGTGACGGCCGCATCCTATCAACGGATACTGGGGGCCAACGACCGCATCGGTGTCGGCTTCATCGGGTATGGGCTGATTGGAAAACAGCACGTCGCAGACTTCAAGAAGTTCAAAGACGTCGATATCGTGGGCCTCTGCGATGTCTACAAGCCCCGCGTGGAAGAGGGCCTGGCGTTCATCGGAAACCCCAATACCAAGGGCTATAGCGACTTCCGGAAGATGTACGAGAACAAGGACATTCAGGGAGTCGTGGTGGCTACGCCGGACCATTGGCACGCGCTGCTGACGATCATGGCCTGCGCGGCCGGCAAAGACGTTTACGTCGAGAAGCCCATGACGGTCTTCAACGACGAGGGCAAGTGGATGATCCAGGCCGCGCGCAAGCACCAGCGGATCGTCGTGGTGGGCACGCAGCGGATGCATGGAAAAGGCGTGGCCGAAGCGAAGAAGCTTGCCGAAAGCGGCCAACTCGGCAAGATTCACTCCATTCGCATCGCATCGATGCGCAACATTTATCCGGGCTTCGGCAAGACGCCGGTGCAGGATCCGCCTGCCGCACTGGATTACGACATGTGGCTCGGGCCGGCGCCCAAGAAACCGTATACGGCGCACCGCTCGCTCTACCACTTCCGCTGGTTCTGGGACTATTCCGGCGGACAGATGACTAATCTCGGCGCGCATACGCTCTCCCAGGTCCTGTCGATCATGAAGGTGCAGGGACCTTCGATGGTGATGTCGACCGGCGGCCGCTTCGCTTTGGAAGACGACGGCGAGACCCCCGACCTGCAAGACGCTCTCTGGGTATTCCCCGGCTTCACCGTCAATTACGCCATCCGCGAGGCCAACGCCATGCGCGGCGATCCGGCGGCCCGGGGCCAGGTTTATCTCGGCACCAAAGGCAGCATGGTTCTGAGCGGCGGCTATGAAGTTGTCCCGGAGAACAAAATCGACCCGGTGAACGATATCCCGCGATTCTCGGGGCATCCCGTCGGCGGCCCGGTGTACTCGGCTACCCAACCGACTCCTTGGATCGCGGCCTCCAAAGGCGGAGTGGCGTCGGACGCCCGCTACGGCACCGGCGGCGAAGACACCATGGCGATGAACGAGCGCGACTGGCTGGACTCGATGCGCAGCCGGAAGCGGCCGCTCTGCGAAGTGGAAGACGGGCACCGCGTAGCCCTCGTCTGCAATCTGGCCAACATGTCGCTGCGGCTCGGACGCTCCATTCGATGGGACCCCGTCAAGGAACAGGTGATCGGCGATAAAGAGGCCGCCGCCATGTGCGTGCGCCCCTACCGGGCGCCGTGGGATGGCGTACTCCGCAGCATCGTCAAGGTCTAGCGCGCCGGTCAGACAAAAACTGTAAGATAAAAGGTTGACAGGCGGGGTACCCTCTGGGTCCGCCTGTCAATGTTACAGCATCTCACTCTTCGGCCCGCGGGTACGCGACGGCGGGGGCTATTATGCAGAATACGTATCTCCAGTGGGTCATCGAGAATACCGCCAGCAAGTTTTGGCACGACTCGGCGGAAGCTGCCGAGTTGGACGTGGGACTGGCGCGGGGAGCGGTGGGAGTCACCACCAACCCGTATCTGGCGAACCTGGCGTTGGCCAAAGACCGCTCCCTGTGGGCGGCCGCCGTCGAGGAAGTCCTCGACCGAAAGCTGCCGCCGGAGCAGAAGGCGGAAGCGCTGATGCGCATCGCGGTCACGAGAACGGCCGAAAAGCTGGCGCCGGCGTACCAGGCCAGCCAAGGCCGGAGGGGATTCGTCTGCGCGCAGGTGAATCCGCTACGGGCCGGCGACCGCGACCTTATGCTGGCTATGGCAAATCGTTTCCACCGCTGGGCGCCCAACATCGCGGTGAAACTTCCGGCCACCGGCGCGGGGCTGGACGTGCTGGAGGACTGCATTGCGGACGGCATCACCGTCACCGCCACGGTCAGCTTCACGGTGCCGCAAGTGGTGGCCATCGCCGAGCGGCACCGGCAAGGGATCCAGCGCGCCAGAGCCAAGGGAACCGAGCCGGGACGGTGCTTCGCCGTGATCATGATCGGCCGTCTGGACGACTACCTGCGGGAGGTGGCGCACGACAATCAAGCCACCGTCAGCGAATCCGACATCCGTCAGGCCGGTCTGGCGGTCACCAAGCGAGCCTATGCCATCTACCAAGAACGCGGCTATGAAGCTATCCTATTGGTTGCCGCCCTGCGGGGCGAGTATCATCTGACCGAACTGGCCGGGGCAGACCTGGTGATGTCGATTGCTCCCTCTTTTCAGCAGGTGTTTGTGTCGCGGGATCTGCCGCGCGAAGAGCGGATCGACGTCCCGGTTCCACCCGATGTCATCGAGCGGCTCCGGCAAATGCCGGAATTTGTGCGCTCCTATGAGCCGGATGGAATGGCTGCCGGCGAATTCGTTGGATTCGGACCGACGCAGCGAACACTCTGCCAGTTCTGCGAGGTCGGCTGGAAGCTGATGGAGAACCTTAAATAGATGACGCCGGTCGAAGTGCCGAAGGTCGGCAATACCGTTGAAGAGTGCATGGTTGGCGAATGGCGTAAACACAAGGGCGACCTGGTCACCGCCGGAGAAGTGATCGCGGAGATCGAGACGGACAAGACGACGTTCGAGATTACCGCGCCGGTGAGCGGTACGATCCTGGAGGTCTTCTTCACCCAAGGGTCGCTGGTGCCTGTGTTCACCAACCTGTGCGTCATCGGCGACCCGGGTGAGGACACCGGGGCTTTCGGCCCGGCGCCCGCCGATCGTGCACCCGAACCGGCTCCACCATCCGCCGCAGTCCTCGGAAGCGGTGAAGAAATCGCCCACAAGCAGAATTGGCAGGCGAAAGCGCCTGCCCCACCTGCGAACCACATTCTTTCACAGTTCCTCAGCCCCAGAGCGAGGCGATTCGCGACGGAAAACAATTTCGTTCCACCGCCGCTTGCCGGATCGGGTCCCGGCGGCAGAGTGCTGGAAGAAGACTTGCGTAAGGCCTACCACGACTCGCCATCGGCGGAACGAATTTCGAGTATTCGGGAGAGAATCGCGCAGCGGATGCGAGAGTCGTTGTCCACCACGGCGCAGTACACGCTGCACACATCCGCCGGCGCGGCCGGGCTTCTGTCTCTGCGCGCCAGAGTCAAAGCTTCCGCCGAATTGGCGCACATCACCATCGGCGACATGGTCCTGTTCTGCACGGTGCGGGCGCTGATGGAGGCGCCGGCGCTCAACGCGGAGTTCGTCGATGGCCGGATCCGCCGGCACGCCGAGGTCAACCTCGGCTTCGCCTGCGACACGGACAGGGGACTGCTCGTTCCGGTTGTCCGGGAGTGCCGGAAACTCCGTCTGGCGGAGCTTTCCGCCAGGGTCAGGCAACTGGCGGAACAGGCGGTGCGGGGAACCATCGCCGCCGACGACCTGAGGGGCGCGACGTTCACCGTCAGCAACCTGGGAAGCTTGGGTATCGAATCCTTCACGCCAATCCTCAATCCGCCGCAGGTGGCGATTCTCGGCGTGGATGCGATCCAGCTCAAGCCGGTGCGGAAGGACAGTGGCATAGCAATCATCGACTCCATCGGCCTGTCGCTCACGTGCGATCATCAGGTGATCGACGGCGCGCCGGGTGCAAGATTTCTGAAGATTCTCACCCAGAAAATCGAGCAGATAGAATCGCTGTGCGCCTTGGAAACGTGATCTAATGCCGAAGTCCATCATCGTTCAACCGGAAACGGTCTTTGCCAGAAGCACCATCCAGTTTTCAGACATCCCCGTCAACGCCTACCAGGACGATCTCGCGGCGTATCCGGCTGCCGATTTGCTGAGCATCTGGGAGGACATGTGCGCGATCCGCGAGTTCGAAACGATCCTGAATGAGATCAAGCTCAAGGGGACTTTCCAGGGAATCGCGTACCAGCATGCGGGTCCCGCCCATCTTTCGATCGGGCAGGAGGCGGCCGCCGTCGGCATGGCCTTCGCGCTGACCGCTGACGACCACATCTATGGCTCGCACCGCAGCCACGGTGAGATCCTGGCAAAGGCGTTCTCGGCAATCCGCCAGTTGAGCGAGGCTCGCCTGATGGAGATCATGCGGTCCTATCGCGACGGAGCGATCCTGGGTCCGGTGGAGGCGCGGCACCAGGGCGCGGTCAGGGATCTCGCATTCCGCTTCTTCCTCTACGGAGCTTACAGCGAGATTTTTGCCCGCGAGACCGGACTGAACCGTGGGTTGGGCGGCTCCATGCACGCCTTCTTCACTCCGTTTGGGATCTACCCGAACAACGCCATCGTCGGCGGTTCCGGCTCCATCGCTCCCGGCGCGGCGCTCTTCAAGAGAGTCAACCGGAGGCCGGGCATCGTGGTTGCCAACATCGGCGATGCCTCATTCGGCTGCGGTCCCGTTTGGGAAGGCATTACGTTTGCCAGCATGGACCAATACCGGACGCTCTGGGACCCATCGCTGGGCGGAGGCCTGCCAATCCTGTTCAACTGCATCAACAACCATTACGGAATGGGCGGGCAGCCTTGCGGCGAAACCATGGGATGCCGGTTCATCGCCCGCATTGGGGCGGGAGTGAATCCGGAACAGATGCATGCGGAGCGCGTCAACGGATACGACCCGCTAGCCGTGATCGACGCCCTCCGGCGCAAGAAGCGCGTGCTGCTCGAGGGCAAAGGGCCGGCGCTGCTGGACACCATCACCTACCGGATCAGCGGCCACTCGCCGTCGGATGCTTCGAGCTACCGGGCGAAGGAAGAAATCGAGCGTTGGCGCGAGGCCGATTCGATCCAAGCCTTCCGCCGCAGGGTGTCCGAAAGCGGTGCTGTGCCAGCGGACCTTCTGGATTCCGCCGCCGACCGCATGCGGGCGATGGTCTTCGACATGTTCCGGCTGGCGGCGGATCTCGAAGCCAGTCCTCGGGTACCCGTCGATTCGGAACTGGTCGGCTCGGTGATGTTCTCCAATCGCAAGGTCGGGAAGTTTGACGACCGCGCGCCCGAGCTCATGCAGAGTGTCGCGGACAACGCCAGGGTGGAGCAGATCCGCGGCAAAATCCGCACGCCGCTCCACGAGGGCCGGCCGGTCCCGAAGATGAAGGCGTACAACATTCGGGATGCCATCTTCGAGGCGTTGGTGCATCGGTTCGCCATGGATCCTACGATGATCGCCTTTGGCGAGGAGAACCGCGATTGGGGCGGCGCCTTCGGGGTCTATCGCGGGCTTACCGAGTTGCTTCCGTACCATCGCCTGTTCAACACGCCGATATCGGAAGCCGGCATCGTGGGGGCGGCCGTTGGTTATGGGCTGGAAGGCGGCAGGGTGGTCGCCGAGTTGATGTATGCGGATTTCATGGGCCGCGCGGGCGACGAAATCTTTAACCAGCTTGCCAAGTGGCAGGCGATGTCGGCGGCCCAAGTGCCCATGCCGGTAGTGCTGCGCATCTCGGTGGGCGCCAAGTATGGAGCCCAGCATTCACAGGACTTCAGCGCGCTTGTCCACCACATTCCCGGTCTCAAGGTGGTCTACCCGGTGACCCCTTACGACGCCAAGGGGATGATGAACGCGGCGCTTGCCGGTACCGATCCGGTGGTCTTCTTCGAGAGCCAGAAGATCTACGATTTCGGCGAGATGTTCGAGGATTCCGGGGTCCCGGAAGACTACTACGAGATCGAACTTGCGGAGCCGTCGATCAAGCGCAAAGGGCAGGACCTGACCATCATCACATTCGGCCCGGCACTCTATACCGCGATCGGTGCGGCGGACGATCTCGCCGCCCAATTCGGTCTTTCCGCCGAGGTGATCGATCTCAGGTCCGCCGTCCCGCTGAACTACAATCCGCTGGTGGATTCGGTGAGGCGGACCGGCAAGGTGCTTCTGTTGTCCGATGCCGTCGAACGCGGGAGCGTGATGCAGACCGTGGCGGCGAACCTGACGCAGCTTGCGTTCGACTACCTGGATGCGCCGCCGGTTGTGCTGGGCGCCAGGAACTGGATTACTCCCGCGGCGGAGCTGGAAGCTATGTTCTTTCCGCAACGCGGCTGGCTGCTGGATGCGATCCATGAGAGGATTCTTCCCCTCAAGGGCTATCGGCCGGCAACCAACCAGACGCTCGAAGAGCTGGCTCGGCGTGCGCGACTGGGCGTCTAGGGAGGAACCGGTGGGACAGACCATCGCCTTTGCGTGGTCTGTCATGCCTCGCTAAAAGAGACCTCCCTCACTGGATTGGGTGACGACACAAACCGATGTCGCGGTAGGGATGCGAGTTGCCTCGCACCCCCCGCACGGATCCGTACGAGCGCGATTGGCGCATACGGCTCTTACCTCGGATGGGTAGCGGCAAAGCGCTGCTCCGGTCAACCCTCCAGCCGAAAGCAACACCAGGTCGACCCTGCGGTTGTGCGCCCTTCCTTCCTC
>Ga0209638_1002044_pt1 | contig 12570 bp, 9 predicted proteins | sample BarGraNGADG00211_FD_184490 | JGI IMG/M metagenome (GOLD analysis project Ga0209638, IMG submission 184490) | Arctic peat soil microbial communities from Barrow, Alaska - Barrow Graham LP Ref core NGADG0002-211 (SPAdes) (version 2) | ecosystem: Environmental > Terrestrial > Soil > Wetlands > Peat... | reverse complement strand
GGAACAGGAATTGGGTATACCGGTTTTAGAATTCGTGGAACTGATGCAGCTCGAATTAATGTAACCATAAACGGAATTCCATATAACGATGCCGATGAACAAGGTGCATATTGGGTTGATTTGCCTGATTTTACATCTTCATTAGAAAGTGTTCAGGTGCAACGCGGAGTCGGAACTTCGACCAATGGAGCAGGAGCTTTTGGTGCAAATATCAATTTGCAAACAGAAAATTATGCTCAAAAAGCTTCGGGAGAAACGAGCGCTACACTTGGTTCGTTTAATACCTTGAAAGCAACTGTAAAAGCAAGTTCAGGTTTGATAAACGGTCATTGGGCAATTGATACAAGATTATCATCCGTAAAATCAGACGGTTATATCGATCGAGGTTCGGTGGATATGAAATCGTATTTTGTTCAAGCCGGATATTATGATGAAAAAACTTCAATAAAATTTCTGACATTTGGAGGAACAGAAAAAACGTATCATGCCTGGGACGGCGTTCCAAAAGATTCATTAACAACACATCGTACTTATAATCCTTGCGGTTTCATGGGGAATGATGCCAGTGGACAACCACTTTATTATCAAAATCAAACCGACAATTACATTCAAACAAATTATCAACTTGTCGGAGTTCATACTTTTTCTACTGAATTTAGTATAAATGCAGGTTTGCATTATACTCGCGGTGATGGTTATTACGAAGAATATAAGCAAGATCAGCCGATGAAGACTTATTCCTTAAGTTCTTATATTTTAAATGGTACAACGGTTGATAACAGCGATTTAGTTCGCCAGAAAAAGATGGGAAATGATTTTGCCGGAGCTGTGTTTTCGTTGAATTATCAGAAAAATAAACTGACAGCACAACTGGGTGGTGCTGCAAACAATTATTGGGGAAATCATTGGGGCGATGTAATCTGGGTGAAGAATTATATTGGAAATGTATTACCTATCACCGAATATTATCGCAGTAAAGTAAATAAACTGGATGCAAACATTTATTTAAAAGGAAATTATGAATTGTCTTTAAAATGGAATGTTTTTGCTGATTTGCAATATCGGTATGTAAATTACACGTTAAAAGGTACGAACGATCAATGGGATGATGCAATTAATGCCATGCAGGTGTTGGACGTGAAAAAACCATTCAATTTCTTTAATCCAAAAGTGGGTGCTTTCTATCGCCCGAACAATAAAAATGATATTTTTGCTTCATTAGCAGTTGCAAACCGCGAACCAACCCGCACCAACTATACTGATGGAACTCCGGCAACAGTACCAACAAACGAAACTTTGTATGATGCCGAAGTTGGTTATAAATTTCACAATGACATGGTTTCGTTGGGAGCAAACGGTTATTTAATGTACTATCGTAATCAATTGATCTTGACCGGGAAAATTAATGATATTGGGGAAATGTTGACCGAAAATATCCCTTTGAGTTTTCGCTCGGGAATTGAATTAATGGGAAGTATTAAACCGGTTGATTGGTTGCGTTGGGATGTTTCAGCAACATTTAGCCATAACAGGATTATACGATTTACAGAATTTGTAGATATGTATGATGCAAATTGGAACTGGACAGGTCAGCAATCAAATTATATCGGTTATACGCCGATTGCTTTTTCACCTGAATTGTTGGCAAACAGTATGATAACATTCACAAAAGGTAATTTTGAAGCCGGATTTCAGTCGCAGTATATTGGTAAACAATATATTGATAATACCGGAAGTGATGACCGATCGTTAAGTTCATATTTTATCAATAATCTTCGTTTAAGTTATAATTTGCCGGTGAAAGGAATTCGTGGAATTGGTCTGACGCTTCTGGTTAATAACCTTTTCAATGAACAATATATAAGTAATGCCTGGACTTATTCATATTATCAGGGAGATTTTTCGACAAATTTGCAACGTTATAACGATTTTGGGTTTTATCCGCAAGCCGGAACCAATTTCTTAGCATCAGTTAAAGTTAAGTTTTAAAAGAAAGTGGGAGTCAGATTTTGATACCGACTCCCACTTTTTTCTATTACTTTTCTCAATAAAGTAATCCTTTTATTTTTTCCAACTCTTCGGGTGTATCAATCCCCACCGTTTCCACATCAGTAAATCCAACTTTAATGCGATAACCGTTTTCAATCCAGCGAAGTTGTTCTAACGATTCTGCAATTTCAAGCGGCGATTGTTCCAAAAGTATCAATTCCCTTAAAACTTCGGCTCGATAGGCATAAATGCCAACATGTTTGAGGTAGATGTGCTGTGAAATCCAGTTTTCGGTTTCGACTCCACGTTTGTATGGAATAACCGAACGACTGAAATAAATTGCTTCATTTCGCTTATTAATAACTAACTTTGGATTATTCGGATTATTCAAAAAATCAAAGCCATCATTAATTGAAATCTTTTTTGCAAGCGTGGCAATTTGCGTTTCAGGTTCGTCAAAGCATCTTTGTAATTCGATAATTTGTTGCGGTTGAATAAAAGGTTCATCGCCCTGAATATTGATTACTACATCAAACCATTCTTCCAGTTTTGAAAAAGCTTCAAAACAGCGATCTGTTCCGCTTTTGTGTTTATCGGAAGTCATAATGGCTTTTCCGCCAAATGACATCACGGCATCGAAAATCCGTTTATCATCTGTTGCAACATAAACGTTGTTCAAGGCTTTGGAAACCTGATCGTAAACTCGTTGTATCATGGCTTTTCCATCAATATCAACTAAAGGCTTGCCTGGAAAGCGGGTTGATGCATAGCGAGCAGGAATTATACCCACAAAACGCAATGACTGATGAGTTTCATTAATTTTTGACATGATCGAAAAGCAATTATCCCTTTAATCCGGATTTGTGTTTGTAAATTCTTCTTTTTAAATAGGCAACCCAACTTGTTGAACGCATGAGCATTAAAACAATGATTGGAAAAACGGCTATATTGAATATTTGTACCGATAGTGCAAATGCAATAAGGGCTCCAACAAGAAACATGATATTTAAAAATTGATAGAAAAATAAGGGAATGCGCAATTTTCGATTCCACATTAGAATTCCCACAACTAAATTCAATGGGTTTAGCCATAAAAGATTCAGGTTCATTTTTACCAAAGGGTGAGTCGAGAAAAACATAAGATATGCTGCGATTAATCCTCCCAAGCCTGTTACAATGTATAAAAAAGAATCAAACAACTTATAATGACGACGCCTAAACAAATCCCAAATAGTTATCAAAGTCCCAATGATTAACAAAATAAGGGAGACGGTTAATGGTTTTATCGACCAGCCTGAAGTTGATTCTGAAACTACATTTTTGTTTACCAGAATATTTTTATTGGAAACTAATTTTTTGGTTTGCCCATTAGGTAAATATATTTGAGCTTGTTGAAATTCAGTCATTAAAGCCTCCGGAAGAAACATACTTTGAGAAGGGGAAGCAAAGGAATCGGCATCCATTCCAAAAACTAAATCGATACCAAATTTTAACCATGTATCGGTTCCTACATATATTCCAATCCATTGACGAAATGTTTTAGGTTCATTATTTGATTCAAGTTTTACATAACCATTCAATGCACTCAGTATTTTATCTCGAGGTCGGGTAGCACAGTTATCAAAGACAAAATTGTAACGATAAGTACGATTTTCAGGCTCATAATTTTCCAGTAACAATTTTATTAATTTTCTTCTTTCGTCAACAGTTAAGTTCAGAACTTGTTCCCAAACAACTGAATTTCTTTCGGCATAAGCCGGCAGAAAATTACCTGTATAGTATAAACCAAGTTGATAATCAGTTTCACCTTTAATAAATTTGTAGTAAAAATTTTCAGTTTCAAAACTGAAAATTCCATAGTTGAAAATCAAATCATTACCGTTCTTTTTATCCTTAATTCGGATGCCGGTATGTCCAAATTTTTCATAAACTTCTTGACCGGGTGAACAAGTAATTAAACTAATTACAGTTGAATCAGTAAAAGATAACTGCTGCGCATTTGAACATAAAATGCTCAAAGACATTACTGCAACTAAGAAAATTCTTTTCATGATTAATTTGAGTTTATTGTTGCAAAAGTAATCATATTTATTTACAATTTTGTTAATATTATAGTATGTTCTTTCTAACTAAAAATAGTCATTCAAATTCGAAAACCACATTTTGAAGTCGGAAAAATGGTCAGTAAATTTTTTTTTTGCAATATTTCTTAGGGTTTTTTCGATATTTTGGTATTTTGTCTCAGAAAATTACTAAATTTGTGCTTTATAACATTGTTGTCAAACATATTTTTTTAAAAAAAATTATGGCAAAGAAACCTGTATCAGAGCTAAAACCAATAGAAGAAATTCTTTCGGTTTGGGATGTACTTACTCCTGATGAAAGGCAGTTTGTACGAAATAACTATACTGTACATCATTTTAAAAAGAATGAAATGATTCATTGTGAAGGTGAGTTGCCAACTCACATGATGATTTTAGCCAGTGGAAAGGTAAAAGTTTATAAAGAAGGAGTTGGGAGTCGTTCTCAGATAATCAGAATGCTTAAACAGGGAGAACATTTTGGTTACCGGGCTATTATAGCAAATGAAACCTACAATACCAATGTTACGGCATTCGAAGCATCGACGGTTTACATGATTAAAGCTGACATTTTTATTTCAATTCTACGCCACAATAATGCTTTCTGTTATCGGTTTTTGGAAGAACTTGCTACTGATTTAGCTGACTCTGATGCCCGTACTGTAAATTTAACTCAGAAACATATTCGGGGACGTTTGGCCGAGGCATTACTTCTCTTGAAAAAGAATTATGGTTTGGAAGAGGATGGAGCCACTATCTGCATTTACCTTTCGCGAGAAGATTTGGCAAACCTATCGAATATGACCACTTCAAATGCAATTCGTACACTTTCCAATTTTGTAAATGAGCATGTTATCGCCATGGATGGTCGAAAACTTAAAATTATAGATGAAGAAAGACTGCGCAAAATCAGTAAAATGGGATGAAAGCAGTCATTAATTAATAATTATACTGTTTGAATAACAACTGTTTAACGGAAATTAAAAAAATGAACTCATCTCAAATTCATATCACTTTTAAGTCTGCCATTCACTTCCTCGCGATGGGACAAGTTAAAACAGCTTTTGAGAAAACAAAGAGTTTAGTTGACGAATTGCAAGTTGGAGAATATTCGGACAGATTGGAGAATTTGCAACAAAATTATAATTTTATTCTTCAGTATTTTGTAGCCGGAGTTGAAGATCCTCAGCGTAAATCGGTTTATAATAAACTCATTGGTAAACTTTTTGTGTTGAATTCAGAATTAAGAGAAGAACTGCTGTTCAGAAATTCAACGAACTACGAATATACTCAAAAACGTTATTACCCTCACACAAAACGATATAATTCAGAGAATGAATTGATGAATGCTTTTAAGTATTATCATAATCAATCGAGTCTGTTTTTAAATTCGGATGAAAATCACGAAGTTGAATTAAAACGTTTACGATCAAATTACGAAACGTTATTACCTGAATTATTTCGATTATTTTGGTTGACAACAGCTTATAATTTAGAACAGAAAGAGTTTTACAATCAATTATTGGAAAAGAAACACCTCGGTTGGCTCGAAAAATCAATTTTAATATCCGCAATCATGTTGAATTTATGGCGGATGTTTGACGAAAGTAAGCTTATGTTACTTTTTGATGCCTGTCAGTCAGATAATCAACAAGTTAAACAACGTGCTTTAGTTGGATTATGCTTTGTATTGACAAAATATAATCGCTTTTTGCCATTTTTCCCTTCCATCCGAAATCGGTTGGTTTTGTTGACTGATGATAATCACATCGTAGAAAATTTTCAAAACATTATTATTCAGATAATTGCTACTGCCGAAACGGAAAAAATTACTAAAAAAATGCAAGAAGAAATTCTGCCCGAAGTGATGAAAATGAGTCCAATGTTGAAAGACAAAATGGATCCTGAAAGTTTAATAAATTCTGAAGAATGGAACGAAGAAAATCCGGAATGGCAAGAATTGTTGGAGAAGAGTGGGATCTCGGATAAACTTAAAGAACTGAGTGAGATGCAGTTGGAGGGTGCAGACGTTTATATGAGTACTTTTTCTCAATTGAAAAATTTCTCTTTTTTTTCAGAAATTGCCAATTGGTTTTTACCATTCGAAGTTCAGTATTCAGGTGTAAATGAATTATTTAAAACCGATGATAAAACCCTGATTTCAGCTTTTGTGGGTAATAATATTATGTGTAATTCCGATAAATATTCTTTTTGTTTTAGCATACTTCAAATGCCTGAATCTCAAAGAGAAATGTTGACACATTCTTTTAAAATGGAAGCGGAACAGTTGGATGAAATGTCGAAAGATGAGGCGATTTTAACTCCTGATCTGGTTTCAAAGAATATTTCAAAGCAATATATTCAGGATTTATTCCGCTTTTTCAAACTGAATCCTCAGCGTGCTGATTTTTCCGATATGTTTACTTTTTCACTTTTTATGCATCGGTCGTTTCTCTTTGATATCTTGACTAATAATGGCGATATAAAATCTAAAATAGCAGAATATTATTTTGCAAAAAATCATTATATCCAAGCCTTGGAGTTGTTTGAAGAAATTCAGCTTGAAATTACCCCCATAGCGTCACTTTATCAAAAAATCGGTTATATGTACCAGCAGACGTCGCAATTTGCAAAAGCGTTGGAAGCCTATTCAAAAGCTGATTTTATCCAACCGGATGACATTTGGACGGTTCGAAAAATAGCACTTTGTTATAGATTATCGGGGGACTTTGAAAAGGCATTGGAATATTATCAGCATGCCAATTTCTTAAAGCCAAATCAATCACAGATTTTGATGCAAATTGGTCATTGCTTTGTCGAAGTGCGGAAATTCAAAGAAGCATTGAATATTTACTTCAAATTAGATGCGTTGGAAGACGGAAATGTCAAAGTTTGGCGTGCTATATCGTGGTGTTCATTTGTTACCGGAAATATTATACAAGCTGATTATTATGTCAATAAGTTGATTGAAACAGAACCAAATTCGTTCGATTTCCTTAATGCAGGTCATATAGCCTGGAGTCAGCATAAAACAATTGAAGCCATTGAATTTTATCGTCAAAGTTTGAATTTACGAAAAGACAATTGGAAACTTTTTCTTGAATCGTTCAACGATGATAAAACGTATTTGATTGCAAACGGAATTGATGCAAGTGAGATACCCTTGATGTTGGATGTTTTGCAGACCCCAAACTCCTAAAAATCATTTTTTTGGAAGCAGGCTGCTTTCTACAATCTGTATCCCAATCCCCATTCAATAAATTCAGCTTTTTGAAGATGAGTTTTCAATCCCAGTGAAATAAAGAGATGGTTGTCGATGGCATATTTCAGCGTTGCCCGTGTATAAAACCAGCCGTCTTCTCCGCTTTGAACTCCGTTTTTATCAATATCATACGGATAAATTAACGGTTTGTTCTGATTTGAATTTATTAATTGACCGGTATAGAAATTTACAGGCGATAAATTTTTTAATGGATCGTACAAATAAATTCCGAAATCAAAACCGGCTGATAATCTGCCAAGTAACAATTCGTGTTGCCATGAAGTTCCAATCCTGATTTTATTCTTCAATTCATTTGTAGTAAGATAAGTCCGTTTGTAAAGTGAAGTTCCATCGTATACTCCATCATAAAAAGCGTCTATAGCCAAGCCCATTCGGTAGAAATTGGTCAGTGGGCGATAAACTCCAAATACCATTGAGCCAATCGGATATGTTTTTTGATCAAGATAATTATACTGACGGAAACCACCCGAAGCTATAATTTCAAAGCTAAATTTTCGAGGAATATTTTGATAGTTTTGTTTAGTCGGGAACTTAAATTTTTTGTAATTCGGAAAATATTTCAATCCAACAAAACCATTCAAAAAATTTAAACCGGAATTCGGAACGACTATGCTGCCATTTGATATGTGATTCCAGTTATAATCTGCAGTCAGGCTAAATCCATTTCCAAGTGGAATTTCAAGGTTTCCGCCACCGGAAAAAAAGACATTTAAATTTGAACTGATAGCAGCATTTGTGCTGTCTAGCGGTAACAAATTTCCAAGCAAATCGGTATTCGTATTAAAATAGGTTTTAGTCAGATAACTGACACCGGCACCGGCTTTGAGATTTAATTTCAGGAAATTTGTCCGAATCAGCGGAAAACACAAATAGGGATAAATTGCTAATGCATTACCAAGTTTCGCCGGGTTTCCGAGGTTCAACCATACCGTTCCAACTCCAAAAATTGGAAAACCATTGAATTGATGCCATGGTTTTTCGTTCATGGTTTGAAATTCCACCGAAAATTCAGCTCCGGTTACTGGATTCAAAACCAATGCTTTTACATGTTGATCGTGAGGAATAATATTACCGTAAATCCCTTGAATTTTAAAACTATATTGATCAAATGTTTGAGCAGGAAGTAAATTAGACAACAGTATAAAAAGGAAGATAAAAAGCTTATTCTTCATTATTGCTTCAATTGTTTTTGTTATTCCTTTCATTTTTTTTGGTTACCTTTGACACCGCAAATGTAGCAAATTAATTAGTATTTATTAATTGTTAATTGGTAAAAATGTTTTCGATTTTCAAAAAAGAATTACGCACCTTTTTTAGCAATGCAACAGGTTATATCGTCATTGGGATTTTTCTGATGCTGACCGGATTATTTCTTTGGATTATTCCCGGAGAATACAATATACTGGATAACGGTTATGCTAATGTTGACGGGCTTTTTTATCTTGCTCCCTGGTTGTTTTTATTTCTTTGTCCGGCTGTAACCATGCGACTTTTTGCAGAAGAAAAGCAAACCGGAACCTGGGAATTAATTGTCACAAAACCGATCAGTAAACTTCAGATTGTTTTGGGTAAATATTTTGCTGGATGGACTTTGGTGACTTTAGCATTACTCCCAACTTTACTCTATTATTTCTCGGTTTCTTTTTTGTCTGAACCATCTGGAAATGTAGATTCAGGCGCATTTTGGGGCTCATTTATCGGATTGCTTTTTCTGGCTTTTGTTTATGTTGCCATCGGTACTTTTGCTTCATCGCTATCTAATAATCAAATCATTTCGTTTGTGGTGGCAGGAGTGCTTTCATTCTTTTTTTACTATGGTTTCGAAGTGTTGGCAGGATTTTTTACTTCCGGTCAATTTATTCAAATTCTTGAAACATTTGGAATTCATGCACATTATAAATCGATGAGTCGTGGAGTAATAGATTCGCGGGATGTAATCTATTTTATGATTCTGAGTTCCGGTTTTATTGCAGCAACTGTTTGGAAAGTTAAAAAGTAAAAAGTTAGAAAGTTAAAAGTGATTTGCCTTTAAGATATTATGTAATAATTATGAATTGTAAATTATGAATTCTGAATTAAATAAGCCACTTATATTAATAACCAATGATGATGGTGCGGAAGCTCCAGGAATATGTGTTTTAACCCGACTTATGATGCAAATAGGTGACGTGGTGGTGGTTGCACCCGATGGACCCCGTTCGGCACAATCAAATGCATTGACAGTAACGCACCCTATCCGTTTCAATAAAATTGAAGATAAAGAAGGACTTTTACGCTATACTTGTACTGGTACGCCAACAGATTGTGTAAAACTGGCATTGAACGAAATTATTGAATATCAGCCTGATTTGATTGTTTCCGGCATTAATCATGGCTCAAATTCGGCTATTAATGTGATTTATTCCGGAACTATGGGAGCGGTACTCGAAGGTTGCGAAAATGGGATTTTATCTATTGGTTTTTCAATTGGCAGTCATTCCCAGGATGTTGATTTTACTAACTTTGAGCCTTATGTGTTGCAAATAACTCGTGAAGCATTAAAAAATGGTTTGCCATATGGCACTTGTCTGAATATAAATGCACCTAACGGAACAATAAACGGAATTCGCATTTCTCGTCAGTGTGATGGTCAGTGGGTTAAGGAATTTGAAAAACGAACTGATCCACAAGGTCGTTCCTATTTCTGGTTGACGGGCTATTTTGAAAATCATGAACCGGAAGCAGAAGATACGGATGAATGGGCTTTATTAAATGGATATATTTCCATTGTTCCAACAAAAATAGATTTGACAGCCTACGAAGCAATGGAAACGATAAATAAGTGGGATTTTTAAATTAATTCATAAAGTTTGAAAGCTTGCCTGCGGCAGGCAGGTTCATGAAGTTATAAAGTAAAAAATAGAAATAACCAAATAACCAATCACTTTCTATGGTTCGTTTCAATCACTTTCTCTACGGATTTGTCCCGGGATTATTGCTGCCGGTTGCATTTATATGGGTGTATTTGAATCAATTTTATCCGGGTGATTTGTCTTTCTTTGAAACGTTGAAGCAACTTTATCCGGGAGTTTTGATGGGTAAACTACTTTTGCTTTCGATAATGCCAAATTTGCTTTTAGTATTTGTTTTTTACAAAACCGATAGTTTTAAAATTGCTGCCGGAATGATGATTGGAGGGATGCCGTATCTGATTTCGAGTTTTTTTATGTTGTAGGGAAGAGTCAAGAACCAAAAATCTACTAATCAAATAATCTATGCGATATTTTCTAATTGCCGGTGAGGCTTCAGGCGATTTACATGCTTCGAATTTAATGCGTGAACTTCGGAAAGCAGATTCGAAAGCTGAGTTTTGCTTTTTGGGTGGAGACTTGATGCAAGCACAAGGTGGAACGATGATAAAGCATTATCGACAAATGGCTTTTATGGGCATTGTTGCCGTCTTGAAAAATGCACAGACTGTTCTGAGAAATATGTCTGATTGTAAAAAGGCTATCATTGATTTTCAACCGGATGTGCTTATTTTGGTGGATTATCCGAGCTTTAATTTACGCATGGCTCGTTTTGCCAAAGAAAATCTAAAGACAAAGGTTTATTATTATATTTCTCCTAAAATATGGGCTTGGAAAGAATTCCGCATTAAGCAAATTAAGCTTTACGTGGATAAAATGTTTACAATTTTTCCTTTCGAAACGGCTTTTTATGCGCGACACAATTATCCGGTTGAATATGTAGGCAATCCGCTGGTTGATTCGGTTTGCATGCGACCAAATCAAGAGCAAACTTTTGCAGAATTTTGCTCAGAAAACAATTTACCCAATCAACCAATCATTGCTCTACTCGCCGGTAGCCGGAAACAGGAGATAGCAGGTTGTTTACCACGAATGTTGAAAGCCGGTTTGCTTTTTCCTGATTATCAGGTGGTAATTGCCGGAGCTCCTGGAATTGATATCGAATTATATAATTCGATTTTGGAAGGAAGAAATGTTTCAATCGTTTTTGGAAAAACGTATGAATTGCTTCAACAATCGAAAGCGGCAATTGTCAACTCAGGAACGGCAACGCTTGAAACTGCATTGGTAGGAACACCTCAGGTAGTTATTTATCATATTCCCTGCGGACGATTGGGATATTTAGTCAAGAATATTGTTGTTAATGTAAAATTTGTTTCGCTTGTCAATATTATTGCAGGGAAAGAAGTTGTGAAGGAGCTGATTGCGCATTTGTTTACTGTTGAAAATGTAGCAATGGAATTGGATAATATTTTGCACAACGAAAGTAACCGACAAAAAATGATAAAAGAGTATTCCGATATTAAAGACTCATTGGGTGAGCCGGGAGCTGCAGAAAGAGCTGCAGGAAAGATGGTTGACAGTTTTCAGTGAACAATTATTAGTTAACAACTAACCAACCCACCACATCAACAAATAATCACCTCAACTCATCACGCACGCCATAGCAATGCTGTAAAACTTCGAATCGACGCTTTCGCTACGTGAAGTCAGTACGACGGGTTTTTCTGGACCCTGAAGTAATCCTGCCATTTCGGCACCGGCAAAAAGCGACAATCCTTTGTAGAAACAATTGGCACATTCAAAGTTTGGGAAAATAAGAATATCTGCATCACCTAATACCGGAGTCGGCACATTTTTGATACTTCCACTTTCAGTATCGAGTGCCAGAAAAATATCCAGCGGTCCGTCCATAATTACATCGCCAAAATCACCATTACGCCACATTTGCATAATATCCAGATAATCCTGCATGTACTGAATTTTGGGATTGGCTACTTCGGTGGCATGAATCAACGCCACTTTGGGTTTTATGATACCGAATTTATTTGCTGTATTGATAGCATACTTTATCATGGCTGTACGTTGTACCAAACTGGGCGAAGGAATAACAACCGGATCGGTGAAGAAAATCAATTTGTGGTAACCGGGAACTTCCATGGCAGCATTGAAAGTGAGTATGTTTCCGGCTGGTAATATGCCTTTCTCTTTATCCAGGATAGCCCGTAACAACACATCAGTATTTACCAATCCTTTCATTAAAATGTCGGCTTCGCCCGATTTTATCATCCGTACTGATTCTAAAGTGGCTTCTTTTACTTCCGGAATATCGATAATGTGAACGAAAGGCGAAAGGGTATATTCAAATAGTTGAGGAGATTCAATGGATGCCACATCACCAATCAGAAAAGCCTCCACAATTCCCATA
>Ga0209638_1002043_pt1 | contig 12572 bp, 7 predicted proteins | sample BarGraNGADG00211_FD_184490 | JGI IMG/M metagenome (GOLD analysis project Ga0209638, IMG submission 184490) | Arctic peat soil microbial communities from Barrow, Alaska - Barrow Graham LP Ref core NGADG0002-211 (SPAdes) (version 2) | ecosystem: Environmental > Terrestrial > Soil > Wetlands > Peat... | reverse complement strand
AATCGGCAGCAATGTACTGGCCGGATCTAACGGAGATTTGAATATGCTGCGGATAGCACATATCGTCGATCAGATTAGCAAACTGAAAAAGCAGGGTACAGAAGTTATACTAATCTCTTCCGGAGCAGTTGCTGCCGGCCGTGCTAAATTACCCGATGAAACTAAAATGGATACCGTTTCTGCCCGTCAGCTCTGGTCAGCTATCGGACAGGTACGGTTGATGAACACCTATTCAGAATTATTCGGGAAACACAATTTATTCTGTGCCCAAGTGCTAACCACCAAAGAAAATTTTAGTGACAGGAGACATTATCTGAATATGAAGAACTGCGTTTCAACCGTTCTGGAGAATGGAGTTGTTCCCGTGGTTAATGAAAACGATACCATTTCTGTTACTGAACTGATGTTTACAGATAATGACGAACTTTCCGGCTTGATCTCATCAATGATGAACTGCGAGGTTCTCATTATCCTTTCAAACGTAGATGGTATATATAACGGGATTCCGGGAGAGGAAGGAGTTACAATTATTCCTGAAATTTCTGCCAGCGACAACAGTAACGAGGTCTTTATCTCTTCACAGAAATCTGGGTTTGGCCGTGGCGGAATGCATTCCAAGTACAATGTGGCCCGCAAAATTGCGATGGAAGGGATTCCGGTTTTTATCGCAAACGGTTCCCGTGAAAACATAATTGTAGATATCGTTACGAACAAGCAGGTACCATACACCAGATTCAACCCTAATGGTAAAAAACTGAAAAGCAATAAAAAGTGGTTGGCTCACTCAAAAAGTTTTGCAAAGGGTATAGTTGTGGTGAACGAAGGTGCCAAAAAAGCACTATCCGATGTGAGTGCCAATAGCCTGTTGATGATAGGGGTACTGGAAATAAATGGATTTTTTAAGCAGGGCGATATAATTGGTATTATGGATGAGCAGGGAAATCACCTCGGATTGGGCAAATCGCAATACGATTCAGATGAAGCCCGCGACCTGATCGGTAAAAAAGATGCCAAACCGATTATTTACTACGATTATATGTACTTATACGATTTTTAGTTGGAAATAAAATAGTTAAATTATGGACTGCACCCCAATTTTTAGAGAAGTACAGAAAGCTGGCCGGAAATTGAATCTGATAGACGATGCAATAATCAACCGCGTATTGATTGATATTGCCGATACTGCCGAGGTAAACTATGCAATAATCCTTGCCGAAAATGCCAGGGATCTGTCAAGGATGGATAATTCGGATCCCAGATACGACAGATTGAAACTGACAGAAGAGAGGATAAAGGGAATTGCTGCTGAAATGAGAAATATTGCCTCGTTACCATCACCTGTAGGTCGTTTACTTTCAGACACTGTTCGTCCGAACGGATTAAAAATCAGAAAGATATCGGTCCCGTTCGGTGTGATAGGAATTATTTATGAAGCTCGCCCCAATGTCACTTTCGATGTGTTTTCACTTTGCCTTAAATCTGGAAATGCGTGTGTTCTAAAGGGAGGTAGCGATGCCATCTGCTCCAATACCACCATTGTAAAGATGATTCGCGAGGTATTGTCCAATCATCAAATTGACGAGAATGTTCTTACTCTTTTGCCTTCCGGTCGGGAAGAAACCATTCAACTATTAAATGCCAGGGGATATGTAGATCTCATAATTCCGAGGGGAGGCCAGAATCTCATCAACTTTGTACGCGAGAATGCAACAATTCCGGTTATCGAAACCGGTGCAGGAGTTTGCCACACCTATTTCGATGAATTCGGTGACAGGGAAAAAGGCCGCGAAATTGTTTTTAACGCCAAAACCCGCAGGGTAAGTGTTTGCAATGCACTGGATTGTCTTATAATCAATAACAAGCGATTGCCGGATTTAGGGTATATTACTGCCCCTATGACCGAAAAAAATGTTATTATTTATGCCGATAAAAAGGCTTTCCGCGTTTTAAACGGCGTTTATCCTTCCGGATTATTGCGGCGTGCAACTTCAGAATCGTTTGGAACGGAATTCCTCGATTACATAATGGCCGTTAAAACCGTCTCCGGTTTTGATGAAGCCCTCGAGCATATTGCCACCTATAGTTCTAAACACAGCGAAGCAATTATCACCGAAAATATGGAGAGGATTGAAATGTTCCAAAAAATGGTCGATGCTTCTGCGGTTTATTCAAACACCTCTACGGCTTTTACAGACGGAGCAGAGTTTGGACTGGGTGCAGAAATTGGTATTTCTACCCAGAAACTACACGCACGCGGGCCTATGGCTCTCGAAGAACTGGCATCCTTTAAATGGATTGTAGAGGGTACCGGACAGGTGCGCTCTGCCTAATCTCTGGTACGGATTAAATTTGGAAGGTCACACCACATGCCTGATTTGTCTATAAAACCTTCTTTGCCATCAAGCATGACCATTGCCAATCCGTCTTGAAAAGACCCGGCCCTATCATATTTAATGGGAATAACTTCTGCACCTGTTTTATCTATATAACCATATTTGCCGGCAAGCATGACCATTGTCAATCCATCTTTAAAAGACTCAGCCCGATCATATTTAATGGGAATAACCTGTGCACCTGTTTTATCTATATATCCATATTTGCCTCGAAGAAAGACTTTTGCCAATCCGTCTTTAAAGGACTCAGCCCGATCATACTTAATGGGAATAGCCACATTACCAGATTTGTCAATAAAAACATATTTGCCATCAAGCATGACTCTTGCCAATCCGTCTTGAAAGGACTCTGCCCGATCATATTTAACGGGAATAACTTGTGCACCTGTTTTATCTATATAAGCATATTTACCATCAAGCATGACCATTGCCAATCCGTCTTGAAAGGACTCTGCCCGATCATATTTAATGGCAATAATTTCTTCACCTGTTTTATCTATATATCCATATTGGCCATCTAGATAGACTTTTGCCAATCCGTCTTGAAAGGACTCAGCATAATCATATTTAATAGGAATAACTTCTTCACCGGTTTTATCTATATAACCATATTGGCCGTCAAGAAAGACTTTTGCCAATCCATCTTCAAAAGACTCAACATAATCATATTTAATAGAAATAACCACATTACCAACTTTGTCAATGAAACCCCCTTTGCCATCAAGCATAACAATTACCAATCCGTCTTGAAAAGATTCAGTTCTATCATATTTAATGGGAATAACCACATTACCGGATTTGTCAATGAACCCTTCTTTACCATCAAGCATGACCTTTGCCAATCCGTCTTGAAAGGGCTCAGTCCGATCATATTTAATGGGAATAATTTCTACACCTGTTTTATCTATATATCCATATTTGCCATCAAGATAAACTTTTGCCAATCCGTCTTGAAAGGACTCTGCATAATCATATTTAACGGGAATAACTTCTGCACCGCTTTTATCTATAAAACCATATTGGCCATCAAGATAGACTTTTGCCATTCCGTCTTGAAAGGACTCTGCATAATCATATTTAACGGGAATAACTTCTGCACCGCTTTTATCTATATAAACATATTTGCCATCAAGCATGACCATTGCCAATCCATCTTGAAAGGACTCAGCCCGATCATACTTAACGGGAATAACTTCTGCACCTGTTTTATCTATATATCCATATTTGCCATCAAGCATGACCATTGCCAATCCATCTTGAAAGGACTCCGTTCTATCATATTTAATGGGAATAACCACATTACCGGATTTGTCAATGAAACCCTCTTTGCCATCAATCATGATCATTACCAATCCGTCTTGAAAGGATTCAGTTCTATCATATTTAACGGGAATAACTTCTGCACCGCTTTTATCTATATAAATATATTTGCCATCAAGCATAACCCTTGCCAATACGTTTTGAAAGGACTCTGCCCGATCATATTTAACGGGAATAATTTCTGCACCGGTTTTGTCTATATAACCATATCGGTCATCAAGCATGACCATTGCCAATCCATCTTCAAAGGACTCAGCCCGGTCATATTTAACAGGAATAGCTTCTGCACCTGTTTTATCTATATAACCATATTTGCCGGCAAGCATGACCATTGCCAATCCATCTTGAAAGTGCTCAGTATAATCATATTTAATGGGAATAGCCACATTTCCGGATTTGTCAAAAATAGCATAATTGCCATAATTATCCTTATCTACATATCTGTCTAATTGTGCTGTCAATTTGTCGTTTTGTTCCCGACTTTTCTTGATGGTAATAAGGTCAATTCTAAGTAACTCTTCAGTATCACACGACTCAATTTTATATTCTATCAAGAGTCTGTCTGTAGAATTATTCTTGCTTTCAAATTCGAATAAGTACGAGCCTTTTCTTAATGGAACGCGAAAAACCTTATTGGAGATTACATCGCCGATCTCTTCGGTATCTTTATAAACGACACAATCTGTGTCAGAAATTATTTTCAGAAGCGATAATGTAGAACTATTCATAATACATATATTAAAAACTAATTATCAAAGATAGGTTATTTTATGATTAGAATTATCTATACATTGTTTATTTGGGGAGCTATTTCATCGCCCGGTTATGTTTTGCATAGCGCTATATTTCAGATAGTTGCCAATAACTTCTTAGAAGTACTGTTGCTGAAATTTCTTATTTGGTTAAAATCTGGTCATAAACCAACGAGACTTTTCTCTCACCATTCTGTGATGGTAATATAGATATAATGGTAAGAGTTGTAGCATCAGTCCGACTCCAGGTTTCATAAGATTTCCTCTCTGTTACTGTTCCGTTCCTGTCAAAAGACCTGGTTGTAGCAATAGTAAGTGTTTTACCATCTGCAGACCATGTTGCAACAGACTTACTAGTTCCTATGTTTGAGGTATTTACAATTTCCTTGCCATCCAAAGTGAATTTATCTGTGGCGATACTTTCTACACCATCGCGGTTTGCCCTTAATCTGTCAACAGTAAGATTATTTCCCTCTTGCTTAACGGTTAATTGTCTGGCAGCCCGAGAATTACCATCACCTTGATTGCTCTTCGTTGCATTTATAGCCCAAGTTCCTGCAAAATTAGCCTTTGTATCTTGAGCATTTAGTTTGAAAGGAGAAATAGCGAGAACAAAAAAGATTGCTAATGAGGTTAACCACATGAATTTACTGCAGTTAATCCTAAGATTTCCAACATTTTTTTTCATACTATTAAAATTTAATTGATTTGAGATAATTTAAACATTTCAAAGGTAATTATTCCATTTTATATATATGCTATTATTCAAAATGAATATCAACCAGCATGATTTCCGATTTTCCGGCTGTTTTAACCGGAGGGCCCCATAAGCGCAGTCCACTGGTCACAAAGAAATGAGTATTTCTAATTTTCTTGTATCCCCAACTCAGCTCGAAAATACTGCGTGTAATTAGGTTGATGGGAAACAGTTGTCCGTTATGGGTGTGTCCGGAAAACTGCACATCTACCGCTGTGCGGCTTACTTCCTGTAGTTCGGTGGGCCGATGATCCATGAGGATTATCGGCAGATCACGGGAGTCGTTTCCCAAAATTTCGTTTACGGTTTTACGTTTACCAAAGTGCTGGTCATATCTACCCGCCAAATAAAAGGAATTGTCAATTTTTACTATTGTATCACAAAGAAGGGTTATTCCTGCCTTCCGGAAAAAATCTCCTTGTTTCTGTCCCCCATAGAACTCATGATTCCCGGTAACGCCATATGTTCCATATTTTGCATGAATGCTCCTCAATGCAGATTCAATAGTTTCTGTGGTCTCATTTTCCCTGTCACCTTCCACCATGTCGCCCCCGTAGAGCATGAGATCTGGTTGCAGGGCATTAGCCTTTCTCACGAATTGTTCAACGAAACGCGTGCTGGTATTTTGCTGTATGTGCAAGTCTGCCACGAATACAACGCGCAGGTGATCAATATTGGCATTCCTTCCCGGAACATCCACCTTGTATTCCGATACGCGTACTGTATTCAGGTTTATGGCACCGGCTATCACTACGGCAATTGATAAAATAATCATCGCAGAGAGCGTATACAATCTGAATGAAAAACTCTTCCTTGTTTCGGAGGGAACAATCCTGACTAGGCGATTGAGCAACAGAAACAGGTCATACAGTAGAACAGACAGGAAGAGATATAGATAGAATGGCAGAATGTAGCCAGATACGGTGTACCTTTCGGTAAGGGGATAAATGGCTGCTATCAGCAGGTAAACAAGAATATACCAGAACCTGTAACTCTTACTGATAAAGAGATCCTTTATGCGGAAAAGCACATAAATATTAGGAATAATATAGGCTAGGGTGATATAAAGATGAAACATCAGACAAAATTTGTGATTAAACAGGCACGAAGATATGAAATCCCTTGAAATTTCCTTTGGAATTTGCATATAGCTTCGCCGCGAAAGTATTAAAAATAATAATTTAAATCGTGTTAAAAATGAAAAAATCTTTTGCTGTTTTCAGTATTTTTTTATTGAGTGTTATTACTCTTTCCGCTCAGCAGCAGGGGCTGGGCAGTGCGTCAGGCATAATTATCGAAAAAACATCCAATAAACCTCTGGAGTTTGCAACTGTAATCATCCGGAGCAATACGGACAGCACTAAGTTTCAAGGCACTGTAACCGGAAGCAAAGGAGAATTTGCTTTTGATAAATTACCATTTGGCGACTATACGATAATCTATAGTTTTATTGGTTTTAAAAAGATTGAAACACCTGTATTTGTCTTAAACTCAAAGCAGAGTAAATCTAATCTCGGCAAATTGTATATTTCAGAATCAACGTCAATTCTTGGAGAGGTTTCAGTAACTGCGCAACGATCGACTTTTATAAATTCAATAGATCGCAAAACTTTTAATGTCGGTCAGGATGTTATGAGCAAAACCGGTTCGGTAAGCGAATTACTCCAGAATGTGCCGTCAGTTCAGGTGGATATTGATGGTAATGTGAGCCTCAGAGGGTCTGACAATGTGATGTTTCTCATAAACGGTAAGCCATCGGCGATGATGGGTGCAAACAAAGTTGCATTTCTTCAGCAGATGCCGGCAAGTTCAATTGAAAAGATTGAAATCATAACCAACCCTTCTGCCAAATACAAGCCGGATGGAACTTCCGGTATCATAAACATTGTTCTTAAAAAAGACAAAAGCCTTGGCTTAAACGGCCTGATGTCTGTGAATGCAGGGAATGACAACCGTTACAACGGAAACGTTTCACTTAATTACAATCCCGGCAAGATCAATGTTTTCGGAAGCTACAGTGTTCGTCAGGACGAAAGGCTGAGATATTCCGATGATTATCGCAAACATTTCAAATTGAATACAGATACCATAAATTATACTCATACAATTTCAAGTGACCTTTCGCGGCCTCTTTCTCATATTATGCAGGCAGGGGTAGACTATAAAATTAACAGCAATAACACCGTTGGTGTTTCGAGTAGTTACAATTATCGCAGTTTTGTTCGTCAGGCGAATGATGTAAACTTATGGCAGGATACTTACCTCGCAACTACAAAAGATTATACCCGTTCACGCCGTGATCCGGAATTTGAAAAAGATTTTGAATTAACCGCTAATTATACTCATTCTTTTGCAAAAGAAGGTCACGAACTTACTGTCGATTATACCAATTCCATCTCGACGGAACAGGAAGATAACCATTACACAAACACTTATCGCACACCTGTCACAACACCAACCTACGATAATACTCTTATCAAGCAGGGCGATAACGAGTCGCAGTTCTCCGTGGAGTATGTGAATCCGATTTCGGAAAATATTAAAATTGATGCCGGATATATCCTTGAATCGAGAAAGAACGATATGGATTACTTTGGCGAAAATTATAATCCGCTCACAAGTTTATGGATGAAAGATATTGTGAAGTCAAATCATTTTATTTATAAAGAAAACATACATGTACTGTATGGAACATATGAGCAAGAGCTGGGAAAATTTGGTTTCCTGGCCGGAGTAAGAGCCGAACAGGCATTTCTTGATGCCAATCAAGTCATTACCAATGCGATAATTAAAAACAAGTATTTCAGGATTTACCCATCATTGCACTTGGCATACAAACTGAACGATCTGCACGAGTTGCAGTTAAATTACAGTCACCGTATCCGTCGTCCGGAGGGTGATGAGATGAACCCATTCCCGGAATATTCAGATCCATATAACCTCCGCATCGGGAACCCTAATCTTAAGCCTGCCGATGTTCATTCTATTGAGTTTGGTTATCAATACAAGAAGAAAAGCATAACATTCCTTTCAACAGCCTATTACCGTTATACTTATAATGGAATGACAGATATTACAAGGTTCATTAACGACTCTGTTAAGCTAACTACCCGCGAAAATATTACAAAAAACAGTTCCGCCGGATTAGAATTAGTTCTTTCTGCAACCATTGGCAAACTTGCAAATATCAATCTGAGTACAAATGCGTTTTATAATACTATCGATGCTTCCGGTATTGGATACAGTCAAAAGAAATCAATTATTGCCTGGAGCGCAAATCTGAGTACAGGTATTAACTTGTCTAAGAGCACCGTGCTACAGATCACATCTAGCTATGTTGCCCAAAGTCTCACTACACAGGGAAAGCAGTTGCCTTCATTTGTTGTAAACACCGGGTTTAAACAGGAGTTTCTCAAAAGGAAACTGGCGATGACAATCACTGTTTCTGATGTTTTTAATACTTTAAAGAACACCACTATTATTGATACACCGGAATTGTATGAGAAAATTATACGAACACGTAGTGCGCGCATTATCTATGCCGGGTTTACCTATACATTTGGAAACCAAAAGAAGAAAGAAATAGAGTACGATAATAGACTATAATTTCAGCGTTTCTATATCCAGAATTATAAATGAGTTAGGTTTTACTGTTGGTCGGCCATTATTGGCAGAAGGTGCCGACTCATACTCTGCTGTTGTCAAGTACAAGTGGTGAGTAGTTTTGTCGACAGCTATTGTTCTTGCTCCCGGTTGCGTTGTAACAGTTTCAAGCACTTTAAAACTATTGCTGTTTTCTTCCTGAACAACTGTCATTGAACCTTCGCCGTTAGAGCTATATGCGCGTTTCTTTTCCGGATCAAATGCTACACCATCGCAACGATCGCCAATAGGCAGTGTAGTGATAACTTTGCCGGTTTCGGCATTGGTAACCACCATTAATTTATTGCTACAAACACTGAATAAGCGATGATTTTGATTGTCTAACGCTAACCCGCTGGGTTCTTCGCCTGGGGCAATGGACCAATGTTGCTCTACTTTTAAAGTCACAGAATTAATGACATTGATAACGCCGCTTTTGTTTTCTATGTTTACAAAAACTTTGCCTTTACCATCGGTAACCGAAAATTCAGGTTTCCCGTCAAGAGGTATAGTAGCTATAACTTTATTTTCCTTAGCATCGATTACTGTTGAATTGCTACTTCCGCCGTTAAAAGTAAAAACCTTTTGAGAAAACGGGTCATATAAGATAGCATCCGGGTTTCTGCCGGTTACCTTTATTATTGTAATTACTTCAAGGGTTTTAAGATTAAAAACGGTCACAGACGAGTCTCGGCCATTGCTTGTAAAGCCTTTATTCAGGTCGTTAGCTATGGCAATTCCGTGAATACCTTTTGTGTCAGCTATGGTGCCAACCAATTTCCCGGTTTTGATATCTACAACCTGTGCCACTGTTGCGTGCGACACAAATATTCTACCATTGACTTCATCAACGTTTAGGTAGTCCCAACCTCCTTCGCCCCCGAGGTGGATTTTATTTGCAATTTTGTAGCTAGATTGGGCAATTAACGAAGAACCGCTAATAATCAAAGCAATAAAGCTGATTGTAAAAAATGTCTTTTTCATATAATAAAGTATTAAGAATTAATTTGGCTTTCGGTAGACAAATATAGATAGTATATTTGTAATTATTAACAACCCGATAATCATGCGTAATTTAAGTGTCTCATTTCTTTTAAGAAATTCATTTGCTATTTTGGCGTTAAGTCTTGCCTCCTGCATAACTTCCCGCACATATCGATCATCTGTGGCTACGGATAATAGTGCTGTCCTCATGCCTTACAACCGTTTTATTGACCCTGCAGGAACGGTTATTCGTTTTGGGAAGCCCACACTCGAAAATCATAGCCTCGATTGTGCCTTGCTGCCGGGGAGTAAAGTATTGGCAATTGAAGACCGATATGGACTTGCATTTATAGACGTGCAGGATAAAAAGCTTCTGTTCCATCTTGATTATGAAGGCACTTATAAAGGATTGATGAGTACCTATTCAGGCATAAAAGTATTGGAGTTTGAAAATTCCGTCCATATATTCTGGGGAGCATCTAACCCCTCAGCAAAAAGTTCCTTTATCCTGGATGCTGTTTGGGATGGCAGGAAAGCAACCATAAGCAATTCAATTTCGTTTAAAGGCGTAGCCCCGTCGCGCATGGCATTGCCAAATGATATATGTATCAGTAAAGAAGGCGGCGAAAATTACTTATACGTTGTGTTGAACGGCAACAGTCAATTAACCAAGATTAGACTGAACGATAAAAAAGAAATATGGACTACCCCAACCGGCATGGCACCATTCGGAATAACTATCACAGCTACCAAAGCCTATGTAACCAATTGGGCAGGCCCCGTTCCCACTGACGCATCAAAAGAAACAGCCGGTATTCCATATGCCAAAGTATATATAGATCCAAGAACCGGTGCCACGGCTTTAGGTACGGTGAGCATAATAGATCTGCAAAGCGGTAAGATATTGACTGAGATAGAGGTAGGCTTACATCCCAACGCTATCATAATCTCTAAGGATCAACAGTTTGTATATGTTGCAAACGGAAACAGTGATAATGTTTCTGTAATCAGTACCAAAAACGATAAGGTCGCAGATAACATATCCGTCAGATTAATGGGAGAGGAAAACGCATATATTGGAGATTCTCCCAATGCGCTTGCTATCAATAATAGCGGCACCATGTTGTACGTTTCAAATGGAATGGATAATGCAGTTGCCGTAGTCCGGCTGGGGGAGAAGTCGTCCGGATCTGGGAAAGGAAAATCTTTTATCGAAGGGTTTATTCCTACCGAGGCATATCCTGCCGGATTGGTTTTAACAGAAAACACCCTGTACGTGGCTAATCTTGAAGGCGAAGGAGCAAGAGTGGCGACAAATAAAGGCTTTACCATTCATCGGCAAGAGGCTACCGTATCTATTATCCCATTACCCGATAAAAACATTTTACGATCATACACATCAAGGGTAGAAGCCTCTAACATGGTGTTTCGCACTAAAATCACACAACGTCTGCCAAGAAAAGGAATTACACCAAAGCCTGTTCCTGAGCGCATTGGCGAGCCCTCTGTTTTTAAACACGTTGTATATATTATCAAAGAAAACAAGACCTATGACCAGGTTTTGGGTGATATGAAAGAGGGAGATGGCATGGATTCATTGTGTATTTATGGAAATGAGGTGACGCCTAATCAGCATAAATTGGCTAAAGATTTTTTACTGTTGGATAATTATTATGCTTCAGGAAAATGTTCAGGCGAGGGTCATTCATGGACGGATGCCGCAATAGTAACTGATTATGTAGAGAAAAACGTTGGTGCATGGTTTAGAAGCTATCCCCATGTTCTGGCAGATGCTTTGGTCTACAACAAAGAAGGATTTATCTGGAATAATGCTCTCGATCATGGTAAGACCGTCAGGATATATGGTGAGGCATGCACACTGGTTTGGAAGGGTGAATCAAGATGGGAAGCGATCTATCAGAATTTCCTTGACGGCAAGCCTGCAGAATTTGAAAACAAGACAACAATATCCAGGGTAAGACCCATTTTATCGCCCACCTATCCGGGTTACGATGGTCCGGCCGTTCCGGATCAGTTACGCGCAGATGCATTTATCAAAGAACTGAAAGAGTTTGAAAATATGCCCGGCGACCAGTTACCTCAGTTGATGATCCTGGCCCTCCCGGCCGATCACACTGTAGGCACACGTGAAGGAAGTCCAACGCCAAGAGCAATGATTGCAGATAATGATCTTGCCCTTGGAAAGATTATAGAAGCACTTACAAAAAGCAGGTTTTGGGATTCTACGGTAGTTTTCGTGACTGAAGATGATTCCCAGTCGGGATGGGATCATGTATCGGCTTACAGAACCACAGGATTTGTAGTAAGCCCCTATTCGCGCCTGCAAAAGACTGTTCATACCAATTACAATCAAACCTGCATAGTTCGCACGATTGAACAGATATTAGGCATCCCGCCAATGAATGTCATCGATGCAACAGCGCTCCCTATGTTCGATTGTTTCAGTACCGCCCCTGATCCATCTGCCTATGGAACATTAAAAAATCTGATTCCATTGAATGAAATGAATAAGAGCATGGCTTCATTAACGGGTAAAGCAAAAAAATATGCACTACTATCTGCCACCCCTCAGTACAACAATATCGATGGTGGAAATGACGACCTTTTAAATCATATTTTATGGTATGCTGCTAAGGGAAACGCACCATATCCAAAACAAATGACAATTCCAAAGAAAGACAGGAAAGACGAAGATGATTAAAG
>Ga0209638_1002041_pt1 | contig 12576 bp, 4 predicted proteins | sample BarGraNGADG00211_FD_184490 | JGI IMG/M metagenome (GOLD analysis project Ga0209638, IMG submission 184490) | Arctic peat soil microbial communities from Barrow, Alaska - Barrow Graham LP Ref core NGADG0002-211 (SPAdes) (version 2) | ecosystem: Environmental > Terrestrial > Soil > Wetlands > Peat... | reverse complement strand
ATCAAACTTGACCTTGAATGGCTTATCTGCACCAGATGCAGCAGGCAACTGAGCAAACAGACCACCATTGGGGTTCTTTGCCCCATCGCATATAATCAATCCGGCTTTGATATCACTTAGAATTGCATCTGTTGATCCCAGAAGTACAAAATCCTTGCCTCCTGTTGCATAGTATGCTGTATACTTGCTTCCTTTTTTCTCAAGTTTAAGCACCATTGCAAGGTCATCCGGAACCAACCCTGTGGTTTTAATATTTGCAGCAGAATATTGCTCGCCCTGCCTTTCTACAAGCAGCTCAATATATTCATCCCCTCCTAAAAATCCTTTGATTGAATTGACGTAGACCAGCTTGACATAATTATCATCATCCTGATAAGCTATGATACCTCCCTGCTGATCGGCTTTTAACGGCCTTTTTGAAAATTCCATCCTGGAAGTTATTGACCAGTCGGTGTTGGCGCTTTGTAGTAAGATATTCTCTGCGTTGTTGGCTGTACCTCTTATATCCCCGGTTTTTGCCGTGACAGTAAGATATTTGGGCGATTCTGAAAGGCTCCAATTAGCTTTATTTTCCCTTATCCAGCTCCATCCTTCTTTCAGCGTGGTCGATTCAAAAGCATCACTGAAAGATCTTGTGCCAAAATTAACTGCATAAGAGTCTGTCAGACCGGAAATATTGTCTGTCATAGTTATTAATGCAGTACCCGGAACGGAAGCGGCCTGGATGATTTTTACTTTTGTTCCTTCAACAGAAGGGGTTGCGCTAATTTTGGGGATTTTTGCAGAACCATCTTTCACAAGATAGCTGTAGGCGTGGTTATCAGCACTGAAATTTGCAACTTTTTCACCATTCAGTGATATACTGCTGAGTGTGATATCAGCAACAACTTTCAAAGGATAACCGTCAGATTTTGTCTTTCCATTAACTATAACTTCTGCAGTGATTGTTACGACACCTGCGGCGATAGCTGTTACCAGTCCGTTTTCATCAACACTTGCTACTGCCGGGTTGTTACTCTTATAGGTTACTTTCGCATTCTTGAGATTGAAGAAGCTGTCGTCTGACATAGATGCCGTTACACTTGTCTGCACTTTATTGCCGGGCTTCAGGACAACACTCCCGCATTCTGCAACAACAGTTGTTAACACTGGGTTATATGAACCGCTCATCGTTGATTCTACTATTCCCCTGATATCCTTGGAAGATGACCCTATCTCAAAAACATATTTTCCAGGGTCGAAAGTGATACTTTCCTTTGCACTATCAAAGAACCACAGATCAGAGCAATCAATGTTGATTGCAACTGATTTCGTCTGGCCGGCTGCAACAGTTACCCTCTGGAATCCTTTCAGCCTCTTTATTGGCCTCTCAAGTGATGCAGGACTATCAGGTGTCTTTAAGTATACCTGAACAACTTCATCTCCGTCCACTTTACCGTTGTTCTTAACATCAACACTTACAATGATCTTGTCATTTGGAGTGATAGCATTCTTGCTGATCTTGAAATTACTGTACTCAAAAGTAGTATATGATAGTCCGTAACCAAATTCAAAAGATACATCCTTTTTGAAATACCAGTAGGTACGACCATTTTTATTTTTGCCACCTCTCAGATTATAATCAGTGATAGGAGGAAGGTCATTGACCGATCTGAACCATGTGGCATTCAGCTTGCCTCCGGGATTTGCATCTCCGAAAAGAACGCTGGCCATTGCTGTCCCCTGTGCCTGACCATTGTATCCTGTCCAGATTATCCCTGCAACATTGGGATTATTCTTAAATTGATCCACTTCAACTATGCCAAGAGACTGGATTACCACAATCGTATTTGGATTAACTTTTGCCACCGCATCTATTAATTCATACTGGTTACCTGGCAACGTTAGAGTAAGCCGGTCTGCTTCCTCATTGGCTGTTTTGATATCCGTTCCAACAAACAGTACGACAACATCTGAAGAAGCGGCCATAGCGATAGTTTCTTTATCAATAGCCGGTTTTTCAGGAGCATGGTAAACAAGACACACAGTCTGATTTCCTGAAATTCCGGTTTTGTTTACTTTGGCCTTTAATGTACCCGGGAAAAATGAATTGCCCATGTTCTGGGATCCCCTGCCATCAAACGTAGCCAGCAATACTCCTGTAGGGGAACCTGATCTGACCTCGATTGTTCCTCCGTCGCCCGGTATTGAAAGACTCAGATTAACACTCTCTATATCGGTTACATTTATATTTTTATATAAAGTCCAGCCGCCATCAGTTATACATTTAACCGCTTTAATAGGCAATGCTCCAGCGCCAGAGATTATTCCTTTTGATGATGCTGTATACTGTGTGGCATCATATTTTACGGAAGATCCGTCTTTCTTAACAATCTCAAACGAGAAAATGTTGAAAAGATTACTGTTGCTCATTGTGTTTGCACCAGTACTATGTACAACTTCGGCTGTTGATCCTTTTGCTGACAGAAGACTCTTTATCCCTGTCAGAGGAGTTACCTTGTTTTTATCAAGGGCTACGCCGGAATAAGGTCCCAGTTCAACTAAATCAGACATGGGTCCGATAACTGCTATTTTTTTAAATTCTGAGGCATTCAGAGGAAGAATTTTTTTATCTGAATTCTTTTTCAGGTTATTCTTTAACAATACCGGTGTTTTCTTTGCCACTTCAGCAGCAAATGCCACATGTTCAGGAGAGTTTACAACGGTGCTGTCGATTTTCGAATATGGGACTTTCGAAGCAGGATCAAATTCTCCTATCCTCATCCGCACCGTGAACATATTTACCAGGGCCCGATCAATATCTGCTTCAGTAATTAAGCCTTGCTTAAGTGCATCGATGGCGCTTGTCTGGTAAACACTGCCACAGTCGCTGTCGACACCTGATTTTAATCCCATCGCAGTTCCTTCAGCGCTCGTTTTAGCATAATAATGTCCTGATCTGATATCTTCGATTGCACCGCAGTCACCTGTAACATAACCATAAAGCCCGAATGTTTTGCGTGCTAATGTATCGATATAATAATTGCTGGCTGCCATGGGTACTCCGTCAACGGCATTATATGCGGCCATTATACTTGGAAGTTTATCCTTCTCGATAAGTTTCCTGTACTGTGAGATATAAAATTCCCTCATATCTCTTGCATCCATATCTGAGCTGCTGACATGCCTATTGAACTCGCTGTTATTGGCGAAGTAATGTTTGCCGCAAGGAACAGCTTTGAGATAAACAGAGTCAAAACCCATCAAACCGCGGATGAAACCACCGCCTATCTGTGAGATCAGGAAAGGATCTTCGCCGAATGATTCTCCTGTTCTTCCCCATCGTGGATCCCTTACGGGCTCTACAACCGGAGACCAGAAAGTCAGATTGGCTATGACGGGAGAATTAAATCCGCGCGCTTCATCAGCAATCACGGAAGCCTCTTTTTCCATTAATGAAGGATCCCATGATGATCCAAGGGATGCACTGCTGGGGAAAGAAGTTGCTGGCCCACCTTTGGGGTTGAACATTGGTACGACGCCGTGAAGAGCTTCTCCCCAAACGTAATAGGTGTTAACTCCAAGGCGCGGAATAGCCGCCATTGTGTTGCCAAGGAGACTTTGCTTCTCCTCGATGGTGAACCTTGAGACAAGATCAGCAGCCCTTTCTTCGAAGGAGTAGCTGATATTTAAATAAACAGGTTTCTTAGTCTCAGTCTTACATCCGGAAATAAATACAATTACCATCAGGTAAAAAAGAAAACCGGATTTGTTGATTCCTTTTTTCATAGTGTTGATTTTAGGTTGAAAATAATTGATGAGGATTCTATCAGCATTAAAAATCCTGAAACACAGCATTTGTCGCATCAGCTTTTATAATCTTTGCTAATTTGCGTGGATTCAGGTCCACTTTGGTAGTAACCAGTTCAGGCAGATTATATGATTTCATTATCTTAAAATAGTGATCAGTATTTTTCTGAGGCAGCACAAATGGTTTATGCATCTGTCCAGATGTATCAAAATAAGCAAAATATGGCCGCGTATATAATAAACCATCGTCCCTCCTGCTGCTAAATACGATCCATCTACCGGTGGATGACCATGTATGAAAACTTTCAGCCTTGTTACTGTTAATGCCGGGTTTCGACACTATGCCAGTTTTTAAGTCAAGAAGATAGAGATCACTTTCGGGTTGCCATATTGTCAGATTGCCATGCTCCGATTTACAGAAAAGAATATATCTGCCATCGGGTGAAATCCTCGGAAGGGAGATACTGTTAACTGAATCTGAAACAGTCAGGACGGTGTCAACTGCTCCAAATCTCCGGCTTTCCTGATCAAAAGCGATACGAAGGAGATCATACCGGATCTTACCGTGTACATCCATAAAACTTTCATAATCAGGCTTTTTCAGGATATTTTTAATGGCACAGCAATAATATAAATATCGGCCATCAGGCGACCAGGTGGGAAAAGTTTCGAGATGATCAGGATCTGATAATGCACTGCAGCTGGTTATAACATTATTATTTACATCGTAAAGAACTATATTTGAAAGGGTATCATAAACCTCTACCGTTCTCCCGGGTACTGCATGATAACTCTGCACAATATTATTTACCGAGAAAGCAATATATTTTCCGGAAGGATGCCAGGCGGGATACATCCCATTGGCAATCGTTTGATTGGTCCTGGTATTGATTTTAGAGAGTTTGCCATCCTTATAAATAACTGTACCGCCGTGTTCTCCTCTCATATGGAACATCATAGTATTACTGCTGTTTCTGGAAAATGTATGGCAGTTCATACAGTTACCGTCACTCACACTGTTAAGAATAATAGGTGTTTCTTTGAAATTTTCGAGATTCCTCTGGTATATGCCCATAACTTTCCAGGTCTCGAATTCCGGATCAATTAATCTGTATACCAGATATTTGTCAATGGAATCGGGCGCAACATAGTTGGTAATTGTATTATATTTCACCCATTTTTGAGATTTTTTCACAACAATATCCACATAGAACTCCCCCGAAACAGATGCCGATAAAAGTTTGTGCCATTTCTTCTCAGGAATTTTTATACTGCCATCCCTTGAACTAACTATAAATTCAATTCCATTTGAATTATAAAATCTTGCCAAATATTTATCTGCAGTTTCAATTATCCTGAAGTTCAATGGGGCAATATTCGGTGGAATCGTAACCAAAGTATAATCAGGATTCAAAACTGCATCCTGTTTTAATTCATCAGACAGAGGCATTCTTTTACTGCAACTTATTGCAGTTAAAAGAATAATTAAACAATACATATGAGATTTTGCAATCCTTGATATTTTAAGTCTCTTTCTTGTCATCATAGCTGGTTGTTGGGGAATTGCAGATAATACCAGTAGGTTTTTCCGTATTTTTTCCCCAGTTCATAAGCTGCAACCTTCAGGTCGTTTCTGAACCTGGTGTAAAGCCTGGCATAATCGTCAAACCTGTTAATGGTTTCCTGGCTGAAGGTACATCCTTCAGGAATTACTCTTTGTTTTTCGAAGAAATTATAAAAGATCAATGCTTCTTCAATATGCAAAGGCATTCTGCTAAACCCGTGACGTTTCAGATCCGGAACCACTTTGGCAAGCACATCAAGGTTTCTGTCGAGAAGCAATGAGGCGAGCAGATATTCATAAGCCATTTGGTTTTCAGGATGGTTTTTCAGCAGATCCTGCAGATTCAACCCGTTTACCTCAGAAAAGAAATTGGATCTGGCAAGCAGATCACGGCCCATGGTTATTTCAGGGTCTTCTTCTGCCAGATCAGGATTATAAATGTATCTGATATGAAGCCTTGCCCATTTCCTGTAAAAAAGAGTTCTGTCTAACAGACTGAGATACTTCGCTGCAATGTCATAATTTCCATTTACAGTAAACCCGACTGCCAGTTTTTTCAGGGAACGCGGATTCACTCCTTTAGCCACCAGAGACTCAAAAGCCCAATGGATTGATTCATTATTATATGCTAATTGAGCAAAGACTTCTCCTCCAAAGAAGAGATTCAGATTACGTTGCCATTTCAGTCTTAATCCCTGCGAACCGATCTGAGGATAATTAAACATCTTATCCAACATTTTCCCTGACTTGTATAAAGCCAGATCGGTATAATAGATCACGAGAGTATTATACCCAGGGTACCTGTCTGAAAGTTTAAGTACCTTATTCCATTCAGCTTGCTGAACATAATGATCAACTCCAAGCATCAGGTCAGCCATCTTGTTATATGCACGCTTATAAACCACAAAAGCCATCATGACAATTATTATCAAACCTGCCAGGACATTCGTAATGTTCCATTGCAATAACCTGTTTTTAAAGGATTTAACCTTATCTGATATTAAGCCTGTCAGCATTACCAATGGAGTCCATACAAATAATAATATCAGTGCAAACAGGAAAATTGAACGAAATTCAAACATGACCGGATAAGTATAGATCTTGTCAGGCTGGATATAAAATATTAGCTGGCTGGATAAATAAGGTATCAGGATACCTGTAATGATGTAAAAAACAGTAATGATAAAACGTTTCTTCTCTTTTCTGAAAAATATTTCGTGGAGGACACATAATAATACAAGAGGGATGGAAAAGCCTCCGGAAAGCAGGAAAAAAAATGGCCATCCTGCAAAGAAAAGAGAATATCGTGATCGTGATTTGTTGATTGAAACATATAATGCAAAGTAACAAAGGAGAAGCAAAAATCCTACTGCCTGTCCAAAGGCGAAGGACTCGGAACTTTGCAATATTGCCAGTAACCATACCGGAACAAATGATACAACTATGTTTTCAAAATAATGTTTTTTAAAAATATAGAATGAAAGTACAAAAACTGCAAATGCATTCAGTGTATAAATAAATGCCCCTATCCAGGGAGAAATAAAGAACTGAGTGAAAAAGCTACCTAAATAAAGAGCCAATCCTCCGGATGAGGAAAACTGTTCTTTAAGAAAATCCAGACTCCATATAAATAACTGGTTTTGTTCAAGATAAAGGATATGATAACGGTTTAACAAAGCGAAATACAGGTAGTAAAAAACAAATAGTATACCTATGAGAATATATCTTGTTTTTTTTTTACTATTTAACTGTGGTATCATCCGGAAATATTTCCTCTAAATTAATTAAAAAGTCGAGTTATAAGTATTCTGTTTCCTGAAAGTTATTAAATCTGCTTATGAATGAGGCTAAAAAAAATAAGGCCATAAAAGAAGATCTCTTATGGCCCTATATAAATCAGGTGATCATTTTCAGATCATCAATAGCCAAAGTTTTGGATAAGGTTCTTATTCCTGTCCATTGCAGCCTGGGGAATCGGGCAGAAATACATCTTCTGTGTAAACACGTGCGGATGGTTGAGAGAAATCCTTGTATATGTCCATACCCCTCCGTTAGTAAGAGGCACGGTGTTCTTAATCTCCATAGCGTGAAGATCTTTATTCATCTCGACCAATGAGTCTTTCCAGCGCCACAGATCAAATAACCTGTGATTTTCATAGGAAAATTCGATCCTCCTTTCATGTTTTATGGCAGCACGCATCTGAGTCTGATCCATACCGGCAGTAAGCGCAGGGAGATCTGTTCCCGGCCTTTGCCTGATGGCATTGACTGCCTCATAAACGGAAGCGTCCGGACCAACTGCTTCGTTCTGTGCTTCAGCATAGTTCAGCAGTACTTCCGCATAGCGGTGAAATATATAATTCCTGCCATCGTTGTTACCGCCTCTTGGGTTTTTATTATCAAGTCGCTTCTTGGAATAATAGGCTGTATTACCGACATCATCACTGCCGTAGTCGATCTGATTCTTCGAAGGATTAACTTTGTCGATACGGGTATAGATAACATCAGCTACCGGCATCCAGTCCTGTTTATAAGTTGCACCGTCATAAACAACCCAGTCATAGAACCTCTTTTCCCGATTTACGTAAGGATTTTGATCATTATAACCCGATGCTACGTTGACAGTCCCATCAGGGTTGAGAGGATTCATACCGTTTGACATCTGGTATTCATCAACGAGCTCCTGAGTAGGACAATAGTTACCCCACGTATAGTAGGTTCCCTGAATCCATACCGGGCCCCCGAAAGTATCATACGACTGTGCCATGGTTGTTGCAACCTGCTGCCTGTCCCATATGACCTCGCTGTTGTATTCATTTGATTCGTACCATAACTGAGACATGGGAGTGAACAGTTTGTATGTTCCGGTACCTTTATGCCCATATGTATTTATGAACTCCAGGTTGGTCGCAGCTGCATCGGCCCAACGGCTCAGCTTATAGTCTGCAAAAGACTGCAGGTTGTCGGAGGTACGTGGAACAGCGGGATCGGTTGAATTATAAGCCGGGCTCGCTGCAAACAGCTGGACCCATCCTTTAAGCTGCAGAGCTGCACCAAGGGTGGCCCTTCCGGCATCTCCATCACCGCTTTTGTATTTTATAACCAGGTTGCCGTTTGTAAGTATCGTATTCAGTTCACCGACTATAAGATTAAAGGTTGCCTCATATGAACTTCTGGGAAGTAACATCTCGGCCTCTGTATCAGTAGCTCTGTTCTGAGGATCTACAACCAGAGGAACGCCTCCAAGCCTGTAAAACATTTCACAGTAATTCCATGCCCTGAGGAATCTTGCCTCATCCATACGTTTATTGTACCAGTTTGGTTTAGAAACGTCAACGTACTTCGCCTGGTTCTCAGTTATTTTGGCCATGAATGTATTTATCTTCCTGATGGTCTGGTAATAGCCCTCCCATCCGTAAATCTGGAAAGGACCACAGGTTCCACCCCATATGCTGCCATTTGGACCGGCTGATGCTTCAACTATTCCTTTTTTAAAGTTATAGGAAGTATAGTAGAAGCCTGCATCATTATCGGATGTAAAATTATCAAGGTTATCAGGCTGATTCCCCAAGGGCTCAAGCCTGCTGTAGCAGTCATTCAGGTAAATGTCAGCGTTACCTTCGTTAGCCCACATCGTAGCATCGGTAAGAGTCTCTTTACTCATTGTTTCCAGGAATTTATCATTGTTACAGGAAACGGTAAACAAGAGCAATAGTCCTATAAATGCAATGCTACTGGTTATTTTTAATTTTATCATAGTATTTAATTTTTAAATGTGACAACTAGAAGGTTACATTTACACCGATAGTGTACGATTTCATAGAAGGTGAAAAAGTACCATCAGTATTATAAGTAGAACTTTCCGGATCCATAAACTTAAGGCCGCTGATCGTAAATAAATTCTGGCTGGCAACATAAACCCTTAAGCTTTTCATCTTTATTACCTTCATTACTGAACTCGGAAGAGTGTAGCCTAATTGGGCATTCTTCAGTCTCAGGTATGAAGCGTTTCTCTGCCAGAAATCACTTGCCTGTTGCATATTGGAAGTCGGGCTGGGCCATGCGATCGGGTATTTGGCATTCTGGTTAGTTGGTGTCCATCTATTATTGTAATACTCATAATCGGCATTGCTGTTGTTGTTAAAGAACGGGAATGTCATAAAATTTTGAGTATTAAAGGAGGTCATTGCCGATCCCTGGAAGAACAAGCTGAGGTCCAATCCCTTCCAGTCTGCTGTTGCTGTCATTCCAAAAGTCATAAGCGGATAATTTTGAGGATAGCCAATAACGGTTTCGTCATTACTATCTATTTTGCCATCAGGTACCCCGGCCGGACCGCTGAGATCAGCATATTTAATGTCGCCAGGATGCAGTATACCCCACTGGGTAATATTGTAACCATCATTTGCGTCGATCACACCATCGCCGTTTATGTCTTCAGCTGTTGTGAAGAAACCTAGAGATTTGTATCCAAAGACAGTCCCCAAAGCTCTGCCTGTACGCCTGCGGTTAGGATTATCGTAAGTGGCCGCGGTTTCGAATGTTTGAACTAACTTGTTCTTGGCCACGCTTAAATTCGCGCTTACAAACAGCTTGAGACCGTTCGAGAATTCCTTCTTTGAGCCCACTGTCACTTCAAGACCCATATTATCCATCTTCCCTGCATTTGTCTGGGCCAGACCTATACCATATTCATAAGGAACTGTTATAGAAGGGCTTAACAACATCCCTGTTCTTTTTTCGTAGAAGAAGTCAGCTTCAACAGTTAAAATGTCCTTCCAGAAAGAAGCATCAAAACCGATGTTAGATTTCGTGGATACTTCCCAGGTGATGTTTGGGTTATTTTCATTATCGACATAAGCCCCCTGACCCATAACTCCGGATCCGAAAGCGTAACTGTTTCCAGCGAGTGTATAACCTGAAAGATACTGGTATGCCGAACCTGCAAGGTTACCTGATTTACCCCACGATGCTCTCAGTTTCAGGTTGGTGAGCCAAAAAATACCTTTCATAAAGTTCTCCTCAGAAATTCTCCATGCAGCTGAGAAGGCCGGGAAATATCCCCATCTTTTACCAGGTGCAAAATAGTAGTGACCGTCATAACGACCCGACGCCTCTAACATATACCTGCTGTCGTAGTTCCATCCGACCCTGTAGACGTACCCTATCTGAGCGTTTACATTTGACGTACCTCCGTTATCGTAATCATTTTTATTGGAGCTTCCGAGACCCAGCTCATCTATACCGACAGAAAAATTATTCCTGCGTCCGTAAAGCTGGTCATAATTACCATTCCTTGCTTCTGCAACCACCAGACCCGTAACATTGTGTTTGCCAAATGAGCGGTTGTAATTAAGGTAAGCCTGATAGGTATAGGTCCTCCATCTTGAATCATACTGCTGGAGGTATGTGTAAGCCGGAACGTTCCCTTCCTGGGTGGATATCGATTGGGTATAGGTATACGGAGTAGTATTAAGGTTGATTACAGAATAATAGAACGGCGTATGCCATCCCTTCTCATATCTCAGTCTTGTGTCGTAACTGAAAACTCCCTTCAAACTTAAACCTTTAATAAAAGGAAGCTGTTGCTCTACAGCCAGGGAGGTAAGTATGGTGTTGTTTTCGTCCTTTGAGTATCCGCTGCCTTTGAGCACTGCCACAGGCGAGTTACCTGCAAACTGTCCCCACTGGCCATTTGAATAATAGATTGCTTCTGTTGGTATGAACTTGTAATTGTTCCTGAAAATCTGTTCAGAGCTTGAAGCGATATCGAGATCATTCTTGGTTTCAGCCGATCCGATAAAGGAAGCACTTACTTTTGTTGTATTTGTGACATTTGTCTCAAGGTTCAGATTAAAGTTATACCTGCTATAATTAACCTTTTCAAATAAACCCTTCTGCCCGTAGTATCCAACACCTGCAAAATATTTTGTCTTTTCATTACCTCCGGATATCTGAACATCATGTTTCTGGATCGGTACGTTGAAATTGACCAGGTCTTTAGTATTGCTGTCAGGGTACCTGTCAGGATCGCTGGCGTGAAGAGAAGCATAATTGGCAATTGTGGCAGGATCAAACGGTAGTACTGCAGTTGCACTCTGATTGAGCACTGCTTCATTACGTAGTTTCATATAATCAACAGCATTAAGCAAATGCGGATAATATGTTGGCGTCTGCCAGCCATAATAACCATTGTATGTCAGAGTTGGCAGGCCTACAGCTCCCGATTTGGTCTTGATAAGTATAACACCATTTGCACCCCCCATCCCGTATGGCGCTACTGCAGCGGCGTCTTTAAGAACGGTAACGGATTCAATAGTCGAAGGATCAATCTGGTTCAGATTACTCACAAGTATATACTTATTTAGAGTAGAGTTCCACTCAGATCTACTTCTTATTATTCCGTCAATAACAATAAGGGGAACAGCCGAACCGGTAGTGGCAACGCCCCTGATAAAAATATCAGAGTTATCCGAACCGGGTTCTCCGCCATTTTGTCTGGAAAGCACACCTGAAATTTGGCCTGATAAAGCATTCGTGACATTTGCTACAGGGATTTTTGAAACAACATCCCCTTTTACAGCACTGACTGAACCGGTAATAGATGCCCTTTTCTGGGTTCCATAACCGATCACGATAACTTCCTGCAGGCTTTCAACTGTAGGAACCAGTGTTATGTCGATAGTTGTTTTTCCTGCCAGGGGTATCTGCTGGGATACATATCCGATGAAGGATACAGAAAGTGTAGCTTTGGGATCAGACACATTCAACGAAAATTTTCCGTCGACATCGGTAATGGCCCCGAGAGTAGTGCCTTCAATCTTAACCGTGGCACCGATAAGGGGTTCACCACGATCGTTCAAAACAGTACCGGTTATCTTATTTTGCTGTAACGCTGCACCATTATTATTTATAGTGCTTAAATTGGTCACAGCGGCAAGAGGACCAGCATTGTCACCAGGAATAGCCTGTGCAGTTACTTCACTCTGGAAGAGAATGATCGCTCCAACCAGAATAAGGAGTGTAAAAAAACTGGGAATTCGAATCAATTTCCCCGGACCAGATCTGAAATCCGTCCATAATAAGCGTTTAGTTTTTTTCATAATTAGGATTTAGTTTTTCACAATTATAGGAGTATGTTTATATTATAATAAAAACATTCTCTTAGTTTAATAATCATTAAACAATAAAAATAAGAAAGAAAAAAAGCGAAATTAAAGGAA
>Ga0209638_1002040_pt1 | contig 12579 bp, 10 predicted proteins | sample BarGraNGADG00211_FD_184490 | JGI IMG/M metagenome (GOLD analysis project Ga0209638, IMG submission 184490) | Arctic peat soil microbial communities from Barrow, Alaska - Barrow Graham LP Ref core NGADG0002-211 (SPAdes) (version 2) | ecosystem: Environmental > Terrestrial > Soil > Wetlands > Peat... | reverse complement strand
CTCGCCAACGTGGGCATCTCGACCCTGACGCTGCGCGACGGCGACGCCGAAGGCTTCCGCTACGAGCCCGCCTCCGGGCTCCCGGCCGCGCCGGTTTCCGCGGCGGGAGTGTGTGCGGCCGCGGCGGCACCGCAGACTGCCACGGCGACCTCCGCCACCGGGGGGGCGGTAGCGACGACCGCCACGACCGAGCCGCGCGCGTCCGTGGCCGCGCCAACGGACACCACGGCGCCCACCCCCGCGGCCTCCATTGCCTCAGCCACTTCGCCGCCTCAGGCCCCGGCTCCGGCCCCGCCCGGTGGCGCCGACGTGGGATTGATGGCGGCAGCCGTGGCGGGCGGCGGACTGGCGGGGTTGGCGCTGCTCCGGCTCCTGGTCGCGCGGCGCGCGACCCGGTGAGCGCGCCTCCGGCCACGAGCCCGGCCCCGGCAATAAGCCAAGGCCTGGCTCCGCGGGCGTGGCTGGTTTGGTCGCTCGCGGCCGTGACCGTGGCCCTCTCCACGGACAACCCGATCTACCGCGGCCTGGTGGCCCTGGCGGCTCTCAACGTCCTGCTCACGTGGCTCCCGCCCGGCCGCCGCGTCCGCCCGCTTGCAACGGCCGTGGCGCTGGCAGCGGCCTTCGCGGCGCTCGTCAACTTCCTGGCGAGCCACACCGGGGCGGACGTCATCGTGCGGCTGCCCTCCGACTGGCCGCTCGTCGGTGGGCCGCTGACCGTGGAGTCGCTCGCGTTCGGCGGCGCGCTTGGCCTCGGCCTGGTGGCCGCGCTCCTCGCGGTGGCTCCGCTCTCCCTCGTTCTGGAGCCGCACGATGTCGTCGACGCGATGCCCGGCTCGCTCGAGCGGACCGGCATTGCCGTGGCCACGTCCCTGAACCTCGTCGGCGGCCTTGGCCGAACCTTCACGGCCGTTCGGGACGCCCAGCGGATGCGCGGCTGGCGGCCGCGCGGGATTCGGTCCTGGAACGAGGTTCTGGTGCCGGTAGTCCTGACCGCGATCGAGGACTCGGTTCTGCTGGCGGAGGCGATGGAGGCGCGAGGTTTCGGGGCCGGCCGTCGGACTTCGTACGCCCGGTCGAGTTGGGGTAGATGGGAGGGCGCAGTAGTCGCGGGGGCGCTTGGCAGTGCCGTCCTTTTCATCGGAATCCGTCTCCTCGGAGCGCCGGTGGACTGGTACCCGTATCCGACGCTGGCGTGGCCGCCGATCCATCCCGTCCTCGTCGCGGGCTGCCTGGCACTGGCCCTGCCCGCCGTTGTGCCTCACCGGGCTTCCGGCGGCGCCGACTGATGGCCGGCCCGATCGCCCGACTCGAGGGCATCACTTACACGTATCCGGGAACCGACTCGCCGTCCCTTCGGTCGGTCGATCTCGAGATCGGGCCCGGCCTGACGCTCGTTGCGGGCAACTCCGGTGGCGGCAAGTCGACCCTGCTGCGCCTGTTCGATGGACTGGTTCCGCAGTTCCACGGCGGCCGAATCTCCGGTTCGGCGACCGTTGCCGGCCTTGATCCGCTGCGGACGGCGATCCCGCGGCTGGCTCAGCGAGTCGGCCTGGTTTTCCAGGACGTGGAGACCCAGTCCGTCTACGGGGTGGTGGAGCGCGAGATCGCCTTTGGCCTGGAGAACGTGGCAATGCCACGCGCCGAAATGCATGACCGCGTGGACGAGATCCTGGCCGAACTCTCGGTCGAGCACCTGCGCGGGCGGCGGCTGACGACACTCTCCGGCGGTGAGCGTCAGCTGGTCCAGCTGGCTGCGGTGCTTGCTCTGCGGCCCGAGCTTGTGGCTCTCGACGAGCCAACGTCGCAACTCGATCCGGAAGGGGCGGAGGCCGTGCTCGCGGCATGTCTGGGGCTGGCGCGTACGGGTCGGGCGGTCGTCGTGGCCGAGCATCGACTGGCGACGCTGCTGCCGGCAGCCGACCGACTTCTGCGGGTCGAGGATGGGCGGGTCGAGGAGGAGGCGCTGGCGGGGCCCTCGACGGTCGGGCCGGCGCCGCGCGCCGCGCCGCACCCCCGCTCAGCCGGCACGGCCACTGCCTGGGAGATGCGCGGCGTTGCGGCCGGTCCGGCTGGCCGGGCCGGAGCCGCCATCCTGGAGGGAGTTACGCTGGCCGGGGCACCTGGTGAGGTCGTGGTTCTCACTGGCCCGAACGGATCCGGCAAGACAACCCTGCTGCGGACTCTGGCAGGGTTGCTCGCTCCGCTGGCGGGCACGGTCCGGCGACCCGAGGGCCGGACGGCGTACCTGCCCCAGAACCCGGGCGCGCTACTGCATCTGCCCACCGTCCGGGCGGAAGTGGCCCTGACCCTGCGCCGCACCGGCCACCCCGGGTCTCCGGACGCGATGCTCGCCGCGTTCGGCCTGGCGGCTCTCGGCGATCGGTACCCGCGTGACCTCAGTTCCGGCGAGCGGCAGCGGGCGGCGCTCGCAGCGACCCTTGCCGGGGCCCCGACGCTCGTCCTGCTCGACGAACCGACACGGGGCATGGACACCGCCGCTCGCAGCTCGCTCGTGGCTGCGGTTGAGGTGCTGACGGCCGGCGGCTCGGCCGTGGTCGTTGCCACTCACGACGAAACGCTCGCGGCGGCCCTGGCGGACCGGACGATCCTCCTCGGCAAAGGCCGCGCGACGGAGGCGGCCCGATGATCGCCGTCGTCTCAATCGCTGGGCTGGCCCTCTTCCTGTGGCCGTTCCTGGGCCTTGGGCTGCCGCCAGAGGTCCCGGCTGTAGCCGTGACGCTCGCGGCCGTGGCCTCGCTGACGCTGATCGAGTCGGGCACTCGCCGCCTGGATTCAGGGCGCCTGGCTCTGCTCGCCGCCCTTGCCGCGATCGACGCCGCTCTCCGGCTTGCCCTGGTCAATGGGATCGGTGGCTTCAGCCCCATCTTCTTCTTGGTGATCCTTGCCGGCTACGAGTTCGGGCCGTCGTACGGCTTCCTCGTCGGCAGCTTCTCGCTCCTTGTCTCCGCCCTGGTCACCGGAGGAGTTGGGCCGTGGCTGCCATACGAAACGTTCGCGCTCGGCTGGGTCGGGCTGTCGTCGGGCCTGGCCGGTTCGATCGTCCGCCGCATTCGGCCGGCCCGTCGGAGCTGGCTGCCGAGCCGCCTGGACATTGCCGTCCTGGTCGCCGTCGCCGTCGTGACCGGATTCGCGTATGGCGCGCTAACAGATATCTGGGGCTGGGTCGCCTTCTACCGGGGCGTCGAGAATGTCGGCTGGATGCCCGACCTGTCCGCGGGGGAGACGCTGGCCCGGTTCGGCCGCTACTACGTCCTCACGTCGCTGACGTGGGATGCATTCCGGGCAGTCGGCGACGCGATCGCCGTGGTGGCGCTGGGGACGCCCGTGCTGATGGCATTGGGCCGTCTCCGCGCTCGGCTCGGCTACGAGATCGTCAGCGTCTGAGCGGCAACGGCCTCACCGACGTGGGCGCCGGAGTCGACGACATCCTCCCGGAGGGAGATCGGGAGGGCGTCTGGAAGCGGAAGGAGGGTTCTTCTGTTGCGGTTTCGGAGGAGGCGGTGTCCGGACCGATGTTGGAAGGGACGCGAACGCAGAGGGGGAAGCGCCGCGTCCCTTTTCTCTATTCTTGGCGCGGTCTCCTGAGAAGATCCTGAATTCGGGCCGCTGAAGCGCTACTTGGGAAGGATGCCGTGCCGGATCCGTGAGCGGCACCGGGTCCAGCGGTGGGGTGCCAGGCCTCCGATTGTCCCGCCCATCTCGAGGCTGCGCCGCGTTCGTCGCGATTCGCTATCGTTGCACTGCAAACCGCCCTAGATCTTCAAGGAACACCTGTGGCCCTGCCTCAACGCTCCCTGTCGCCAGCCCCGCCCGACCCCATTCTGGGCCTGACCGAGGCCTTCAAGGCCGACACTCGGCCCGGCAAGGTCAACCTCGCGGTGGGCGTCTACATCGACGAGACGGGTGTAACACCGGTCATCCCGTCCGTCCGAGAGGCGGAACGGCGCCTGGTCGAAAAGGGCGACTCCAAGGGCTACCTGCCGATAGACGGTCGTCCCGCGTTCAAATCGGCCGTACGAGACCTCATCTTTGGGGCCGACAGCGAAATCGTGCGAAGCGGCCGGTCGGTCACGGCCCAGACTCCAGGCGGAACCGGCGCTCTGCGTGTCGCCGCTGACTTCCTGCTGCAGACCGGCTCGTCGAAGACGATCTGGCTGAGCGACCCGACCTGGCCGAACCACCCGCAGCTCTTCTCCATCGCCGGCTTCGCGGTGCAAACGTACCCGTATCTCGACGAGACGGGTCGTCAGGTGGACGTGGGCAAGATGTTGGGTGCGCTCCGATCGGCGGTCCCCGGCGACGTCGTCCTGCTCCACGGCTCGTGCCATAACCCGAGCGGCGTGGACCCGGACCAGGCGACCTGGGCCGCAATCGGCGAGGTCATCGTTGAGCGGGAGCTCCTGCCCGTCGTCGACTTTGCCTATCAGGGCTTTGGCTTCGGACTGCGCGAGGACGCCGACTGGCTGTCCGGTCTGGCGCGCCCGGGCCTCGAGTTCCTCGTCTGCACAAGCTACTCGAAGAATTTCGCGCTGTACAACGAGCGCGTTGGCGCGTTGACGATCGTGGCGGCGGATTCGTCGCGGGCCGCGTCTGCCCTGAGCCACGTCAAGATCGCGATCCGCTCCAACTACTCCAACCCGCCCGCCCACGGCGCGGACATCGTGGCGACGATCCTGAACGATCCGACCCTGCGGGCTCAGTGGGAAGTGGATCTGGCCGCGATGCGCAACCGCATCCTGGGCAACCGCGCCGCGCTCGTGGACGCGCTCGTGGCGGCGAACGTGCCGGGCAACTGGGAGCCGATCCGGCGCCAGCGTGGCATGTTTGCGCTTCTCGGCCTGTCTGCCGAACAGGTGGCGCGCCTCCGCGACGAGTTCGCCGTGTACGTCGTAGGGCGCGGCCGGATCAACGTGGCCGGCTTCACGGCCGCCAACCTGCCGCAGGTGGTGGCTGCGGTCAAGACGGTGATCGAGGGCTAGGTTCGCATCTCGGGGCGCCGGAGCCCGCGATCGTGTTCCGCCGCACCACCCGGCACCAACCCCGCACACTCAGAGAACGTTCCTGCTTGCTGTGACGTCAGTCGGAGTGGAGGGCTGATTGAGAGCCCAACGAGGCGACGACCGAGAGAGAGATGGGCAGGCTGTGGCCGCGGACATTGCGGTGGAACAGGGTCGGGTGGACGCGGCCCTCGAGTTCTCGCGGCTGGCCGATCGCTACCTCGACACCGCCTACCGCCTCGCCAGCGTCGTTCTCGGCGATCCGACCGAGGCCGAAGACGCGGCCCACGATGCTGCCGTGCTGGCCTGGCGGCGCTTCGGGACGCTGCGGGATCCGGACCGCTTCGAACAGTGGTTCTGCCGCATCGTCCTCAACGTCTGTCGCGATCGGTTGCGGCATCGACGCCGCCATCCAGTCGTGGAGTTGCCCGACGACGATGACGGCGGCGCTGGCCTTCGTGCACCCGACGAGGCCGACCGGCTGCTGGCGCGCGATGCCCTCGACCGGGCCTTCATCCGCCTCGAGCCAGACCACCAGATCGTGGTCGCGCTGCGCTACTACCGGGATCTGACCGTGGACGAGATGGCTCGGCGACTGGAGATCCCCGCCGGTACGGTGAAGTCGCGCCTGCACCACGCCCTGCGCCGGCTGCGCACCGAGATGGAACGCCAGGGCTGGCGCGAGGAGACCTCCGATGAGGCGTAAGCGCGAGACCCCAATGGGCGACCGGACGGAGCGAGACATCCGATCCTGGCTGCGGACGCGGGACGCCGGGCCGGCGCCGGACCGCCTGCGGCTGCGGATCGCTCTTGTGACGGACGAGCGGGAACGCGCGCCGCGTCTCGGCCTCTGGGCCATCCTTCGACCGGCGATCGCGCTGGGCGGGGTCGCCGCGGCCGCAGTGTTGCTTCTCGCGGCGATCGCACTTCGTAGCAAGGCCGGCCCCGTCGGAGGTCCGGGTGGCAGTCTGCTGCCGTCGATTCTCCCCAAGCCAATCCCGTCTGGCCTGACGCCCTGGCCGCGGACCGGAGCCGTTCTGGCGGTGCCGGTCGATGGGCCGCTCCTGGTAGCGCTCGTCTGCGCCCCGTTCCTGGCGGCGCTGCTGCTTCTCGGCTTCATGGCCCGCACTTCCTCCGCGGACGCGCGCCGGTCGGGAGTACACGAGATGTCATGGCGCGCGCTCCGGCAGATGCGGACCCCTCGAGCCTGGCTGCTGCGGGTGCTGGGCACAGTCCTGGCTGCGGCCCTGATCGTGGCAGGTTTCAACATGTTCGCCTTCGGCCAGAACGTGCCGCTACGCTACGGCAGCGTGTTCGAGGCTGGCGGGGCGGCCGCCCTCGGCTACAGGTCAGCCACGGGCGGCGGCGCCGACGAGTCCTATGTCCGGTTCGTTCCGGGCGGTCAGGTTGAGCTGGGCATAGCGCTTGCCAACCCGGGCGATCAGGCGTTGACGGTTACATCGTTCGACACGCAGCGCTTCCTGACCGAACAGCCGGCCGGCGCCTTCATCTCCTCGGTGGAGTTGCGCCTGCCGCCGGGGACGCCGACGTTCGGTTGCAGCGCGTACTCAGCCGATTCGCCGTCCGGCGACATCTGCACCGAAGCCTTCCACCCCTTTGAATTGCCTCCCGGTGGGGAGACTTCGCTGGCCCTCATTCTCCATTTCAAGAACTGCGCCCTGGTGGCGCCCGGCCCCACGCCGGCACCCAGCGCCGAGTATCAGGCCGACTACCTGCCAACCACCGGCTACGCAACGTTCATCGATCTGCCCTTCCGCTTCAGCATGCAGGGCATCGAGCGAGAAACGGACGTCCGGATGCATCAAGCCGTGGGTCTGGTCTTCGGCTCCAGCTCGGTGACCTGCTGATGCCTGGTTTCATCGTTGCTTGGCTGGGGACCGGATTCGTCCTCGCCGGCGTGGTCCTGTTCTTCGACATGACCGCCCACGATCGGGTGGTACTGGCGGAGCTCTCTGAGACTCCGTCTCCGGTCGGCCATCGGTCGGGCCACCGTCGCCGCCTGATCATCCTCACCATCGTTGTTGTCGTGGCGGTTGTCTGGCAAGGCTTCTCCCTGGCCTCGGGCGGCTACGACCCGCTCCGAGCGGCCGGGCCGGCGATCGGGTCGGGCCCTCTGTATGTGGGTACTCAGCCGGCCACGTACGGCGGGGTCGATGAGACAGTTTTCGCGGCCGTCCCGGGCGGGGAAATCCAGATGGAGTTCAGCCTCGTGAACTCGGGCGAGTTCCCGATGACCGTTACGGGCTTCGACTACTCCTCCGGCGGTCTTGCGTCCTTGGGCTATGTAGAGTCGGGTCTGCTGATGCCTGCGGGCCAGGCGAGTGGCGGCTCGGGTCGCGGCGCCCAAGGTCGCATTGAGATCCAGGCTCACGCCAGCGTCCGCGTCGTGGCTCGATTGCGCCTCAAGAATTGCGCCGAATGGCTCCCAACGCCGACGCTGGCGCCCGGCCAATCCCCTTCCGCGGTGAACGCCATGGCCGCGACCTCGGCGTTTCAAGCGGGTGGGTTGCCGACGTTGCCCGTCATCTATGACATGCTCGGTTTCCGGCATGTTTCCAATGTGGCGCTGCCCGCCTACCTCACACTAGCCGTGTTGGACCAGGCCGGTTGCGGCGGCATCAACAGCAGCGTTAATTTGCCCCTAGGTGTACACGCGACTCCGGTTCCGTCGTTCCAGTACCCCTAGCGCGGGAACCGCAGCTAGCGCGGCGGCGTCTGGTGGGTGGACAATAGAGCCAGTCGCAGCGGGGATCACGATGCCTTCACCCAGCAGTCGATCACTCATATCGCGGGTCCGACCGGCAGCCGGTCTGCTAATTGCGGCGCTGGTGCTAGCCGGGTGCGTCGGCTCCGGCTCCGGCCCCGGTTCGCCCGCGCCCTCGGCTGCCCTGTCCGGCCCGGTCTCCGGAGGCAGCTTCTATATGCGGGCTTGGCAGACCCAGGCTCTGGCACCCCAGAACACGTTCAGCTGGCTCTCGCCCGTGACGATTTCCGACGGGCAGTTCATCGACGGCAACATCGCTATTCCGATGATCTACCCCGGTCCAATCTACTCGGGGCCCCAGTCGCGGCCGATCAGTGATGCCGGCATCGCCGCGATAGTCGCGGAGGCCCGCAAGGACGGTCTTCTGGCCGACAAGACCGACTTCGCCACAGACGCCGCTCCCGGCTCCGTCCTGACGCACATCGGGCTGAAGATCGACGGCGTGACTCGTGAGCTGACCGGCCCGCTACCGACCGGGCTCGTCCCGGACTCCGCCGCCCCCGGCACGCCCGCGGCATATCAACTCTTCTGGAGTCAGATCACGAGCATCAACGCCTGGCTCGCCGCGGATCTCGGTCAGGGTAAATCGTTCACGCCGACCAGCCTGGCCGTGCTGGTGACGCCCCCAACAGATGCCACTGCCGGTATCGCTGCCAACGAGAAGCCCTGGCCGCTGGCCGCGACCTTCGCGACGTTCGGCAAGCCGCATGGTGGGTCTGTTTATCGCTGCGCCACTGTCACGGGTGCCGACGCAGCCACTCTCCTGGCGGTGGTCGTGGAGTCAAACCAGCTGACCCACTTCTCCGATTCCACCGGCGCGAAGGCCTCGCTCCAGGTTCGCGCGATGCTGCCGGGCGAATCCGATCCCTGCCTGTAGGTCTGCCAACGACCGCACCGCCCGGCCAGCCGGGCACCTTCGGTAGGGCCGAACGGACGTTGCCTCGACCATAGGCTCGGGTGAATGCTGATCTCATGAGACAGCTTCCTCGATCGCCCAAGGAACTCCGTCCCGCCGGCATCCAGCGCGTTCCATTCCGCGGAGCCGAGCTTCTGACTCGTCCGCTGCTCAACAAGGACACGGGCTTTGACGCGGGCGAGCGTCTCGTCTTTGGACTGCGCGGCCTGCTGCCACCCAGAACGGCGACGATCGAAGAGCAGGTCGGCCTCGAGCTCGAGCACATCCGCACCAAGAGCGACGATCTGGAGCGCTATATCGGCCTATCGTCGCTGCAGGATCGCAACGAGACCCTCTTCTACCGGGTCCTCCTCGAGAACCTCGAGGAGTTCCTGCCGATCATCTACACCCCGACGGTCGGCCGCGCCTGCCAGACCTTCAGCCACATCTTGCGACGGCCCCGCGGTTTGTGGATCACCCCAGCCGACATCGACCGGATTCCCGACCTGCTCCACAACGCCCTTCCCGACGGCGGTGGGGTTGGTGCGGCGGCCGACGACATCCGGCTCATCGTGGCCACGGACAACGAGCGCATCCTGGGTCTGGGCGACCAGGGCGCCGGCGGGATGGGCATCCCCGTCGGCAAGCTGGCTCTCTACACCGCAGGCGCCGGCATCTACCCGGCCCACACCCTGCCCGTCTCTCTCGACGTGGGCACGGACAACGCGGACTTGCTCGCCGACCCACTCTACATTGGCCATCGCGCGCCCAGGCTTCGCGGGGCCGAATACGACGACTTTATCGAAGCCTTTGTCGTTGCCGTGCTCGATGTCTGCCCGAAGGCCGTGCTGCAGTGGGAAGACTTCAAGCAGCACAACGCCATCCGCATCCTGGACCGCTATCGCAACCGGATCACGAGCTTCAACGACGACATCCAGGGGACCGGTGCCGTGGTGTTGGCCGGAGTCCTAGCCGCGGTTCGGGCGTTAGGCCGGCCCATCGAGGAACAGCGCTTCGTATTCCTCGGCGCAGGTGCTGCCGGCGTCGGCATCGCCCGGATGGTCCGTGCCGCTATGGTCGCCGCCGGCATGGACGAAACCGTGATCAAACGGGCCATCGCCATGGTTGACACAAACGGGCTGGTTTTCGCCACGCGCGATCAGCTCGACTCGGACAAGCTCGAGTTCGCGCTTGGGGCCGACGCGCTGGCCGCCCACGGTCTGGCCGGTCTGCAACCGACTGACCGCCTCGACCTGGAGGCCGTGGTTGCGGCCGTGAAGCCGACCATGCTCATCGGCACGAGCGGCGTCCCGGGCGCGTTCACGGAAGCGGCCATACGTGAGATGGCCGCCCACACCGAGCGGCCCGTAGTCTTCCCGATGTCGAATCCCACGGCCAAGTCGGAGGCCGTGCCTGCCGACATCCTGGCCTGGACCGATGGCAAAGCCATCATCGCCACGGGGAGCCCATTCGAGCCGGTGGTCAGGGACGGTCGGACTCACATAATCGGCCAGGCCAACAACGTCTTCATCTTCCCGGGCATGGGGCTTGGGGCAATCGTGGCCGAGGCGCGCGAGATCACGGACGAGATGTTTCTTCTGGCCGCGCAAACCCTTTCCGGGATGATCTCGAACGAGCGGCTGGCGTCGGGCGCGCTCTATCCGGCGGTCTCCGAGCTACGAGGCGTGTCTCGTCAGATCGCGATGAAGGTCGTCTGCCAGAGCCGCGATTGCGGAGTCGGCCGGCTCTATCGCGACGAGGAAGTCGCCGACGCCGTCGATGCTGCGATGTGGTATCCGGAGTACCTACCCTATCGGCCAGTGGTGTAGCCGGGTTGAGCAGGGCACTGACCGCTTTAGACCTACCCGTCCTGGGGAGGACCGATCGGCGGCCTCCAAGCGACACGAAGTGACCGTTGCCCACCCCGCTCGCCGAGAGTAGGTTCAGCCCGTTGCGGACTCGCACCATTGCCTTTTCGACCTATGACCTCCAGCGGGTACCCGAAGGACCATAAGTCCGTCAAGGTGATGTGAATCGATACCGACACCTTGACAAGACCCGCCGTGTAGCGGTTCTGGTTTGGCCATGTCCGTGTGTTTGGCTCTACCCGTCGGTCGGGAAAGGACCCAGCGGGCGCAAGGGAGAACGCCAATGGCCGTAAGCGCATTCAACCCGTCGGCGGGTACGGCGGGTATCGTCGTCACTCGAAGGAAGCCCGGCCACTTCGTCGTGCTCACCGAAGACGGCCGGATTGACGCGATCCTCGCGCAGAGCGGTGTCAAACTCCCCGACGCACTCGAGAAACGGGCCGCGATCAACGTGAATAGCGCCCGGCAGGGACCGAACGACGGATCGTCGCTCAGCCCCGCCAGCGGCGTGAAAAACGTAGACCCCTACGACGTCATGATCGCCATGCCGGCCCAGGACGGTGAGCCGGTGGTCAGCGACGCCGACCGCGAAGCCTGGAGCAAGTGGCGCGTCGCCTACAACGTGACCATCGAGGCCCCACCTTTCCAAGTGACAGGTGTCTTATTGCTCCTCCCGTCGCAGGACCCGTCGTCCTTGACCGAGCGCGGCACGGAGCTTTTCCTGCCCGTTTTTGCGCCCTCCATCCTGTTGGACGGGGTGGCTCTGACTAACACTCCTCGCGACGCGATCCTCGTCAACCGATCCCACATCCGGCGAGTTATCGCCAGCATGCGGCGCTAGCCGCAAACTAGGGCGGCTTGGAATTCGCATGCAGACGGCGCGGCTCTGGGCCAGTCGCGCCGTCTACCCACGTCTGGGCACTTGACGTGGTCACTCTCGGACCGCGGGGCTGGCCGGAGGGCAAGTTCTGCGGCACGTGGCAGAATGGCCGAGTAGCCGGATCGCGAGTCGAGCTGACGCTCGAGTGCCCCGGAGAGGTCGACATGCTTGTCGGTGTACCTCGCGAGATCAAAGACAACGAATTCCGCGTCGGGATGACACCAAGTTCCGTTCGGGAGTTGGTGGCTCACGGCCACAGAGTCCTCATACAGTCCGGTGCCGGTGAGACGATCGATCTGAGCGACGAGCTTTACCGAGCTGCCGGCGCCGAGATCGTCCCGGACGCAGCCGTCGTATTCGCTCGGGCCGAGATGATCGTGAAGGTCAAGGAGCCGCAGCCTTCGGAGATCGGCATGCTGCGCGACGGCCAGATCCTCTTCACCTACCTGCACCTCGCCCCGGATCGTCCGCAGACCGAGGGCCTTATCAGGTCCGGTTGCGTTGCGATTGCCTACGAGACGGTCACCGACGAGCGCGGCGGCCTGCCGCTGCTCGCCCCAATGAGCGAGGTCGCGGGCCGAATGTCCATCCAGGCCGGGGCACATGCTCTTGAGTGCGAGGCCGGCGGTCGAGGAGTTCTGCTCGGCGGCGTGCCGGGCGTCCCTCCGGCCAAGGTCGTCGTGCTGGGTGGCGGCGTTGTCGGCATGAACGCTCTGCGCATGGCCCTGGGTCTCGAGGCCGACGTGACGGTGATCGACAGGTCGCTGCCACGCCTCAAGGAGCTTGACCTGGCGTTTGCTCCGGCCCTCAAAACTCGCTACGCCACGACCGATGCGGTGGAGGAGAGCGTGCTCGCGGCCGACCTTGTCATCGGCGCCGTTCTCACGCCGGGTGGAACTGCCCCCAGACTGGTCACGCGCGAGATGGTCAGGGGAATGCGCCGTGGCTCCGTGATCGTGGACGTCTCGATCGATCAGGGCGGCTGTTTCGATACATCGCGGCCAACGACTCACTCGAACCCGACCTACGTCGTGGATGGCGTGGTCCACTACTGCGTCACCAACATGCCGGGAGCCGTGGCCCGGACATCGACATTCGCCCTCAACAACGCCACCCTGCCCTTCACCCTGGCT
>Ga0209638_1002037_pt1 | contig 12584 bp, 16 predicted proteins | sample BarGraNGADG00211_FD_184490 | JGI IMG/M metagenome (GOLD analysis project Ga0209638, IMG submission 184490) | Arctic peat soil microbial communities from Barrow, Alaska - Barrow Graham LP Ref core NGADG0002-211 (SPAdes) (version 2) | ecosystem: Environmental > Terrestrial > Soil > Wetlands > Peat... | reverse complement strand
TCCGTCAAATGGCATAGGGTCAATTCCATAAATTCGTCACCGAGGCTTCGCTCGCAATGACGAGAAGTACGTCATAAATTTTGAAAAACTCACGACAACACGCCAAAGCGCCGACTACTCGGGTAGGGCGCAAAGAGGAATGTCTTTTGCAGCGGCCAAGGTATTCAAGGCCTGGCGCGTCATGGTGAGCAGGTAAGCAGCTATCAATCGATGCGTCTCGGGCGCCATCATGGTCATGGTGTTGGCGTATTGAATCCCTGCCACTTCACATAGGGTCTTGGCAAAGTGCGGCTCCAACGCTGCCAGCGCAACGCGGCCATCTTTGCAGGGATAAATACGGTAACCGGCGTGGCCACCACCGAGTGCAGCACCTGGTTTTGTCAGCCCCCATGCGCGCGGCAGGGCCAGGTAGGTGGCCGCTTCCGACAGTGCCACTTCAAGGTAGCAGCCTTGGCCTTTTTGCCGCTGCATCAACACTGCTTTAAGGATTGCCTCGCAGGCCACCAGCGAGCCAGCCATGTCGGCATACAGGGTCGGCGGCAACTCCAAGTTATTGATCAGATCATTCTCGGCCAGATAGGTGAGATCGTGCCCGGGCTGTTCGGCGCGCGCACCTGGGGCACCCACAATGGCGACTTGTGACAGGGTCGGGTAGAGTTTGCGCAGCGCCTGCCAATCCAGGTTGAGTTTTTTCAAAGCAGACGGGCGATAGGAAGTGAGCAGCACATCGGTTTTGGCCAGTTCGCGCTGCAGGGTTTTCTGGCCCTGATCAGTTTTAAGGTCGGCGACACCCACGCGAATGCCCTGGTGCAGCGTATCGTAAACAGCCCGGTTGTACCAGGCCATGGGGTCGCCGCTGGCGCCCGGCACCGCACCGGCAGGCGCTGGCGGCTCAAGCTTGACGCAAGACGCTCCCATCTTCTGACAACGCATCAGGGTGGCCGGGCCTGGCAGGTTGAGCGCGAGACTGAGCAGACGCACGCCCTTGAGCGGCAGGAAGGTTTGGGTAGATGAAGAGGTCATGGGATGAGATTCCTTGATAACAGACACCATTAGATCAAATTGACCATTCAGGGTCGCCCTCAGGTTGGCTGGACTATAGAAAAAAGCTTGCTGGCGTGATGGACTCAACCGGTTCAGGGGTATTGTCAAAGCGGCAAGCTAAAAAAGTTGACAGGGTAGAATTCCGTTCCTGCAAAGCCGCTCTGGCTTGCCATATTCTGTTCTCACCGGGCTTGTTTGGACCGTGCACCAAGAGGGCCTGCGGGGTTGGTGAAACACCCAAGGATTTTGATGAAACGTGTTGACGATTTCCGCCTGAAGTTCGGAAAAAAAGAGCTGGTACCGATCATTGTTGGCGGCATGGGAGTTGATATTTCAACTGCCGAACTGGCCCTTGAAGCGGCTCGGCTGGGCGGTATTGGGCATCTCTCGGACGCCATGGTGCCAGACGTTTCTGATCGTCGTTTCAATACCAAATTTGTCAAAGACAAAACCCGTTTCTTCAAGCACAACATCGATAACTCTGACAAGTCCATCATCAAGTTTGATCTGGGTGTGTTGGCAGAGGCGACCCGGCGGCACGTTGAATCCACCATGCAGGCCAAACGTGGTGAGGGCTTGATTTTTGTCAATTGCATGGAAAAACTCACCATGAACGCGCCACGTGAAACGCTCACGGTGCGCCTGGCCTCCGCACTGGATGCTGGTATCGATGGCATTACCTTGAGCGCCGGTTTGCATTTGGGTTCATTTGGGCTGATGGCTGACCATCCAAGGTTTCGTGATGCCAAGTTGGGCATCATCGTCTCTTCGCTGCGGGCGCTGCAACTTTTTCTGCGCAAGAATGCCAAGCTTAACCGTTTGCCTGATTACGTCATCGTGGAAGGCCCCTTGGCCGGAGGCCATTTGGGTTTTGGCATGGACTGGGCGCAATACGACCTGGCTACCATCACGACTGAAGTTGTGCGGTACCTGAAAACCGAGCAGATCGATATCCCAGTGATTGCTGCCGGCGGCATTTTTACCGGAAGCGATGCTGTTTCATTTCTGGAGACCGGTTCGGCCGCAGTCCAAGTCGCCACCCGTTTTACCGTGTCCAATGAATGTGGTCTGCCAACCAAGGTCAAGCAGGAGTATTTCAAGGCCAGTGAAGATGACATTGTGGTCAACACCATTTCGCCGACCGGCTACCCGATGCGCATGCTTAAAAACACGCCCGCCATCGGGGCCGGTGTGCGCCCCAATTGCGAATCCTACGGCTATCTGCTCGATGGTACGGGCCACTGCGCTTACATCACTGCCTACAACCACGAAGTGGCGCTGCACCCGGATGCCAAAATCATTTCTGTCATGGACAAGACCTGCCTGTGCACCCATATGCGCAACTTCAATTGCTGGACCTGCGGGTCCACCACCTATCGGTTGAAGGACACTACAAAACGCAAAGAAGATGGCAGTTACCAAACCTTGAGCGCCGAGCACATTTTCAAGGATTATCAGTTCAGCGTTAACCAGAAAATTGCCTTGCCGGGTTAACGCGAAAGAACATCGTCATTGCGAGCGCAGCTTGGCAATCCGGGAGTCATGGACCGCCACGTCCTTCGGTCTCGCGATGACGAATTTAGCTATCTTTGCAATTACTGCCCCTCTAACGCAGGCGGTGAACCTGCAATGCAGCCGGGTTAACGATGTTGGTCGGGGCGCCTTTAATAAAGTTGATCACGCTGTCAAACGCGGCACCAAAATACATTTCATAGGTGTCCTGTTCGACATAGCCGATGTGAGGTGTACAAATGCAGTTTTCGAGTCGCAGCAAGGCGTGGCCTTGCAAAATCGGCTCAGTTTCAAATACATCGATTGCTGCCATGCCCGGCCGGCCCCGATTGAGCGCACCGATCAGGGCATCGGTCTCAATTAACTCGGAGCGCGAGGTGTTGACCAGCAGCGCGGTGGGCTTCATGCGCGCCAGATCGTCAGCACGAACAATGCCGCGGGTCTCATCGACCAAGCGCAGATGAAGTGTGAGAACATCAGATCGCGTAAAAAAATCGTCCCGATCAAGCGCTGCCTCGAAGCCGTCGAGCACCGCTCTTTCGCGCGCGGCTGCGCGCCCCCAGACCAGCACGTGCATGCCAAAAACCTTGCCGTAACCTGCCAGCAGTTGCCCGATTTTTCCATAGCCCCAGATGCCCAGCGTTCTGCCTTTAAGGATAGTTCCCAAACAAAAATTTGCGGGCATGGAGCCCGCTTTCAGGCCCGATTGTTGCCAGGCACCGTGTTTGAGATTGCCGATGTACTGTGGCAAGCGCCGCATCGCCGCCATGATGAGTGCCCAAGTCAGTTCGGCTGGCGCTACCGGTGAGCCAGAACCGTCGGCAACGGCAATGCCACGCTCGGTGCAAGCGGCTATATCGATATGCGGACCAACACGACCGGTCTGCACAATCAGTTTGAGTTTGGGCAGTTTCTCGATGAGCTGTCGCGGCATGTGGGTGCGCTCCCGGTTGAGCACAATCACATCGGCATCTTTAAGGCGCACCTGCAATTGACCGAGCCCTTTGACCGAGTTGGTATAGACCTTGGCCTGATAGTTTTCGAGTTTGCTGGCGCATTCGAGTTTTCGAACTGCGTCCTGATAATCATCAAGAATTACGATATTCATAGGCCTTGATTGTGCCTCGGCGATCAAGGCGTGTTTACATCAGCATGGTATTGCGGATCAGGCCAACCGCGAGACCTTCAATTTCAAACGGTTCACCGGGCTCGACCACAATGATTTGGTAGTCGGGGTTTTCCGGGCACAGCTCAATCAGGTTTTTGTTGCGCCTAAAGCGTTTGACGGTGACTTCATCACCGAGACGCGCCACCACAATCTGGCCATTTTTGGCGTCTTTGGTGGACTGCACCGCCAACAGGTCGCCGTCCATGATGCCGGCGTCCCGCATCGACATGCCGCGTACCTTGAGCAGGTAGTCAGGCTTGCGCTGAAACAGGCTGCTTTCAACATAGTAGGTCTGGTCAATGTGCTCTTGCGCGAGAATCGGCGACCCGGCGGCAACCCGGCCGATCAGGGGCAAGGCGAGTTGAGCCAGACTTGGAAGCTGGAAAGAAAATTGTTTGTTGCGCGATTCGTTAATTGAGCGCAGTGTTTCGCTCTTGAGGCGAATGCCACGCGAAGTTCCGCTGATCAGCTCGATGGCACCTTTGCGGGCGAGTGCCTGCAAGTGTTCTTCAGCCGCATTGGCCGACTTGAAACCGAGTTCGGTGGCGATTTCGGCACGGGTCGGTGGCGCACCCGTGCGCGCAATGGCGCTTTGAATCAGATCCAGGATCTGCTGCTGACGGGCGGTGAGTTTAGGGCATTCAAGCATGGCGACTCCTTTGAGGTTCGGTAAGTCTTGCTGTTACTTTGTACACACTGTTGTTGCATTCAGTAGCTGTATTTTTAACCAGTTTTTAAAGAATGGCAAGAGCTGACTGAAAATTATTTGAGAAAATTGTCTTTTGGGTGCGTTGGCGACCCAGCCCGTGCACTGGCCTACGCCACGTGCACGGTGTCGAGCGTGGCACCCGATGGGCCGCAGAATTCAAGGGATGCCCAGGCCGCTGCCTGCACGGCAGGTGCCGGTGGCGCCGTCGCGGCGTGTGCTGATGCTGATGCTGATGCAGTGAAAGGGCGCTGCTCAGCTTGACAAGGCAGCAAAGGCTCGTTCAGTAATCTCGTCAACGCTACCGCTGCCGCTGATGGCACGGTACCTGGGTGCCACGGCAGGCTCTGCCTTGGCCCAGTTGGCATAGTAGGCCACCAGGGGGCGGGTTTGGGCGCTATAGACTTCAAGACGTTTTAAAACGGTTTCTTTCCGGTCATCATCGCGCTGGATCAGTGCTTCACCGGTGACATCGTCCTGGCCAGCAACTTTAGGTGGGTTGAACTTGATGTGGTAGGTGCGACCCGAGGCCGGGTGCGACCGCCGACCACTCATGCGTTCGATGATGGCCTCGAACGGCACATCAATATCGAGTACAAAATCGAGCTTGACACCGGCTGCCTTCATGGCATCGGCCTGCGGGATGGTGCGAGGGAAGCCGTCAAACAAAAAACCGGCAGCGCAATCGCTCTGGGCAATACGTTCTTTCACCAGGTTGATGATCAGATCGTCGCTGACCAGGCCTCCAGCGTCCATCACTTTTTTGGCTTCAAGGCCCAGCGGCGTGCCTGCCTTGACGGCAGCGCGCAGCATATCGCCGGTGGAGATTTGGGGAATGCCGTACTTTTGGCAAATAAAGGTGGCTTGAGTGCCTTTGCCAGCGCCGGGTGCGCCCAACAGAATCAGTTTCATGGTTGTCCTTTGATTTGAAAAATATACACTGGCCATCACAGCGTCTGCACAATCGCTGCCAATCGTCTTGTTGTTGCAAGAATAACATGCGTCAAATGCTGGCGGACCTCCCCACGCCATTGGAGTCGAACCAGCGCCGCACCCGCGTCAGGTCTTCGGGCGTGTCCACGCCGGGACCGGGTTTGTGCGCCGTCACAAAGACGGCGATGCGGTGCCCGTGCCACAGCGCGCGCAGTTGCTCCAAAGATTCTGTGATCTCGATTGGCGCTTGTGCCAGTGTGGTGAACTGGCGCAAAAAACCGACCCGGTAAGCGTAGATGCCGATATGACGCAGCGCTGCATTGTGCCTTGAAGACGGAGCGGGTTGATCACGCCAATAAGGAATCGGTGCGCGGCTGAAGTACAGCGCCAGTCCGCTCGCGTCGAGTACTACTTTGACGACGTTGGGGTTATTGAATTCAACCTCACTGTCGATCGCGCATGCTGCCGTACTCATGCTGACAGTGGGATGCTTGGCCAGTAAATTGGCGACAGCGCCGGCCAGTGTCGGGTCGATCAAGGGTTCATCGCCCTGCACGTTGACCACGATCTCGTCGTCGCTGAGACCCAGCAAATGGCAGGCTTCGGCCAGCCGGTCACTGCCGCTCACGTGATCAATGCGGGTCAGAATGGCCTCAATTGCGTGCTTCTCACATGCCCTGATGATTTCAGGGCAATCACCTGCCACCACCACGCGCACAGGGCCAGAGCTTGTGGCACCAGAGAGCACCCGCTGGGCGACTCGTACCACCATCGGCATGCCCCCAATGTCAGCCAGCGGTTTATTGGGCAAGCGAGTAGAAGCCAGACGCGCCGGGATCAAAACCGTGAAAGTCAAAGCCCAAGCTCCTCGTCGCTCAAGGTGCGTGCTTCGCTTTCAAGCAAAATCGGAATGCCGTCGCGTACCGGGTAAGCCAGGCGCGCGCTGCGGGAAATCAGCTCCTGCTTCTCGCGGTCGTATTGAAGTGACCCTTTGGTCACGGGGCAAACCAGTAATTCAAGTAGTTTTGAGTCCATGGGGCGATGATAACTTTAGGCCGAGCCCGCTGGCATCAACCTTGACAAGCGGACATCAAGTTGTTCCAGGAAGGCGGGCTCAAGCGTTAAATTCAAAGCGACGGCAAGCGCATCGGGTTCGATTGACCACAATTTGACGGCATCTTTTTCAGTGCAAATCAGGCAGTAGCCCTGATACTCGTTTGGTTTCCAGCCAGCAAAATCGTAATGATCCGGCAACGCAACGGTAGCCGCCAGTGGCAGTCCCTGCAAACGCAACATCGCAAAAAAATCTTCCGGTTTGGCAATCGCGGCCAACGCCAACAGGGGCTTGGCACCGGCACGATTCAAGTCAGCCAGTTCAGTGAGTGCAATTTGACTACTGTCAAAGCGCGTTGCGTATTGGCAGAGCTTGCGTTGCGCTGTGAAACCGGCAAAGGCCGGGTGTGCTCCGGTGTGCAAGACCAAGTCAACCGCGCGAGGCCAGGGTTCGCGCAAGGGGCCAGCTGGCAGCAAAAATCCATTGCCAATGCCGCGATCGTCAAACACACAAATCTCCAGGTCCCGATGCAAACTTATGTGTTGCAGACCGTCGTCGCAGATGACGATTTGCGTGTCGGGAAAGGCCAGGAGCAGCGCGCTGGCGGCGTCAAAACGGCGTTGTGCCACAAACACGGGCACCACACTGGCACGCGCAATCAGAGCGGGCTCATCACCCACGTCGGAGCTGGCGCTGTCAGGGTGAACCTGGCGGCAGTCTTTGGAACGGCGTCCATAGCCGCGCGAAATCACCCCCACTCGCACACCGCGCGCCTTTAGGTGTTGTACCAACGCAATGACGACCGGAGTTTTGCCAGTGCCTCCGGCCACCACATTGCCAACCACAATCAGCGGAACGGGTACGTGTCCTATCTTGCCCAAGCCAGCCCGATACCAACCCCGTCTGAACGCAGCCAGAGCGCCAAACACCAGCGAGATCGGCCAGAGCGACCACGCCAGCCAACCCCGGTGCAACCAGGCGCTGGCTAATTCGCGCTGCCATGCCGACAGTTGTGCGGCCCAGAACATGGCGTTAGCGTCTCTCGGCCCCAGCCGATGATTGCGTGGCAAAAGTGATTTGTGTCAAGCCAGTGCGTCGAGCCGCCTCCATCACGGTAATGACTGCTTGATGCCTGGCATTGGCATCGGCATTGATGACCAGCACCGATTCCTTTCCGGCCTTGGCCGCGTCGAGCAGGGCGGCTGCGAGCTGATCCACGCTGCGGCCTGGAACGGCTAGCTTGTTGACCGTATAAGCACCCCCGCTGCTGACGCTGACCAGCACTTCTTTCGGATAGTCTCGCTGGGTTTCGGCGTCGGCGACGGGCAGCTTGAGTTGCAATTCAGTGAATTTGCTGTAGGTGGTGGATAGCATCAAAAAAATCAGCACCACCAGCAAAACGTCGATGAACGGAATCAGGTTGATCTCAGGCTCTTCCTTTTGACGCGGACGAAAATTCATGATTGGTCTTTGCCAGGTTTGCGCAGCGTGTTGAGATGGCGCGCCAAGCGTTCCGACGCCAGTTCCAGCGTCAATAAGTAGTCATCCACCCGCGCCCGGAAATAGCGCCAGAAAATGAGCGCTGGAATTGCCACAATCAGGCCAAAAGCGGTGTTGTACAGCGCAATCGAGATGCCGTGTGCCAGTTGCGCCGGATTGCCTCCAGTGGCACCGCCGACCGATGTTTGTGAGCCAAAAATTTCGATCATGCCCACCACGGTGCCAAATAGCCCCATCAGCGGTGCCGCGGAGGCGATGGTGGCGAGTGCGCTGAGGTACTTTTCCAGTTGGTGCGCAACCATACGGCCGGAGCCCTCTATGGAGGAACGAAGCTCGTCTTCACTGCAACGCGGGTTGCTGATGAGCGCACGAAAGCCGCTGGCCAGAACCTCGCCCAAGGCCGAATTTTTCTCCAGTTGCGTCACCACATCCGGGGTGGGCACTGAAAGGCGCGAGATGGTTAGTACCTCGCTGAGCAGTTTTGGTGGTGCAATTTTGGCGGTTTTCAGGCTGATGAATCGTTCAATGACGAGCGCCAACGCCAGGATGGAGCAGGCGACCAGTGGCCAGATCGGCCAGCCTGCGGCTTGTATGATTGAGAACAAATGGAATCTCCACGTAGCTGAATTGCCCTGCAATTATGAACTATGCACTAACCGGTATCGTCGCTGCGCTCTCGATGACGAGGCGGGGCTGGTTAAGCGCAGGCACGGTTGACTACTCATCGTTGCAGCGTCAAATACAGGTTTTATTTTTTTGATGTTTGAATCTGATTCCCCCCTGTTGACACCCACTGTCTGGCAAGTTGGCGCGCTCTGTCGTGCCGTTGCAGATGCGCTGGAGGCAAGACTCAACCCGGTGGCGGTGCGCGGTGAGGTTTCAAGTTTTACTCGCGCCGCCAGTGGGCATTGTTATTTTTCTCTTAAAGACGAAAGCGCGCAAATTCGCTGCGTCATGTTTCGTCGGGCCGCCAGTTTGCTGGACTTCTCGCCACAAGATGGTGGATTGGTCGAAGTGCGCGGTCGTCTGAGTGTCTATGAAGCACGTGGCGACCTGCAATTGATCGTGGAAAGCATGAGCCGCGCTGGGGCGGGCGCACTGTTTGAACAGTTTCAAAAGCTCAAGCTCAAGCTCGCAGGTGAAGGGCTGTTCGATGCAGCCAGAAAACGCCCACTGCCGGTCATGCCGCGCGGTATTGGCGTGGTCACCTCGCTCGGTGCCGCCGCTTTGCATGATGTCGTGGCCACCTTGCAGCGGCGCGTACCGCACATTGCGGTGCTGCTGGTGCCGGCCTCGGTGCAGGGCAGCACTGCGCCTGCTGAACTGATTTTGGCGCTGTCAAATTTATACCGGTTCACGCAGATTGATCCATTGCCAGTGCACGGTGCAGTTAAAAAAACCAGGAAAAAATCAGGTCAGACGGCACCCTTAATTGATGTCATCCTGATGGTTAGGGGCGGGGGCTCGATCGAGGATTTATGGGCTTTCAACGATGAGCAACTGGCACGCACCATGGCGCAAAGCCCGGTGCCCATCATTTGCGGCGTCGGGCACGAAACAGATTTCAGCATCGCCGATTTTGTGGCGGATCTGCGCGCGCCGACGCCCACCGCAGCAGCCGAGTTGGTAGCGCAGCCGCGCGCAGTCTGGCTCGACTTGCTCGACGTCAACGCACGACGCATGCACGACGCAGCACTGCGCCAGCTTGATCAGCAGAACCAGCAACTCGATTTGACGTCGTCACGCATCGGGCGACCGTCAGCGCGGCTGGCCGGGCAACACTTGCGGCTGGCCTCCAGCGCCCAGAAGCTGCAGGCTTCGTCGCTGCATTTTTTGCAGCAGAGACAGCAGCATTTGGGCCGGTTGGAAATGGCGCTACCCGAGACCATGCGGCGCGGCCTCGAACGTACCGACGAACGCTTGCAGCGCGCAGCGCTGCGGCTGGGCCTGCTCGACCCGAGCCTGGTGTTGCAGCGCGGCTATGCCTGGTTGAGCACGCCGGGCGGCACCACCATTACCAGCGTGCAGCAAACCCAAAGCGGTCAGTTGCTGCGGGCCACCCTTGCTGACGGTACGGTCGATTTGACTGTGCTCCCCTCGATTTGAACAAAGTTCCTACAATTCACGCCTCTCAATAACCAACCGATGAGGAACCTATGGAACACACTTTGCCCGCTCTGCCTTACGCCATTGTTGCACATCCTCGGCCAGCCGTTCCAATGCCGCCAGCAGGCTCACCGTATGCAGGATCGGCGGACTCAACTGCCGGGTGATGACCCACGCCGAGGCTGACGCCTGACTTGCTCAAGTTCAGCCGAAAAAACTTCCCAAAAGAAATCGACTTGCGAAATCGTAGGCCCATGAACCAGACTCTACTTCAGATGCCTGGAAAATCTCAAGTGTTCCCTCACCAGGAACAAACTATGCGATGCAATATCTTTGTTCAAGATTGCCAATAGAAATGCATCCTTTTCTGGGACCATAAAGAGACGAAATACCATTGGGTCTGTGGCTCCTGTGCTTGAGCGACCTATCGATATCGTCGACAGTGATTCTTCACCTATGGTGTATAGCGAGACAATGGCTGCTTGCTGGGGAACCCCTCTCCAGTTGCCCGACCATGCCGCGGACAACTTGCGAGGCAGTGCTCTCGACCTGCTGCACGGCCGTCATCTGCTTAAGCGACCACAGCATCCACCATTCCGCCTGCTTCCCGGAGTCAATCCCGTCGCTGGTGATTACGCGCAAGCCCATGGATTTCACAAGCGTCATAATTTTCCCGCCTTCCTCCATGTCACGGGATGCGCGCGAGACGTCGTCAAAAAAGACGACATCGACAAGTCGTGCTTTTATGGCATCCATTAGCCGCTGATAGCCGTGGTGACGCTGCTGACGATCGACATCTACCTGCCTGGCGGGCTGATCGAGGGCACATACGACCTCACTACTGCCCGCACCGCAGGCTTTACGGTGCTCGTATTCACCAGCTTGTTCACCTGCTTCAACGCGCGCTCGGACACTACGAGTGCGTTCAGGCACCTGTTCGTCAACCCATGGCTTTGGGGCGCGATAGCACTGTCAGCGCTGTTGCAGGCGGCGGTCGTCAATCTCGCCTTCCTCAACCTTGCCTTCGGCACGGTACCGCTCGCGTTTGTCCAATGGCTGCTGTGCACTGCGATGGCCAGCGTGGTGCTGTGGTACAGCGAACTGCGCAAGCTGGTGAGTCGCGCATGGAGCCAGCGAGACATCGCCCCAAGGCACCGTCTGCATTGACGCAGGTCATGCGGGCCGCGGACACATAAACGGTCAGCTCGCGAAGTGATCGAAGTGATCTGAGTTGTAACAAGCCATTTTGAGTATGAAGATCGTTAAGGAGGCACGATGAAAACGAGCGTTATTGAAGGGCGCGACATGCTGTCGGTATTGACCGTGCTCGAAGTGGAAAAGCGGATTGGCAAGGTGCCGGGTGTCGAAAGCATTACAGTGAATTACGTTACGGGAAGCGCCACAGTGCGCTACGACGAAATTCGACTCGAAGTCGCCAATATCAAGGCGATCGTGCACCAACGCGGGCATCAGTCTACAGGCGAAAAAAATAATCCCGAGGAAATTGCGTATTGTGTGGTTGTTATGTGTGATCCCGCACAGTGTGCGCGCGATTTTTCGCCTAATGTGTTCGCTGGAATTCACTATATTGACTTTATTCGACTTTGCATTCCGGGATAGAACAGCGGGTCGCTGAGTTCCTCTTTCTGTCGTGTAACAGGAGAATTACGATGAGTCAACTGCATAGTTTTTCAAGCTTGCCTGTAAAAGCATCGAGCAAATACGGCAAGAAGGCGTCGGAGAAAGTCGAGAAGGTAATGAAGGAACTCAAGGCGGGCACGTTGAAGAGCGGCAGTTCCGGCAAGAAGGTTACCAGCCGCAAACAGGCGATCGCGATCGGACTGTCCGAAGCGCGACGCGCGGGCGGCAAGGTGCCGCCGCCGAAAGAAGCCTCTTCGAAGAAATCGGCCACTGGCAGGAAGACCGGGACGAAAAAATAGCCCGCCAGGCGATTCGCGGCGCGAAGTACCCCGTAGGTTCTCCAGCAAGAAATAGCTTTCCGCAGGCCATGTTATTGCGTCGAACGTCCACGTCATACCGGCAGCGGACACGCGCGTTTCCATTTGACCTGATTATTGATATAGGAGATATCCATGGCTGACAACGTCAAGATTCTCGGCACCGCGGGCAGTATCCGCAAAGCGTCCTTCAACAGATCCGCCTTGCGCGCGGCGCAGAAGCTCGCGCCCGAAGGTGCATCGATCGAGATTTTCGAAATCGACGGCCTGCCTGGCTTTAATCAGGACGATGAGAAGAATCCATCCGCGAAAGTGACGGAACTGAAAGCGAAGATCCTTGGCGTTCGGTTCGGCGCGGTTTTATCGAAACGAGCGATGAATTGCACGCCAAAGTTCCGCCAGGGTCATCGTTTCTTTCAATCACGGGTCAAGACTTCTCAATATCGCCTCGCAGGTGCGTCCGTGTTAATCCCTGTTCATCCCTTGGTTGAAAAATGAAAACACTGCTGCGCTTTTTGCTTCGGCTGCTGTTCGGCTTCCGCGCCTACAACGAGGAAGTGTTGAAGACGCCGGGACCGGTGCTGTTGCTCCCCAATCACGTGT
>Ga0209638_1002035_pt1 | contig 12588 bp, 6 predicted proteins | sample BarGraNGADG00211_FD_184490 | JGI IMG/M metagenome (GOLD analysis project Ga0209638, IMG submission 184490) | Arctic peat soil microbial communities from Barrow, Alaska - Barrow Graham LP Ref core NGADG0002-211 (SPAdes) (version 2) | ecosystem: Environmental > Terrestrial > Soil > Wetlands > Peat... | reverse complement strand
GGTGGCTTCAATTTGAATAAAGTTAAAGCTGCTATTGAGAAACATCAGACTCTTCTTATGACTGAAGGTTATGAATTCAGGGAATCGATGATAAATTTTATGGGGGTGGAAGGAGAGATGCCTAAATATAGCGTTAATGAAGACCTGATAAATAAAGCAGGAATGAAGGTGAATTCAAATATGATGTTTCAGGCTATTAAAACTAAAGAAGACTGGGAAAATCTTTTTGGCAAGGCAAACGAACAGATAATAATACAGAGGGATACTATTCGTCAGCAATTAGAAATGATAAATACTCAAAAGGCTGAAATACTGCATCAGAAAGCACTTCTTGACAGCCTCGATAAAGAGATAGCAACAAAGGAGAAAACACTAAACGAAAAGCAAAAAGTACTTGACAGACAGTTTGTTCAGATAAGTAAACAACAGGGAGAAATCTCGGTACAGAAAAAGACAATCGTTGTTCAGCAAAATGAAGTTCAGGTGCAAAAGGATACCCTTTCGAACCAGAAAGGGAAAATTGCAATACAAATGACCAGGATTGATGACCAGTTGAAAAAGATAGGAGAACAGGAAGGTAAGATAAAAGTGCAGCTTGTAGCTATTGAAAAACAAAAGCTGGTGCTTTATTTTATTCTCTTCGCTCTACTCCTTGTAAGTATTCTTGGATATTATATTTATAGAGGATATAAAATAAAGAAAGAGGCTAATATCAGGCTTGAAGAGAAGAACAGAACAATCTTGATGCAAAAGGATGAAATTGAAAAGCAAAGAGATCTTGCTGCCGCACAGAGAGATCAGATAGGATACCAGAAGAGGCACATCGAAGATAGTATCATGTATGCCAAGAGGATACAGACTGCTTTGATTCCATCTCTTGAACTTTTCAGCGATAAGCTCGAACACTTCGTTTTATATAAGCCTCTCGCGATTGTCAGCGGTGATTTTTACTGGGTAAGCGCACAAAGTAATCCTCAGGTGATAATTTCAGCCGATTGTACCGGACACGGAGTTCCCGGAGCATTTATGAGTATGCTCGGGGTAACGTTACTTAACGAAATTGTAAATGGGAAGCATATATTGATGCCCGACCAGATAATAGAAAATCTGCGGCAGGGAATAATTAAATCATTAAAGCAGGTTGCAGAGGAGGATAGTATTAAAGACGGGATGGATATCGCTGTCTGTGTTGTTGATTTCGATAAAAATATTTTATGGTATGCAGGAGCTAATAGTCCGCTTTATCTGGTCAGAGGAGGTGAGCTTATTCATTACAGAGCCGATAAGATGCCTGTAGCGATACATTATAGGATGGAGCCATTCACACTTCATAAAATAGATCTTCAGAGGGGGGATGCATTCTATATCTTCTCAGATGGTTTTGCAGATCAGTTTGGCGGACCAAAACAGAAAAAATTCATGTCCCTGCAACTAAGGGAAACCCTTGTTGCTATGGCCGGAAAACCAATGCTTCAGCAAGGCGAAGAGCTAAATGAGATATTTGAAGAGTGGCGTGGCGACGGCCCCCAGATTGATGATTTGACTTTAATTGGGATCAGATGCTGATTATCTGCAAACCCATTTAGTTGTGATACCTACTAAAGTAACATCAGGAGTTGCTTCAATGCGAATCAATGACGCATCACAGTATTCTGTATCACTTCCGGTTGTAAGAAGGGTTCCTCCTGAATTATAAGTATTCTGCTGGCAAACCTTACAATTCTTCAGACATGATGAAAATGACAAGGCAATAAAAATAAAACCGGCAGCATACATTAATTTCCTTTTCATACAGATTATTTTAAAAACAAAGATACTAAAACTCTTTCTTTAAGGAATAGAATTGAAATAAAATGGTTACACTTTTAAAATATTAAGGAGAATGATGCATCAAATTATTAAAATGGCAGTCATTTGAGCAGGAATGAAAATATTTATAAATTGCATAAAAATTAATTGTCATGGAAGATTCAAAAATGAAAAAGCATGTAACCGTGGTTGGAGCGATTCAAATAGGAATTGGTATCCTCAGTCTTATCGGTGCAGTTGCGGTATTCTTTGCACTGAGTTTTGCAAAGGGAGTTGCCGGAGGTGATGAGACAGGGCAGGTAGTTCTCGGGTTTTTATCAATAAGCCTTCCAATACTCATTTTGTTTATGGCCACTCTTGGAATTGTTGGCGGGATAGGTCTTCTCGCCTATAAGCCATGGGCAAGGTATCTTGTGATAGTTGTTGCAGCCCTCGGATGCCTTGTCATCCCAATCGGAACTCTGAGCGGTGTCTATGCCTTATGGGTACTCCTCCAGGATGAAACAGTTAAATTATTCGAACAGAAATAGGATTTTATCAATACTGAAAAGGGGTTGGATTATTTAATTCAATCCCCTTTTTTTATATTAATTAAACCACAATTTGGCTTATTTTTGTTGTGCGAATAAAAACCACTGTTATGGCTGACGACAATAAAATCATTTTTTCCATGTTTAGGGTGGGGAAATCATTTCCTCCTCATAGACAGGTACTTAAAGACATTTCTCTTTCATTTTTCCTGGGGGCAAAGATCGGGATAATCGGCCTGAACGGATCAGGAAAATCAACACTTCTGAAAATAATTGCAGGCATGGAAAAGGAATACCAGGGAGAAGTAACTTTTCTTCCAGGGTATTCTGTCGGACATCTTTCACAGGATCCGCTGCTTGATGAAAACCGCAGCGTAAGAGAAATTGTTGAGGAGGGATTGAAAGAAACAATGGCAATAATTAAGGAATTCGAAGAGATTAATAACAGTTTCGGCGAACCTGTTGTGTATGAGAATCCTGATAAGATGCAACAACTTATGGACAGGCAGGCTGTACTTCAGGAAAAGATCGATTATGCCGATGGCTGGAATATTGAACACAAGCTTGAGCGGGCAATGGATGCTCTCAGGTGTCCCGATGGCAGCGCAAGAGTAAACCTTCTTTCAGGAGGAGAGCGCAGAAGAGTAGCATTATGCCGTTTGCTATTACAGCAACCCGATATATTGTTGCTTGATGAACCTACAAACCACCTCGATGCCGAATCGGTACAATGGCTTGAGACGACTCTTAAGAAATATAATGGAACTGTAATCTGTATTACTCACGACAGGTATTTCCTTGATAATGTTGCAGGATGGATACTGGAACTCGACAGGGGTGAGGGAATACCATGGAAAGGTAACTACTCTTCATGGCTTGAACAAAAAACAAAAAGACTTGAATTGGAAGAGAAAGGTAATGTTAAAAGAAGAAAAATACTCGAACGCGAGCTTGAATGGGTAAGGATGTCACCCAAAGCACGCCATGCCAAATCAAAAGCAAGGTTAGGCGCTTATGAAAACCTTCTCAATCAGGATGTAAAACAGAAGGAGGATAAGCTTGAAATATTTATCCCAAACGGGCCAAGGCTCGGGGATAAGGTAATAGAGGCCAGAGCAGTAACAAAATCATTCGATGATAAATTGCTTTTTGAAGATCTTGAATTCAGCCTGCCTCCAAACGGAATAGTTGGTGTAATAGGACCCAATGGAGCCGGAAAGACTACTCTTTTCAGAATGATTATGGGTCAGGAAAAAGCTACGAAGGGGACCTTTACAACAGGAGATACTGTTACTCTCGGATATGTTGATCAGGCACATGCGGGAATTGATCCGGCCAAAACCGTGTATGAAGTAATTTCCGGTGGTCAGAACGATGTATTGGTAGGAAACCGTCTGGTGAATGCAAGGGCTTATGTAGCCAGGTTTAATTTCACCGGAGCCGATCAGGAAAAGAAATGTGGTGTCCTGTCAGGGGGTGAGAGAAACAGGCTGCATCTTGCCCTCACGCTTAAATCAGGAGCAAATGTTTTACTTCTTGACGAGCCAACAAACGATATAGATGTCAATACTCTGAGGGCACTGGAAGAAGGTCTTGAGAATTTTGCTGGATGTGCCGTAATAATATCTCACGACAGGTGGTTTCTCGACAGGATAACAACTCATATTCTGGCTTTCGAAGGTAACTCAAAGGTTGTATGGTTTGAAGGTAATTACTCGGATTATGAAGAGAATTATAAAAAGAGAGTTTCGGATACTACTCCAGCCAGGATAAAGTATAAGAAGCTCGGATAGAGAATAGAATCAAGACAAAAGACAAAAGTAAAAAGACAAAAGTGAAAATAAGGAGAAGGGAGAAAGGAGAAAGTGAAAACCAGGCAAGAGGAAATGGGAAGTAATTAACCGGATGCCGCATGCCGGATGCCGGATGCCGCAAACCGGAGAATTAAGACAAATGGGAAAACAAGGTGAAAGGAGAAAGGAATGATTAAATTTGTAATCTTACTAACACTTCTAATTATTGATAATGAATAAAAAAGTATTTTTGAAGATGAAAAAAACAATTTTTCTGGCAATCTTTTTCTCCATCATCTTTATTTCCGGGTCCGGGGCCGAATTTTCAAGTGATTCTGTAAACTTTCCTTCCTTTGGAAAAGTTTATGTTTATAACAGAACTACCACACCTCAGAATGTGATAATAATGATTTCAGGAGATGGAGGCTGGAAATTCGGGGTTGTTGGTTTTTCCGAGACCTTTTCTGAAATGAATAGCCTCGTAATTGGGGTAGATATACTACGATATTTTAAGGATCTGAGGCTTCGTAGAGATAGCTGCTATAATGTTGCCGCCGATTTTATACAACTGGCTACTGAGGTAGAAAAGAAATACAATTTTCCTGATTATAAGCCACCTGTTATTATGGGATATTCAAGCGGCGCAACGCTTGTTTATGGAATATTGGCCCAATCGCGACCCGGGACATTCATCGGAGGGATATCAATTGGTTTTTGTCCCGACATTGAGCTCCCTAAAATGCTTTGCGAGATTAATGGTCTCACTGTAAAAGTTGATGTGCCCGGGAAACGATATATTCTTCAACCCGATGAAAAACTTGGAAATCCGTGGATCGTTCTTAACGGTAAGTTGGATAGAATATGCAATTATCCTGAAGTTGTGGATTTTATTTCTAAAACAAAAGGCGCAGAATTAATAACTTTACCAAAGGTGGGACATGGATTTGCCAAATGGAACGATTTTATGCCGCAATGGAAGGATGCATTTAACAAGTTAATCGCAGATTATGGAAAAGAGAAACCCCCCATGGTAGATATTTCACAGGTTAAGGACCTCCCGGTAGTTATTACAAATTCCAAAACTCCTGACAAACGGGCACCGATCGTTTTGTTGATTTCAGGTGATGGAGGCTGGTATGGATTTGAACAGTCAATTGCTGATATTCTTGCCAAACAGGGAATCCCGACAATAGGTCTGGATTCAAAAAAATATTTCTGGAATCGCCGCACACCAGAGGAGACTGCCTCGGATATCGCGAAAACTCTTAATTTTTATAGTAAAGAGTGGGGCAGAGAAAAGTTTATTCTGATAGGTTATTCTTTAGGCGCTGAAATTGTCCCATTTATTGTAAACAGGTTGCCGGATAAGATAAAATCCAATGTTGAATCGGTGGTACTTTTGTCTCCCGCCACTACTACAGATTTTGAAATACATATCTCAAATATGCTGGGAATGGGCAACAAGCAGAATACGTACAACACAATCGATGAGATCATTACGATGGCTAATGTTCCAACTCTGATAATTTTCGGTGATGGGGAGAAAACACCTATTCCTGAATTATTGAGTAAAACTCCCGTAATAATCAGAAAAATACCGGGAGATCATCATTATAAATTTAATCTCCCGTTGATCATGCAGACTATGAAAGACAGTAAAGCATTCTAAAATTGTTAATTTGATTAGTTGTGGTAATGATTAAAGATAACCCATCAGCATCTGTCAGGAACTTTTTTAAAGAAAAAGTCTTCATTTTTCTTAATGAAAATGCGAAGATCATTACTCAATTTCTTTTTACTGCCCTGTTTATGGTTCTGGCAGCATGGTTCATTTTTCATCAGAAACATGAACTGAATACCGTCAGATTGGTCATTTCAGATGCAAACAGATACTGGATATTTGCAGGACTGGGGCTTGTTATTTTCTACATTTTTATTCAAGGTGTGATGTATGTTACATCATTTGCCTCAATTGACATACGACTGAAACTTTGGGATGCTATTATTCTTTTTCTAAAACGTAATTTCATCAGTGTTTTTCTGCCTGCAGGGGCAGTCTCTTCGCTGGCATTTTTCAGTAATGAAATAGAAAAAAAGGGGATAACCAGGACACAGGTTTATTTTGCCTCTTCTATTTACGCTTTTGTTGGAATCCTCTCTGTTGTTATTGTAGCTATACCAGCGTTCCTGTTTGTTGTATCAGGGGGGAGCATAGGAAGTGGAAGATGGTACGCACTTGCAGGAGTTATACTTATTTTGTTGTTGTTTGCTTTCGTTTATTATTCGCTTCTTAATAAAGGGAAACTTTACTACTGGATTTTAAAGGTTTACCCTAATGCAGAGCTATTTATTGAAGACGTTAAAAACAACAAAATAAACCGGAAACAATTTATTTATACTGTTATTGTCTCTGTTGTAATCGAATTTGTCGGGATTGCACATGTTTATATTTCTATGACAGCTCTTAATTTTCCGGCATCCATTTCCGCTGCTATCCTTGCTTATATCGTTGTTGTAATTTTCCTGATAATATCACCTTTTCTGCGGGGATTGGGCGCAATTGAAGTCTCGATGACTTATGTGCTTATACATTCCGGATTCAGTAACATTGAGGCTTTGTCAATTACTGTGCTTTTTAGGTTTTTTGAATTCTGGATGCCACTCTTTGCAGGAATTCTGAGCTTTCTGTTGAAGGTTGATAAACTGATAATGAGGATTTTTCCGGCAGTTTTGATATTTATCCTTGGCATTGTGAACATTATTTCAGTATTAACTCCCGCACTTCCTGAAAGGCTTCAACTTCTGAAAGATTATTTACTTGTTGATTTTGTCAGCTTTTCAAACAGCTTTGTATTTATTGCAGGATTATTTCTGCTGGTTACTTCAGCTTTTATGCTAAGGGGATTACGTACAGCCTGGTGGTTTGCTGTAGGACTGAGTATTATTTCAGTTTTTGGTAACATTACTAAAGGCATTGATTATGAAGAAGCTATTATAGCGCTTCTCATTATTGGCTCATTAATAGGTACGAGAAAGCAATACTATGTAAAAACAAATCCAAGGCTTGGAACAGTGGGGTTGCAGACCGCTTTGTTAAGTATGGCAGCTGTGATGCTTTATGGAGTGGTAGGATTCTACTTCCTCGATAAAAGGTATTTTCATATTGATTTTAATATTTTTCAATCCTTCAGGTATACTCTTCAGAATTTTTTTCTTATTGGAAGCAGAGATCTGATACCAGATGGTTCCTTTGCACGTGTTTTTATCTACCTGATCAAGATAAGCGGTTTTGCTTCAATATCCTTTCTTGTTTATTCTCTTGTAAGGCCATATGTATTCAGAACTACATCTACAGATGAAGAAATATCGCGGGCAAAATCTCTGATTCAACAATTTGGAAATTCACCTCTCGACTTTTTCAAAACATATTCTGACAAATTTATTTTTGCGCCACCTGACATTAATGCATTTATCTCCTATCGGGTCAGCAGAAATTTTGCAGTTGTACTCGAGAATCCTGTGGCAGAAAACAGAGAAGAAATGAAAAAATGCATAGTTTCCTTCAGTAAATATTGCTATGAGAACGGCCTTAAGGATATTTATTACCGGGTGCCAAAAGAAAGCCTGCCAGTCTATCTTGAATTGTCGAGGAAAAGTCTTTTCCTTGGTCAGGAGGGAGTAGTAGATATTGAATCATTTTCGCTTGAGGGAGGTGAAAAAAAATCTATAAGAAACGCTCTTAATAAAATTAAAGAGCAGGGTTATACAACACATGTTAATACTCCTCCTCTCCGCGATGGTTTAATCCAGAAGCTAAAAGCTGTAAGCGATGAATGGCTAAAGCTTACAGAACGGGAGGAAATTGTTTTTTCACAGGGGATGTTCGTTGAAAAAGAGATTAAGGAACAAATTGTAATCTCCATTGAAAACAGTGAAGAAAAAATCATTGCTTTTTTAAATATCATCCCGGATTATGTCAGGAATGAAGGTACTTATGACTTACTGAGGAAAACCGCTGACGCCCCTAACGGGATAATGGATCATATCCTGATAGAGCTTTTTAATTATTTCAAGGATAATGGGATAAAATATGTTAATCTGGGTTTTGCTCCAATGTCAGGACTCAATGATCCTCACAACTTTACGGAGAAATCAATGAAGTTTGCCTATGAAAAAATCCGTTCCTTTTCTCATTACAAAGGACAGCGGGATTATAAGGATAAATTCAATCCCCAATGGTATGATAAATATTTGATCTTCAGTAACGACTACGATCTGATACAGGTGCCCGGCGTATTAACAAAGGTGATCAAACCCTGAAAATACATTTTCTGTTCTCTGGTGTAACTATAACAAAAGCATTCACCTCTCCAGACCGCTTACGTGATATTCCCCGGTAAAGCGGCGCAGGCTCTTCTTCAAGAAGGTGCTCTTTATACAAATCATTTTTAATCATATTTAATAAACGAATTCCTGGAGAGAATGCCAGACTTCTCATTTTGAATCATATTGAATAATCAAATGACTTATAGAGAGAATGCCAGACTTCTCGTTTTCAATTATATTGAATAATCAAATGACTTAGAGAGAGAATGCCAGACTTCTCATTTTCAATCATATTGAATAATCAAATGACTTATAGAGAGAATGCCAGACTTCTCATTTTCAATCATATTTAATAAACAAATTACATAGAAAGAGAATGCCAGACTTCTGGTTTAATGCCGGAGGCATTAAATTCCAATAGCCACGGTAGCGTCCGTGGTCGAAGTATACGTTGATCTGTCAACCCCGGAGTGGGTTGAATATATTTACTTTAAAAGAAAATCTTCATTATAATCCACAGAATTATCCTTCAACAACGCTATTAATTCTTCCTTATATGAAAAGATCTTATGGTGCTCTCTCTGGTTTTCAACATATCTGATTAAATTCATTTTTGCAGAAATATGGTATGTGAAAAGACTATAACCAACCTGCCATTTGGTAAAATGAGAGAAAGATTTACCGTTTTTTAAAATCATTTTATGACTGGCTAGCTTAATATCTTTAACTAAAAAGGCAGGAGCCTCAGTCGGATGAATATGTGTAATGATATGAACGTGGTTACTTGCGCCACCGATAAAAACACCGCTGGTGTTGGGATAAACCTCCAAATATCTCCCACAGACGTGACTGTGGCTATTGGAATTAGACGCCTTCAGCGTCAGTGAATGGAATAAATGTGAATAAAGACTAGTTTCATGACGGGGTGGCTTCTATACACAAAGGCCAATGGACAAGATGAGGAATTTCATTTTTCAGCCAATTTCAGTATACAAGTCTTAAGTAATGATTATCAATATTCTTTTATACAAAAATAATTGACACATTTGTATCGGTGGTTAATCATTATTTAATGAAGCGATATTTTAGTCTTGTTTGTTTACTGTATTGTACATACTTATCTTCTAATTCTCAAACCTTTACTGACAGCAACCTTCCGATTGTAATAATCAATACCGATGGCGGAGCTAACATACCTGATTCACCCGGGATTCTTGCTTCCATGAAAATAATATTCAGGGGAGATGGCTTACGAAATTATCTTACGGGCCAGGATACAACAGGGTATTTGAACTATAATGGCCGTATGAACAACAAACTGATAAAATGAATGTTTAAAGGAAGGTGCTGGAGATAATGATTCAGAATTGAATGACAAAAAGTATAAATTATTTAATTATTGTTTTTTCGGTAGTGTTGTCCTTACCGGCATTTTCGAAGAATGAAACGCCAAAATCGGCAACTATCAGTGGTTTTGTCAGGGATGCTAAGAACGGTGAAACCTTAACCGGCGCTGTCATTTATCCTGAAGAGATTCCTACGGTCGGGATTGCTACCAACTCGTATGGATATTTTTCGCTTACACTTCCTGTTGGTAAATATTCATTAATTGTCAGGTTCCTGGGCTACAAAACCAAAACTATCTCATTGGATCTGAAAGAAAATACGCAGATGTCTTTCGACATGGAGGAAGAATCAGTTGCCCTAAAAGAGATTACAATTACGGGAGAGAAGAATAACAATAATGTGGTTCAAAGTGAATTAATTTCAAAGATCAATGTCAGGGAAATTCAGAATATACCGGTTATTCTTGGTGAAAAAGATATTTTAAAAACAATCCAGCTTTTGCCCGGAGTAACCCCGGCCGGAGAAGGTAATGCCGGGTTTTTTGTGAGGGGAGGCGGTGTTGACCAGAACCTTATCCTGCTTGACGAAGCGCCTGTATATGATCCTTCTCACTTACTTGGGTTCTTTTCTACTTTCAATTCGGATGCCATCAAGGATATTACATTATACAAAGGCGGTTTCCCGGCTGAGTATGGCGGACGATTGTCATCGGTGGTTGACATAAAGATGAATGAAGGCAATAATAAGGAATTTCACTTTTCCGGGGGGATAGGAATAATTGCTTCCCGGTTAGCCATTGAAGGACCTATATTAAAAAACAAAGGCTCCTTTATGATTGCAGCCCGGCGGACCTACGCCGATGTTTTTCTGAAATTTCTGCCCCATAACGGAGCTGATTCCATAGCGAGCAAATCGACCCTCTATTTTTACGATTTAAACATGAAAGCCAATTATCAGCTTTCAGCCAAAGACAGGCTCTACTTTTCATGTTATCTCGGAAGAGACAATTTTAACCTGGGAGGGGCGCTGGGTCTGAACTGGGGCAACGTCACAGCTACCACAAGGTGGAATCATATTATCAACGATAAATTTTTTTCAAATACATCATTAATTTTCAACCGTTACAGCTATAATTTTAATGTAGCAGTTGGCAATTTGACCATGAGGGTAATTTCAGAAATAAAGGACTGGAATCTGAAAGAAGATCTCCATTTTTATCTTAATTCAAAAAACACAATCAAATTTGGGTTCAATTCTATTTATCATACTTTCGTTCCCAGCAAAGTGGATAGTACTGCTTTTTTCCGCATCAGATCAATGGACAACAGGTTTGCTCTCGAAAACGCTCTGTATATTTCTGATGAACAAACTATTTCCAGTCATCTGAAGGTGAGTTATGGAGTTCGCTATTCACTATTCAGTTCAATAGGACCGGGGACTGTCTACACCTATGATCAGGTTTCGGATGTTGTGGATTCTGCGACCTATCGCAAAGGGAAAATATTCAATTCCTATGGAGGATTTGAACCTCGACTTCTTGTGAATTATATCATAAACGATTCAGTGTCGGTCAAAGCTTCTTATGCGCGGAGCCGTCAGTACATTCATTTGTTATCGAATACAACTTCGACCACCCCATTTGATCTGTGGGTACCGAGTAATATAAATATTTTACCTGAGATTGCAGATCAGTATACCCTTGGTTATTTCAGGAATTTCTCAAATAATATGTATGAGACATCGGTTGAAGTTTATTATAAAACACTGCAAAACCAGATTGATTACCGAAATGGAGCCAATCTTATTCTGAATAACAAAGTGGAATCACAACTGGTATTTGGAAAGGGATGGGGGTATGGCGCTGAATTTCTGATCAGGAAAAAGTATGGTAAACTGACTGGATGGATCAGTTATACTCTTTCGAAAACAAAAAGACAATTTCCCGATATAAATGGGGGCAATGTATTCCTGGCAAAACAAGACAGACCGAATAATATTGCTGTTGTGGGAATGTATGAACTCAACGCGAAACTCACTTTTTCGGCAACATGGATATATATAAGCGGGAATGTTGTAACATTTCCAAGCGGACGTTATCTTGTCGATGGTAATATTGTTCCATATTATACAGAGCGTAATGGTTACCGGATGCCGGATTACCACAGGTTAGATATTGGACTTACATGGCAGCGGAAAAAAACTAAAAGATTTGAGAGTAACTGGAACTTTTCAGTCTACAATGTTTACGGACGCTTCAATGCTTATGCAATAAATTTCCAGGAGGATCCTAATGATCCGACGAAAATGCAGGCGGTGCAATTATCTCTCTTCCGGTTTGTTCCCGCCGTTTCATATAATTTCAAGTTTTAAGATGTAAAAAAATGGGAATAAAAAAGAAAATAAGATTTAAAGATGCACTCAGGATTGTATTGTCCCTGGCGCCTTTATTAGTATTCTCCGGTTGTCAGAAAGTTATCAATGTTGATCTTAATGAAGCTGCACCAAGGATTGTAATTGAAGGGTTAATCAACGACAGACATGTCCCATATAGTGTTACTATCACTAAATCAGGAAGTTATTTTAATCAACCGGTTTTACCCTCGGTATCTGGCGCCGATGTAACAATAACCGACAATGCAGGTACAACCGATACATTAAGAGAAGCAACCCCGGGTATTTATCTGACCTCAAGGATCAGGGGAACTCCGGGAAGAACATACACCCTGAAAGTAATATCAGATAACCGGGAATACTCTGGTACTTCAACTATGTTAAGCCATGTA
>Ga0209638_1002034_pt1 | contig 12593 bp, 11 predicted proteins | sample BarGraNGADG00211_FD_184490 | JGI IMG/M metagenome (GOLD analysis project Ga0209638, IMG submission 184490) | Arctic peat soil microbial communities from Barrow, Alaska - Barrow Graham LP Ref core NGADG0002-211 (SPAdes) (version 2) | ecosystem: Environmental > Terrestrial > Soil > Wetlands > Peat... | reverse complement strand
AACTTTCCCGCCAACGACTCTTCGACATCCACGGCAACCGGCATAGCACAACCATGACACCCAAAAACGTATAAGTACAGGTTATTTGCTTACGCGTCCATAGCTGGTTGTGGGGGTCCGAGCGGCCGTGGAAGCACGTCTTCGGCGGCTACCCTGACCGACGCACCCGCCGTGGGCAAAGTCGTCAACGTGGTCGAGAAGGAGTTCTCGATCACCATGCCGAAAGCGGCCATGGTTCCCGGGACGTACACGTTCCAGGTCAGCAATCAGGGGACGATTTCCCACAATCTGACGGTCAGCCGGCCGGGGGTCTCCACAACGGGGTCGTCGACGATCTCCCCGGGCCAGTTTGCCGACTTGACGGTCACGCTGCAAAGGGGCTCGTCCGAGTTCTGGTGCTCGGTGGACAGCCACAAGGATCAGGGGATGGACCTGACGGTGAAGGTGGGCTGAGATGCCGCGCCAAGCCTTCTAGGACGATGCTCGGTATCGGTGCCCACCGCCGCGCTCGACTGACCACCGGACGGGCGTCGCCTTGTCTTGGTCGCGATGACCACCGGTCACCCATGGCTGAGGCTGATGGCCGGCTGCAGTCTCGCTGCCCACGCCCACGTGCACTGGCAGCTTGCCTCTGGCTTCGTGCCCATCTGGGCCTCGGGCCTGACCAAACTGAGTCAAGGTCAGGTCTTCCACCGGAGGCAGTGTGAGCGGCGATCGCAATGGCGTTCATCCCTCTTCGTGGGTCGTCAGGCGGCAGCAGTCTTCGCGTTCGTCATTGTCGCGGACGGCGCTGCGGCCGCCTTGCTCAACCTCAATGTCGACGTTGGAATGTTCGGTCCTTGACCGGACATGTACGACCCGCCTGGTACTTCGAGAAGGCGACCAGCGTGATTGCTAAAGCGCCGCGGCGTTCGCTGCACCTTCTGCTCATCTTCAGGGCGAGGATCACTGCGCGCGAACGGGGCGCGAGGACCCAAACCCAGCGGCCGGAGGCCTGAGCATAGGCCAACCGATCTGCTTGTCGTAGGTTGTTCAGTCCAGCTCAACGCCCCGGATTACAGAAACAGTGATCCCCAGGGCCAAGCCGGTTTTGTCCAAGCATTCAGTTGGCACCGGTCACGGACGCATCAGCCGCCTACCGGCTCACTCCATCGCCGACGTTGTCAACGCCGGGTGAGAATTGACACCCTATTGCCGCGTGGGTTCTAGCGTCAGGGGGTCAGTATTCAGGCGGCAGCGACACACCTGGTCAACCGCGTATGCGATTCACCATCTGTCGTAGACCTTCATGAATGGGATGAACCGTAGGCGCATCGACCACAGTGAGGATCTGACCCCAAACAGTCTCCTCATGTCTGGCCTTCCGAACACCTCCGGGGCGGACGACAATGAGTGCTCTCTGAGCCCTAAGGAGCGACCATGACGATGCTCGGCAAGGGTGCGTCCGGGTCGGCTGAGCCGCCCATCGCTGCCGTGGTATTCCGCATGCAGGATCGCTTGGACCGGCTGCCTGCACGCCTGAGCCACCAACGCGTCTTCCTCTCCACCTACCAACGCACCACCCAGGCAGTAGGAGAGGCAGTCAAGAGGGCTACCTTCGAGGACCCCGAATGGGTCCAGGGCTGGGAAGTGGCGTTCGCCAACCTGTACCTTTCGGCGCTGGACACCCAGCTCGCCGGCGGCGACACAGTCCCCGGCCCGTGGCGACTGGTGTTTGCCCCCTCTCCCGACCTGACCCCACTGCGTCGGGTCTTGCTCGGGGTCAACGCTCATATCAACTACGACCTGCCCCAGGCACTACTGACCGTCATCAGCGATGATGACTTTTCCGATCGCCTACTCATGGATCGGCACCGCCGTGACAGCGAGCGAATCGACAAGGTCCTGGCATCACAGGTGGCGGCAGAAAACGAACGGCTGGCCACAGCCGGTGGCGCAACCGTGCTCGACAGAATCCTGACCCCCTTGAACGAGCTGGGTTCCAAACGGTTCCTGCGTGAGGCCCGGCAGAAGGTCTGGCACAACACTCTTCAGCTCCACGACTCGCGACTCGCTGGGCCAGATGAGTATGCCGTGCGGCTGGCGGAGCTCGAGCTGCTCAGCGCGGCGAAGATCGCCGACCTGCTCCAGCCGGGCCAGGTGCTGCTCCGTCTGGCCATCGCGGGCTTCGGCGTCACTCTGCCACCAACAGGCGACCGTGTTGCGGACCCTCAGACGCCTGAAGATCCGCGCTGAGCAGCAGACCGCACGACGTACCCTGCCGCATACCCTGACCTGAGCTCCATCATCATCCTGCTCGCACACCTGACCGTGAGCACAAGGGCCTGGTGCCTCAACGGCTACGCAGCATCCGACCGACTCCGTCGGATCTTTCCACTTTGATCGATCCTGAGGCTCGTGGCCCTGATACCGGCGGTCAGATCATCTGGCTCTTGAGCCAGATCTCGGCCGTGTTGAAGTTCTCGAGGACTCGCTCAGACCCGGCGTGACTCTTCGGTCGCTGAAAGGGTTCGCTGTCCCACCGTGACGTCGAACCGTGGAGGGTTCGCCTAAGAGTCGGCAGCGTCAAGGCGCTCGTGCAAGGAACCGCCCGCCAAGCCGTCAAGGCGCTGCACCAACGCCTTATCGTGGCAACCGAGCGAGTCGTCGAATCGCACGACGATTCCCGGTATGACCGCCAGCTGTATCTGGACACGCGAGTGCGGAGCCCACCGCGTGATGGCCGCGCAGACGATGCAGGAACGCGCCACGGGTCGGGCGCCGAGACGCTCATGAGAGATCGCCTGACCGCACGTCTCGCAGAGACCGTATCGTCCGCTCGCCACCCTCATTCGCGCATCTTCTATGTCGTCGAGGTGTCGCTCTGCCTGGTGGATCAAGGCGTTCAGCTGCGAACGCTCGAACGCGATTGTTGATCCTTCTGGGTCATGCTCATCGTCGGCATTGGAACCCGCGGACGCATCGACCATGTTCTGGAAGGCGCCCCGCAGCCCCGCCAGGTGATCCAGAATGAGCCAGCGCTCGCCCTTCAGACGTGTCAGGGCCCAGGAAGCTTTGGGCGTTGTGGAAGACGTTCCGTTCATGTGACTTCCCAAACACGCGGCTTATGGGTGAACGCTGCGCAGTGGCTGCGCAGCATGGTTACGTGCTCGCAGGACCTCAGGAGCTCAGTGCCTGGCGGACTGTGGTGAGCCGCTGGTCGTCCCACGTGACTGCCGGGTCAGGCTCAAGGAACGCCGAGGCGATGCCGGCCAGGCCCATTGCCGCCAGGGACCACTCGTGCCTGACCGCCGCTCCAAACGGGCTCCCCTGAACCCGGTGGGCTGCGATGTCGGGGGTGGATAGGGCCATGACGATCAGCCCATGCATCGTGGCAATCAGGAGCGTGGCCATGGTCTCGAACGTGGCCCCGAGCTCGGGTCGCAACCGGTAGCCGAACAGTGCCACCAGCTGCTCCCATGCCTTCGCGACGCGAGCAGTATGGTCCTGCTCCGTGCGGGCAAGGGACACCTGCACCTCCTCGCGCAGCTGGCCCTCGGTCAGGCTCATGACCGTCGCGCGCAAGGCGATGTAGGTCCGCCATCGCGCCGACCCGTACATCGTCTGAAAGTCCAAAAGCGCCAGCTGGCGGAACAACTCGATAACGAGACCGTGGCGCAGCTCCGGCGTCTCGAGCCAGTCCAGGTGCTCGGCCACGACACGTCTGATCAGCGCCAGCTCGTCGTTGACGATCGTCGGCGTGGCGTCCTGGGCCAGCTCTTTGACAAGGTCACTGAAGAACAGGTCCTTGTACGGCCAACGGCGGTAGACGGCGCTTCGCGCAACGTCGGCGTCGGCGATGATGTCCTCGAAGCTGAGGTGGTCCAGGCTCACCGTCAAACCGGTGCGGTTCACCATCGCCAGGGCAGCCTGGAGCATCCGCTGCTCGGTCTCTCGGTCCGAGAGCCGGCGGCTTCTGCGGGCAAAGCCGGTGGGTGCTTGCGAGCGATCCGTCACCCTACTCCTGCCCGTCTTGAGACTCGATGTTTCAAGTGCCACATCTATGGCACTATACCGAAGCACCGCGATCGATGGCTCCTCGATTCCCAACTCCCCCAGGGCGCACTATCCTGACAAGTCGTGAGATAGCAGCACTTTAATCCCGCCACATCCCGGGCAGGCCGTGGCAGTACGTCCGAAACGCAGCACACAGTTCCTGCACACGGCTTGTCCATGATCACCCGCTAGCTAGCTGTACCCAGCGCTCTTCTGGGCTGCAGTTGGCACACGTGGTCAGCGACCAGGCTCCCGAACGGTCACGACGGGCACGTTTTGATGATGCAGGTGACATCACCGTCCCTGTGACCGGACGAGCGTGACACAGCAGTGGGCCTTCTGTGGCAGGGTCCTGACTCAGGGCAGGACCCTGCGCCGGGGGGGCCACCGGGTGCCGCTTACTTCTTAAGCAGTCCGCCCCCAACCCAGGCGCGGATCGCTGCGACGTCCTGCGGGGCAAGGTCCATCCTGGCCCCTCGGCACAGCCCCACGACGTTGTCGGCCCAGGTGTCGGCAACTTTCGTCGCGGAGGGCTTGGCCGTCAGGTCGAGCCCGGCGTATAGAACACCCGCGATCACCGTGTTAACCGACGCCCTGCCGATCGGCGCCCCGGCAGCCTGGCAGGCGTCGCGTACGCGCCTCGACGTCTCCGGCCGGTCGAACGGGACCGCGGTCAGGTCGTTGGCCAGTGTGGTGAGCAGGATTCGGTAGCGCTCGGCCGGCAGGTTCGGGATGTCCGTGACATCGACCACCTGTCGCTGCAGGGGTGGCATGTCAACAGCACCTGCGCTCGGAAGGTCCGCCTCGCTGAATCGCTTGGGATCCCACACGAAACCAGGTGCGGGACGTGACGCCGCCCCGAGTTCCTTCACCGTTTGCGCGAGCCATGGGAAAAAGGCTCCAGCTCCCTCCCATCCCGACGTGGACAGCGCTGGGTCGGCTTTGTGGGCCGTTTGGGCCACCACGCTGCCGGCAAGCGGGCGATCGGCCGAGCGCACGAGACGAAGCACCGCTTTGCGCGCCGGACTCTTGGAGGACTGACCAGCCTTTGCGGGCGTGCTCGGTGGCGACGTCCTCGGCGAGGTTCGCCCCTGCTCGACGGCTTGCACCGGGAGTTCGTCCAGCTCGGCCGGCTCGGGATGCTTCACCAGCTCGGCAAGCTCGTCTGCGGTGATGACGGTGTCCGCCACAGCCCGGTAGGCGCTCGCAGCCGGCCCAGCGGTGATGATCGTGACGCGTCGATCGGCTGCGCGGCAACGGAGCGCGAGAGGTGTGAAGTCGGCATCCGCCGACAGGATCACGAACTCGTCGTACCTGGTCTCTGCGCTCAGGGCATCCACGGCATCGAGCACCAGGTTGATGTCGGCGCTGCTCTTGCCCTGCTGGGTCAACGAAGGGCAGTCGACGACGCTGAAACCTGCCCGCGTAAAGTTCGGCCGGAACTGCGAGAAGACGGAAGGGTTCAGATAACAGGCTCGGATCAGGAACCGCCTAGAGAACTCGCCATCGGTGTCGTTGCCGGACTCCAGCGCCGTGAGCCAGTGCGTCGGGGCGCTGGCAAACGCCTCGGCGGCTCTCGGATCGAGGCGCTGGAGCCCGATGTACACGTTGTCGAAATCCACGAAGAGTGCGCATCGAAGGCGGCGACCACTCTCAGCACTGTCGATCATTGTCATGAGGCCATCCTCCTCGTCGGCACCCGAGACGTGTGTCACCAGGGGTTCCACCCGTGAGCGCCCGGGTCGGTCAACACGGTCGAAACCGGCCGCCATTGCCACGAGCGCGTTAGGGCGGAACCGCCCTTGCGCCCTGGGGGCAACCAACCGGCACCCTGGCGCTGTGGCGCCGGCAGCTCAGCTCCTGACGGCCCGGTGTCGGGACGGCGCGACATCCTTGAAGCGCAAGATGACGCCTTCCTGACCGGCAACGACCGGCAGGACGGCTTGTCACCGTCTGCACGGTCTTGGCCGGTGATCGCGCGAGGATGGCGATCCGTTGCTGGATTTCACAGGCCGACCGGTCCCCAGGACCTCGTGGCGCCCTTCGGGGACAGTGAAGGGCGCCACAACATGGGTCAAGGTTTTCGGCGCGGCGGCCCTGCCAAGCCACCACTATCAGCCGAGACCCGGGACGTGCCAACCACGGCAGGTGCGAGGGCGCTGGGCAGGTGGCTTGCGCGGCTCAGCACCGGGCTTGAGCTTCGGCCCACGATCAGGCGCAACCCGATCCATCCCGAGGATCCGGCCGACCACTTCAGAACCAGACTCCCAGGGCCGAACGCCGCACCGTAGCCGTGCGATCTGTCCTGCGGCAAAGAAGTCCTACCTTCGCTACGTCACACCTTCAGCGGCACGACATGGATTTCTTCAGCAGGGTGGCCGGCCCTCTGGTGAAAACGTTGAACGGCATCGGCCGAGCTGGCCTCGGACAGGCAGTAGACGAACCCACTGTCAAGGTCCGCCCAGCCTGCTTGAATGCGACCCCTTCCTCACCCTGAATGGCAAGGTCGGCGTCATGCGCCTCTGTCAGACCGTCGGCAGTAATGCCGACCATTTCCCGGTGGACATGGATGAACTCAGTCATCTCTTCCTCCCTTGCTGAAGGTCCGGATGCAAGTCGTGAGGCCGTCGTCGGATAGGGCTGCAGTCAATCAGGACGTCTGGCCCTTGGAATGATCCCGACTTCGCGAACAACGTGCGCGTCATCCGACTCAAGAAAGACACCGCGGCTGCCCAAGAGGCGGCGGCTCACGGTGCCACAACAAGGACGCTTCGTGGCTGAACCTCGATTGCACCCTGACCAAGGGCACCTAGTGTGCCTTCATCGGGGCGCTGTTCTCCGCCCGGAGGTGAGGGCTCGCTCTCCGATTCGCTCCATCGCTGCAAGTGTCCGCCTGTGTTGCGCCCAGGGCGACGGGGATACGTCCCATCGTCGACCTTGTTGGCTAGCCCCATGGACCAAGCTCCTTCGCCAACGCCCGATGAGTTCGCGACCGTGACACGACACGGCACCGGGAACGTGCCCATCCTCGAGGGCCTGACGGTGAAGGTCAGCCCAAATCGAAACCGGGACGACCGAGCTCGCCGTTGCACCGCTCGTTCAGATTGTCATGATCTGGGCTAGGGGGAGCTGCGTCATCCAGCGTTGTTCCCGAGGGCGTTGGGCCTTCTCCTCGATGAGATTGGGGTACGAGGTCAGGTCGGTGAATTGGAGGCGCCCAGACTGGAACCCGATCATGGCGCTTGACCGACTGCCAGACTCCAGCTGTTCGGCGAGGTACTCGATACAGCGCGCGGTCAGCCGCGTGGCCTGGACGCGGTCGAAGGGCGATGGGTCCCCGCCCTCCTGGATATGTCCGAGAATGGCCGGCCGAGCATCGAACAGGTCTCCCCCCTCCTTCTCGAACACGGAGGTGATGAAACCAGTGGTATAGACCGGGTCCGCGTTCTCGCTGCGAATCACCAGGCCCAGGCGCTTGCCTGAACGGAAGCCCTCGGACAGGTTGTGGACATCCAGGACAAGATCGTTCAGCGTAACGTCCTCCTCAGGCAGGTAGATCCGCTCGGCGCCGGTCGCCAGCCCGCTCATCAGGGCCAGGTAGCCGCAGTCGTGGCCCATCACCTCGACCACGAAAACCCGCCGCGACGCCACGGCTGACTGCCGGATCTTGTCGACGTCGGCGACGATGCTGTTCAAGGCCGTGTCGCTGCCGATGGTCAGCTCGGTTCCAGGAAGGTCGTTGTTGATGGTCATTGGCATGCAGACGATTGGGATGCCCAAAGACGCGTACCTGCGACGATGAGCATGAAGCAGGTGTGCAGCCTGGTACCCGGCCCACCCCCCGGCCACCAAGAGGCCGTCGATGCGATACGCGGCGAGCTGCTTGGCGATCTGCGCTATCGCCGGTCCGTCTGGAAGGTACCTGTTGGTACCGATGTCAGCTCCGCCGCGCGATGCCCAGCCGCTAACGCTCATCCAATCCATCTCATGGATATCTCCGTTGTGCAGACCGAGGAAGCCGTTCCTGACGGCCAATACGCTGTAGCCGTGGTTCAGGCCCAACCGGACCGCGGCCCGGACGGCGGTGTTCATGCCCGGCGCTGGTCCGCCGCCATGTAGCACGGCAAGCCTGAACCGTCGCCGTCCATGCGCGGTTGGTCGCGGTGCGGCCTGCTGCATGGTGCTCAAGATGGCTTCAGACTCGGAAAAACTGCCACCGCGCAGCAGTAGGGCGCCGTCGTAGTCCTGTTGCGCGATCAGCTCCACGGCCTCGCTGGTCCGCTCCACACATTCCATCAGTGGTGAGCTGGCGACCTGGTTGCCCCGAATTCCGATCAGCTGGGGTGTTGCGTCAGGCGGGTCAGAAAGCAGACGCTCGACCGCCGCGTGTCCAAGCAGGGTGGCCAGGCACCGGTCGAACGCGCTCGGTGCTCCGCCGCGCTGAACATGGCCCAGGATGGTAACGCGGGTGTCCTCGCCCAGCTGCTCCTCCAGCACTTCTTTGACGCGTTCGACCGTGATCGGCTCGCCATCACGGCTCTGCGCACCCTCGGCAACCAGCACCAGGCTTTGTGGACGACCGATCTCGCGCCCTGCCCGCATGGCTGCACACATGTTCTGTGCCCAGTCCTCGCCCTCCGGTGGACGCTCGGGAATCAACAGCCAGTTTGCCGCTGTCGCAATCCCGGCCGTCAACGCAAGATAACCGCAGTGTCTGCCCATCACCTCGACGACAAATGTCCGCTGATGGCTCGACGCCGTGCTCCGGATCGAGTCGAGCGCCTCAGTGATCCGGTGGAGCGCAGTGTCCGCACCGATCGTCATGTCGGTCCCCGACATATCGTTGTCGATCGATCCCACCAAACCCACCAACCGCAGGAACGGATGCGCGGCTGCGACCTCCGCGGCTATCTCCCCGGTCTCGACCAGCTTGGCAACAACGTCGGCCCACTCATGCCGGAACAGGTTCGCCGCGGTCAGACTTCCGTCGCCGCCAATGACGACCAGGGCATCGATCCCGCGATCCAACAGGTTGCGAACAGCCTTGCGCCGACCCTCTTGCGTGCGGAACTCGCTGCATCGCGCGGTGCCAAACACCGTTCCCCCCCGGTGAAGGATTCCCCCGACGTCTGCGGACGACACCCGCCGAATGGCCTCGCCCCCGTCGACCAGACCCTGATAGCCGTGGTAGATGACATAGGCGTCGACTCCCCGGAACAACGCCGTCCTAACAACCGCCCTGACCGCGGCGTTCATCCCACCAGCGTCTCCGCCGCTGGTCAGTACTGCGATGCTGGACGGCGCGATCGCGATGTCGTTCATGGAGATCAGTAAAGCCTCTCCCCTGGCGGCCTCAAACGGGAGGGCAAGGGTCGGAGAACACCGTATTCACGGGAACGCCCTTCAATGAAGGCATCGGGAAGCGGTCCAGGTCCAGGGCCTCGGTGAAGTCAGTGGACCGGCTGGAACGCCACGGGCTACAGACAGGGGGCAGGATCGTGGTTACAAGGCTGGACGGCAGTGCCACGCCCTCAGTGAGATGCCTGGCCGCGTTCTTGCCGCTGACACCTACCGGGTCGATCTCTTATCCCTCATGCGACCACAGCTAGGTCGCACGAGAGGGACTCGCCGAGAGCGACCGAGCGCGTGGTGGGTCGTTCTGCGGGTCGACAAACCGGCACTGCGCCACGCCACCGGGGGGCAGCAGGGGCGCACCGTTCGCCGAGCCCCGTTGTTGGAACAGCACCGGACCCAGGTCCAGCTATTGACACGGTTGCGACTGGCGACCTTCCGCCGCGATACCCAGGCTTTGGGTGGCGTGAGCTTCTCACCCCAGCGTCGACCTGCGCTTGGACAGCGCAGGCATTTGTCCCAGCCTGATAGCGAGCCGCCCATGCCGCGACGAGGCTCAGAGCACCGTGGTTCCGTACATTTGTCCAAGAGGATCAGCAATGAGCTCGAGGCGGGCACCATCGGGGTCGCGGAAGTACACCGAGGTGCCGCTTTCCATCTGGTAGTCCACGCCGGCCTGATCGAGGTTCGCCTTGAGCCGTGCCCAGCGTTCCGGCTCGACGGAGATGGCGAGGTGGTGCAGACCACCGAGCACCTCGGCGTACGCTCCGAGGTCAAGTCCTGGCAGGTCGAAGAAAGCCAGGAGGTTGCCATTGCCGACGTCGAAGAAGAAGTGGTTGGACCCCTTGTAGTCACGGTTCTCGAAGATCTCAGTCAGCGGGAACTCGAGGACCTCCTGGTAGAAGCGGATGGTGCGCTCGACATCTGCACAGAGCAAGGCGACGTGGTGGACGCCCCGCGCGGACGGCCCGGGGCGTTCGGCGACGGCGCGCAGGTACATCGTGCGGATGCGCTCACGTTCGGCGTCAATCGCGGCGAGGTCGAGGTCCGTCATGGTGGCTCCTGTGACTAGATGCGGAAGAACAGGTTGAGATACCGCTGTGCGACCCTGGGGTCGCCCCGGACTGTTCCGGCGTTGTAGCGGCCAAATACCGTCAGAACGAAGCTGGAGGGGGTCGAACTCGATGACGGTCGGCAGGTCGTCGACGTCACCCGGTTCGTAGGCGAGTCCTTCAGCACTCACCCGCACCCTGGTGTCTCCCGCATTGGGGCCGCTGGTGATCCGGAGGCCGAGATCGCCTGGCGGTGTGTCCGCCGAGGTCAACGCCGTCCCCTGCCATAGGGGAAACATGAACGGCACCAACAGATCCGCGACTTCCCCGGAGAGCGCATGAGCATGCCCGGCACCCTCGCGGATGTCCCAGGAGTGGACGCCATAATCCACGAGTTGGAAGGCCGGGTAGAAGAACGCCGGCAGCGGGCCCATGTAGAAGTGGGGCACGATGAGCCCGCTCCAGTCGTCCGGCCCCAGCCCCTCGACGATTTCGGCCATCTTGGCGAAGTCAGTCTGTCCACGCTCCAGCAGCTCAGCTTGCGGAATGGACCGGAAGGCGCTCGCTTGAGCGTCCACCCTGGATGCCATTCCCGGCAGGCCGTAGCCCGGGTCGAACTCGCCCTTGCGGCTCGCGGTGTCGAATGCGACGAAGTACGACTCGGTGGTGTCGACCAGGTGCCCGACAACGTCTCGCACCTGCCAGTTCGCGCAGGCAGTCGGCTGCTCCCACACCTCCGGTGGACTGGCCATTTCGTAGAAACTCTTGGCCTCCTGACGAACGACGCGCAGCAACGTGTCGCGTCCCTCGTAGGTCATGGCATTCCAGCTGCTCATGCTTCTACCTCCTCATACTTCGCCCAGGCTTTTCGGCGAAGGTCACGGGAGGTGAACTAACGGCTACCTTGCCGTGCCGTTCACCGCCCATCGGGACGCGCGTGCATTGAAAAATGCTACTCCGCGACCTGTATGCCGGTCACCAGATAACTCCCGGAGAACTCGAGTTGATGGGTCGGTACACATAGCAGCGTCCGAACTCAGTGGATAAGACACGAGGGCCTGCCTGCTGGCGCGCGATGGATGGTTGAGCGGGTCAGCGCAGCACCAGACGCCCGGCTTGTGAACTTCAACTTCCTTGGCCAGCACCACGCGGCGGGGACGCCACTGCTATCAGAACAGGCAGACGCTGGGCTCACGTCTGAGTGAATGGACCCATCTGCAGATCGATCAGGTCATCGCGTTGATCTCGCCGGTCGCGGATGGCGGTCGGGCCGAGCCGTCGCCGGCCAGGAATCTGTTCGACGGACTGATCGGACGCGACAGCCGGAATGTGGTGGCACTCGTCAACGATGACCAGCTCGAACATCGCCGTCAGTTCGGCGACGTTATCTCGCTCGCGCGGTTCGCCTGCGCCACAGTCGCCAGACCGCTCGGTCATTCACGAGCTCACCAACGGGAACTACCGCCCCCGACGTCGTGGCTGTCGACAGAATCGAGGGCAGCCACTGATCCTTGCGAACCACCAGTTAAGCAACAGCCTCGGAGAGCAACGGACCACGAGCGCCTGCGGGCATCTGTGTGGAGTGCCGGCAGCCAGCCCTCGGGCATCGTGTGCCGGCGAACCACGCAAGAAGTCACATCGACGCCCGGTGCTGAGCCCGAAACTGGTCTGAGCGCCTTGGCCAAGAACGCCTACGTCCTGGATGAGGAAGGTGGTTCAGCAGCCGTTTCAGCTGCTGACGGGCTTCTTGTACCTGGCGATAGTGGTGATCGAACCTCTGACCTCTTCTGTGTCAGGGTAAGGGTAAACACCATCTCAGCAATTCCCCGCTGAGAACAAAAACCATTCACAGCCGTCGCGTGATATGGCCCAATATTCATAACTGGTGTCATGTAAATAGCTCAATCAGCCTGTGCGTCGTGGACACCGCCGACGTGCATGGACGTTCGACAGGTTCGCCACTGACCATCCACTGGAGGGTTGCCGGGTGCCTTGCCAAAACAACGCAGACACGGAAAGGACCTCGCCCGCAACACGCTCTTGCTCCGGCGAAGTCTCAGACCTCCTCGGGTAGTGACCGGAATGCCTTCTGAGCAGGGCGTTTTCGTTGACCTATACCGTTAGAAAATCCATAAGATGTGATAGACTGTTCCT
>Ga0209638_1002033_pt1 | contig 12600 bp, 9 predicted proteins | sample BarGraNGADG00211_FD_184490 | JGI IMG/M metagenome (GOLD analysis project Ga0209638, IMG submission 184490) | Arctic peat soil microbial communities from Barrow, Alaska - Barrow Graham LP Ref core NGADG0002-211 (SPAdes) (version 2) | ecosystem: Environmental > Terrestrial > Soil > Wetlands > Peat... | reverse complement strand
ACGGAGCCGTAGCCGCCCACCGATGCCGGCACCAGAGTCCCCTGAAAAGCAAAGAACGTCTTGTACCCGGTCGTTGGGTCGATGGCGTACTGGCTGGCGGCAGGGCAGGCTACGCTCGCCGTGGAGACGGCGCAACCGGGATAGTAAATCCGTTCGGCAGTCGCGGCGTTGTAAGCGGACGGCACGAACTCGGCCTGGCCGTTTTGCCCGGTGTTCAGGTTCGTGATGGGCTCCATGTAGTAGAAGCGCGCGCCCAAGTCGAGGGTCAGGCGTCGGTTGACACGCCAGTTATCCTGCACGAAGAATTCGAGTTGCGTGAACCACCAGTCCCCGATGTTCCGCTGGCCCTCGCTGTAGGTGTTGAAGTTCCCCAGCCAGGCGTTGGCGAAGCCGTCCTGCGTGTCCGCCGAATTGGCCGTGGCGCTGCCGAAGTTGTAGCTCCCCAGGTAGGAACCCAGGTCGCTGTGCTGCACCTTGCCGGTGCGTTCGATGTAGATTCCGGCCTTCAGGTTATGCTTGCCCTGAACCTTGCTTATGGCATCGTTGAAGCTGTAAATGTCGTTCCAGTTCGTGTAGGGACACATTCCGCCGCCACAGGTGGTGGGCGGGGCGGCTTCGTTGGGAATGTAGGTGCCTCCGAAGCTCAGCGACGGGATGAAACTCGCGAAATTCTGGGCGCCCGGAGAGAGCGTCGGCCGCGGCAGATTCACGTCGGCGACGAAGTTGGGATCGGTCTTGAAGTTGTTGAAGGACGGCGGGTTGCCCATGTTCGCCCGGCTCATTTGGGACTCGTCGTGCGGGTAGTAGTTCCACGAGTTATAGCTCTTGCCGAACGTGAACTCGTTGACCATGGTAGGGGAAATCGTGTAAGTGATCCCCACTCCCCACCCATGCCCAGGGTTCGGGTGGTCGGAGGAGGACGCCACAAACTGGCCCGCCGAGTTCTTCTCCGGAAGCCCGCCGTTGGTCTGGTCCATGTCGTAGTCGCTGATGTAGCGCGCCCACGCGGTCAGCTTGGAGGTGAGGTTAAAGTCGAGGCGCGCCGTGTCGTTGCGCCGCGGATGTATCTCGTTGAACGACCAATAGAGATTGTATTGGTAGTTCCAGTTCGGGCCGAGATTCGGCAGGAAGCCCGCGGGGCAATTGCTGGGGCTGATGGCCGCGCCGTTGAGTATACCGGCGGCCGCCGTGCAAAGGTTCGGCGGGGGCATGAACTTCAACATCGCCTGGCCGTATGTCGCCGATGCCGCGTCGTAATACTGCGTGCCCTTCAGGATATTCAGATCGTACCCCGGCACTACGGTGCCCGTGCTTGGGTTGCGCAGCGTCCTTACGACGCCGTTTCCGTCGGTCAATGCTCCGGAGGTCCCGCAGGTAAGGTTATTCGCCGGGCAGCGGTCGGCGAAGTTGCCGGCCAACTGCGCCGCCGTCGGTACCATCGTGGTACCGCTCTGCGTGGCCGGCTTCTGCTTGGTATATTCCTGGGAGAAGAAGAAGAACAGCTTCTTTTTCTGCGTGTTGAAGACCTTCGGGATGTATACCGGTCCGCCAATGGTGTAGCCATAAACGAAGAAGCGGTAAATGCTCTTCTGCTGATTGTTCAGATTGTTGAAGAACGTCTTGGCATTGAACATCTCGTGCCGCTTGTTGACGGACGCCGAACCATGGAACTCCTGGCTCCCGCCCTTGGTCACCACCGAGACTTGGCCGCTGGACATGCGGCCGTACTCAGCCTGGTAGTTGGTGGTCAGCACGCGCATCTCGGCGATCGAGTCCACGGTCGGTTCGAAATGAAGGGTTCCGTTGGAGCCGGTGTCCAAGTCCGTAATCCCGTCCACCGTAAAGTTGGCCCGGTCGGCGCCGCCGCCGTTGATTTGCAGAGCTCCAATACCGGCGCCTTCGTTGGTGGCGTCGCCGCCCGTCAGGTACAGATTCCCCAAGCTGATGCCGGGAACCGTCTGCAGGATGGCAAACAGATCGCGGCCTTTCATGGTGATGCCCGAGATCTGGCTGCTATCCACCAGTTTGGAGTTCTCGCTCGAAGTCGTCTGCACCGGCGTCGTGGCCGCGGTGACCGAGACTTCCTCGGTGATCGCGCCCAGACTCAGGGTGATCCGCCCCAAGTCGCGAGGCGCGCTGGCCGTGATGTCGATATCCGTCTGGGTAAATGCTTTGAAGCCCGTGGCCTTGGCGGTTACGTTGTACCTCGCCGGCGCCAGGCTGTTGAATACAAAGATACCCTCTGGCCCGGACGCCGTCGTTCGGACGGCCCCCGTGGTGAGGTTCTTAGCCTCGATCTGGGCGCCCGGCACGGCCGCGTTGCTGGCGTCCGTGATGGTCCCCGTCATCGTGCCGGTTGTCGATTGGCTAAAAGCGCAACCGCACAGAAGCGCCATGACGCAGATCGTCTGCGCCATTCGTTTAACTGACATGACTAATCCTCCTATGAACTGGCCTGAATTCCAGTCTAATGCCATACCCCCGCAGGCAAGCAGGGGCTCCCCTGCTGCTCAAACACACACCTCAAATCAGCGCTTCTTCCGAAGGCTGGCCAGATTGAGCATCAGCATTAGTTTCGAGCTTGAACTATTTATACAGCAGTTCCGATTGCGGTTCAAGCACAAAAAGTGAAATTATCCGATTCGAACTCAGAGTCCTAGCCCCCGCCTGGGCCAAGCGGTGGCTCTCATAGGGTGAATCCCCTAGTCCTCCGCGTCAAACTGGCCGCCGTGGGCTTGCCTGAACTCCCGCAGGAGCTGCTCCTCGCTTTCCGGCATTTCGCACCGCATCATGGCGGCCAGCGTCTCGGGCGGCATTTTCTGATGCGCAAGCTGCATAGCGGTGTTGGCGAATCCGCACGCCGTATCGCCGCCGGGGACTGCCGCCCCACCGGCCGCAGCAGATCCAAGGCGACCTTCATGGCGCGGCCAGCAGCGACTCCGGGACAAAGTACTCCTGACATTCGAACAGGCGACCCACCTCGTCCGTGGCGGAGATCATGAAGCGACCGACAAGCTCCACGGGCCCGGCGCCCGCCTGTGCAGCGCAGCGGTGGTGATTTCGATGGCCGCCTTGCGATTCCCTTTCAAGATTGCGTCGTAGAGTCCTGCTGGCTCTGGCCTAGATCTCCGGCCGTGGGGCCGCTACGTTCCCGCGCTGCGCCTTCCGAAAAGGCAATTCCGAGCCACAAAGGTAAGAGTGGTTCTAGGCTCAAACTATATAACGTGGCGCGCCGGTCGTGCCAAGCACCCGCGACAAATCGTGTGCGCGGCAGGAAGCCTCGCCCACCCGCTTACCGCTCCTCGCCGTCCAGGGTGGAAGATAGAGGTTTATGGACGTCCGGCTCTCAAATTACGGAAACGCATCCACGCGTCCGTCTCCGGTCAACCGCATGATGGCGGCATTTGCCAGCGGTTTTCGCGACGGCGTGGACATCAATCTCGGGGTGGGGTTCGTCAACGAGAAGACGATTCCGGTAGCGTTGCTGACCGAGGCGATGCAGGCGGTGGCGGGCGACCCCACGACCTACCGGCAAGCCTTCAATTACGGCGGTCCGCACGGGTCACCCAATTTGATCGCCGCCACGAAGAGGTTTCTCGGCCGCATGCGGATCGGCGGTCTGGACCAGGCCACGCTCGCGCGCAAGCGGTTGATCGTCGGCCCGTGCGGCGCCACCAGCCTGCTGGACGCCCTGGCCGAGGTGCTTGCGCCCGGCATCGTGGTCACCTCCGATCCGATGTACTACATCTACTCCGACGCCCTGGAGCGCAAGGGCTTCGAAGTGCTGGCCGTGCCCGAGGACCGGGAGGGCATCGAGCCCGCCGCCCTGGAGCGTAAGCTGCTCCGCCTGGCGGAGCGGGCGAACCGGATTGCATTCTTTTACGTGGTCACGGTCAACAATCCCTCGTGTACGGTTCTTTCGAACGCGCGCCGGCGGGAGTTGTACGAAGTGGCCGCGCGCCTCTCCCGTCAGCAGGGGCGGCGAATTCCCATCTTCTTCGATCTGGCCTACGAGCTGCTGCTGCACGACCCGGATGCCGAAGCGTTTCACTCGGTGCTGGGGCAAGACGATCTCGATATCGCCTACGAAATCGGCACGCTCTCGAAGGTTCTGGCGCCGGCGCTGCGCATCGGCTACCTGCTGGGCCCGGACGGCCCGCTAATGGACGCGATGGTACAAAAAACCAGCGACACGGGCTTCAGCGCGCCGCAGTTCGTGCAGGAAATGGCGGGTTATTTGCTGGACCGCCACATCGAGCCGCAGCTTCGCGCCGTGAATGCCGCGTACCGGGAAAAGGCGCTGGCGGTTCGCGCGGGCATCGAGCGCGAACTCGGCGAATTCCTCGCCGATTGCCGCGGCGGCAGCGCGGGATTCTTTTATTACCTCACCTTCCGGGATGTCGAGACGCACCCCGCCTCGCCGTTTTTCCAGTACCTCACGCGCACGACCGGCCGCCCGGAGATCGATGGCCCGCCGGACGACCCCCTGCCGCGCGTCATTTACATACCTGGAGAGTACTGCGTTCATCCCAAGGGCGATCTGGCCGCGGTGGGCCGGCGTCAACTGCGGCTGTCCTACGCTTTCGAAGACACGGAGCCGATTCTGCGGGCGCTACGCCTGATGCGCGCGGCGGTGGCCTGCACGCGGCCCTGTAGGGGTCGGACATGTCCGGCCCCTACTGCGAGCCAATCGTCGTAGCGCTACCGCGAAGCCTTCTCGAACCATGGCGTGCCCGGGACCTGGGCCGCCTTGGCTCCTTCTTCGTTCATTTCCACGCCGATCCCCGGGCGCTCCGGCAGGGTGATGTAACCCTTGTCGATGATTTCGCCCTCCTTGACCCAGTTCCTCCAGAGCGGCAGCGTGTCGATCCAATGGAACTCCTGGACCAGGAAGTTGGGAATCGCGGCGGCCACCTGCGCTGTGGCCATCATCCCGATGGGCGAGGTCACCGCGTGGGGCGCCACCGGCACGTAGTAGGTGTGCGCCATGTCGGCTATCTTCCGCCCTTCGAGCAGGCCGCCGCACTTCTGTAAGTCCGGCATGATGATATCGACGGCGCGCTTCTCCAGCAGCTCGCGGAAGCCGTGCCGCAAAAACACGTTTTCCCCGCAGCAGATGGGCGTGCTGGTGGAGGCGCGGATGTCGCGCATGGCGTCGATGTTTTCCGGCGGCACGGGTTCCTCCAGCCAGAGCAGTTTGAACTGCTCCATCTCCTTGGCGACGCGCTTGCCGGTGGTGGCGTCATAGCGGCCGTGCATATCCGCGGCCAGGTCGATGTTCTTCGGATAAGCCTCCCGCAGGAACGCGACCTTCTCCACCATGTGCGCGATCTCGCCGTTGGAGGCGGTCCAGTTCACCCGGTCGAACCGCGCCGGGTCCCCCGCGTCGTCGAGATCGGTCTTTGTGGCGGTGAATCCCAGATCCTGAATCAACTTGATTCTGGCCTTCGATATATCGTCGTTGGGTCTCAGTTCCCTGGCCCCGGCATCGCAGTAGAGGCGCACGCGGTTGCGCACCTTACCGCCGAGCAGTTGGTACACGGGGACGCCCAAAGCCTTGCCCGCGATGTCCCAGAGCGCGGTTTCGACGCCGGTGAGCGCGGTGACGTACGTGCCGCTTTGCGCGCCCGCGAAGATGCCCGCGGTGCGGATTCGCTCGAAGGCCGCCTCGACGTTCAACGGGTCCTGGCCGATGAGCATGCGCGAGAAGGACTGGATCAGCGGCACGTTGCCCACAGCGGAGTCGGTGGTCTCGCCCTGCCCGATAATGCCTTGATCTGTGTAGATGCGGACGTGCACCTGGTAGCCGTGCACCCGGACTTCCGCGGTACGAACCTCCGTGATCCTCAGCTTGGGCCGGCGGTACTCGGAACTGGCCGCCTGGGCCGCCTCGGAAATGGATGGCAGCCCCAGCATGCCGGCCAGCGGCATCAGCGAGCTTTTAATCAGAGACCTGCGATTAAGATGCTTCATATCCTCCATCTCCACAAAGTCGCTTCTACTTACAATCCGCGCCGCTCACTGCTTTCGGGCGGGCGCCGCCGCCGCGTCCACCACTCCCTGTACCAGGTGCGGCGGGATAAAGACAACGCCGTCCCGGTCTCCCAGCACCACATCGCCCGGCATGACCGTCGTAGCGCCGATGCGGACGGGAATGTCGATCCCCATCACCATCGTGCCGTGGATGGCCGGCGGCGTGACGCCCCTGAAAAACCCGGGCATATCCCAATCGAAGATCCCTTCAAGGTCGCGAATCGCGCCATCGATTACGAACCCGGTCCCGGTCTTCTTCCAGATGTAGTACGCCAGATTGTCGCCGATGATTCCGCCCGCGGGCATGCTGCCGAACGCATCGATTACGATCACGTCGCCTGGCGCCAGCGTATCGAGGGCGGTCTGATGATCGAGCAAACGCCGGTTCCCTTTGGCCCTCCAATCCGCCTGGACCACGTCCCCGACGTCCGGCCGCAACGGCGCCAGTTGCAGCGTCACGGCGCGCCCCACCAGTTTCTTCCCCGGATGGAGGTTCTGCAGGCTGTCCACGAACTGGTTCTGATACCCGTTGCGCGCGATGCCGGCCTCCGCGGTGGACAAGCGCCCGATCTTGGCGAGAAGCTCATCCGGTACTTTGGGCCTGCCGTCCGGAAAGCGGTCGTACCGGTTCTGCGCCGTGTACTTGATCATCTGCTCCTGGGTCCAGATGTACACCTGACCCTGCGCGGAAAGCGGGATGAAACAGGCCACCAACAGCGTGACGGCCATTCCTTGGCGAAGTTGCATCAAAACCTCCTGCATGCCTCACCCGGTTGTGGCATGCTTTAGCTTGCCCAGACTAACGCCCAGCCTCGTTCGCGGGGCGTTTCGCGCTCGGATCGCCCGTGGGAGGTGGCGCATGGTCCTCTTTCCCAGGGGGGCCGAGTAATTCGGTCAAAATGGGCTTCAGCGCGTCCGCCCAAACCTGGTAACCATTGACGGTAGGATGCAGCTTGTCGGCGGCGTTCATCATTCCGTCGAACAGCTTGCCGTCCCGATCCGCCAGTTTGTCGTTGACGTTGAGATACCGCAGTCTCTTGCCATCGGCAAGCTTGGCGAGATTAGCATTGATCTTGTCGATCGTCGGCATCACCGCCATGTTGTCGTTGCGGGGGAAAATGCCTGTCACGACGATGGTGGCGCCGGGGGCCTTCGTTTGCATGACGCGCAGGATCGCCTGTAGACCTCGGGTGATGTCGGCTACCTTACCCTCATCTCCCCCAGCAGGCGCCCGATTGCCGACATTATTAGTGCCGGCAAGCAGAACGACGATCTTCGGGTTGACTCCCTCCAGTTCCCCATTGTCGAGACGCCAGAGGATGTTCTGAATGGTATCGGCGCCCCACCCGAAATCGGCGGCATTCCAGCCGAAGAAGTTCTGGTTCCAATTGGCCAGGAAATCCGGATAATCGGTCGCTCCCCAGCGGCGCGTAATCGAGTCGCCCTCAAAGTAAACGTCGATGCCGCCCTTCTTCACCTTCTCCAACAACTGCGCGTGGGCAGTCAGGGAGTTCTGGTCGGTCCTCGAAACAGGCTGATCGGCCGGAACGGGAACCTGCGCCCGAGGCGCGGAGGCCAATGCCAAACCGGCGAAACAGGCGAGAAGCGTGTTAGTCCCCATAGAAGGACAACTTACTTTGGCGGCGCCGTGCGCTTGAAGAACTTGTCGGCCCACGGAATAAAATACTTCCAGTTCGGGCCGTCGGTATGTCCGCCGTCATGCTGCCGCCAGGCGAGCTGGCCGTCGAGCAAGCCCACATTCACCGCGGGCATCTTCTCCTTGCGATAGTCGTCGGAAGTTCCCAGGTCTTTGGCGCCGAGGAGTCTGAATACCGGCCCGGCGGCGACGGCAGCCATATAACTGCCCTGGTGATCCAGCCACTTCGCGTCGCCCTTCTCCGGCACGCCGTAGCTGATAAAGGTAAGGCGCGGCGCGCACAACGCGATCAACTCGTGGGCGTCTACCGGTAAGTCACCCGCGTTCTTGCTCCCAAAGGAGGCGTCGGAGGCGCCGTACTTCAGGAAGTTTCCAGCCATCCAGTGGTACTCGCCCGATCCCGTGAGGTTCTCCACCGCTTCTCCCCAATTGCGGCGATGCAGTTTAGCGCCGCCTTCTCCCGACGAGCCGACCAGAACGAGAGCGAAGCGCGTCTCGAACGCCATGGTCACCAGGGCGGCCTTGCCATAGCGCGATACGCCTTCGATCCCGACGTGTTTGGCGTCCACGGCCTTGTCGGTTTCCAGATAGTCCAGACCGCGCGCGGCGCCCCAAGCCCAGGCCCGCAGCGAGCCCCAGTCGTCCGGCTTGCGCGGCTGGCCCTTGTTAACCAGTCCGATGATGCCCTTGGTCAGGCCGGCGCCGTTGTCGGCTTGAATACTGCCGGGATTGATGGAAGCGTAACCCCAGCCATCGGCGAGCAACTGCTGCGTCGCCGGCGGATCGCCTCCTGCGGCCGGACCGCCGGGGCCGCCGAAGCCGCCTCGCCCCGCGGGCTCAGGCGCGCCTGGGGCTCGAGGGAGTCCGCCGCCCCCGAACATCATCATCACCGGAACCGGGCCTTTCGCGCCCGCCGGTATCACCAGCGTCATCTGTATGTCGACACTTATCGCCGGGAACGACGAATTGTCCACGTGGCCTACGAGTTGCTTCCCGATGGCCGGCTGCGCACCGACAGTGCCCTCAACCGTGTTGGTGACCGTCCACGTCACTTGAGGCACGTTCTTGGGAACGCGTCCGAGCACCTCGCGCTCGAAATCCTCCACGATCTCGGCGCGCCGCTGAGCCCACATTGCCGCCGTCGTGACTTTCCTCCCGTTCTTCATCGTCAGGACATCGGGAAGATTCGGGAAAGGATTGGCCGTGGCCTCGTCGTAGTTGGCGTGGTTGGGCGCCGTCTCGGTACCGCTGGGGCCCGGACGAAGCGCCTTGATGCCGAGCTGATCCATCATGTTCTGATGATCTTGGGCGGCGGTCCAACCCGTGGATTGCGGCTGGCCGGTGGGCTGGGCGAGGAGGTTGGCCGCAGGCAGAACCGCCACAACAAACAATAGAAGCTCCGTGATTCTCATATGGGCTTACCGCGCTGTTAGTTCGATTGTGCAATTATATCGACGCGGCCCACCGAAAAACAAGGGCCTGCCGATCTTAAACTCCGGTCGCGCAACCTCCCGTCAAATAGAACCGGCCCAGCATGGCCGCGCCATCCAGTGACGACTGGTCACGGTAATCATAATCGAAATCGCCGGTCCAGCGCTTCTTGACTTCGAGGTATCCCCGGATGTTCGCGCCTCCGCCCGTGGTTGTCACCCGGCGGCCGAGTTTCACCAGCCCGGCAACCTCTCTCAGGTGCTCTCCATGGTAGACCGCGTTTCCCCGGATCAACGCCAGCAGCAGATCGTCGCGCGTCGTCTCCAGGCTCACGCCGGTGAAGGCGGCCGTCAACCGTTCGGTGGAGTAGCGCGAACCGCCCAGGAATGGCGCGTACTGCGGCAGTTCCGCCTCGCGCCGGTCGAGGTCCCCCGAGTCGAAAAACGCGCGCAGCGTTTCGGGAATGTAGCTGTCGTAAAACTGGCTCTCGGTCATGTCGCGGCAGAAAACCGAATGAAACCACTCCAGGGCCTTGCCGCCGGTATTCAAAACGAAGAACGTGAGCCAGCGGCCGGGAATCGCGTGGCAGCGGATGTTGAAGTTCGGCGAGCCGATGGGGCTATCCACGCAAACGCTGGTGATCTCGCAGGTGCCGCAGACGTTGTTGATGTCGCCGTTCTCGACGATCCCGGCCGAGAGCGCGCTCAGCACGGCGTCGTTGCCGCCACAGAGAACCACGCAATCGCGCGGCAGCCCCAGTTCGGCCGCCATCGCGGGGAGAATCGCGCCGGCGGGTTCGTAGGATTGCATGAGGTCCGGCAGTTTGCCCCGCGGTATCCCCGCGATTTCGAGCACGTCGCGGTTCCATTGCAGGTCGTTTCGCGCCGTATTGTAGAGGCCGCTAATGGAAACCGTCGAGGGATCGATGGCCCAGGCGCCGGTCAGGCGCTTCACCATGTGGGTGTTGGTGTGGCCGAACTTCGCCGTGGCGTCCCACACCTCCGGCTGCTGCTCCCGAATCCAGAGGATGGAGCACAGAGAGGAGCCGCCGGAGACAGGCAGGTTGCACGTTTCCCGAAGAAACTTCTCTTCGCCCACTGCCTTCCGGATGGCGCGGGCCTGCTGGTGCGAGCGGCCGTCGAAAAACAGGATGGCGGGACCGAGCGGCGTTCCGTCTTCCGCCATCGGCAACAGCCCCGGCGTGGTCACCGACAGCGAGAGCACGCCCACGGGCTTGAGAAACGCGGCGATTTCGCGGCAGCATTCCCGGAGCGCCTGCCACCACTTGGAGGGCTCGATATCGGCCCGGCCCTGGCCATATACGTTGACATCGTAACGGCGCGTGGCCTCACAGCGTTTTTCCATCTCGGGGCTGAACACGCCGAGCTTCAACGCCGTGGTGCCGACGTCCACCGCCAGGATGTCCCGGCTCACACCAGGCCTTCCTTCTCCAGCGCCGCCCGCAGCGCCTCCACCTGCGCGGCGGTCAGCGGCGCCAGCGGCCTGCGCGGAATGCCGCCTTTGTACCCCGCCAGGGTCATGGCGGCTTTCACGCCCGGCGGGCCGTATGGACCGGCGATCGCCTGGTTGATCCGGGCGACGCGCTCCTGCAACGGGACGCCGTTTCGTTCGTCGCGGGCCTGCCCGCACCGGAACAGTTCGAGGGCCATTTCCGGAAACGAGTTGGCCAGGGATACGGTGCCGCCGATGGCGCCGCCCATCATGGCCGCAAACAGAAAGTTGGCGGACCCGGCGAGGACGTGAAAGCTCTCCGACTCGAATTGCAGGAAGTTCTCGATCCCGCCGGCGGCGCTGTCTTTCATTCCGGCGATGTTCGGATGAGAGGAGAGCCGGCCTGCCAGCGCGGGCGAGAGAGTCACGCCACAAAAAGCGGGGGCATTGTAGAGGACCAACGGGATGGGCGAAGCGTCGGCCAGCGTGGAGAAATACCGGAACAGGACTTCGTCGGTCATCTGTTTCCGGAAGTAGCCGGGGGAGAGGACCAGGCCGAAATCCGCGCCGAGGCCGGCGGCGTCGCGGAGAAACCGTTCGGTGTCGCGTTGGGCGTCATAGGCGGCTCCGGCCATGACCACCTGGTCCAGCCGCTTGCGCCGTACGATGCACCGCAGCACGTCGCGCCGCTCCTCTTCCGTGAGGCTGCGATTCTCGCCGTTCGAACCCAGCGCCAGGTAGCCCAGCAAGCCGGCGGCGGCGTAGCGTTCCACGTTGAACGCCAGGGCGTCGAGATCGAGCTCTTCGTTCTCCGAGAATGGCGTCGAGATGGGGGCGAAGACGCCGTCCATTCGGGTCATGCGAGGACCGCCTCCAGATCTTCCGCCGTGAAGCACGCGCCCGGACGCGCGGCCGATCGGTTGGCCAACACTTCGCAGGATTCGCCGCCGGGGTCGCCCAGGCATGTCAGGACGATCGCGGCCTTGGAGAAATCCTCCTCGCGCGTGTAACCCGACACCGTAACCACGCACTGCATCGCGGCGGCGGCGGCGGCCTCCACGCCGTTATTCGAATCTTCGACGACCACGCATTCGGCGGGCGAAACGCCCAGACGCTCCGCGGCGAGCAGGTAGATATCCGGCGCCGGCTTCTTGGCTTTGACCACATCGCCGGCCAGCACCAGCGCGAAGCGCGCCGCCGTGGCTTCTCCCATGGCGCGGCGCAGAACCGCGTCGACGGATTCCTGCGCCGAGGTGGAAGCGACCGCCAGAATCCAGCCCCGTTCCAACGCCTCTTCCGCCAGGCGCTTCACGCCGGGACGCGGCGGGATCTCTCCGGAGAGGACAATCTGTTGGTAGATGGCGCTCTTGCGTTTGTGCCAGGCCGCCACCATGTCCTTGCGTTCCTGCTGGCCCGCCGGCGGCGTGAACGCGTGGAGAAACTCCGGCTCGGCGAACAGGCTGCTCATGCGCTCCTTACCGCCGCCGATCTTCAGCTTTCGCCCGTATTCTTCCACGGACCATTGCCACGGCACTCCGAGTTCCCGCCACATCTGGTTGAAGGCCGGCAGGTGGCCGTATTGCTCGGTGTCTCCGAGCACGCCGTCGCAATCGTAGATCAGGACCTTGCTCACGCCGCCTTGCCCTCGCTTCCGAACACGCGCATGTAGCCCGCCGCCACGGCGTGTATGTTCTTCCGGACCGCTCCCAGCAGCTTCAGCGGATCGTATTCGGTGGGATGGTCGGCCAAGTAGGAGCGGAAACTGTCGGCGAAGGTGATCTTGAGTTGCGTGGAGATGTTGACCTTGACCGCTCCCCGCGCGATCAGATTCCGGATCACGTCGTCGTGCAGCCCGGTGCCGCCGTGCAGCACCAGAGGCGCCGGCTCGGCGGCCACGATCTGCGACACCCGCTCGAAGTCGATCTTCGGCTCGCCTTTGTACATCCCATGCGCCGTGCCGATGGCCGGGGCGAAGCTGTCGATGCCGGTCTCGCGCAGGAACGCCACCGCCCGGTCCAGCGCGACCA
>Ga0209638_1002031_pt1 | contig 12608 bp, 14 predicted proteins | sample BarGraNGADG00211_FD_184490 | JGI IMG/M metagenome (GOLD analysis project Ga0209638, IMG submission 184490) | Arctic peat soil microbial communities from Barrow, Alaska - Barrow Graham LP Ref core NGADG0002-211 (SPAdes) (version 2) | ecosystem: Environmental > Terrestrial > Soil > Wetlands > Peat... | reverse complement strand
GGGATTGGGTGAGACCAGAGACACCGCTCGATTAGAAGCCGTTCGCCGAGATCGAGGTGTCGCTCGACGTCACTCTGGGCGAAGTGTTTGCCGCTGCTTGTGACGCGTGGCCTGCGAATCGATAGATACGGCGGGGGTGGGATTCGAACCCACGGGACGCTTGCACGCCCAACGGTTTTCAAGACAGGGCCGGAACGGCTTGGCTAGAGGGTTCCGGCTCTCTGCGCGACAGTTCGCGCGACAATCAAGGGCCGGGGGACTAGGGTCGCGCGGCTGCGATCCGGATCGTGGCTGATCTCCTCCTTCCGTAGGAGGGGAGGTTCATCCTTGCGGCGGAGGCAGGCGCCAGGGCTCGAGGCTACGGTTGGCTGAGTGATCGAGGCGCAGTCTCTGAGCAAGAATTACGGCGAGAAGCGCGCCGTTGACGATTTGTCGTTCGTGGTACGGCCGGGCATCGTGACGGGATTCCTGGGGCCGAACGGATCGGGGAAATCGACGACGATGCGGCTGATTCTCGGACTCGACGCACCGACGGCCGGTCTGGTGACCGTCAACGGCAAGCGCTATCGCGAGCATGCCGCACCGCTCCACGAGGTCGGTGCGCTCTTGGAGGCACGCTCAGTGCACACCGGCCGCTCCGCGCAGAATCACCTGCTCGCAGTGGCACAGACGCACGGGATCCCGAAGCGACGCGTCGGCGAGCTGATCGACCTCGTGGGTCTCCACGACGTGGCGAAGAAACGCGCCGGCGATTTCTCGCTTGGCATGGGCCAGCGGCTTGGCATCGCGACGGCCCTGCTCGGCGATCCGGCCACGGTGATGCTCGACGAGCCCGTCAACGGCCTTGATCCCGAGGGCATCCATTGGATTCGGAATCTGCTCAAGCAGCTCGCAGCTGAGGGGCGGACGGTTTTCGTCTCCTCGCACTTGATGAGCGAGATGGCTCTGACGGCGGATCACCTGATCGTGATCGGCCGTGGCCGGCTGATCGCCGACACGAGTGTCGAGGAGTTCGTCAACAGCGCATCGAAGAAGATCGTCCGCGTCCGCTCGCCGCAGGCCGAGAGGCTACGCGGCCTCGTTGCCGGCTCCGATGTGAGCGTGCTTGCGCTCGAGCCGGGCGTACTCGAGATCACCGGGCTGACCGCCGAGCAGATCGGCGACGCCGCCGCGACGAACGGTGTCACGCTGCACGAGCTGACGCCGCAGCAGGCATCGCTCGAGGACGCGTTCATGGAGCTCACGCGCGACGACATCGAGTTCCGCGCGGGCAGCGGCGAGCTCGAGGATGCGGCATGACCGAAGTCCGCTTGACCGGACCGCTGCCGCGCCTGTCACACACCGGACGCGTGACACAGCTGCGAGTCGTGGTCTCCGAGTGGACGAAGTTGCGCTCGGTACGGTCGACTCGCTGGTCGCTGTTGATCGGTGCCGTCTTGACGATCGGCTTTCCGCTTCTCTTCGCGGCCGTGACCTCGTCGCGGTGGGGTCACATGAGCCCGTCCGAGCGTGCGAACCGGAATCCGCTCGACATCGCGCTCGCCGGCGTCAATGTCTCGCAGCTCGCGATCGCGGTGCTCGGCGTCCTCGTGATCACCGCGGAGTACTCGACCGGGATGATCCGCGCGAGCTTCACGGCGGTACCGAAGCGGCTGCCCGTCCTGTGGGCGAAGCTCGGCGTCTTCTCCGTCGTCGCGTTCGTGCTCAGCCTGCCCGCCGTGCTGATCGCGTTCTTTGCCAGCCAGGCGATTCTCTCACGGCACCACATCCTCCAGATCTCCTTCTCCCATGCCGGCGTCGCGCGCTCGGTGATCGGCGGTGCCGTGTACCTGATGCTCGTCGGCGCGTTCGCGATGGCGCTCGGTGCGTGCATCCGCAACACCGCCGGCGGGATCTCTGCCTTTGCCGCGATCTTCTTCGTCATCCCGCCGCTGCTGAACGTGTTGCCCTCGAGCTGGAACAACGCGATCAATCCATACCTGCCGAGCGAAGCGGCGCGGTCGATTTTCTCGCTCACCCACGGCGCGCACAGCCTCGCGCCCGGCCCGGGCGCCGCGCTCTTTGTCGGCTACACCCTCCTGGCGATCGCGATCGCTGCCGTCTTGCTCGTACGGCGCGACACGTAGCGGCTCGGGGTTCGTACAGCGCTTCGTTGGATGAGAGCGAGGCGAGTACCGTGAGCGGCAGATGATCTGGAACTGGCTTCGCCGCCGTCCGCTTCTCGTCGACCTCGGGCTCGTCGCGCTACTCCTGTTCCTGACGATCGGTGCCGCCACGCGGCGTGGGCACATGGCCGCCGGCATCGCGCTCGGGATCCTCGAGACGCTGCCGCTGCTCTGGCGCCGGCAGCGGCCGCTGCTGGTAGTCGTGATCGTCACCGCGACGGCGCTGGCGATGACGGCGGTCGGCGTCTGGCTGTTGCCGTTGCAGCTCGGTGTCGCCCTCTACACCCTCGCAGCGACCAGTGGGCAACTCGTCGCGCGTGTCGCGGCGGTCGTCTCGGTCGCCTCGCTTGCGATTGCGCTTCCGCTCTCCGGCAGGTTCGAGTTCGGAAACGAGGCTTCCCGGATCGTCTTCCTCGTCGCAGCCTGGTTGCTCGGCGACAGCCTCGGCTCACGCCGCGCTTATGTGCGCGAGATCGAGCAGAAAGCCGAGCGGCTCGAGCGAGAGCGCGAAGCCGAGACACGTCGCGCAACGGCCGAGGAACAGGCGCGGATCGCACGTGAGCTCCACGATGTCGTGGCACATGCACTCAGCGTGATCATCGTGCAGGCGGGAGCAGCGAGCGATGTCTTCGAACACGATCCCCGCCGCACACGAGAGCCGATCCAGGCGATCGACTCCGCCGCTCGTGCGGCACTCTCCGACCTGCGACGCGTGCTCGGGATCCTCCACGCGGACGCCGAGTACGAGCCACAGCCCAGCCTCGACCGGCTCGACAGCCTGATCGAGCGCGTCCGGGCGACGGGCCTAAAGGTCTCGGTCGAGACCGAAGGCGCGCCGCGTCCGCTGCCGGCGACGGTCGACCTCTCCGCCTATCGCATCGTGCAAGAGGCGCTCACGAACACGCTCAAGCATGCGCAAGCAACGCACGTGCGGGTGCATCTGCGCTACGGCGACGATCTCACGATCGAGGTCCGCGACGACGGCCGAGCCACCGTCAACGGCAACACCGGCGGGAGCGGGCTGATCGGCATGCGCGAACGGGTCGCGATGCTCGGCGGTAGCATCAGGGTCGGCCCGATGCGCGAGAGCGGTTACCGCGTCTCCGTCCAGATCCCGACCGAGCCCGACGCATGAGCATTCGCGTCCTGATCGCCGACGACCAGGCGCTCGTCCGCAACGGATTCCGCCTGATCGTTGAGACGCGACCCGACCTCGAGGTTGTCGGTGAAGCCGACGACGGGGCGGAAGCGGTGCGCCTCGCGGCTGAGTTGCGGCCCGATGTCATCCTCATGGATGTTCGCATGCCGAACCTCGATGGGATCGAGGCGACCCGGCAGATCGTCGCTACGGACAATCCGGCGCGGATTCTCGTGCTGACCACCTTCGACCTGGACGAGTACGTGTACGCCGCAATTCGTGCCGGTGCGAGCGGCTTTCTCCTCAAAGACGTCCGGCCGCACGATCTCGTCGACGCGATCCGGCTGATCTCGAACGGCAATGCGCTACTCGGCTCCACGGTCACACAACGGCTACTCGAACGCTTCACGGACAGCACGCCGACGCCCGATGCGGGCACCGGCGAGATCGCTAGCCTGACCGGCCGCGAGCGAGAGACACTCCAACTACTCGCAGCCGGGCTCTCCAACGCCGAGATCGCGCAACGACTGGTCCTCAGCGAGACGACCGTCAAGACCCACGTCTCGAGCATCTTGCGCAAGCTCCGCGTCCGCGACCGCGTCCAGGCAGTCATCGCCGCCTACGAAGCCGGCCTCGTCCAACCACGCGCCGACACCGACCACCCCATACGGTCAACCGAGGACGCAAGTCATCCAGGGGCGTGAGCCCCCTCACTTATGCCGGCTGGCGGGAGGGGTGCGCAAACTCGATCCGTGTGACGTTAAGGATGCTCGTGTTGCCCAACTCGCGCGAAACCGAGTTAACGCACCCCGCACCCGACGGTGAAGGACATGAGCATGGAGGGGAAGCTAGCGCGTGCGCGACAGTTGCGGGACAGTCGTGACACTCCTCCAGCGGTTTCCAACCCCGCTCAGGCGGAGTGACCGAGAAGCGCGTGAATGGGCTCCAGCCGCATGGCTGAGCGGAGAAGAGCCTGGTTAAGCGGCGGGGGTGGGATTCGAACCCACGGGACGCTTGCGCGCCCAACGGTTTTCAAGACCGTCCCGTTCGACCGCTCCGGAACCCCGCCGTCCCCGCTTTCTACCGCACAGTGGGGAGTCCCGGTGTGTATTCGCTGATCCCTTGATCGCCGCGACCGTCGCGGAGCCGAGCTTGCTCGGCGCAGCAATGAGACGTCCCGCCGCGAGCACACAAGAAGGGGGCCAACGGGGGAAACATGGTTTCCCCCGTTAAGCGGAGACGCGAAGCGTCAAACGCGTCCGAAGCCATCCGCGTCGGTCATGTAGCGCAGACGCCGCATGACCTCGCCGCCGTTCGAGTTGTTGCCGACGCTCGTGTTGCCCTCGATCGCGTTGAAGCGGCCGCTGCCGAGGTACTCCTCGACGATCCCGATGTGGTCGGGCACGCCGCCGTCCCAGTTGTAGATGGCGATGTCGCCGGGCAGCGGCTCGGTCCGGCCCGTCCACATTCCGGTCGCCTTCAACCACGCCTCGGTCGTGGGCACGTAGGTGCAGCCCTTCGCATAGACGCCCGCCCCCTTGAAGCCGGAGGCGAGCACGTACTCGCCTCCGTTGAGGAAGCAGTAGCTGACGAAGATGTTGCACCAGGGCACGCCGTCGACGCCGAACCACTTGCCGTACTTGTTCTTGTTCGAGCCGGCCGGGCTCTCCTTCGCACCGAGCTCCTGCACCGCCGCGGCGAGCGCGAGCCGGCCGATGCTGCTCGGCTTGCGGACGATCGTGAGGGCCCGCTCCGGTTTCGGCGCGGCTGCCAGCACCGCACGCGTCTTCGGGCCCACGACTCCGTCGACTTCGAGGTGGTGGTCGCGCTGGAACGCTCGCACGGCCCCTGCTGTCGCGTCACCGTATTGGCCGTCGAGCTTGCCCGGCGCATAGCCCAGCTGGCTCAGCATCTGCTGGACCTGGAGCACCGCGGGACCCGCCATCGACGGGCTCGTCACGTGCAGATCCTTCGGCTGCAGTGCCGGTTGAACAGCGGGCGCCGCCGGCTGCGGATGTGTCGCATGAACATCGGTAGCCACGAGTGGCTCCTTTCGTTCGACGCTCGGAGTATGAAGATCGCTTCCACTCATGTGGAGGGCTCCGGCGCGGGTGGATTGGGACCGGGGACGCTCGTGGTCGGGACGCCGACGGACTTTTCGGCGCTCGAGAGCATGACCTTGACGAAGCGCTCGCTGAAGCCGCCCAGGAACGCAGCGACGACGAACGTCGCGAACTCCTTGCCTGCCGTGACCTGGAGCAGGCTGCTCTGGAGCAGGAAGTACAGAGCGAGGCCGAAGATCGCTCCGACCGGGGGGCGGTAGGCGCCGAGGAAGAAGAGCGCCCGGCGTCCCACCTCCGGATCGAGCTCGAACTTCGCCGGAGCGGCCATCCTGGAGAGGACGCTGACGAACGCGCCCAGCGCCCCGGCGGTGAGACACGCGAAGAACGCCTGCGTGCCGGCCTGGTGAAGATGGAGCTCGCCGAAGATCCAGAGCCCGATGCCCGCGAGCACGGCGACCGGCAGCATGGCGGCAATGCCTGCGAGCAGGCCCGAGACGTAGACCATTCGGGCGACCTTGTCGGCCGCGTTCGCGTAGCACTCCCGCGCCGCGTGCAGCCCGCGTGTCGCGCAGCCGACGAACTCGTCGACCTCGGCCGGCGAGGGTCGGCCACCGGTCCGCTCGAGAAACGCGAGCACGCTGCTTTCGACCTCGTAGATCGAGCGAAGCGCGATCCGCTTCGGCGACCCGCGCAAGATCTCCTCGGACCTGATCGCGAACTCGTCGCACTCGTGCAGCAGGAGGTCGAGCTTCTGCACGCTGCGCGGCATCAGCCAGTTGCTGAGGCGGTGGAGGCGGATGCGCTGCTCGCCGAGGACACGGTCCTTCAGCGTCCGCCGCTTCTCGGTCACCGCCACTGCCGACGGCCTGCGCACACACCAGTACGCATCGAGGATCGGACCTTCGACCTTCTGGAACTTCTGCAACGCGTCGTCGTACTCTTTGCCGAGCTCTGCGACCCGTGCCGGTTCGGCGCCGTCGGCGAGTGCGCGCTCCCATGCGTAGTGCGCGCGAACGAGATCCGCGAAGAAGGGGCCTCCGACGACCTCCGTCGGTGTTGCTCCGGCTGCTGAGTCGGTCGAGGGATCGAGCCGTGCGGGGGACGCGGGCCGTGTCGTCGTGACCGGGCTCTCGAGTGTCGCCGTCATCTCGAGACTCCGGCGAGCTGCGGCTTCTGCAGGCCGAGCCCCTTGATTCCTCCGCCGCAGAAGACGCCGTCTGCTTCCTCGATCCACTCCATTGCGACCAGCTCCTTTGCCTCGGTGGTGCCAGAGGCCGCAGGGTTCTCTGAACGACAGTCGCTAGACGCCGGAGGGTGAGTCTTTCTTCCCGTCGAAGGCGTATCGTCGTGCGATGCCGTCGCCTGCGTCAGTCGCGGAAGTTGTTGCGCAGATGGAGAGGCTCGTCGCGCCCCTGCCGCGTACGGACGGCGTTGCGTGCTTCACGCGTCTCTACCTCGCCGTCACCGAGGGAGTCGATCAGCGGCTGGCCGGTGTCACCTTCGCCGACGCTTCCTTTCTCGCGCGACTCGACGTCGTGTTCGCCGATCTCTTTCTCACTGCGCTCCAGGCGTTCTCGAGTGATCCCGCTCGCGCGCCGCACGCGTGGGCGCCGCTTTTCGAGTCACGCTCGAGCCGTGGGATCGCGCCTCTCCAGTTCGCGTTCGCGGGAATGAACGCGCACATCAACCGCGACCTGCCGGTCGCGCTCGTCCAGACGTGCCGCGAGTTCGGGATCACGCTCGACAGAGGCTCGCCGCAGCATGCCGACTTCGAGCGCATCAACCAGCTGCTCGCAACCGTCGAGGGCGAGGTCAAAGGCCAGTACCTGACCGGTTGGCTTCGCACTCTCGACCGTCTCCTACACCACGTCGACCGCATCGACGACGTCGTCGCGATGTGGAACATCAGCCGAGCGCGCGACGCCGCCTGGACGAACGCGGAGGCGTTGTGGGCCGTTGGGAACGACGCGGATCTCGCGCGCGACTATCTCGCGACGCTCGACCGCATGGTCGGTCTTGCGGGACGCGGGCTGCTGCTGCCGGCCGACACCTGGCTGCAGCGGCTCGGGCGCCGCCTCAGGTCACTCTGACGTCACTCGGCCACGCGCCAGCCGGGAATGGGCTCCCGCATAGCAATCTCCATCGCGGCGCCCGAGAAGTCGCCACCTCGTCCGCGCAGGCGTGCGGCCTCGGAGTGGTAACACCAGATCTCCGAGCCGTCGGTGTCGAGATAGCGCAGGCCGATGAAGCTCGGCACCGGTGCGTCGACGACGTACGGGCCTACGGTCAAGCGAGGCGGCTCGACGCGCGAATGTGCAAGCGGGAGGCCGGGCGCGCGCCGTTCGTCGGCGTACTGCGACGCACGCGGCAGCGGCGGTGCGGAAGCGGTGAGCAGATGTGCCCAGCGTCCGTCAGCGGTGCTTGCGTGTGCCCATCCCCAGGTGCGTGCGTGACGGATTCCGCTGAGGTGTGCGGTGTGGCCCGGCGCACCGGAGAGGACACGATCGCCGATGCGGCCGTGCACTTCGACGGCCGGCGTCGTCGTGAGCCGCGTCGGCGCGATGCGCCGCAGCAGCCGGTGTGGCGTCTCGAACGGCGCGGCGAGCGCGGACCAGCTCAGGTCCCACGCAGTACCCGCTATCTCACCGCGCTCGACCGACATCGTGCCCGCGTCTGCTTTGTGTGACTCGGGCTGATCTCCGTCGAACGTCGTAAGCCACATGCTCTCCTCGACCCTGCCGCTGCTCGTCTCGACGCGGGTCCGTCTGATCCACGCGACCCCGGCGACGATCACGTAGTCGGTCTCGTACTCCATCCGGGAGTCGGCTGTTAGCGACTGACGGTCGCCGGAGCGCCGTACGCGTGCAGCACGTCCGGCACGTCGCCCTGGAAGTTCTCGAGCAACGCAAGCAGCGCACGGTCGGTGATCGCCGTGCCGTTCAGCGTGTGCGGCGTCGCGAGATTCTTCCCGTCGCGGTAGCGGATGCCGAGCCGCCGCGCCTGGAAGTCGGTGGTGTTCGATGTCGAGGTCAGCTCGCGGTAGCGCTCCTGCGCGGGGAACCAGCCTTCGCAGTCGTACTTCTTCACGGCGGGCGCGCCGAGGTCGCCGGCCGCGACGTTGACGACGCGGTACGGGATCTCGAGGCCCTGCAGGATCTGCTCCTCGACCGCGAGGATCCGCTCGTGCTCGTCGGCGGAGCGGTCGGGCTCGCAGTAGACGAACATCTCCACCTTGTTGAACTGGTGGACGCGGAACATCCCGCGTGTGTCCTTGCCGGCCGCGCCGGCCTCGCGCCGGAAGTTCGTCGAATATCCCGCGTAGTACAGCGGGAGCTCCTCGAGGATCTCGCCCATGTGCAGGCCGGCGAGCCCGACCTCCGACGTACCGGTGAGATACAGGTCGTCGCTTTCGATCGCGTAGAGGTTCGACGCCTCCGTCGGGAGAAAACCGGTCCCGTACATCGCTTCCTCACGAACGAGCACCGGCGTAAGCACCGGCAGGAAGCCTGCCTGCCCGACGATGTCGATCGCGTAGCGGTAGAGCGCCAGCGCGAGCAGCGCCGTGTCGCCGATCATGAAGCCGAAGCGCGCGCCCGAAAGCCGTGCGGCGCGCTCCATGTCGAAGCGGCCGATCTCGGTGTGCTCCTTCGCGTTCGTCAGAGCGGGCGGCTCGCCCCAGCGGCGGATCTCCTCCGCATCCTCGTCGGTGTCGCCGTCCGGAGCGGAGTCGTCCGGCGGGTTCGGGATCAGCGCGAGCACCTCGTCGCGCGCGGCCTCGGCCTCGGCGAGCTCCTGCTCGACCTGCTGCAGCTCCTCCTTGACGCCGCGCAGCTCCTCGAGCTGCTCCGGCGTCGGCTTGCCCTTCAGCTTCGTCCTGCCGCGGAGCTCGTCGACACGCGGGACGAGCGCCCGCCACCGTTCGTCCGCGGCGAGCCAGCTGTCGAACTGCTCCGCCGCGCCCTTGCGCGCGAGCTTGCGCCGGAAGCCCTCGGGGTCGTTGCGTGCGGCGCGCTGGTCGATCACGGGAGGGAGTGTAGAGGCCTGATGTGCATCAGCAGTGCGTGCGGGGATGGCCCAGACCAAGCGATTTGGTCGGATCCGGCGTAGGGCATAGTGGTTCTACGTTCAAGACGGATCCGGGCGAAGCGCGCCGCGTCTGGGCCACCATCCGTGCGTGCGGCCGATGCGCATCAGGCCTCTAGGTAGGCCTCGAGCAGGAGTGCGATCCCTTCTTCATGCACCGACGGCACGACGAGATCGGCGCGGCGCAGGATGTCTTCGTGCGCGTTCGCGACGGCGACGCCGAAGCCGGCCCAGTCGAGCAGCTCGCGGTCATTCTCGCCGTCGCCTCCGGCGACCGTCTCGGCGGCCGTGAAGCCGAGCCGATCCGCCACGAACGCAAGCCCGGAGCCCTTGCTCACGTCGGGATGCGCGAACTCGAGGAAGTGGGGGAGGGACTTCGAGACGAACAGGCGGCCGCGGAAGCGCGGCTTCAGCACGTCTTCGAGCGCGTCGAGCTCCTCGGGGACCCCGACGGCGACGAGCTTCGTGGGCTCTGCGTGCAGCCACGTGCGCAGGTCGCCGACCTCGTGAATCGGGATGTGGTTGAAGTCGGCGTAGGCCCGGGCCTCGGGCGTCTCGGCTGCGACGTAGAGCTTGTCGTCGACGTAGCAGTTGACGTGGAACCCGGCCTCGATCACGGCGTCGATCGCCTCGAGCGCGGCCGGGCGAGGGATCGGCACGTGGCGCAGCCACTCGCCGGTGGCCGTATCGGCGACGACCGCGCCCTGGTAGCAGACGACCGGATCGTCGAGCCGGGCTTCGAGGGCGAAGGGGCGAGTCGAAACGAACATGCGGCCGGTGACGATGATCACGTGCGTCCCCGCGGCCCGCACGTCCGCCATCGCCTTGCGCGTACGGGGACGCAGGACGGAGTCCTCGGCGATCAGCGTCCGGTCGAGATCGAACGCGAACGCTGCGACCCTGCGCGGAAACGACGGCGGAAGCTCGACCGGCGTTACGGGGTGCCGCCGGTCGCCTTCACCACGTACGAGGCGACGTCGGCGATCTGCTGGTCGGAGAGCTGACCCTTGAAGGACGGCATGGCGCTCTTCCCGAGCGTGACGCGCGCGGTCGCGCGGCGATAGGTCGGCTTCGCCTGGTCGAGGTTCGGGCCTACCGTGCCGGTTGCGTGGGCGTCGGCGAGCGTGTGGCAGCCGACACAGCCGGTCTTCAGGAAGATGGCCTTGCCCGCCACCGGGTCGCCCTTGAGCTTGAACGCAGCCGTCGCAGGATCGAGCGTCGGCTTGGGCAGCGATCCGACGACCGTGACCGGAGTCGGCGACGTGATGCCCCTGGAGCCGCAGCCGGCGAGGAGCGCCGCTGCCGCGGCGGCGGCGAGGGAGATGAGGGCGACACGACGCATCGGTGGGCAACTTTACTCGACCGCCGAGGGTGGAGCAGTCGAGAGCGCGCCTTCCTACTCTCGTCTCATGTAACGGGGCTACGATTGGCGCATGAAGCGCAAGTCCTATGGACGCGACGCCGGGCTCACGATCCGGATGCTCGCTACGACCGGGCTGCTCGGTCTCCTCTACGTCGGCTTCGCGGTCGTCCTACTGCTCGTGCTCAAGGTCGGCCTCGTGCCCATGCTTCTGATCGTGATCGGCATCGCCGTCTTCCAGTACTGGACGTCCGACAAGCTCGCGCTGGCTGCGTCCGGCGCCAAGATCGTGTCTGAGCAGGAGGCGCCCGAGCTGCACGCGGTCGTCGAGCGACTCTGCACGCTGGCCGGCCTGCCCAAGCCCCGCATCGCCGTCATTCCGTCGGACGTCCCGAACGCATTCGCCACCGGCCGCGACCCGAACCACGCGGCCGTCGCGGTGACGCAAGGCCTCTGGAGCCGGCTCGAGCCGCAGGAGATCGAGGCGGTGCTCGCGCACGAGCTCTCGCACATCGCGAACCGCGACGTGCTGATCATGACGCTGGCGAGCTTCTTCGCGATGCTCGCCGCGCTGATCACGCGCTGGGGCCTCTACTTCGGCATGTTCGGCGGCTTCGGCGGCGGCGGCGGCAACCGCAGCAACAACAACGGCAACAACCAGGTGCCGATCTGGCTGATCGTCTTCGTCGCCGCGGCTGTCACCTACGCCGTCAGCTTCGTCCTGATCCGGACGCTCTCACGTTACCGCGAGTACGCTGCCGACCGCGGCTCGGCGCTGATGACCGGCGCGCCGGAGAACCTGATGAGCGCGCTCCAGAAGATCGCGAGCGGCATCACGCAGATTCCGCAGAAGGACCTTCGCGAGGTCGCCGGCATGAACGCCTTCTTCATCGTGCCGACGAACTGGCGCACGCAGATGGGCGAGCTCTTCATGGATCACCCGCCGATGGAGAAGCGCCTCGCAGCCCTCTCGCAGATCGCCCGCGAGATGGGCCGCCCCGTCGCCCCCTAGTAGCCGAAGCTCACCCTCGCGCCGAGCGTTGCCGATACCAGCGGCATGATCAAGCTGACAGCCTCCTCTGCGTTCGTCGTCGTCGCGCTCTTCTTGTTTGCAGCACCGATCTCGTCAGGCGCCACGGCGCCGACCTGGGGCACGATCGCCGGGATCACCATCGGCACGCCCCAGGCCACCATGATCGCGCAGCACGGGCAGGGCGTCGTGCCTGCTTGTGCCAGTCAGCAATGGTGTCTCGACTACCACGTCTACGGCAAGGTCGCCGTGGTCTTTGCCGGCGGCAAGGTCGCCAGCGTGTCCTGTGGAGCCCCGGCGCTCGGCGGCTATGGCTGTCCGGCAGGCTTCGCTCTCCCCGACGGTGTCTTCCTCGGAATGACGGTTCCCGCCGGCAAGAGCTGGCGCGGATACGCCCTCCCGAAGACTTCGTCCTGGGTACACGTCGACGTGGGTGCCTCCGGCGAGTCCACCTGGAGCAAGTCGCTGCGCCTCGGGAGCAGCACGGTGTACGTCGTCCTCGGGGCCGCGAAGGGGAAGGTTCTCGCGATCGGATATGCGATCGGCTGAGCCGGTGCGACGGCAGCGCTACATCGGCGCGTCGTACAGCGCGAGCCAGCGCGAGAGGTCGGGCTCGACCGGCAGCTCCTGCTCGAGCTTCGCCTTCAGCTCGAGCTCTCGCGCGTTGTCGCGCTGCTGCTTCTCACCTGTCGGGACGAACGGCCAGAACGTGCCCGTCTTGAAGCCGTAGATCCAGTAGACGGGCTTGCCGCCGCCGTCGAAGCGGAAC